>Ga0209810_1001365_pt1 | contig 37546 bp, 32 predicted proteins | sample Coa_R1_7_FD_187159 | JGI IMG/M metagenome (GOLD analysis project Ga0209810, IMG submission 187159) | Surface soil microbial communities from Centralia Pennsylvania, which are recovering from an underground coalmine fire - Coalmine... | ecosystem: Environmental > Terrestrial > Soil > Unclassified... | reverse complement strand
CGCTACTGGCCGCTGTCGAAAATGCTCAGTTACGGAAAGATATTCCTGATATTCAATCAGGTGATACCGTTCGCCTGCAAGTGAAAGTTGTCGAGGGGAACCGCGAACGCTTACAGCCGTTCGAGGGCGTTGTCATGCGCCTGCGCGGCTCCGGCGTCAATCGCAATTTCACCGTTCGCCGCATCACGCATGGTGTGGGCGTCGAGCGCACCTTCCTTCTCAACTCCCCGCGCATTGAGAAGATTGAAGTGCTGCGCCATGCTCGCGTGCGCCGCAAGCAACTCTACTACTTGCGCGGCCTGACCGGCAAGGCCGCCCGTCTGAAGGAGTTGCGCCCGATGACGAGCAAGGAAGCCGCCGCTAAAGAGGCCGCTCGCGCCGCTAAAACTGCCGCAGCAGCCGAGACGGCAGCAACTTCAACGCCCGAAACCGGTGAAAACGCCTGATCTCCAGGCTCCAACGCTGATAGAAGAAATGGCCCTGTTCCAGCAGGGCTATTGCTTTGTCGCCGGCGTGGATGAAGCGGGTCGCGGCTGCCTTGCCGGTCCGGTGGTGGCAGCCGCTGTCATCCTTCCTCTCCCACTGGATGGGGAAGGACTGGCGCGCTTTGCCGGTGTACGCGACTCCAAACAACTCACGCCACAAGCCCGCGATTCTCTCTATGATACCATCATGCAGCACGCCGTCGCCGTTGCCGTCGGCACCGGCGCCGTCGAACTGATCGACTCACAAAATATTTTACAGGCCACGAAACACGCCATGTGCGAGGCCATCGCTCGCCTCTCGCCGCCTCCACAGGCGCTCTTGCTGGATGCAGTGCGCCTGCCTACCGTGCCGCTGCCGCAGCGTTCCATCATCAAGGGCGATGCCCTCTGCCTCTCCATCGCCGCCGCCTCTATCATCGCCAAAGTTACCCGCGACCGCCTGATGCTGGCCCTGCACGAGCAATACCCCCTCTATGGCTTCTCCCAACACAAAGGCTACGGCACCGAACAGCATCTCGCCGCCCTCAAACAGCACGGTCCCTGCCCCATTCACCGCAGAAGCTTCTCGCCCGTGCGCGAACAATTCGGTCTCTTTCCCGAAAGCTGAGCAGCCACCCACTCCATCGCAGGCCACTCGCATCCATGCAGGCCACCCACTCCATCGCAGGCCACCCACTCCATCGCAGGCCACTCGCATCCATGCAGGCCACTTGCACCCATGCAGGCCACCCGCCAGGGGTGGCCCCAGAAGCGTTCACTTCAGGCCGTGCGAGCGCGCCGCAGGCCAGCCGCCAGGGGTGGCCCTCCTCTAGACGATGGCTCCCCAGGGGGCACGAGCCGCCCGTCTAGAGGAGGGCCACCCCTGGCGGCTGGCCTGCGGCGGTCTAGAGACGCGGCTCCCCAGGCGGCACGACCGCCGCGTCTAGAGGAGGGCCACCCCTGGCGGCTGGCCTGCGGCGCGCTCGCACGGGCTTAAGTTAACGCTTCTGGGGCTATGCTCCCTGCTCCTGTGTGCCGTTCACTGCTTTCTGTTCGATCATCGTCTCAGCCAGCTTCACAAAATCATAGATATAGGGAATCGCTGCCGTTTGCACCGTCCCGCCAATCGCCTCAATCTGTGGCGTCAAAGCCTCCATCTCATGCATTGTCTCGCGCAGCAGAATAAGCTGATCGCGCTGACGAACGGGGGGGAGAGTATTTGTCCTCCATGCCTCGTGTCCCGGCTGCACGGCAGAGAGGCCAACCAGGTACTCCACCTCGCCCACCAGCCCTTGCAACAATTCAAGCAAGCCCACAGTATCCCATGCTTTGCCTCGCGCAATCCCTTTCACGCCAATATTGCCCATCGCCCAGAAAAAGGCGCTCAACTGCGTCGCCTGCTCCGCTCGCTCGGCCTGCGATAGAGAGCCATCACTGCCAACCGCGTCAAGCTGCTCCTGGCGGCTATCCTGTGGAATACCTGCGCGATCAAACAGCAGTACAGCCCTGTGCGGTCTGCTCGCGTCCGCCTGTCGCTGCCAGTACCAGTCAACCTGATGCACACCCGCCTGCCCCGGATAGAGCGCCATCAAATAAGCGCCCCCGGCGGGTGCGTTTCCTGGAGACTCCAGCAAAAGCACGGGTTCTCCCAGTTGAGCCACGTAGCGCCGCCGTTCGGCCACTATCGCATCACACGCCTCATCCTTTACCACCACCCACAGATCAAGATCACTTAATGCATCAGCAGTCTGGCGACCCCGCGAACCAAACAGCCACGCCGCCATCACACGCTCGTCCGCCTGTAACAGCGCCACTGCCCGTGCAAGCAGTTCCTCCTGCTCCACGCGTCGCATTCGCAAAAGATTATCCACTGACATACAAATTTCCTTCCCACTTTGAAACAAGCATTTACCTGCATATTAACAGATAATTACGTTCCCGGAAAGGCTAATCATCATAATGACCTGCTATATCTCCTACTGAGGGCAAACAAAATATGGTTCGTTTGTGTTATACTTTAGACAGAGGGAGTTCTCATATATAGTAGAGGTGGGTGAATTATGGCAGAGTCAATCATCATTTATGGTGCAAAGGGTTGCGTACAAACTGCTGAGGTAAAAAACAGATTGCGACAGCTGGGCGTTCCTTTTCGCTGTATCAATATCAACCACAATACGGCGGCGGAACGCTTCGTCCTCTTTGTCAACCGGGGCCTGCTGATGACGCCAACGCTGGTGATTGATCGTGGGAAGCAAAAAACCATTCTGGCAAGGCCGGACGATGAGGATCTGGAGCGCATTCTGGCAGAACTCGGCTATCTTGTGATGAAGTGAGACGGACTCCATTCACACCTCAGGGCAGGTATGCTATACTTTCGGCAGCGAGAATATGTTCTTGATGCTTGAGAGGTAGTATGCCTGACTATATCTGGGGCCGCAATCCTGTTTTAGAAACGCTGCATTCGCCGCGTCAGATCAAACGCATTTTACTGGCCGAAGGCCAGCGTGAAGCGCCTGCCCTTGCGTCAATTGTGCAGGAGGCGAAACGACGGCACGTTCTGCTGGAGACGGTGCCGCGCGCGCTCCTCGATCAGTTGAGTCGCGGCGCCGTTCACCAGGGCGTACTGGCCGTCGTGGGCGAACGCAAGTATGCCAGCATCGATGAAATTCTGGCAGTAGCCGAAAGCAGGCGTGAGCCACCGTTCCTGCTCATCCTCGATGCCATTCAGGATGTCAATAACCTCGGTTCCCTGCTGCGCACCGCCGAGGCGGCGGGGGTTCACGGCGTCATCATCCCGGAACACCGCGCGGCTGAAGTCAATGCCACCGTCATCAAGACCTCGGCGGGGGCCACCGAACACCTGCTGATCGCTCAGGAAACTAATCTGACGCGCGCCATCGAGGACCTCAAAAAGCGCAATATCTGGGTGGTGGGGCTGGCGGGCGAGGCACAAACGCTTTATACGCAGGCTGACCTGACCGGCCCGCTCGCCCTCGTCGTCGGCAACGAGGGCAAGGGTATCAGTCGGCTGGTGCGCGAACACTGCGACCTGCTCATCAGACTCCCCATGTACGGCCATATCAACTCGCTCAACGCGGCAGTCGCGGGCAGCATCGCGCTCTATGAGGCCCTGCGCCAGCGCGAACAGGGAAAATAACTGGATTACCTGTCCTGTTACCTGTCGCGGGCAGCTACGTCTTTATGCTATAAGAGCTACTTCGGGGGTTTGAACGTGTACAGGATCGCTGGCCGCTGTTGCGCCCTGGCATTGTGTTGTTTACTGGCAACCATCTTGCTGCTTTTCCCAGGCAGTTTCACACTTTTTGCTCGCGCCGCCAGTCCGCAGGTCTCTCTCACCTTTCCCCTCGTCAACGGCGTGGCCACCGGCCACGTTGGCACGCGCGTCACCATCAGCGGCTCTGGCTTTACCACCGGAGCCGCCAGCCTCTACACCACAACGAACGGCAACCCGGCAAAATGCACGGATGCCGCGTCCCCCGCCAGTCTGGGCCTCACGCCTTTCAACACGCATCCAAAGGTCTTTATCGTTGGCAACAACTTCGAGGTGCAGAGTACGTGGCCTTCCAGCGCGCCCGACGCCGGGACGGCCTACTATATCTGTGTCGTCAAGCATGGCGAAAGCACGCTCTCTTCAAACGCCTTCACCGTCGCGCCGCCTGCCACCGTCGCCGTCGCGCCGACGACAGCTGCGCCGGGGGCGCAAGTTACCCTCACCGGCTCCAACTGGCTACCGCCGCAGCTCATCACCGTCTCCATCTTCGCGGACAACAACAGCGGCCAGCCGCTTGTCAGCCAGAGCGTCACGCCCGACGCGAACGGAAATCTCAATGTCTCACTCACCATCCCCGCCAGCGCGCAGCCGGGCAGCTACTCCGTCGCGGCAGTAGCGCAGAACGAGACAACGATGAACGCCAGCGCCTCTGATGCTCTGACCATCGTTACAGCGACCGCTACACCGTCACCCTCTCCCTCCCCATCGCCGTCACCTTCCCCCTCACCTTCCGTGACGGCCTCGCCTGCGGCAACCCTGTCGGCCTCGCCCACCGCCACGCAGGTCAGCAGCGCGAACAGTAATACATCCGGCTCCGATGGGGGGCTATCCAGCACCACTCTTCTCTTCATCCTCATCGGCATCGGCATCCTGCTGATCATCGTCGGCAGCATCCTCTTCATCGTCTACGGGCGTATGCGCTGACCAACGGGATCGCCCGGCAGGCGCCGCTTTAGAACGCCAGCCGTTTGAAGACCTTCTCCGGCAAAAGCTTCACAATCAACATGATAGCGCGCCAGTAGGGGGGCAGATAGACCACCTCTTTGCGCCGCTTGATGGCACGGTAGATGCCCTCGCCAACCACGCGCGGGCTGGCGAAAAGCGGTCCCTTTTTCAGCCCCGCCGTCATCGGCGTATCCACCAGCCCCGGCTTGATGGTCACGACGGAGACGCCTGCTTTGTAGAGGCGACTGCGCAGGCCCTGCACAAAGAGGCTGACGGCGCCCTTCGTCGTGCCATAGACATAGTTGCTGCGCCTCCCGCGATCGCCCGCCACCGAGGTCACGACAGCAATGCAGCCATGTCGCTGCTGCTCAAAATAGTTGCCCAGAATCGTCAGCAGCGAGATGACGCTGGTGCAGTTAGTGGTAAATTCCTTCAACGTCTCCTCGACGCTCTGCTGGCACTGCTGCTGGTTCCCCAGCGTGCCGTGCGAGATTAAGACCGTATCCAGCCCACCCAGCGTCTCAACGGCGCTATCGATCAACTCCCGGTGTCGTTCCAGTTGAGAGAGGTCAAGCAGGCAGGTATCCACGCGCTTTGCGCCGCGCACTTTGAGGTCTTGCGCCACCGCTTCCAGCTTCTCCGCCGTGCGCCCCACCAGAAAAAACTCCGCGCCCTCACTGGCAAAACACTTCGCAGCCTCATGCGCGATAGCTGAGGTCGCGCCCAGTATCAACATCTTCATATGTATCAGTACCATTCCCAGTAGTGGTGACTCGCCGCCAGAAACTGGACGAGAATTGCGGGTCTTTATAGCGGGCAAATTCACGCCAGAGCGGGAAGTATGTCTGGAAGCTCTGTGCCGACATACGAGCATCCTTCGCCGGGTAGACGGCGCCCCCGCTCTGCCGCACAATAGCATCCAGTTCATCCAGCAGGCGCAGCGTCTCCTGTCCGTGATAAGCAAAGTCCAGCGCGAGCGTCAGGCCCGGTCGCGGGAACGAGAGCAGGCCCGGCGACTGCACATCGCCAAACTGCTTCAGCACCGTCAAGAACGATCCCTGCCCGGAACGGCGAATGCGCTCAAGAAGCTCGCGCATAGCCTCGCGCCCATCGGTGAACGGCACCACGCACTGGTACTGCAAGAAGCCGCGTCGCCCGTAGAGCCGGTTCCAGTCCTTAATCGAGTCCAGCGGATAAAAAAACGGGTCATAATGCACGAGCTTGCGTACAGCGTGGCGCAGTTGCGAGCGATAATACAGCGCGTTAAACGTCTTCACTGTCAGCGTATTGAACGCCAGCGAGGGCAGGTCAAACGGCACGCTCAAGGGCAACTGGCCGCGCGGCGTGCCTGATCGCGCTGTCTCCGGCGCGTGGTTGCCGCGCATGAACATACCCCGGCAGACCTCTTTGCCGCCAACCAGGCAATCAACCCAGGAAACGGTGTATTCATAATCCTGGTCGGACTGCTGCGAAAGCTGCATAAACTCCTCAAGCGAAGCAAAACGGATGCGCTCCATGTCAATCAAGGGATTGGCGATGGGCTTGAGGCGGAACTCGGCCCACAGAATTACGCCCGTCAGGCCCAGGCCGCCGATGGTGGCGCGGAAAAGCTCGCGATTCTCGGTCGGCGAGCAAAGCAAGCGTTCGCCGCTGGAGCGCAGCAGTTCAAAACGGGTCACGTGGCAGCCAAACGTTCCTGCCCGGTGATGATTCTTGCCATGAATATCGTTGGCAATCGCCCCGCCGACCGAGACATACTTCGTCCCCGGCGTCACCGGCAAAAACCAGCCGCGCGGCACCATCACCGCTAAGATCTCCGCCAGCGAGACCCCCGCCTCGCAGCGCAGCAGCCCCTCACGCTCATCAAAGGCCAGCAGACGCCGCAGGTGGCTCACATCCAGCACCACGCCGCCCTCGTTGAGGCAGCTATCCCCGTAACTGCGCCCATACGCATACGGCAGCACCGGCGTCCCAAAACTTGCCAGGTCCGGCACCTCGTGCCGCCAGTATACCGGCACCACCCGCGCAGGCTCAACCTGCGGATAGCGCCCCCACGATTGCACATTCTTAGATAATGTCATATGTTACTCATCTTTGCGATAGGTGTAAGGAGTAGTCTCTTCTCTTACTTTCTCCGCCAGAAATGTCTTCATCAAAGACTGATAAGGAACATCCCTCTTGTTCGCCAGCATCTTGAGTTGGGCCAGTAACGATTCTGGCAGGCGAATAGAAACCGATCTGGTTGAGGGCTTGAGGTTAGGAAATGAGGGATTTTTCTCAGCCCTATCCCAATCAATATATTCGGTGGAATCATGCGTTGCCCAGAACGCTCTCTCCTCATCTTCATTGTCAAAATGCGGAATGGATTTATTGTTGTCTTGCATATTTCTGCCTTTCCTGATCCGTCTGCTCGCGGGCTGAAATGACGCGAATCATATTGTTTCTGCTTGTGAAAGCGAGAAATAACGGTCTTCCTGTATCACTTCGTCCGAGAGCATAGTAACGTTTCTCGTATGTAGAATGTATCCTGTCCTCACCGACAATCAGGGGCCTGTTGAAGAACACCTCTTCACACTCTCTGAAGTCAACCCGATGTTTCTCCCAATTCTTCTGCTTACTTCCTTTACCCCAGTCAAAGCCAACGATACTACTAAAGTCAAACACGCTATCCTCCAACGCATTTCATGTATATGATAGTACAATACAGTTGTTCCGCCGTCAAGCCAATTTTTATGCGAACTATACGCACGTGCCTGACCCGTTGCAGTGAGATTATCGCTTGCTCTCCATAATCCCATGTGGTATACTCCCGAACCGTTGGCACTACCAATCATCGTTCACCTTAGCGGAAAGGTTCAGGAGTATGCACGATCCATCACCATCACTACCTGACGCTCGAAGGCGTGCGCCAGCAAATCTCTGAACCCGATCAGGCGCTGTGGATTGTTCCCAGTTTCCGGCAATCGCGAGTGCTGCTGGATAAAGATGGCTCGATGCAAGAGTTGAAACAGATGGTTGAGGAATTCTCCTGGGAACCGCTGCGCAGTGAGGCTATCGGTTTCGCCGGACACATCCTTATGTGCGACGCCGAATTAGTTCACAAACTCTTCAGCAATCTCTGGAAAGGCAACCTCTCCGGCGTCTCCTACGTCGTCACGCGGCTCTTTGATGACGCTACAATAGCGATGATGCTCTATCACGCTGTCTTCATCACCACCGATAGCGTCTACTATGAGGAAGTCGAGCGCGCCGTTGCCCTTGACACGGACTGGACGCACTATCACCGCCTGCTCAGTGGCACGGAAACTGACCCGGAAGATAGCAGTTCTATCAGCAGATCATCCCACGAGTAGTCGCGTACTCCATGCGCTTGCAGAGCCGTGTGGTAGCGGCGCAGGATGTTTCCTTCACGCTGTTCCTCGTGTCGCTATTCAGAAGTCCAGAAGGTTGCGGAGAAATTGACAAGGTCATATGTGGCGATGTCAAAGCTCGCCGATTGCCAGTCCACCAGGTAAGTTGCGCTGCTGGCAGGCCACTCTGGGACAAGGAAGTTAGCGAAATAGGCATCACCATGCGTGAGAGTGAGATTCGTCTTTGTGCGAAAGCGCGGTTCGAGATATCGCAGCCAGTGATAGCGCAGGCCAGCAAACACCTGTTCGTAGAGGACGCGCAGGTCGTCAGGGAACCATGCTGCCTCGGCGGCGATCAGGCTTTCCCAGGAGGTTTTCCGGCGTTGCACATACAGATCAAAGCGGTTCGCGTTACGACACCAGTAGCCAATGTCGAGTTTGCCCGTTTCCAGCAAGGGGTGATCCCACCAGTAAGCGTGCAACTGCGCCAGGGCATCAACGATGGCTTCAATGTCCGCACGGGCAGGCACTGCCTCGACAATGCTGATTTGCTGTTCGCGCGTAATGGGAACATGATGGGTCTCTGACAGGTCCTGCAAAAGCAGATAGGAATTGCCGATCTGCTCGTCATAGGCAGCGGCGTAACAGGGAACAAGCACAGGAGGTGATCGTGCAGAGAGGCGATAAGACTATAGAATTGTACTTCATCCCGACCGGCTTCCTTGCCCCATGCTTGCTGGATGTTCTGTTTGAGTATCAGGCGGGCCGGAATTTCAGGGGCGGCATCAGGCGAATAGCGGAGTAACAGACGACTGGCCCGCGAGTTAAATGCGCCTATCGTTTCTTGCTCAACAGCCTGCACCGCTCCCTGTCGCAGCGTTCCTGACTGGCGCAAGATAGCAGTGAGTCATTGTGGTGTGAGAGGATCAGGAACGGGGATATAAACATTCATATTCGTCTAACTTTCCTCCTGTGATCTATACCAGAAAATCATGCGTACACTCAGCATAACATACGAAAGATATCTTTGCTATGCTATACTGCTTACAGGTTTTCATGAGGAAACGCTATGGCGCGACGGGCAAGTATCTCAAAAACGCCTGCGAGCAGACTATGTTTGAAACATCACGAGCGTAGTTGCGCAACCATCCTATCAGGAGGGAGACATGGCCATGACCAACGATGGTCTGTCGTACTGGCAGGCCGAGACCTCGGATGAACCACTGCTTGAAACGACGATTGGCGACCGCTTAGATCAGCAGGCCGCCAAAACCCCCACGAGAGAAGCGGTTGTCTACACCGGCTATCCCGAATTTGGCGACGCGCTCAACATTCGCTGGAGCTATGCCGAGTACCGGGCGCGCGTCAATGCCGTCGCGAAGGGGCTGATGGCCCTCGGTCTGAACAAGGGCGACCACATCGCAGTATGGGCCGCGAACCTGCCCGAATGGCCGCTGCTCCAGCTTGCCGCCGCCAAAATCGGCCTCGTGCTGGTGACGATCAACCCGGTGCTGCGGGCCGCAGAAGTCGAATACATCCTCAAACAGGGGGATGTACGGGCATTATTCCTGATGGCGCAGATACGCGACCAGAACTGCCTTGCCACCGTGCGCTCCATGACCGCGCCCGGCAACAAAGCCGGTGAAGTGAACGGCGAGGCGGACGGGCGTCTGCCCCTGCTACGCTACGTCTGCCTGCTGGGCCTGCCGCCCGCCGACCTTGAGCAGGAGAGCTGGCGACCCGCGCTCTTCCGCGAAACGGTCGCGGCTGGCGCGGCCATCAGCGATGAGCAACTGGCCGAACGGCAGGCAACGGTCACGCCCGACGACCCGGCGATGATCCTCTATACTTCCGGCACCACCGGCTTCCCCAAAGGGGCCGTGCTGACGCATCGCAACCTGCTCAACCAGGCGTACTTTGTGATGCGCCAGGGCAAATTTGAGGAGGATATTCGCGGCTGCGTGCTGGTGCCATTCTTCCACGTCTTCGGCTGCGTGGGCTACGTGCTGGTCGCCCTCAGTTCCGGCGGCACCATCTATCCCCTGCTCGGCTTCGACCCGCTCAAGGCCATGCAGATCATCAGCAGCGAACGCTGCACCGTCACCGGCGGCGTCCCCACCATGCTCATGGCGATACTGCAACATCCCGATTTTGAGAAATATGACCTCTCATCGCTCAAACAGATCAGTTGCGCGGGCGCGCCCGTCCCCGTCGCGTTGATGGAAGAGGTCAAGCGGCGTATCGGGGCCGATGTCGTCATCGCCTTCGGCCAGACGGAAAACACCGGCGCCATGACCGTCACCCTGCCCGATGACCCCTTCGAGCGCAAGGCGGCAACCGTCGGCAAAGCCCTGCCGCATACCGATATCAAGATCGTCGACCCCGCCACCGGCGCGACCGTTCCCGTTGGCGAGCGCGGCGAAATCTGCTGTCGCGGCCCCATCGTCATGGCCGGCTACTACAATATGCCCGAGCGGACGGCGGAGGCCATCGACAGCGAAGGCTGGCTGCATACCGGCGATCTGGCGACGATGGACGCAAACGGCTACATCAATATCGTGGGCCGCCTCAAAGAGATGGTCATTCGCGGCGGCGAAAACCTCTTCCCGCGCGAGATCGAAGAATTCCTGATTCGCCATCCAAAAGTGACCGATGTGCAGGTTCTCGGCGTCCCCGACAAATTCTTCGGCGAAGAACTGCTGGCCGTCATCATCCCCAGAGCAGGCGAGACGCTGACCGAGGAGGAACTGCGTGAATACTGCAAGGGGCAGATCAGCCGCCAGAAGATTCCGCGCTACTTCCAGTTCGTCGAGTCCTACCCCATGACGGGTAGCGGCAAAGTCCAGAAATTCGTCCTGCGCGAACAGGCCATCAAAGCCCTGGGCCTCGAAGAAGCCACCCAGGTCAAGACGGCGTGATAATAGAAAGATGCGGGATTCGGACGTGTCATGCTGAGTGAAAAGAGCCTTTAGCCCTGAGTGGAGTGAAGGGGAAGCATCTGCGGCAACCTGAGATCAACTGTGGTTCACAAGAGATGCTTCGCTCCACTCAGCATGACATGCCCTGACCTGCTATCCCGGTTTAAGAGTGAGGGTACCCATACTGCATGCACGTGGTGATTTTCGCGGGTGGAACGGTACGGCCTGGCAGGGCCGTTGAGCAGGCGCTTGCCGACGCCGAAATGATTATTGCAGCCGATAGCGGGGCGGCGACTGCGCTGCAATTCGGCTACACTCCCGCTGTCGTCGTGGGCGATTTCGACTCGCTTGAGGCGCTGCCTTTGCAGCAGTTGCAGACACGGGGGAGCGAGATCATTCGCGTTGCCGCCGAGAAGGACGAGACCGATAGCGAACTGGCCGTGCTGACGGCCATCGAGCGCGGCGCGACGGCCATCACCATCCTCGGCGCGCTGGGCGGCGCGCGCTTCGACCACACGATGGCGAATGTCATGCTGCTGGCCGCGTTCGAGTCGCCCACCATACGCATCGTCGATGACTCATCCACCTGCTGGCTGCTGCGCGGCCCCGGCAGCAGCGAAATCATCGGCCAGCCCGGAGACCTGCTCTCGCTCATCCCGCTCACCGCCGAGGCCAGCGGCATCCACACCACCAACCTCTACTATCCCCTGCGCGGCGAAACCCTGCGCTTTGGCAAACCGCGCGGCGTCAGCAACGTCCTCACCGCCACTCATGCCACCGTCTCCCTGCAAAACGGCCTTCTGCTGGTGATTCACACGGATGCAGACGTGTCATGCTGAGTACCTTATTCTTCCTCAACAATCACACCTCGCGCGAAAGCCCGATATCCAGCCGCAGCAGCCAGCGCCAGAGAGGCAGTGTTCTCGGCAGAGGCACTGTAGAACGCGACAAAGCCCTCATGCGTGACTGCGGCTGCCCATAGCAGAGTCGCAGCGAGCGCATAGCCCTTGCGGCGCGCCTCCGGCAATGTATCGATGCCCAGTTCACACGCCCGGTTAGTGCGACGCGAGCTATGGGCAAGACTGAGCAAACGTCCTTCAACGATAACCCCAACGAGCGGGCGCCGGTCTGGATGGAAGTAATATTCAACTTCCCCAGGCTCGAAGTTGTCCACCAGCGTCCGATCATCCGGGGTAAGTAAGCGCGCAACCTGTTGCGCAGCCTCAATACTTATAGCTGGCGATGCCACCTGCTGAAGAACGACCTCTCGATGGATATGCACTGCGACGGCGGTGGTTGCAGGCACGGTGAGTGCTACTCTTGCACGTGCTAACAGAGCTTCACGCTCAGGCACCGGGACATCGGGTCGCCAGATCGCCACCTGCTCCCCGGCCATCCCGGCAACATACAGTTTCCAGGCTGGCTGCGTTCCCTCACGCAAAAGCTCAATCGTGCCCTGAGTAATGGCAGGAAGTCGCACCCCCCAGACAGCCTCAATATGCAAACGCAGCAACGCTCGCGCTGTTAATTCCATGACAATCCTTTCTGTTTCGTACTCTGTTCCTTGACAGGAAGCCATCTGGTACCCATAATAAGTGACCAGTAAAGTAGCAAGAAAGCGAGTCATCACTATGCGTTCTGACATTGAAGCGGCCAGCAAACGGATAGCTGGCTATGTGAGAGAGACGCCCGTTATACATCTGGAATCCGGATTCCGGGGCGTCGATGCCCGGGTGATAGTGAAGCTGGAGCAGCTTCAACATACCGGCTCCTTCAAGCCGCGCGGGGCCTTTAATCGCATCCTGAGCAATGAGGTGCCGGCGGCAGGCGTAATCGCGGCCTCTGGCGGCAATCATGGTGTGGCAGTGGCCTATGTGGCGCGGCAACTGGGCTATCGGGCAGAGATTTTCGTGCCGGAAGTTTGCCCGACCGTGAAGGTGCAGCGACTGCGCAGCTACGGCGCGGAAGTCACCATCGTCGGAGCCAGCTATGCCGAGGCGCTGCTGGCGAGCCAGGCGCGGGCGGCGGAAACGGGCGCGCTGGTCGTTCATGCCTATGACCAGCCCGAAATTGTGGCCGGGCAGGGAACGCTGGGCCGCGAGTTCGCGCGCCAGGAGCCGGAACTGGATACCGTTTTGCTTGCGGTAGGCGGCGGTGGGCTGATCGCGGGTGTGGCGGCATGGTTCGCGGGCGAGGCGCGCGTCATCGGCGTCGAGCCGGAAAGCGCGCCCACGCTGGCAAGCGCGCTCAAAGCCGGGAAGCCCATCGATGTCGAGGTAGGCGGCGTGGCCGTCGACTCGTTAGGAGCGAGGCGCGCCGGGGGACTGGCGTTCTCGCTGGCGCAGCAATATGTGGAGCGCGTTGTCCCGGTCAGCGACGGCAGTATCCGGGCGGCACAGCGCGCGCTCTGGGACGACCTGCGCATCATAGCGGAGCCAGGTGGGGCAACCGCCATCGCCGCGCTACTCAGCGGAGCATACCGGCCAGCGCCCGCTGAGCGTGTGGGCGTGGTGGTCTGCGGCGGCAATGCCGATCTGAGCCAGCTACTTGAGCGATAATATCTTTCTCGCGATGCCCATCATGCCGGGACGCAGCACGTGTTCGTAGCAGCCGACGAAGCGCACGATTTCGCCGCCCCAGCCGCTTTTGAAGCGGTAGACGCCCGCCATCTCCTCGCGTTCATCGTCGGTGGCGGGAATGCCCCAGAAGTCGTAGCGGCTCGCTCCCTGCGCCTTTGCCCAACGAATGGCTTCCCACTGCAAGAGGTAGTTGGGCATCAAGTTGCGCTGCTCATTGCCCGACGCGCCATAGAGATAGATAGCCTCACGCGCAAACAGGCCGACGAAAATACCGGCCAGCATGCGCCCATCATATTCGGCCAGCAACAGCCGCACCTGCTGGCGCGGGGAGAAAATGCGCCACGCGGAGAGGTAGTAGTCGAGCGTATGAATGCCAAAGGCGTCGCGCTCCCCCGTCGTTTGCAACAGGCGATACCACGCGAATACATCATCTTCCGTTGTCACCACGCGCACGGTCACACCCTTGCGAGCCGCCAGCCGCACATTGTAACGCCACTTCTCCTTCATGCGCGCCAGCAGCGTCTCCTCACAGGGCGTCACATCCAGCAAGATGCTGCGCAGGGGTTGAATGGCCTGTGTCGGGCGCACGGGCAAGGGCGCGAAAGCCTGCCACAACCTATCATCTTCCGCCGTCCTTGTGATGATTCCCGGCTCCAGCAGCAGGGTCAGCGCCCCCGCGCGTCGCAGCCTGTCGCGCAGTTGTGTCAGCAGAGCCGCGCACAGTTCCGGCTGCTTCCAGTCCACCACCGGCCCCTTCGGCACATAGGCCAGAAACCCGGTGCGCAGGGGAAGACCGGGCAGCGTGCGACACAACACCTGCACAGCTCCCACCACACGCTGCCGCTCCTGGTCCCAGAGCGTGAAGCGGCGCGGAAGCCAGCCAGCCTCCCGTTTCAACTCTCCCCAGCCCCAGCTTTGCAACAGATGCCCATTCTCATGCCCACCAACAATATCATCCCACCACTCCCACTGCCCCTGTTCGTTAGCCACAACCCGCAAAATATATCGCTGCGACATTGGTAAACTCCTGAGTAAATCGCTCGCCATACTCCTCAGCACTTATGACACAATATAGTAACCCGGAAAGTCAAGACAGCAAAATCAGGGTCACTAAGGGGCAATCTCCTTTCTCATTTTGCATCGTCAGCCCGGCGTTCTCCCACTCGGCCAATCTGGCGCCGCTCTTTCCTTAAGCAAGCCATCAGTTTTTTCCATCACCTTAAAAGGGGTCAGAGAGGAGAATACCATCTTTAATGGAAGAAGATGCAGAGCAGCCTCTTTCCGTTAGATGGATAAGAATAAAGTACCATTGACATTTGATGTGATTGAAGATATAGTTATTTCTAGTAGAGGGGAATTATCTGAAACATTCCTGGAATGATGCGATTTTACGCAAGGTTTCTGTCTTTTTGCTCGTCGACGACCCGGGGTTTCTCTTGAGCGTCGTGCTTCGTAGTGCGTCCTTCTCCTGCCTGCCCTGTGCAACAGGAGGCCTGAAATGACTGTGGATGGTGTATGCCAGAGAAAAGAGTCGGCATGAAGAAGCTTGCTCTTCAGCCACCAGTACCAGGGCCACATATTGAGGGCCATAGCGTTGCCCACTGTGATGCCACCTGCACCATCATTCTGGACAACATTCTGCTCGCTTCTTCCCCGACCGATTACCGCCTCACCTTGCTGCTTTTGCAGGCAGTGGCAGAGAAAAGGAAATTTGTTCCCTTTGAGGAACTGATACAGTGTTTTGACAGCCGACAGGGGAATCTACGCCGCCGTCTCTACCAGCATATCTACGAGATCAAGCCCAGGCTCTGGCAATTTGGACTCGATATTATCAGCTTGAGGGAGATGGGCTATGTGCTTGTCCAAACGTGAGCGGTCGCGCTCACAGGATGATGATATTTTTATTGCGCATCGGTGAACAGGAAGATGGGGCTACCGTTAAGGCTGTTGGAGGAGGAGCCGGTGCCACAGGTGCCGTAGCTGGCTCCTTATGGGCCTGGGCCAACGTGTTCTCCTCCTGATCGATATTTGCAAGGGTAACTGGCCGCTAGCTCAAAACGGAGTATCCTTGTTTTGTTGGAGCGAGAAGCAGAGAGTCAGGAATATCTTGTTTTATCAGAGACGGCTTGTACTCCCAACTCTTCTCTTGCGTCATTGCTCCCTTCACCTTTTAGCTTTGAGACTCTACTCTCTTCAGAAGAGGAGCCAGCACATACTGATAGCGTTCAAGTATCTGCTGATCAAAAGATCGAACCAGGCGAAGGGCTTGCATCCCGTTTGTCGTGTTTCCTTCTTTGCTGATGAAATCAATAAGCACCGGCAGGGCATACTCTGCACAGTCCGGCCCGATCTTCTCCAGTACATCAAGCAAGAAGCCTCGATCAAGGTCGCGGTCAGGAGGAAGATCTTCTCTGCTTAACAGATGGGCTAAGGCAGGGCCGCATTGGAGAGCAAACGTTCTCTCTACCTGACAAAGCATGAAGCAGATGCTTTCAATATGCTGATCCCAATACTGGACTCGGTCTCGCTGCCAGAAATCAAGGAGGATATAAGGAACCACGACCTGCGGTCCCATCTCCTCCAGTGTTTTGACAACCTCGTTCCACCCTGGCCAGTTTGGATCACTGATATGGCCCATGAGAAGAGGAATAGCCGCAGCATTGCGTGGGTAGCCTATCGCCCGGATCACCTGTGCCGCTGCCTTCCAGCGGGATTTTGGTAGACTCCCCAGAACTCTCATTGCTTCATCCAATGTTTCCTGGGAATGTTGAGCCAGTTCACGGATCAGCCGTTCTTTTCCCTGTGCATCCATGCTCCGCTATCCATCCTGTCTCTTTGTCTGTACCTTATTGATAACTTTTTTCATTTCTTCCTGAGGATCAAGAGATGCTTCCGGGGGAAGATGAAAGAGGATAATGCCTCCCAGATAGCGTTCCCACTTTCCACCTTGCTTCTCAATAGTTGCTGTCAATGCCTCAAAGATAGGAGACTCTACAACATCTTTACTGAGAATCCATTGCCAGTGATGCCAGGGAGAAGGTGTAACCAGCCGACGGAAGGATAACTCTCCATTCTCCTGAGTTTCAGCTTCAATCACATCCCCAAGAAATAACTCCTGGTCTACCAACAAGGGTGTCCATTCAAGCCGATAGAGATCACCCCCTAAAGGAGTGACAACCAGCGTTTGTTTACTCCCCTCTGCAAATGAAATCCATCGCTCTAATGATAAAGCTCCGCTATCCATCCTGTCTCTTTGTCTGTACCGTATTAATGATCTTTTTCAATTCTTCCTCAGGATCAATAGATGTTCCTAGAGGAAGATGAATAAAGACAATACCACCAAAATAGCGTTCCCATATTCCACCTTGCTTCTCGATGGTCTCCCTGAAAACCTCGAATGCAGCAGATGCGACCACCTTTTCAGGAAGCAACCAACTCCAATGGAGCAGAGGGGATGCTTCCACCACGCGCAGGAAGCGTAACACCCCGTCTACCTGCATCTCTGCCTCAATAATATCTCCCAAATAGATGCCGCCATCGTCTGTCAATGGAGTTGTGCCTAAACGATATAAGTTTCCTTTCAGCGGTTCTAGTGAGAGACGCAGCATCGTTTCGTCATCAAACATGACAAGTCGGGCATCTGGCCTCTCTGGTGAGACCTGCGAGATCGTTATCTGCAGATGCTTTTCAGCCATCATCTCTTCTCCTTCTCAATACCAGATTGCTAGCTGCTTTTTACTCGCCTCCATAGGGACCCAAATCGATTAAACGGTTTATTTCATGACCGGGATTCGCTGATGAACTACCAGCTGCTCGGTAACCTTCAAAATCCAGATACTTAAATCCCATATTTGCTAACTCACGTAGGGCTCTTCTAAGTCCCCCCAACATTTGAAATGGACCTACCTTGTTCGTCAGTTCGTTACCGTCAGCCACTTCAGGATAGATTATACCATGTAGGGATATTGTACCGTCATCCGATATCCCTGTTACCTGCGCATATATGGTAATACGCCCGACTTTCGTATCAAAGGTGCGTTCATAATCATCACCCGGCTGTAAAGGATAATGTGGAGATTCTCCTCCTGTTTGTGGGGGCTGCTCTTCCGATGGGGGTAGACTCCCGGCATCCCCAGGATTGCCGCCCAGACCGAGCGATTCGCCTTCCCCACCCCCCTCAGCAGCGAAGAGCAGGTTCCCCGGCAGATCATCGATCAGTTTGCTCAGGTCGCTCTCTTTGCCGTTGGAGGCGCCTTCCTCCCCCTCACCCACGTCATCGCCTTTCGGGCAGTATGGCACACAGATGTTGACGGGAAAGGTGGGATACGCCCAGCCCAGACTCGGTCCGCTCCTCTCAGGCGAACTGGTCGTGACCAGCACACAAAGGCCGAACAACTCCACACATCCCAGGCTCAGCGGGCCAGGGCGCTGGTACTGCACGGCCTGTCCTGCTCCCTGCGCCGCCGCCTGAACGGTGCAAGGGTGACCGGCTTGAGCCATCTGCGTGCAGGTAGCGGGCTGCCAGTTCTGGGCGCCTTGTTGCAGGGAGGTGACCAGCGAGGAGGAAGTTGAGGAGATCCATTGGGGAACACCCTGCGGTTGCGCATCGGGAGGAGGTGCATACATCTCTCCATTCGGATCAGTATTGGTCTGCGGGTTACTGCCCACATACCCATAGGGATTCATCCCCGCCAGATTGCCCTGCACGCTATCGGCCGAGAGAAACACTCCCACCAATGGATCATAATAGCGCGCCCCATAGTAGTCCAGTTGCGTGAGCGAGTCGTTATACTGCCCGGTGTAGCCTTTCGTCGTCCCCATCGTTCCCTTGCTGTAGGGATTGTTGCCATAGGGGCCATAGACCTGATTGCCCTTGACCGAGGCGTTGTTGGCGGTGCTGCTGATACTGGCGACGACACTGCCGAGGGCATCGGTGAAGAGGAAAAGAGGGCTGCCGTTGTTGAGGCCGATGAGACGGTCGGCCAGGTAATAATAGTATTTGTTGTTGAGATTGTTGCCGCCACCGTCGTAGATGTGGTCTTCCAGGCCAAAGGCGGTGATCATGTATTTCGTGTTGCTATTGCCCGTGCCGGTCTGCGAACGGCGCAGCACACGCTGACCAGACGAGTCATACAGATACCATTCTTCGTTGGTACTGGTGTTGGTGTCGTTCCAGCGTACCAGATCATCCAAGCCATCGTAGGAGAGGGTGGCGGTGGTGCCACCGCTGCCGCTGGCAGTGCGCGTGGTCATGTTACCCCGGCTATCGTAGCTGGCGCCATAGGTCTGGGTTTTGCCGCCCGTCGTCGAGCAGGTGGTGCCGCTGGGATAGAGGCTAGTCAGTTGATGGGGCTGGCTGCTATTGCAGTAGAGGTACTGATAGGAGCCGTTGCCATTGTAAGGGCCTTGCCACAGTTGGCCCAGGTGCGTGTAGGTGTACTGGTTGCTGTGATATACTAAAGGCGGCAGAACCTTTTATGAGTGAATCGTTGCTGATGAAGCTGTTGTTGACCAGGTCTGCCTACATCGTGACCGTGAGGGAACGTCTTTTCACCCTGCATAAAGGGAAAGGAGAGGATCGTATGATCTTTGATTGGCAATCGCTTGAAGACCGCCTCTACGAGCAGAGCAAAGCCATTATCCAGCAATTTGCCGCCGAACATCCTGATGTCACCTGTTCTTTCTTTGCCTATGACACTGACCCAAAGGAAGGCTACTTCCTACTCGGCTTTGATACCTTGGAGAACTCCCTGCATATGGCGCAGGAGAATGAACAACGAGCCATCAAGCGCCGTAACCTGATGCTTACTCATGAATGGTCCTGGCGTTCTGCACGTTCCTTCCTTCATACTCCTCGTCTAACTGACTACAGTCCCGATGTTAGCTACTTCGCCTACCACATGTATGCACAGCTTAACTTTCAGGAACTCGTCGATCTAAGTGAAAGCGACAACTATCCTCAGCCACACAATAATATCGAGGATGACTACATTGAAGGCAATACTCGGATTATATTATGGAAAGTTGTAGAGCGCCTTATTGCTAGCAATATCTTTGATCAGCTTCACCTGTCTACTCCATTCCATGTAGGCTATGCACTTCATGAAGACGACCAGACAACCGTTTTGCGTATCCTCAACTGGCCCACCATCACCCATAACCACACTCCTCATCACTCATAATCTTATTTTCTCATGAGCATCCTTTGTCTTCACAAGGTGATGGGCTAGCTAACCCGATGTGCAACTAAAAGTTGCCAAGAAAGAGGTTCATCGTGGTTTACTGTCCTCAGAAACGTTTTCAAAGAACTGAGGAGGAACCCGATGAACCGAGATGAACTGATTATCGCATGTTTTTGTCTGATTGACGATGTCTTGCCGGATATTTTGAAGGGCAAGCGACTGCGCGAACGAGGCTTTGGGCCTCGGCTCAGTGATAGTGAGGTGATGACCATGGAAATCGTGGGAACCTATCTGGGCTATAACCAGGACAAGGCTCTCTTCGAGTACTTTCAGTGCCATTGGAACCACTTCTTTCCTGGCTTGTTGCAGGTAGATCGCAGCACCTTTGTGCGGCAAGCCGCCAATCTGTGGGCCGTCAAAGAGCGCATCTGGTGCTTGATCCGCGATACGCTGCTCTCCTATGACCCCTCTACGGCCATCATCGACAGCTTTCCTTTGCCGGTCTGTCAGTTTGCCCGTGCGCCTCGCTGCTCGCGCTTTAAAGGCGAGGCGGGCAAAGGCTTCGATCACACGATGCGACAGACCTTCTACGGCTTTCGCGTCCATGCGCGCATCGCCTGGCCCGGTGTCATCACCCACCTGTACCTGGCTGCAGCCAACGTGCATGAAGGCGAACCGGCCTGCGAGTTGACCGCGGACACGACCGGTTTGTTGTTGGGCGACCGCAATTATTGGTTGCCTGAACTCAAAACCCGCTTGCGACGATTGGGCATTGTCTTGCTCACCCCTTTTCGCACCGCCAAACATGCGCCCCCTCACAGTTGGAGTCCCATCCTGGGTCGAGTGCGCTACCGCATTGAGACCGTTTTCGGTCAACTCGTCGACCGCTGTGGGGCCAAACGGGTCTGGGCACGGGATTTGTGGCATCTGCGCAATCGCTTGTTGCGCATGGTGCTCATGCATACCATTGCTGTCCTTTTCAACATCCAGGACGAGCATGAGCCTCTCCAATTGGCTCAACTCGTCGCTTAGCAAATTTAGTTGCACATCGGGTTAGCTAGCCCATCACCCCATAAGAGTCTAATAATTGCCTACATCGAGATCAACGCCATTAATAGTACAATTTCCACCTGCACCTATAATCTTTGATCTGGCCCAGGCCGAGACCCGTTTTACCCCTGCCTGGGCTTTAACATAGGTAAAGCCCCCTGGATAGGCTGCTGTCAGGCGCCCCCACTCAATATCTAAAAGTTGCAGTATCTGAGATGTATAAGCGTTATGACGTCCCAGGTGTTGAGGGAGGTTCATGGCATTAGAACCAGCCATACTAGAAGGCAATGCAATACCATTCCAGGCTCCATTGAGAAAATTTGTTCCCTCCGGCCCTTGTTCGGCTAAAGTAACGAGATCATGAGTCAAAGATCCTCCGCTGGATGTTTGGCAAGGAGTGATATGTTGCGCTTGCACAGGATATGGGAGTTGGTTGTTCGGTGGGAGGCCGAGAGCCCTTCGTAGTGGGCCACTATTACATTCATTGTGGACCACCCACTGCCCATGACCCACCACAAAGGTGTGATCCTGGGCAACCTCTAAATTATACATTACTTTGGTGGCATGCACCGCCTTCCAACTTGTGACCACCCCAGAACGGCCATCGGCACCCAGGAGATGCATACCCGGCTGCAGTTTGCCTGCTGGTACAAAGCCCTGTTCTTTGGTGAAGAAAGGATGCTCGCTCGTCGTGTGGACGATTTCGCTCTGGCGCACGACTTTGTGGCCGTGTTGAGCAGTCGTAACCGTGGTGATGGTCAGGTCAACCAGGTCGCTGTCCGTGTGTTTCCAGACGTGCAGCACCGGTTGCAGTTCCATCTTGTGCGTCTTGGGATTGTAGGCCAGCACTTTGTCGCCGACGTGCAGCTTGCCGATTGGCTCTTTGCCCTGTGCTGTTGTCACCTCGGTGGAAGGGGTAAAGCTACAGGGGGCAGGAGCCGCAGGAGGAGCGGGCGGGCCAACTGGCGGTTGCTGCCCTCCGCCGTGAGGCTGTGTCGGCGGGGCAACGGGATGCTCGTAGGGAGCGAAGGTCAGAGAATTGAGGGCAGGAGGAGGGGTGATATTGGTCAGATTGTAGTAGGTCTGAAAAGCGGCATTGGCCGCCGGGCTGAAGTCGCCTGCCAGGTAGACGGCCTGCCACTGCCCGCCTTTGACGCTTAGATCCCCGCTCACAGGATCATAGCTGTAGGTGGTATTGCCAGCAGTAACGGGGGAACCCATTGGCCCCTCCAGTTCCTTCGTCAGCGCCTTGAGGGAGGCCTGGGTAGCTGCTTCTTCCGTTTCGATCTCCAGGGTCGTCAGCCCCATTCCCCCGGCCCCCTCCACCGAGGGGATGACAAAGGAGCCACTCGGGTCGGTGTTGGTCTCTGGATTAGCAGCCACATAGCCATAGGGATCCATGCCTTGCAGATTGCCCTGCACGCTATCGGCTGAGAGAAACACCCCGACCAGCGGGTCATAATAGCGCGCCCCATAGTAGTCCAGTTGCGTGAGCGAGTCGTTGTACTGCCCGGTGTATCCTTTCGTCGTCCCCATCGTTCCCTTGCTGTAGGGATTGTTGCCATAGGGGCCGTAGACCTGGTTGCCCTTGACCGAGGCGCTGTTGGCGGTGTTGGTAATGCTAGAAACCACGCTGCCCAGGGCATCGGTGAACAGGAAGTTGGGGCTGCCATTGTTGAGGCCGATGAGGCGACCGGCCAGATAGTAGTAATATTTGTTGTTGAGGTTGTTGCCGCCACCGTCGTAGATATGGTCTTCCAGGCTAAAGGCAGTGAGGGTGTATTTCGTGTTGCTATTGCCCGTTCCCGTCTGCGAACGGCGCAAGACACGCTGACCGGAGGCGTCATACAGGTACCACTCTTCGTTAGTGGTCGTGTTGGTGTCGTTCCAGCGTACAAGGTGATCCTGCCCGTCGTAGGAGAGGGTGGCGGTGGTGCCACCGCTGCCGCTGGCAGTGCGCGTGGTCATGTTACCCCGGCTATCGTAGCTGGCCCCGTAGGTCTGGGTTTTGCCGCCCGTCGTCGAGCAGGTGGTGCCGCTGGGATAGAGGCCAGTCAGTTGATGGGGCTCGCTGCTGTTGCAGTAGAGGTACTGATAGGAGCCAGCGCCGTTGTAAGGGCCTTGCCACAGTTGGCCCAGGTGCGTGTAGACATACTGGTTGCTGTAGGTGGCTCCGCTGAGGCTGTTGGAGGGCATACCAGTGCCGCAGGTGCCGTTGCTGGCTCCTTGCGGGGTGCCATAGTTGCCTGCCCACACCAGCCGGTTCTGCTCGTCGTAGCAGTAAATTTCGGTTTCGCTGCCCCCGGAGTTGTTGGCTCCTGAGACGACGGCCTGCACGGTGGTGGAACTGGTGACGTTGCTGGCAGCATCGTAGCCCAGCGATTGGCTATAGATGGTGCCGCTGGTGCCAGAGCCGCTGAGCCAGGTCGCCGTCGTCTGCGTGGGACGCAGGTTGTTGTCGTAGCTGAACTGCTCCTGGGCTAAGGCCGTACTGGCGCTACTCTGGAAGCTGATCGTGCTGGGTAGCGCATTGAGGTTGTAGCTCAGTGTCGCCAGGTTGGCGGAACTGGTCGTGCTTCCCAGGCCGACGAGGACGCCGGTGGCGCTGTCGTAGAAATTGGTGAAGCTGTAGCCCAGCCCCGATGGATTGCTGCTGGTGGTGGTCGTGGTGGGCTGATCGGCGTCATTGTAGCTCTGGCTGAGCTGGTAGGTGGGGAAGCTGGGGAAGGTGAGGCTGCCGCCGCTGGCGCTGATCTGCAAGGTTTCGTTGGTGAGCCGCCCGCGCTGGTCGTATTGCATCTGCTCGCTGACATAGCCCTGGGTATAGTCGGGACCGGGGAAGTAATTAGTGGCTCTGGTCTGCGTAAGTCGGCCAATAGGAAAGTCGGTGCTGCCTTGCGTCCCCAGAATATTGGTGTCATAGGTGTTCTGCACGAAGGGATTGGCCCCACTGCTGCAAGCTCCGCTGGCGCTCAGGGTGGGACTCTGATCCTGAATGCAGCCCACCCGACCCAGCAGGTCGTAGCTGTAGCCAATGGTGCGCGCGCCGGAGACATCGCTGAGCAGGCGGCTATCAGCGTCATAGGTGTAATTGTGCGTGCCGCGCTCCGGGTCGACCAGTTGCGTCATGCGGCCCAGGCTGTCGTAGCTGGCGGTGGTGGTGACGCTCGTCAACGTCTCGTTGGTTTGTGGCGCCAGGTCGGTGTCGCTGACGGAAGTGGCTTCGCCCAGAACGTTGTACTGATAACTCTTGCGTTCGTTGCCCATCAAAGTCGAGGAGTTGGAGTGGACGCCGCTGTCGATCTGAAGGTAGCGCGTGCGGCCCAGCGCGTCGAGGGAACTGATCGCAACATGATCGTTAGGGTCAACGCTGGTCACGGTTTCGTAGGTGTTGGCGTCGCCGGAGACGTGGGAGACATCCAATGTGTAGTTGGTGCAGGCGCTGTAGTGGCCGCTGAGCATGCTGGAACAGGCATGGCCCGGCTCCTGCGAGGAGCCAAAGTTGGGATCCTGGGTTGCCAGCACGCGGCCCAGCGCGTCGGCGAAGGTGGTGGTGCCGCCGGGAGCTTGCGAGGTGCCAACATAGACTGCCGTTGCCGGGTCAATATAGCCGCTGCCATCAGCGACTTCAAAGGGGACGCTGGTAAAGGTGGAGTGGTTGCTGTCGTTGTAGAGGGTGAAGACGACGGTATCATCGCCGGAGACCGGGCCAGGCGTGCGTGTCTCCACCTCGCGGCCCAGCGCATCATAGAAGGTCTGCGTCACCGCGTTGGGATAGAGTGCAGACAGGCTCTCGATCTCGAAGCAGGGCAGGCTGCTGCTCGTGCTGCAACTGGAATAGCTGTAAGACTGGCTGGTGTAACTGCCTGTCTCGCCCGGTTCTTTCATCTGCACGATGCGCTTGCCGTTGCTGCTGCTGTTGCTGTCATAACTGTAGGTGCTGCTGGTGGTCTGGCTGTTGGCATCGGTGCTGCTGATGGGCAAGGCCCCCTGCGTGTAGTCATACGTGGTGCTGCTGCTTTGCCCGAAGGCATTGGTGACCTGCGTGGGTTGGGCCAGATAGGCATCATATTTCAGACAATCGGTGTAGTGCGACTGGCCCCAGGAACTGGCCGGGAAGAGGTTGGGAGCCGGGGAAAGCGTGCAGCCGTTGGAACTGTAGAGGCTGCTATTGGCGCTAGCTACCCCGTCCACGGAGGCAACCGGGTTGCCATACGCATCGTAGCCTTGATAGGTCGTGATGGCGGTGCTGCTTTGGTTGGCGCAGTCACTGTAGCTCTTGATGGTCGTCGGCCAGCCCGCGTCCGGGGTGGTGACGCCGGAAGGCGCGCCCTGATCGTAGGTGATATCCTGGCATTGCCAGACCTTGCCGCTGGCGTCATCGATTTCGCTGTGCGTGACTTTATCCACATCATAGTAGATGTAGCCGCTGCCCGGTTCACCGCTGTCAGTAGTGGTATAGCTCCACTTCTTTGTAAGGGTGGGAGCGTTAGAACTACTGATGACCTCCTGTGTCAGGTTGTGGTAGCCCGCTTGCAAGCCGCTGCTGGGGTTGAAGTCGTCGTAGGTATAATCAGTTTCCACCCAGGGGGCATTGCTATTGCCGCTGCCGGTTCCTTCGTAGGTGGTGGTACGACTGGAAAGCACCATGATCTCACAGGGGTTGTAGGTGGCATCCAGACTGCCATGACAGGAGTTGGGGTTGAGCGTGTAGGTATTGACCGTCTTTTGCAGCAGCGCCGCGTCGAGAGGCTGGTTGCCTTCGTAGACATCCTGCTCCCGCAAAGCGCCGCTGTTGTAGTTGCCGCTGTTGGAACTGGCGGTAAACCAGCCCTCGGTACTGTAGTATGTGTCCACCGTCAGGTTGCCTGCCGGGCTGGTGATGAAGACGGCGGCAAAGCCATGGAACTCGCCGTGATAGTAATCGACCCAGTCGCCATCATCAATGGGTGATTGGGGGTTGCCTTCGTTGACGGGCAGCCAGGCGTCGCCCACACAGTCGCTCTGACCCGAGGAGGGGGTGGGAGCCGGGCCTTCCCCCGGCTGGCAGAAGGCGCTGCCCGTACTATAGGCGCCGGTGACGGCCAGTTGATACTGGTAGCTGGTGGTGGCCAGGGGAATGCTGCTGGAACTGCTGTCCTTGCCGGTGGCCGTGATAGAGGTCACGACTTGCACACTCCAGGCGTGGTCGTCGGGGTGCGAATAGTTGTAGCCGCCTGACTGAGCGGTGCATTGCTCGCTGCTGACATCATTCCGATGGTTCCAGCAGTAGAGGGGATCGTGCCGGTCATCCAGGCTGCCGTTGACATAGGCCCAGGGGGTGCCATGCGCGTTATTGTAGGCGGTGCCATAGCTGATGGTCTCGCCCACCCCGCTGTCGTTATTCATATAACTGGTCAGGTATTGCCAGTAGTTCTGCGCGTTGTATTGCCCACCCGCCTGGTTGGTATGCTCCGTGTCCCAGTAGAAATTTTCCGCCTGCGTATAGCCAAAACTCATACCCGGTAGTTGATGAGACGTGCCATTCTGGTAGACATAGGGGGTAATTCCCGTCAGCAGATGTTCGCCGGCGCAATACTCCTGCACCTGGCTATAGGGGTCCCAGCAGGCAGTAAAGGGGCTGTCCGTATAGCCGAAGACATATTTATAGGCAGTATTGCTGCTGGAGTCGGAGCCAACATAGCTGGTGACTTTATGCAGCGTGAGCGTACTCATCACGGTCGGAGCAGGAACACTGCCATAGGGTAAGGGATCATCGCAGCGCAGGGTTGTGGTGGCTGGTGGGCTGGAACAATTGTAATTATTGCCATAAGCACTGGCCCACTTGCTCTGGCCGGAAGGAACTGCTGGAGCATAATAGAAGAAATCGATGGTGCCATCCAGGGCGCTGATGCTGCTGGTGGAGGTGCCGGTGCCATAAGTGATCTGGGCAATGCCATCATCGCGCACGCTGCTGCTACTGGCACAGGGAGAGGCGCTGGGAACGCAGTCCTGAAAGTAGCTCACGAGGATAAGCTTGTAGAACCCGTTGTTGTCGTTGGGAGCGATGATCTTGTTGACCTCCCAGCGATAGGGGGTCTGCGTGCCGTTGTTGTTGTAGAACTGCACCGAGTCGCTGGTGCAGCCCAGCTGGTAGTAGGTGCCATCCTTGCCCCAGATGTTGAAGCAGGGCAGGCCCGTGCCGCTCTGACTGGCCGGAATCTGCTGGATACGCAGGTAGGAAATATGCTGGGTGGTGTAGAAGTTCGGCGTGCCATCAGGAACCAGTCGGTCGCTCACATTGGCAACATCGTTGAGAAAATACCACGTGCCAGGGGCAGCTGAGGTACTGCCATAGGTATCCATGCTAATCGATCCCAGGGTGAGCGACCAGCCATCGCCCTCGTCGTCAGCCGGGGAGGTTCGGCTGGGACGGCCATTGGGACCCATACTGGAGTAGACCAGCGAGAGCTGGGGAGCGAAGCCATCGGCTCCCGGCGGCACCTGCAAGGGATAAGCGTAGGAGAGCTGTCCCGTGTTGCCACTCACACTGGCCAGCAAGACCGGCGGCGGACTCTGCACCTGTGGGGTGGCAACCTGATCGAAGATGCCGGGGCCAAGCACGCGGCTCTGCCCGCTCAAGGTATGGGTCTGAGGGTCATTGCTCAAGGGGATAATCAGAGAAGTGAGGGGCTGTCTGGCGGCCTGTGCGGCCTGGATCAAAGAAGGCCAGGTCATCACGATATGGTTGGCATTCACATCCAGGGCGGTGAGTGCGGCAGGATTGTAGTGGTAGAGAAAGGCAGCCGGGGTGCGCAGGATAATGCCATTAACAGGATGGCCCTTGCTATCGACCACCTGCAAGCTGTAGGTCCCCAGTTCGTTCATCTGCCCGAGAACATAGCCGTGGAGTTGCGTGATCTGCAAGATGAGCGAGCCAGTCAGAACTTGTTCGCCTTTTTCCCTGAACTTGTCTGTCTTTTTCCCTGAACTTGTTCGCTTTTTTCGCAGAACTTTCAACCTTGAAGACACGACTATATCGACATCCATCAATAGGCCAGACCATTACAATATCCTGTGAGAATAGCAATTGATGCGTAGCTACATCAGGTTGTGGGAGAAGGATGGAGAGATGGCGATGAGCGATGGGGTGAATGGCGGCTGGGAGCAGGAGAGGAAAGCGAGAGAGGCCGGGGAGGCGGAGGAGACGGTGGAACTGCGCGCACAGGCTGGCGATGGCGACAAAACGCAAGAGCAGGAGCGGCGCGGCGACGGGGCAGAGGATGAGCGAGCGGTGGCGCTGGCAATACTGCTGGGACAGATGGTAGCGTATTTGAGCGGCAAGGTCGAGGTGGATGATCTGGATATCGTCAGCTTTAGCCTGCATCACCTGTTTTGCAATCTTGACTCCCTCTATCGCCTGCTGCTGCCCTCGTTTGCTGCCGCGCTCGCGACAGAATCAGGGAGAGCAACCGATGCTGAGGGTGAGCGGTTGCTGCCACGTATATGGGTAGGGTTGCAGGATGTGCTGCTGACGGTACGACGAATATTGCCGCTATGCCAGTTACTGAGTGAGGCCGGGGAGAGCATCCTGGGGCAACTGGGATATGGTCGGCACAGACGGGGAAGATGGGAGGATGGGCAACACGAGGAAAGCGGAACTGGCGAAACAGGGCGTCCAGATGGGATATACGCTGACGGACAGCTTGCTTGCATGGAGGCGCAGGATGGCCGAGAACGGGCGGCAGAGAGCGAGCGGGATATCCTGTATGGAGCCGCCTCTGAAGGGGTAGAGCAGGCGTTGCATGACCTTGCGGCTATGCTAATTTGCTGGCAGCAACGCTATCGAGGCCTGCCATCCTTTCGCTCGCTACTGTACACACTCTTTCCCACCGTGCCGCTGCCCTTGCAACCGGATACGCCGTTCACGCAGCTACTCGCGCATGCCTGCACGCTTTTCGGCGATATCTTACCGGCCTTTCACGCGCTTTCACCCGGAGACGAGGAGGCGGTCATCATGCTCCTGTTTGATCTGCTGCAACAGATTGACCTGCTGGCGGCGGAGGGTGAAATACTGTTGCAATTGTTTACCCTTCTACGACAGCACGATCTGATTGCGACCATATAAAGCGATCTTAACCGCAAAGAGGCAGTTCTTAACACAATCACAACCGTATTGATGCTTTATCCTTCCCTGCGGGACGCTAAGATAGACATAATCAAATTGGCTATATGCCGTCTGATCTAAGGAGTTGTTATGGTGAACGCGGGAGCTACTCGTCCAACGCTGACACACGCGCTGCAAACGCAGGCGTATGAAATACTGAAAACACCTCAGGACTTGCTCGCAAGGGCCTCACAGATAACCTCGCTTTATGACGGGCCAGTTGCCCTGGTGGCGATCACGCTGCACTTTGAGGGTGAGGGAAAAGTGACGGCAGAGCGGGCCACGCAGGTAGAACGCAGCGTGATTGCCTTTTTGCAGACCCTGCGCTCGCTGGTGCGCAAAACGGATGCCGTGTTCCTGCTGGATACCACGCTCTATTTTTTCCTCTTTGCCGCTAACGCGCAGGGAGGGCAAATTGTGCAGGAACGGCTCTGGGATACTATCCTCTGGCGCCTGCATAACAATAATCTGGGAGAGATTGTGCGCCCATTGCGTATCGCCATCGGCCATAGCGCCTACCCGATTCCGTGTGCCAGCATAGAAACAGGCATAGAGATGGCAAAGAAGGAACTCTTGCACTTTGACTTGCCGGGGGAGAAGGCGGCGCGCAAACAGGCTCGCAACCGCCAGAGCCAGGGGCAGGAGCAGGAAGAGTTCAACGAGGAGGATTTGCCCGTGCTGGCGCGTAAGCTGGGTATTCCCTATCTCTCGCTACTTCCACGCAAGACGCCGAAGCGCGTGCAGCAACTGGTCAATCCTCGGCTGGCGCTGGAATTGCGCTGCTACCCGCTGGGTCGCGAACGCAACATGCTGACGGTCGCGATGGTCAACCCGCAGGATCGCTCTGCGCTGGATCGTCTGCAACGGGAAACGGGCCTCTCCATCTTCCCCGTCCTGACCAACCCGTCCGCGCTGCAAACCGCCCTCGAACAACTGGTTTGAGCCTTCTCTGATGGACAGTTTCTTTCGGCTATGCTAGACTGTTCTGTATAGAATGTACTATGGAATGCCCCGGCGACAGGTGGGGCATTCCATTTTGTGAAGAAAGGTACTTTTCTCAATGAGAATACTGGTGACAGGTGGAGCTGGTTTTATTGGATCGCATATTGTAGATCAGTACGTCGCGGCGGGACATGAGGTCGCAGTCGTGGATAATTTCTGGGAAGAAGGGGGAGGAAAACCTTCTAATCTCAATGCAAAAGCGCAATTGTATCGGCTCGATATTACGGACGAAGAAGGTCTGAAGCGCGTTTTTGATGACGTGCGCCCGCAGGTGGTCAATCACCAGGCGGCACAACATAGCGTGGCTATTTCTACGAAGAATCCGCAACTGGATGCGCGGGTCAACGTCCTCGGCCTGCTGAATGTGCTGACCAATAGCACGCGCGTGGGCGCGCGCAAAATCATCTTTGCCTCGTCCGGCGCGACGTATGGCACGCCGGCGTACCTGCCCGTCGATGAGCAGACGCCGCAGCGCCCGGAGTCGCCCTACGGCATTACCAAGATGGTGGCGGAACACTACCTGCGCTACTGGCACGAGGCCAACGGCCTCACCTTTACCGCGTTGCGCTACGGCAATGTCTACGGGCCGCGTCAGGACCCCAACGGGGAAGCGGGCGTGATTGCCATTTTTGCCCGGCGCTTCCTGGCGCACGAACCGGTGCGCATCGACTGGGACGGGGAGCAGCAAAAGGACTATGTCTATGTGGGTGATGTGGCCCGCGCCAGCCTGCTGGCCCTTGAGCGAGGAGATAACGACATCTTCTGTATCGCCACCGGCAAAGGCACCTCTGTCAACGAGATTTATCGCATGCTGGCGCAGGAAACCGACTACCAGCCGGAGATCGTGCGCGCGCCCAAACGCCCCGGCGATATCTACCTGACCTACTTCGATTGCCGCAAGGCCGCCGAGGGCCTGGGCTGGAAAGCCGAGGTCGGCATGAAAGAAGGCGTCAGAGCCACCCTCGATTTCTTCAGAGAATAGAGGAACAAGGAACGAGCATCCAGGCGGGCGAGCAAGCGGTTGCAACCGCTTGCTCGCCCGCCTGGATGCTCGTTCCTTGTTCCTCTATTAATTTGTTGTCGTGGCAAGTTCCAGGTTGCGGGCGTAGGAGCGGACAACTTCGCGCATGTGGCGGGTGATGATATGGGCGAGAATCATGTGCGCGTCCTCTTCCTGTTCGATATTCTGGCCCGGCGCCAGCACATAGGCATCGACGATATCTTTGATCTTGCCTCCTCTGGCCCCCAGCAGGCCGATGGTACAGGCACGCGAACGCTTCGCCAGCGTCAGGGCATTCATCACATTGGGCGAGTTTCCGCTGGTGCTGATACCAATGGCGACATCGCCTGGCTCGACCAGGTTGGCGAGCTGCTCGGCGAAGATGTGTTCGTAGGCGGTATCGTTGCTCCACGCCGTGATGAGAGGAACGTGATCGGTTAAGGAAATAGCTTTCACCCGGGGCGCGTTGGGCATAATGGTGTTCTTTGCCAGGTCGAGCGCAAAGTGGGAAGCCGTCGCGGCGCTGCCCCCGTTGCCCATGATGAAGATGCGATGTCCGTTATAATAGGCTTCCTCAAGCAGGTGCAGCACTTGCTGGAGATTTGCCAGCGAAATGGCCTGTACCATCTGCTCCAACTCGCTAAAATACTGACTGATCGGCTCCAATGTCTTGTACCTTCTTCCTTACACTACACTTCACATAATAGACGCGCTTACCTGCCTCGTGCCTTCGCTTGACCTTTTCAGGTTTTGACGGTATACCTTCCCTGAAGGAGCGCGGCAGAAACCAGACTTTACCTATCTCCCGTTTGGGATTGAAATAAAACTGGCGACGTTGAGAATGACCTTCGCGCCCTGCTGCTCGAAGCGGAAATTCATGCGTTTCAGCCCGCGCTCCTCCAGCGCCCGCGTGACTGCGTCCTGCCGCGCTTCCGGGCAGTAGAGCATGAGGAAGCCACCGCCGCCGGCCCCGGTGATCTTGCCGCCCAGCGCCCCGTGTTCCAGCGCCTGGCCGTAGCACTCATCGATAAAATCGGTGGAGAGGCCGGGGGCGAGACGACGTTTTTCCTGCCAGGAATAGTGCAGCAGGCTCGCAAACTCGTCCAGTTCTCCCTTTTCCAGACAGCGTTGCACCTCTACCGCGACCTGCTTGATGTTATGCAGCGCCTGCAAGACCGATTCATCCTGCTGTTCGGTCGATTTGCGCTGGTGTTTGAGAATCGAGGTCGACTCCCGCGAGTTGCCGGTAAAAAAGAGCATCAGACGGTGCTCTAATGCCTGATAGACCTCACGCTCGATATTGAGCGGCTCAACGGTGACGCCCTCGCTGCTAAAGGTGATTCTGTTCAGTCCGCCGAACGAGGCAGCATACTGATCCTGCTTGCCAATCGGCATGCCCATTTTTTGAATTTCAATAAAAGAAGCCAGTTCGGCGATCTGCTGCTTGGTCATGGGCTGCTCGAGCAGGGTAGAGATGGCATGCACCATCGTCACGGCAGCCGCGCTGGAAGAACCCAGACCCGTGCCGGGCGGGACCTCGCTGGCAACAAAGAGGTTGATACCCCGGCGAATACCAAAATGATGAAGAATCGCTTTGGGCAGGGCCAGATCACCATTCCAGAAGAGATCATTGTAGGGAGAATGACGGAACAGGGAACGATAATCGGCTGAAATGACCTGCAGATCGTCGGATTCATCGGTGGTAATCACGGCATAAAAGTATTTATTAATGGAGGTACTGACGACAAGGCCACCATACTTCATGTAATATGCCGCAAGATCAGTTCCTCCTCCACCAAAGCTAATACGCATAGGCGCCCTGGCAATAAGCATATGTTCCGTCTCTCCTTTTTCAGATATAAACTTTGACCAATAGCCAGCACACAGACGCCAATGACGAAACCGAACGATCAAAATCGGGAATGGAGCGGTGATATCGCAGTAAGGGAATACCCCTCATTTCCGGTTTCGATTGTCAAAGTTCGTCATCGCGTCTGTAGACATCGGTTCTGGTTATATCACGCCACCGGTTGCTTCATAGCTTCAATCAGGATTTGAGCCACCTCCGGGCGCGAGAATTCGCGTGGGGGCATCTGTCCGGCCTGAAGCATCTGGCGCACCTTCGTGCCGCTGAGCGTGACGTGCTGCTCGTTGCCGTGCGGGCAGGTCTTCGATGAGGCCATGGAGTCGCAGACGCGGCAGAAGAAGGTGTGGTCGAAGAACATGGGCGTGATACCCAGTTTCGCCGGGTCGAAGTTGGCGAAGATGTAGTGAGCATCATAGGTGCCGTAGTAGTTGCCGACGCCGGCGTGGTCGCGACCAACGATGAAATGCGAGCAGCCGTAGTTCTTGCGCATCAGGGCGTGGAAGACGGCCTCGCGCGGCCCGGCATAACGCATGGCGGCGGGCAGGACGCCCAGGATAACACGGTCAGCCGGATAGTAGTTTTCCAGCAGCGCCTCGTAGCAGCGCATGCGCACGGCGGCGGGAATATCGTCGCCTTTGGTATCGCCCACCAGCGGGTGCAGATAGAGGCCATCGACGGTCTCCAGGGCGCATTTCTGGATGTATTCGTGCGCGCGATGTACAGGATTGCGCGTCTGAAAGGCCACGATGCGTTTCCAGCCGCGCTCCTCGAAGAGCTGGCGCGACTGCGTGGGGGTGTAGCGATACTGCGCGAACGCCTGCGGCTGCAAGTCAACTACGCGCACCGGCCCGCCCAGCAGCACATCGCCCTGCGCGTAGAGAACCTTCACGCCGGGGTGGGCATCCTCGGTTGTGCGATAGACCTGGCTGGCCTCATGTTCTTTGTCGTAGCCATACTTCTCTTCGACCGTCATCACCGCCTGCAGCACGCCCTCAGCATTGACCAGGGCGACCTGCGAGCCTTCTTTGATCAATTCCGCCTGCTCCGCCTCGACGGAGAGCGTGATGGGAATGGACCAGGGCAGACCGTTGGACAGGTGCATGCTATCGACGACGCTGAGGTAGTCGGCCCGCGTCATGAAGCCGCTGAGGGGGCTATAGGCCCCGTTTGCCAGCATTTCGAGATCGGCAAGCTGGCGTGAGCCAACAGTGATCTGCGGCAATCCCTGCGCGCGTTCAATCAAAGCCGGGCGCTCTGCCTCGCTCGCCATATTGATAATCAGTTCTCCCCCGTGAGGGGCAATCAGTGTATTACCAGTCATGGTTTGTTCACCTTCTAGCCTGTAGAGTGTACCCTTACAGATAGCCGAGCGCGGTCAGACGCTCGGTGACAACTTTCTCATCCTCTTCACGCGCCTCTTCCGGCTCGAGGTAGCCAAGCTCTTCCAGTTTGGCGAAGATGCGGGCGACGCTCTCTTCTACGGTCTCTTTATCGGTCTCAATGACGAGTTCAGGATGCTCCGGCTCCTCGTAGGGGTCGTCGACGCCGGTGAAACCCTTGATTTTGCCCTCGTCTACCAGCTTATACAGGCCCTTGACATCACGCTGGCGGCAGACTTCGATGGGGCATTTGACGTAGACTTCGACGAAATTGCCGATCTGCTGGCGCGCCCACTCGCGAGCTTCGCGGTAGGGCGAGATGGCAGCCGAAATACAGGCCACGCCGTTGCGCGTCAGCAGGCTGCACACAAAAGCGATGCGCTTGATGTTGGTATCGCGGTCCTCGCGGCTGAAGCCCAGGCCTTTGCTCAGATGCGTGCGCACCACGTCGCCATCCAGAATCTCCACGTTGCGACCGCGCGCCTGCAAACGCTGCTCGATAGCTTCAGAAAGCGTGCTTTTGCCGGCGCCTGAGAGGCCAGTAAACCAGATTGTGAAACCGGTAGTGTTTGCCATGTATATCTCATTCTCCTTGTTTTTCACTGCTGTGTTGGCATATTCCAACATTTCCATGTATACATACCCACAGCTACATGTCACGGGCATGTAGAGCATTTCGCTTCACACCAGTGAGCTTGCTCTTCCCAATGTCTTTGGACCTGACTTTTTCGGGTCTGCTGAATATACGTCTCCAACAGGGAATCGGCAGAAGCCAGACCTTTTCCCGAACCCGCTTACGGGATTGAAACTAAAACGCTTTGCCCTGCATATCGGCTGGCACCGGCACATCCAGTTGTTTGAGGATGGTAGGGGCCATATCCATCAATTGCAGGCCGCTCAGTTCGCGCCCGCCCGCGCCTTCATGGACATCGGGGTCGTGTTTGATGACGATGCCGAATTGCGCGTGGTTGCAGTCATCGGGACCGATGTCGTTCTCAAAGGTGTAGACCGAGCCGTGACCGACGGTGCCGACGGAACGCCAGTAGAGGTCGCCGAAGTAGACGATCAGGTCGGGCGGAACGCCGTTGCATTCCTGATAGACTTCCTGCGGCTTGTAGACGGTAGTGCCGATGTTAACGCCATTGGGGTCAACAATGGCCTCGAATTTCGCCTTCAGTTCGTTGCGCAGGGCCTCAACCTCATCCGGCCTGACAATGCCCTGCGGCTCGCGCCCCTCAATGTTGAGGAAGATGCGCGCGTAGTAGCCGCCATCACCCCAGACCTTCGTTTTGCTCCAGTCAATCTCGCACTTATCAATGGGCGTCAATTTGCTCGGCTGCGATTTCAGCGTCAGGTAGCCCTCGCGAATGAGCCACTCGTTGACGCAGATGCCGCCGTCCATCTTCTTGGCGCCGTGATCGGAGACGATGAAGACGGTGGTGTTTTCCAGGTCCACCAGCTCCAGAATCTGCCCGATCTCGCTATCGATGTAGCGGTAGTAGTCGTGGATGCTGTTGTTCAGGCGGGGATTGACCTCGTACTTGTGGTGCGTCGGGTCGTGGAACTTCCACAGGCCGTGATGAATGCGGTCGGTTCCCATCTCCACGAACATGAAGAAATCCCAGTCCTTCTCCACGAGCCAGCGTTTGACCAGCTTGAAGCGTTTTTCGGTCATGGTGTAAATCTGGCGCAGCAGGTAATCCTTGTCTTCCGTGCGGAAATTCGGCACGTCAACCAGGTAATCGCCCACGATGGCCTCGATCTCCCGCATAGCAGATGCAGGATAGGTGTAGGGTTTGTCAGGATTTTTCGTGGAAGGGGAGAGGAAGCAGCCGACCTGAATGCCGTTCACCGGCTTCGGGGGGTAGGTCTGCGGCACGCCAATGGTGACAACTTTCTTGCCTGAGCGCGAGAGGACATCCCAGACGCGGTCAACCTTCACCGAGCTGGCATTGGCCAGCACCTGCTTCTCATACGAGTAATCGCCGCGATTGCGGAAGCCATAGAAGCCGAGAGTGCCAGGGTCTTTACTGGACATCATCGAACTCCAGGCGGGGACGGTGATAGCGGGAATGCAGCTTTCAAGCTTGCCCCAGACGCCGTCATCCATCACTCGTTTGAAGTTTGGTAGCTCATCGCGCCATTGCTCAAACACCAGTTCCGGTGGGGCGCAGTCCAGCCCTATGACCAGAACCTTTTTTCGCCGGGCCATACAATACTTCTCCTAATCTAGCCAGTACCTCTTGCTCTGTCGGACAGCAACCTTCAGCGGTTCAACTTTCGTTCTTTTCTGCTGTCGCTTGCGCTCTATCAATGAAGATATATGTTTCAATATCGCTCTGTCTTGCAATCTCAACAGGGTTGCCCATCCATTCGATTGCCAGTGGCGGCATACCTCGAATACAGTAGTGAGCATACCACCCACAACAGATGAAAAGGATTGTTGCGCAGTGAAGATGTGGTTGTAAATTCCTGCATGTAGTTATATTTACTCAACCACCCTGTCCGGCAAAGCCTTCTAAGAAATGTAACGACTGTTGCAATTTATAGTATCATCTTCCTTCCAGATAGGCAACTGGTACTAGATCAGAAACATGCGTTACAACTATCGCTATTTTCCCTGGTCGGCCAGGTTCTGCTTCGCTGCCGCTCAGCATGCGGGGACGGTTTCAATGGCTTGCGATGAGCTTCACACATTTTCTGTTGCGAGCAATACAGCAGCGAGAGGCCAAAAAAGTGTATAGTATAGAAAGTCAGTTGCAGCGACCTGTCCGTTGGGAAAGGCCGCCCGCGATAGATGCTGTTTCGTACAACGAAAGAAAGGATCGACACAATGGGTAAGAAGAAAGTGCGTGTAGCAATCATTGGGGTAGGAAACTGTGCCAGTTCGCTGGTGCAGGGCGTCCATTATTATCGCGATGCTCAACCTGATGACTTTGTTCCCGGATTGATGCATGTCAATCTAGGTGGCTATCACATCAGCGATATAGAATTCTCCGCAGCTTTCGATATTGATCAGAATAAAGTAGGGAAAGATCTCGGCGAGGCGATCTATGCGCCGCCAAACAATACCTATCGTTTCGCGGATGTGCCGAAGCTGGGCGCGCCGGTCTACCGGGGGATGACGCATGACGGGCTGGGCAAGTACCTCTCGCAGGTGATTAGAAAAGCGCCGAGGCAGACAGACGATATTGTGCATATTCTCAAAGATACCGGCACGGATGTGATCATCAACTACCTGCCGGTCGGCTCGGAGACGGCGACCAAGTGGTATGTGGAGCAAATTTTGCAGGCGGGGGTTGGCTTCGTCAACTGCATTCCGGTCTTTATCGCGCGCGAGCAATACTGGCAGGATCGTTTCAAAGAGGCGCA
>Ga0209810_1001362_pt1 | contig 37639 bp, 36 predicted proteins | sample Coa_R1_7_FD_187159 | JGI IMG/M metagenome (GOLD analysis project Ga0209810, IMG submission 187159) | Surface soil microbial communities from Centralia Pennsylvania, which are recovering from an underground coalmine fire - Coalmine... | ecosystem: Environmental > Terrestrial > Soil > Unclassified... | reverse complement strand
CAAACAGTGCGAGACGAAGTCCTCAAGGACTGCCTGGAACGGCTGACGCTTCTGCTGTCGCCATTTGCCCCGCACCTGGCCGAGGAACTCTGGCAGATGCTCGGTCACCGCGACCTGGTCGCCCGGAGCGCCTGGCCGGGCTACGATGCCGTGCTGGCCCAGGACGAGCTGTGCGAGGTGATCGTACAGGTGAACGGCAAGCTACGTGGACATCTGCAGGTCGAGCCCGGTTTGCCCGAAGCAGAACTGGTCCGCCGCGCCCAGTCAGAACCCCGCATCGCGCCCTGGCTGCAGAACAAACGCATCGTGCGGACCGTCGTGGTTCCAGATCGTTTGGTGAACTTCGTCGTGCAGGCCGACTGAAGAAACATGACCACCACGTTCCACCAGCCACCGGGCGGCATCGTCGTGCTGGATTTCGGCTCGCAGACGACGCAGTTGATTGCGCGCCGGATCCGCGAAATGGGGGTCTACAGTGCGATTCTGCCGTGTTACGCCCGGCTCGAAGAGATCCGGGCTCTGCAACCGGCGGGTCTGGTGCTTTCCGGAGGGCCCAGTTCGGTCTACGACAAACAGGCTCCGCACTGCGACCCAGGCGTGTTATCGCTCGGCATTCCAGTTCTCGGCATTTGTTACGGCCTCCAATGGATTGCCCATACGCTGGGCGGAGATGTCCGGGCCGCTGAGCGTCGCGAGTACGGTCCTGCGCGCCTGATCCGCACCGGAGCCTCCCTCCTGCTCGAGCCGTTACCCACAGAATCCACGATCTGGAACAGCCACGGCGACCACATCGTGCGGCTGCCGGAGGGCTTTCAACTCACAGGAAAAACCGAAGCCGGCGTGGCCGCCATCGAAGATCCGCGTCGGCGCATCTTCGCCGTCCAGTTTCATCCCGAAGTGCGCCACACCGAATACGGCACAGCCATTTTAAGGCAATTCGTGTTTGGGCTCTGCCAGGCGACGCCCAACTGGAGCCGAGCGTCCTTTATCGAACAGACCATCCGTGCCGTTGCCGAGCGCGCCGGCAGTGCTCGTGCCCTGTGTGCCCTCAGCGGAGGGGTCGATTCAGCCGTGGCCGCCTCGCTGGTGCAGCGAGCCATCGGTGACCGGTTGATCAACGTGTTCGTAGATACTGGCCTGCTGCGGAAGAATGAGTTCTCCGAAACTCTGGATCTGCTCCGCAACCAGCTCGGCCTGACCGTCATCGGCGTTCAGGCTGCCGACCGGTTCCTCGAGCGGCTACGCGGCGTCGTCGACCCGGAAGAAAAGCGGCGCCGGATCGGGGAGACCTTCATCGAGGTCTTCGAAGAACAGGCCGCACAGTGCACCCGCAGCCCCGGACCACCCGTACGGTTTCTGGTGCAGGGCACCCTGTATCCCGATGTGATCGAGTCGGTCTCGGTGCGTGGCCCTTCGGCCACCATCAAAACCCATCACAATGTCGGCGGGCTGCCGGCGCGGTTGCCGTTCGAGTTGATCGAACCGCTGCGCGATCTCTTCAAAGACGAGGTGCGCGAAGTGGGGCGGGAGCTGGGCCTGCCCGAGGCGTTGCTCTATCGCCATCCGTTCCCCGGTCCGGGCCTGGCCGTTCGCATCGTGGGCGAAGTCACCCCGGAGCACCTGTCGATCCTGCGCCAGGCCGATGCGATCGTCGTCGAGGAAATTCGCCGGGCAGGGCTGTACCGTCAACTCTGGCAGGCTTTTGCGGTGCTACTCCCCGTGCGGAGTGTAGGCGTCATGGGGGATACACGCAGCTACGGGCTGACGGTGGCCGTGCGCGCTGTGACCTCGGAAGACGCGATGACCGCCGACTGGGCGCGCCTGCCGGGGGAGGTCCTGGAGCGCATCTCCTCCCGTATTGTGAACGAGACTCCGCAGGTCAGCCGCGTAGTCTATGACATTACGTCAAAGCCACCGGCAACTATTGAATGGGAATAACCCCGGAACCCAGCCCCGCTTCTCGCCCCGCTGACGGAGTGCGCCTAGTGCTCGGCCATGCGCTGGGCCATGTGCAGCAGCAGGCGCCGGTCGGTCTCGCTCAACCGGTCCAGGAGCTTCGCCATCCGGCTCAAAAAGCGTGCCTCTTCCGGTGAGCTGCTCCAGGCAATCTCGTCCGCCGTCTTGCGCTCGGGCAGATTTTCCAGCTGGGGTGGTTCCTCGTTGTCATAGAACAGCAGATACAGAGGAACCTCCAGGGCCCGTGCCAGCTTTTCCAGTGTTTCGATCGAGGGCACGGTATGCCCGTTCTCGACGCGGGAGATATAGCACCGGAGCAACCCGGTCCGCTTTTCGACTTCACCCTGCGAAAGCCCTTTGGCTTCCCGCAGAGCACGGAGACGTTCGCCGATAACCATAGCGTTAGCGATTGTGGCATAAACGGGTTGACTCATGCAATAGCTTTTGAACAGACGGGGATATCTTTTCGTACACATTTCAACAGTTTCCTCTGGGAGGAAAGTTCCAGTACTTCTCTGCGGCCGCAGGCCGGGGGTTTGCCGCCGGGCGGCCGTGCGTAGGAAGATGTAACCTGTCAGCAGGCGGCGGCGTCTGGATCAATGCAGGAGAACAGCCGAAGGCAGACCGGGCCGGGGGTGACCGACCCGGGCGGGAGGGAAGACAACGCTGACTCCAGCCTGGTTCGCCGCGCGCAGGCCGGCGATCTCGCAGCTTACGAGGAGCTGGTGCGGCGGCATCAGCACCGCGTGGTGGCGCTGGCAGGGCGGCTGCTGCGCGGCAGCGAGGACGCTGAAGACGTCGCCCAGCAGGTTTTCATCAAGGCCTACCTCTCGCTTCGGCGGTTCGACCTGCGGTCGAAATTCTCCACCTGGCTGTACAAGATCGCTGTCAACGAATGCTGGAATCACCTGCGACGCAAAAAGGCGCGTCCGCTGGTCTATGAAGCTGACCTCACCGAGGATCAGACCGAGCGGCTGCGTTTGCTTGCGATATCAAATCCCGCGGCGGATCCCGAGCAGCGGGCGCGGCTGGCAGATTTGCTGGAGTGGTTACTGCAGCAACTTGACCCCAAGGACCGTTTGATGCTGGAGTTGAAGGAGACACAGGGGTTTTCCATCGAGGAGATTGCCGACTTGCTGGGCCTGAACGCGAATACGGTCAAGGTTCGATTGTTCCGCGCTCGAGCCAGGTTGATGCGAGCCTACCGGCAGCGCCTGGAAGCCCGCCGGAAGACGCGAGGGTTGAAATGAATCTCCTGCACAGCGGAAGGGAGGCTTGTCGGTCGTTCGAGCCTCTGCTCGAAGATTACCTGGAGAACCGCCTGGACATCGTAGCCCGCACCCGGGTCGAGGCTCACCTAGCTCGCTGCCAGCGCTGCCGCCGGGCCCACGAGTCCGCGCAGGCAGCAGCCGCGCTGTTTGCTCTGGTGCACTGGGAGGCGCCGCAACCCGGCCCCTTCTTTGCGGAAAACGTCCGCGCCGCCATCTTGCGTGCTCTGCGGCTGCGGGACAACTGGGAAGCCCAATGGCAACCGGTGGCACAACTGGCCAGCCGAGTCTGTCTCGCCGCCGGTGCCCTGGCGTTCCTGCTGGGTCTGCTGCTGGCCGGTAACTTCCGTGGCTACCCGCCGGCATCTCCGGCTCCGGAACGCCCCGCGCTGCGGGCGCTGGTGGGCGATGCCGGGCCACCTGGCGTCGTACAGGATGAATTGCAGCTACTGGTCGCGAGCGATGAACGGAGCCGCTAGGCGGATCCCACGGAAGGCAGCTTTGATGCTGGCCGGCGTTTTCGTGGCCGGTTTCTTGCTCGGAGGACTGGCCGTCTGGCTCTACAGCGGCGCCCACGTGCTCGGGGCGCGTCCCCACGGACATATCCGGGACGAGCTGGCGCGCGAGCTGCAGCTCACGCCGCAACAGCGTCAGCAGCTCGACGCCATCTTCGCCGATGCAGACCAGCGCTGGCGGGCGCTCGACGAACAGATTCAGCGCCAGCGCCAGCAGCTCCGGCAGGAAACCCGCAGCCGGATTCGCAGCATGCTCACGCCCGAGCAGCAGCAGAAATTCGACGCCTTCCTGCAACGGCTGGACGAAGAGCGGCGCGCCCGGCAGCGGCACTGACCGCCCAACTACTCAGAAGGGAATATCCTCGTCCGTAATGGCGGGCCCGCTTGAGGGCTCTTCGATCTCGAGAGGAGGCTCGGTTTCGGCCTCTGTTGGTGCAGCCTCGCCGCGCGGCGAGAGGATACGCAGCGTGTTGGCAACGATCTCCACGGTGGTGCGCTTGTTGCCGGACCGGTCATCCCACTGGCGTGTCTGCAGCCGTCCCTCGAGATAGACCATGGTGCCCCGCTTCAAATGTTGCTGGGCGATCTCCGCCAGCCGTCCCCACAGCACGATGCGATGCCATTCGGTGCGGCGCTGGCGTTCGCCGGCGCGGTCTCGATAGAACTCGTCCGTGGCCAGGGTAAAATTGCAGACGGGCTGCCCGCTCGCCGTAAAGCGGGTCTCCGGATCCCGCCCCAGACGCCCCACCAGAATCACCTTGTTCACCGACATGCAAAGCCTCGCTGGCGCCGGGGGCGAGTATACCGGAAAATGCGGCCAAGTTCACCGCGTTCGGAGGCCCAGTGCGCGCAGCTGTGCCTGGGCCTTCCGCGCCTGCTCGGTCCCCGGACTTTCTCGAATGAGCTGCCGCAGTTCCCGCACAGCGGCTTCGCGTTCGTTCAGCCGCAGCAGGGCCTGGGCCTTTTTCAATCGCGCATCGGCCCGTTTGAAGCTGTTGGGGAAGCGCGTCAGAACGGTGTCATACTCGGCCACGGCCTCGGCATAGTGACCCCGCTGGTAGGCGATCTCCCCTAGGTAGAAATGCGCATTCGAGGCCAGATCGGTGTTCGGGTAATAGCGGAGGTAGTCCTGGAATTCGTTCTGCGAGAGATCGTAGTTGCCGGACATAAAGTCGCGTAGCGCGTTGGAGTAGAGCAGATCGGCAGGAGGAGGCGGGCCGCCCGCTGCAGGCGCTGCAGTTGCATTGGCAGTGCCCGGGGGCTGGGCCCCGGAAGCGGCTGAAATTTTGGCGTCCAGACTCTGCACCGTGCTCTGAGTCGTGGCGACCTGGTCGGAGAGCTTCCCGAGCCGTGCCTTGAGGTCTTCCAGCCCGTCTGCTAACCCCTGCACCTGACTGGAGAGCGTGTCGATGCGCGCCCCCGTGCTGGCCTGCACATCCTGAACGGACTTCTGGAGCGCGCCCATCGTGCTATTCAGACGGTTCGTGCTGTCGAGTGCCTGCTCGAGCAGAGTTTTCAGGGTCGTGAAACTCTGCGTCATCTGGGTTTGCATCGCCTGCTGCGTTTGGAGCAGGATGCTCACCTGCTGTTGGATTTGAATAATTTCTTTGGCGACGGCATCGGCTGGCGGCGGCGATAGCATCGCTCCGAGCGCCAGACCACAGATCAAGGCCAGGCTGAACCCCACCCAGCGTGAACGCACAGCTCCCTCCCTCTGGTGTTCCGGCCCGGTGGTGCCGGAACGGCCGCTACGGTTACTGCGCCATCACGAGATGTGCACGGCGGTTCTGCTGCCAGCACGTCTCGTTATGATCGGTACAAAAGGGGTGCTCCTTGCCCCAGCTCATCGTACGCAGCCGATCCTCGGCCACGCCGAGCGAAACCAAAAACTCGCGCGCCGCGTCCGCTCGCCGCTGGCCCAGTCCCAGGTTGTATTCGAGCGAACCTCGTTCGTCGCAGTGACCTTCGATCGTCACCCGGATCTGGGCGTGCGTGCGGAGAAACTCAGCATCGCGCGTCAGCGCCTCCCGGGCGTCCGGGCGCAGATCGGCACGATCGAAATCGAAAAAGGCATCGCGGATGTTCTGCGCGAACAGCTCCTCGAGCGAGGGGCCCGGAGCCGGCTTCGGAGCCGGCGGCGGCCCTACAGTGATGCGCACACTATCCGAGGCATTGCCACCCGGCCCGGTGGCCGTGATGGTGTAGGTGGTCGAAGTGGTCGGGCTGACGGTCGTTGAGCCTTCCGGCGCAACCTTCCCGACGCCAGGTTCGAGGTCCAACTCGGTGGCGTTACTCGAGGTCCATGTCAGTGTGGAAGACTCCCCGCGCGTGATGAATGTTGGCGAAGCCTTTAGACTCACTGTCGGGGCCGGTGGAGCGGGTGCCGGCGCTGGCGGTGCCGCGGGCAACGGCGCCTGAACCTTCTTCTTGCAAGCGCCGGCGAATAAAGCCAACAACGCGACAGCAACAACCCAGGCTGCCTTCCGACCTGAACCTTCCCACATCGTGTAACCTCCTCGACCGTGTTCTAGGCACTGGCAATCCGACCACTCGGTGCTATGGTAGCACCACTGCGCTGCCGTTAGTGCCAGGACCAGTTGGGCGAAAAATTCTCTCCGCCGGTCGTCAGCTGCCGCAGTCCGCTGCCATCGGCCAGCATGGTCCAGATTTGCCGGCTGCCGCTGCGTGTGGACTCGAACACCAGGTGCCGGCCATCGGGCGCCCAGCTCGGCCGCTCATTGCGCCCGGCGTCCCGTGTCAATTCCAGCAGTTGACGGGTCGCCAGATCCATGACATACAGATCGTAATTTCCGCCAGGTCGACGCCAGCTAAAGGCCAGAAGCTGGCCGTTCGGCGACCAGGCGGGATCGATCACGTAGCCCATATCCGGCAGATCGATTTTCACGACATTCGATCCGTCGGCATTCATCAGATAGAGCTGCGGGGAACCGCCGCGATCGCTGACGAAAACCATCTGCTGCCCGGTGCGCGGATTCCACATCGGCGATGTGTTCACCGCCCGCGGAACAAACGTGAGCTGGCGGCGGTGACCCCCTGAGGCATCGGAAACGAAAATCTGCGTCCCCCCGAGCGCCGTGCCCATGAACGCAAGCTGGCGGCCGTCCGGGGACCAGGCTGGCGAGCTGGTGGTACCGGCAAAGCGGGGGAAGTGCAACAGGCGGTGGGCCAGCAGCGAATAGATGCAGATTTGTGCTGAGAGGACGCCCCGGTAAGGCTCGAAGCAGGTGAAGGCAATCAACGTACCGTCGGGAGACCAACGGGGCGTCAGCGCCGCCGTTCCCAGGTGCGTCAGTTGCTGCTGATTGGCCCCGTCGTAGTCCATCACCCACAGCTCGGGACGGCCGCTGCGCGTGCTCGTGAAGGCAATGCGTGTCTGTGCGATTCCCGGCACGCCTCCGCTCAGCAGTTGGACCACATCATCAGCCAGTTCGTGCGCCAAGCGGCGAACCGCCTGAGGGTCGGCAGCCCCTCGGTAGATCTTGGCCAGCACCGGAGCAGCCCCGGGGTTTCCCAGATCGTTCATCCAGGCATGGACCTCGAGGCCATTCTGCTGCTGTGTCAGGCTGCCGTAGAGGATCATCTGCGCGGCAACCGGCGCTGCAGTCCAGGCAGTTGGCTGGAGCTGCGAGGGAGCGGTGGGCCAGCTCGCCGGCAGGGGATAGAAGCTTTTGCTGACCATCTCGAGGATGCCCGAATATTCCAGGTCGTTCCACAGCACCTGATTGAACAATGCCCCCAGGCTGCTGTTGGGGCCGGGCCCCGAGAAATCCGGCAGCGCCAGGCGGATTTTCTTCACGCCGAGGCCCGTCCCGGTGCGGAACCAGTCCTGGGCAGCCGGTCGAACCGGAAGCAGGCACAGGATCAGCACGGCTAGCCAGAGAGTTCGCGCCCAGGGCACGCCCCGCCGGCGTCGGATCGTTGGACCGTGTCGGTTAGCGTCGGAAGTCAAACCAGAACTCCACCGTGACATAACGCCCCGAGTACTCGTTGGGCAGCGGCATCAGCGGACTCGATTGCGCCACAGCGCGCAACGCCGATGCGTCCACCGAAGGATAACCGCTCGACTGCACCAGCCGCAGATTGGCGACCGTACCATCGCGGAGAATCTCGAACTGCACCACGACCCGCGGCGCCCACATCAGCGTCGGCTCGATGGTGGACTGCAACCAGTTGCTGCTGATCCGCCGACGCACGGCATCGACATACCACGGGAATCGTTGGCCAAAACTCCCTCCCGAACCACTGAACCCCAGGCCTGCGCTGCTATGCTCGCCCAGCAAAAAACTCGATGAGAGACTCTGCGGGGTTCCGCCCTGTCCGTAGGGGATGGCATTGGGGGGCGGCTGCGCTGGATTTTCGAGCAGCCGGGAAGGCGGGCTTTTCGGGAGCCGGCGCTGCCGCTCGAACTGGGGTAGTTCAGTGGCGTCCGGTTCGGGCGGTCGGGGCTTTTCCGACTGATAGAGACCGCGGGTCACATCCACCACGCGGCTGGAGGTCGCCACCTCGGGTGCGGGCAGCGGAATGGCCGGCAGGGCACCGACCAGTGTCACCTGCACGGCACCCGCTTCGCCGGTGCCACCCCAGAGTTCACCCCGCGCATTCCAGCCCGGCACAAACATCAGCGCCCCTACCAGCACAGCATGTCCTAGCCCTGACCACAGCAGCGAACGTCCGAGGCGCTGGGCCTCAGCCACCCCCGCCCTCCCGCAGCGGTTGCGTGACCACATTGATGTTGCGGATCCCCGACTGCTGGAGCGCATCGGTCACCGCCGCAAAGCTGCCGAACGGCACGCTCTGGTCGCAGCGAATGAAGACCGGTTGCCGCTCGGGATCCCGCATCTGTGCGCGCAGGGCCGCGCCCAGTTCGTGGATGTTGACCGGGCGATCGTTCAAAAACAGCCGCTGTGCCCGGTCAATGGTGATCACCAGGCGAGCCTGCGTGATTTCGCGCACAGTTTTCGTCCGCGGCAGGTCCACCTCGATGCCGGACTGCAGCACCGGGGCGGTGATCATGAAGATGACCAGCAGCACCAGCATCACATCCACGAAGGGAACGATGTTGATCTCGGAAAGAGAACTGCTCGAGGAACGTAGCAGTTGCGGCATGCCCGACCCTCACCCTACCCGGCTTCCATGCGCGCCAGAACCTCGGCCGTGAAATGATCCAGCCGCGTACCGTAGTCACGAATCCGGTGCAGGAAATGGTTGTAGGCAATGACAGCCGGAATCGCAGCGAACAATCCCGCCGCCGTCGTCACCAGGGCTTCCGCAATACCGGGTGCCGTGGCTCGCAGGCTGGCTGCTCCGGCCTCGCCCAGCCGGGAGAACGCATCCATGACGCCCCAGACCGTACCGAACAGGCCAATGAACGGACTGACCGATGCGGTGGTGGCCAGAAAAGGCATCCAGCGCTCCAGACGTCGCATCTGTTCGGCTGCGGCCGCCTGCATCTCGACCGCGACCGCCTGCGCAACCGTCTGCACGATTGGATGCGGATTCCCCCGCGACCGAGCCCCCCATCGCTCGTATCCAACCCGGTAGACCGCAGTGAATGGACAACGGCCGGCAACGGCCTCGAGGGCTTCGGGGCGCGGCAGCGAGTCCGAGGAACGAAACAGTTTCAGAAAGTGCGTCAGTTCACGGTCGATCCCGCGGAACTGGCGAAGCTTCTCCAAGATGACAGCCCAGGAAACCACCGAAAAGCCGAGCAGGACGAGCAAGTCTATCCGCGCCACCCATCCGGTCTGTGCAACCAGGGAGCGCAACAGGCTTTGCTGGAGCAGAAGTGCGGTCGCCAGAATCGTCGTCTTCACGTGGACTGCAGCAGTGATCTTCGAGATCCAGTTGGCAAAGTAACACAGCATCGAGGGGTGGTCAAACCACCTCGAGAGCAACCCTGTGCGCGCCGATGATTTGCGCCGGTGCGCCACCAGGAGCCGCCTGGGTCGTGTGCTAGAATGAGACTAGCTTCCATGGTGGATGTCCCGCTCGAACGCCTGACGCAACCACACCGTCCGGCCGAGCCGGCCAACGGTCGAACCTTTTACATCGAAACTTTCGGCTGTCAGATGAATGTGCACGATTCCGAGAAAGTGGCCGGGCTGTTGATGGCCCGCGGCTACCGGCCGGCGGTCCGCCCCGAGGAAGCCGACCTGATTTTCTACAACACCTGCAGCATTCGCGAGAAAGCCGCGCAGAAGGTGTTCGCACACCTGGGCCGCTGGAAGACGGCCGGCGAGCGCGGCCAGCGCGTGGGGGTGCTCGGTTGCGTGGCCCAGCAGCAGGGCGAGCGGATTTTCGAGCGCGCCCCCTGGGTCAGCCTGGTGTGCGGATCGGCCAGTTACAGCCGCCTGCCGGAGCTGCTCGACCGCCTGGAGGCCGGCGAGGATCGAGTCGCCGGACTGCACCTGGAAACCGACCAGACCTTCGAAACCGAGCTCACCCGGCGCCAGCATCCGTTTCGTGCCTATGTGACGATCATCGAAGGCTGCGACAAGCGATGCACGTTCTGCGTGGTGCCGTTCACGCGCGGTCCCGAACGCAGCCGCTCCAGTCGGGCCGTGCTCGAGGAGGTACGCCGGCTGGCCGACGCCGGCTACAGCGAAGTGCAGCTGCTGGGCCAGACGGTAGATTCCTGGCGCGATCCCGGACCACCCTATCTGAGTTTTGCCGATCTGCTGCTGGAGGTGGCATGTGTCCCGGGGATTCGCCGGGTGCGCTTTACCACATCGCACCCGCGCGATTTCGGTGCCGACATCGTCGCGGCCATCGACGCCGACGACCGCCTGTGCGAGCACGTCCATCTGCCGGTGCAGGCCGGCTCGACCCGCGTGCTCGAGCGCATGCGGCGTGGCTATTCGCGCGAAGAATACCTCGAAAAGATTCGCCTGATTCGCTCGGCCCGTCGCCCCATCAGCATCAGCACCGACATCATCGTCGGCTTCCCCGGAGAAACCGAAGAGGATTTCGCCGATACGCTAAGCCTGATCGAAGCTGTGCAGTTCGACGGCATTTTTGCCTTCAAGTATTCGCCGCGGCCGGGAACACCCGCTGCCGACTGGCCGGATCAGGTGCCCGAAGAAGAAAAAAGTCGCCGCCTGGCCGCTCTGCTCGAGCGGCAGAACCAGATTCAGACGGCCCGCAACCGCGCCTGGATCGGCCGCACCGTGGAAGTGCTCGTCGAAAGCCGACACGAACAGCGGAATCAGTGGATCGGGCGTACCTCCGGCAACCGCGTCGTAAATTTCACTTCACCCGAGCCGTCCCTTCTGGGAAAATACGTTCAGGTGCTCATTACACAGGCCGGACCGCACAGCCTCGTGGGCCTACACCAAGGCAGGACCGAGGTGGGCTAATGGAAATCGAAATGAAAATCCGGGGCCTTATGATGGACCCGGTGACGAATATGCCTGTGGTCGTTCTGCGCGACCTGGAAGGGAAGTCGCTGTTGCCCATCTGGGTGGGGATCTATGAGGCCAACGCGATCGCGTTGGAAATCGAGAAGGTGCAGACACCCCGGCCAATGACGCATGATCTACTGAAGAACGTCCTGCTCGGACTGCAGGTACGGGTGCAGAAAGTGGTCGTCAACGATCTCCGCGACGATACCTTTTACGCCCTGATCTGGATGGAACGGGAAGGGAAGACCCTGGCCATTGATGCTCGGCCGAGCGATGCGCTGGCACTGGCCCTGCGTCTGGACTGCCCGATTTACGTCGAGGACCATGTGCTCAAGAGCTCGCGTCTGGCGGCCTCGAGTGCCGAATCGGTAAGCAATGAAGAGTTGCGCCGGTGGCTGGAGAGCCTGAACGACGAAGATCTCGGACGTTACAAGATGTAACGGAAAGCCGCCCGCCTTCTTCGTACATTTTCCCTTGCATTTGATCGTTCGTGCGGCTACATTGCTGCTATGTTTAGGGTCTGCAGTGAAGAAGACCCCATATATAGGCGCGGGCTGACGATCGAGCGTTGAGCTGCATCCTGGCCATCACGAACCAGAAGGGCGGCGTCGGCAAGACGACCACGGCGATCAATCTGGCTGCTGCACTGGCGCGGCGCAAACAGCGCACCCTGCTGATCGATCTCGACCCCCAGGCCAACTCCACCATTGCGTTCTTCGACCCGCGGGAAATGACGCCCAGCATGTACGAGGTGCTGGCCGAACCGCGACTGGATATTCGAGAGGTGATTCGGGCCACCAGCGTAGACGGGCTGGGTCTGGCTCCGGCCCGGCTTTCATTGGCCAAGCTGGAGCAGCAACTGGTGGGGCAGTTCGATGCGCCCTTCAAACTCAAGGACGCGCTGGTCAGCATTCAGAAGGACTACGACTTTATGGTCATTGACACCCCACCCGCCCTGGGGATCCTGACCGTGAACGCGCTGGTTGCCGCCACGCACCTGCTAATTCCGGTCCAGGCCAGCTACTTTGCCATCGAAGGCACCGACGACCTGCTCGAGACCTATGCGCGGATCCGCGCCCGTCCCAATCCGGAGCTGAAGATTGCCGGCGTGCTCATCACGCTGTTCGACAAGCGGACCAATATCGCCCGGGATGCGGTCGAACAGATCCGAACGGTCTTCGGAAGCGCGCTGTTCAAGACCCGCATCAGCCGGAATGTACGCCTGGAGGAAAGCCCAGCCTACCGACAGACGATCTTCACGTTTGCACCCGATTCGCCGGGGGCGCAGGAGTACCGCCGGCTCGCTGAGGAGGTGATGGAACGTGTCGAAGCGGATCGGCTTGCCCGTCACTCTGAAGATGCGGCATGACGCGCACTATGTCGAGGCGCTCACTGCCTACAGCGGCGCCGCGGTGGGGCGCATGGTGCCGATCGAGAAGATCCGGCCCAATCCGGACCAGCCCCGGCGCGTGCTGGGAGACCTGCGCGAGCTGACCGAATCCATCCGGCAGAAGGGCGTGCTGGAGCCGCTCCTGGTCCGCTACGCACCGCGGGAAGATGTGTACTACATCATTTCCGGCGAGCGACGCTACCACGCCGCCCGCGAAGCCGGCCTGCGCGAGGTGCCCTGCATTGAGAAAACAGTTGACGACGCCGAGACGCTCGAGCTTTCCCTGATCGAGAATCTGCAGCGCAAGGATCTGACACCGTTCGAGGAAGCCGACGGGCTGGCCCGGCTGGCCGAGCAGTTCGAGTACACGCACGAAGAGATTGCCCGCAAGATCGGCAAATCCCGCACCTCGGTCACGGAGCTTCTCTCGCTGCGCGCGATTCCTGAACCCGTCCGACAGCGGTGCCTGGAGAAGGGCATCGTGAGCAAATCCCTGCTGCTACAGATTGCTCGCCAGCCCACCCCGTCGAAGATGCAGGAAATGGTCGAGCGCATCGCCGCGGGCCGGCTGACGCGGGACGAAGCGCGGCGTGTGCGGCGCGAGGAGCAGGGCCGGGTAGAACGTCCCCAGCCCTACGTGTTCACCTTCCGTCCCGAATCGGACAGCTTCGTGCTCCGCATCCAATTCCGGCGCGCGGCCGTGGCCCTCGAGGAAGTGGCCGGCGCTCTGCGGGAAGCTTTGGCGGCGGTCGAAGAGCGCCTGCGGACGCACGCAGCCTGATCAGGCTACCGCCGTTTTCCACCCGATGGGGCCTCGCGCACCGGCGCTGCCGGCTCGGTCATGCGCCGGGGATCGAGGATCTGGCGCAGCAGACGCTCGTCGAGAAGCTTGCGTTCCAGCGCAATCTCGGTCACCGGACGCCCGGTCCGCACGCTTTCCTTGGCGATCTCCGCTGCGGCAGCGTAGCCAATGTACGGATTGAGCGCTGCGGCCAGCGCCACGGTGGATTCGGCGTAGTAGCGGCAGCGCTGCACGTTGGCCTGGATGCCCTCGATGCACTTTTCCGCCAGCAGCCGCATGGCGTTCTTCAAAATTTCCGCCCCGTGCAGCACGTTCCAGCTCATCGTCGGCATCATGACGTTCAGCTCGAGCTGGCCGGCCTGCACCGCCAGCGCCGTAGCCGCATCGGCACCGACCACCTGGAAACAGACCATCGCGGTCATTTCGGGCATCACCGGATTGATCTTGCCCGGCATGATGGAAGACCCGGGTTGCAGCGCGGGCAGGGAGATCTCCGCTAGCCCGGTATTGGGGCCGCTCGAGAGCAGGCGCAGGTCGTTGGTGATCCGAATCAGTTCCAGCGCCAGATTGCGCAGGGCCGCCGAGGCCACCGACATGGCCAGATTCGACTGCATGGCATAGCGCAGGTCATCGGTGGGGATCAGCCTCTGGCCGGAAATGCGGCTGAGGTAACCGACAGCCAGCTTCTGATAGCGCGGATGCGTGTTGAGCCCTGTCCCGACGGCCGAGCCGCCCAGACCGACTTCACGGAGCTGATCGGCGGCCTGATCGAGAACGACGCGGCAGCGTGCCAATGCTGTGGCATACGCACGAAACTCCTGCCCAAGACGAATCGGCACGGCGTCCTGCATGTGCGTCCGGCCCGCTTTGAGGATGCCGTCGAATGCGCGGCCCTTACGCGCGAAAGCCTGCTCGAGCAGCGCGAGCGATTCGCGGAGCTGTGCAAACAGCAGCAGCGCGGCCAGACGCATGGAGGTGGGGAAGACGTCGTTGGTGGACTGGCCGAAGTTCACATGATCGTTGGGATGACAGATGCGATAGTCGCCGCGGCGGCCACCCAGCAGCTCGATCGCCCGGTTGGCCAGCACCTCGTTCATGTTCATATGGAACGAAACGCCGGCACCGGCCTGATAGACATCCACCACAAACTGGTCGTCGTGGCGCCCGGCGATCACCTCATCCGCTGCCCGGATGATGGCTGTAGCCCTTCGCCGATCGAGCAGCCCCAGATCGCGATTGGCGCTGGCGGCAGCCTTCTTCACCATGGCCATCGCCCGAATCAGCAGCGGGTGGGCCCGCAGCCCGCTGACCGGGTAGTTCTCGACAGCGCGCTGTGTCTGGATGCCGTAGTAGACGTGTGCTGGAACCTGCTTTTCACCGAGGGAATCTTTTTCGATCCGAAATGCCATGCTTCAACCTCTTTGAACAGTCTGAACGGGTTTACCTCAAGCCACCAGGGATCCGACGCGGGGCCCGCACTCAGTGCGGAAACGCATGGCGGTGCAGAACCATGTGCCGCCGCGCGTACACGGCCAGATTGATCAGACAGATGCCGATGGCCCCTAGGCCCAGCAACCGGACGGGGAAATTCGGAGAAACCAGCGTCTGCAGATAGTGCACGAGAAACTCGCCACGGTAGGGCGTCTCGCCCGCCATCGCCAGGCACCATTTTTCAGCCACCGTCAGCGGGCACGACCAGGAAACGTTTTCCATCACAGCTCCGTAGAGCAGACTCAGGATGTGCAGCCGCTCCAACAAAGGACGATCGCGCGTGATCAATGCGCCGAAGACAAACCAAAGGTTGAACAACAGGTGCACCACCAGAATCACCGTCGCTGCCGCAACCCACAGCGTCGCCAATGTCAGTCCTCCTGAGCACTGCAGGCATTCGTCCGGTCAGCCACGCGTATTATAAACCACATCGCTCAGCCCACCGGGCGGCTCGCACAATGCCCGGCAGCAATTCGGACCGGCTTAGTCCGATCGGCGAGCGAAATTTTTCTCCTCGAAAAGCTACACCCAGGCGTTTTCCCGGCTCTCACGTGCACGGCGGGCCGCTTTCAGGCGGTTGTTAGCGGGGAAGCAGCAAAGCTCGTGACAGCGACTGAAAGGCCCGGGATATCATTATGACTGATAAGATATATTATGTTACATCCGGGGAGCCGCACACCGGCTCAGCTCATAGCCAATGTACTGTTCGAGCAAACCCTCGTCGATCCCCGCCAGCGGCCGGCCATTGACGAAAAACGTGGGCGTACTCGTCACTCCGAGTTGCTTGCCTTCCTCAACGTCCTGCTCGATGACGCGTTGCGTGGCGGGATCGCTCATGCAGGCATGCAGCGCCTGTGCATCTGCGCCCGCCTGCTGGGCCAGCTTCGTCAACTGATCCCAGGCGTTGTCGGCGGTGATCGTGTCCTGCGCGTCGAAGACCGCGCGCTGGAATGCAGCGAAGGCTTCGGGTTTCTGCCGGTAGACGCAGCGAGCGGCCAGAGCGGCGGTCATGGCCCAGGGGTGGATCTGGGTAATCGGAAAATCTTTGAAGACAAACCGCACACCGGGATAGACGCCGTGCAGTTTTTCCACAATGGGAAACGCTTCGCGGCAGTGCGGACACTGGTAGTCACTGAACTCGACCACACTGACGCAGGCCTGCGCAGGCCCGGTGGCCGGATCGGCGCTGGAGGCCAGCCGCGTGCGGTTCGAAGCAAACGGATCGGCCAGCATATCGTCAAGCTGTCCGCGCACCAGATAGCGGCCATCTTGGCTCACCAGCAGCGCCGCGCGTTCGCTCTGCCCTTGATAGGAGACCGTGACCTGCACACGAAGCAGGCCCGGCACGGGAGACGGTTCGGGGGGATCCACCGCCACCGTGAACGCCGGCCCCCAGGCATACAAAGTTCGCAGGTACTGTTCGATCCGCTGCCGCAGCACCTGGGTCGCCGGTGCGGCACTGCCCGCGCCGGTCTGCGGAGAGACGGCCGCCGGCGCGACAAGCGAAAGGCCGGCCAGCGCTCCAACGATCAGCTTGCGTTTCATCGTGCCTCCTCTCGTGCCGCGTCTCAAATGCTGTACTTCTGGGCGATCGGGAAGCGCCGGCCGAAACCAAAGGCTTTCGAGGTGACCTTGAGGCCGGGTGGCGCTTGCTGCCGCTTGAACTCGCTGCGATCCACACGAACGGCGATGCTGCGCACCAGGTCCAGAGGCAGCTCGTAATGGGCCGCGATTTCTTCGGGACTTTTCAAATCCTCGATATAGGCCTTGAGGATCCGATCGAGAACGTCGTAGGGTGGCAGGGAATCCTGATCGGTTTGATTGGGTCGCAGCTCCGCCGAGGGCGGCTTTTCAAATACCCGGTCCGGAATGACCGGCCGGCGCCGGTTGACCAGGCGAGCCAGCTCGTAGACCATCATCTTGGGCACATCGGAGATGACCGCCAGCCCGCCGGCCAGATCCCCGTAGAGGGTGCAATACCCCACTGCCAGCTCCGATTTGTTTCCGGTGCTGAGCATCAGGTAGCCAAATTTGTTGCTCAGTGCCATCAACAGATTCCCGCGAATCCGCGCCTGGATATTTTCTTCTGTCACATCGGGAGGGTAGGAAGCAAAGACCGGAGCCAGCAGCTCGGTATAGGCGCGGAACGGTTCGTGAATCGGAAGCACAAGAAAGCGGATGCCCAGATTTTCGGCGAGTTCGCGGGCATCGGTGAGGCTGGCCTCGGAGGAATACGGCCCGGGTAGAGCGACGCCCAGCACGTGCGCCGGTCCCAGCGCATCGGTGGCTATGGCGGCCACCAGTGAAGAGTCAATCCCACCGCTGAGGCCAATAACGACGGATTGAAACCCGCATTTGTGCACATAATCGCGCGTGCCCAGTACCAGCGCTTCGTAGACGGCTTCCAGTTCGTCCTCCGGCACCGCATGCAGGTCCCCGTGGCCGCTGACGGTATCCACCACAACGAGATCTTCCTCGAACGCCCGGGCACGCGCGAGCACGCGACCGTCGGGGCCCACCGCCACGCTGGAACCGTCGAACACCAGGCTGTCATTTCCCCCGACCTGGTTCACGTAGACCACTGGCAGCCGATGTTCTCGGGCCAGCGCCTGCAGCATTTCCAGACGCAAGGCACGCTTGTCAATCGTAAACGGCGAAGAGGAAATGTTGACGATGAGCTCAGCGCCCTGCGCCACCAGCTCGGCCACCGGGTCGCGCTCGTAGAGCCGCTTGGACCAGAAATTTTTGTCGTTCCAGATATCCTCGCAGATCGTGAGGCCCAGCCGCGTACCGCACAGAGCGAACACGTGCTGCCGCTCTGCGGGCTGAAAATAGCGGGTTTCATCGAAGACGTCGTACGTCGGCAGGAGCATCTTTTGCTGTTCAAACAGCACGCGGCCATCGGCGATGACAGCCGCGCAGTTGGCAGCCGGTTTGCCCGTCTCTTTGTGTGCCCGGCCGACGTAGCCTACGACGCAGGGCAGAGGAACTTCCCGGGCCAGTCGGAGCAGCTCGACCCGGTTGCGTTCCACAAAATCGGGGCGTTCGATCAGGTCATGGGGCAGATACCCGCAGAGGCACAGCTCCGAGAAAACTGCCAAGTCCGCGCCGCGTTGCCGCGCGCGTTCGGCTGTCTGGAGGATCCGGGCAGCATTGCCGGAGAAATCGCCCACGGTGGGATTGATCTGGGCGAGTGCGATTTTCATTCCGATGGCCGCATCGGCTCGCAGGGAACGCGGCCGGCTCGCAGCACCCTCCGGCCCCGTTTGCCGAAAATACCTCCGTCGGCCGCTCCGCAGCTACCCTGCAGCGTCGGGGCGTGTAGTTCAATCACGCGCTGAAGGAAGCCCCGCAACCGCAGGTGCTCCGCACGTTGGGATTGTTGAACTTGAACCCGGCGCCTTCCAGCGTCTCGACGTAGTCGATCTGCGCGCCGTCGAGATACATTTCGCTGACCTGGTCCACCATCACCTTCAGACCATCGAATTCGTACACATTGTCGTTTTCATGCACTTCGTTTTCGAAGGCCATGTGGTAGGTGAACCCCGAGCAGCCCCCGCCAATGACGGCCACACGCAGACCCAGTGGCAGGGGATTCTGCTGGTTCATGATCTCTTTGACCTTTTCTACAGCCAGCGGTGTCAGTGAAATCATTGTTCGCACCCCTCTTTCGGCCTCATTATAGCAAAACGACCGCGTCCCGCCCGCTTAGACGGCAGGTGGTGCCTGTGCAACTTGTTCCAGAGCCCGGATGATCGCGTCGGTGAACTCGGCCGTTGTACTCTGGCCGCCGAGATCCGGGGTGCGGTGGCGCCCCTCCCGTAACACATTCTCCAGGGCATTGCGGATGCGATCGGCGGCTTCGGCCCGGCCCAGGTGTTCGAGCATCATCGCCGCACTCAGGACGATGGCCGTGGGGTTAGCAATGCCCCGCCCCGCAATGTCGGGTGCGGTGCCATGTACGGCCTCAAAAAGGGCGAAGCGCTCGCCCAGATTGGCTCCGGGCACGACCCCCAGGCCACCGACCAGCCCGGCAGCCAGATCGCTCAGAATGTCGCCGTACAGATTGGTGAGCAGCAGCATATCGAACTGGCGTGGGTTCATCACCAATTGCATGGCGGCGTTGTCCACAATCATCTCGCGGTATTCCACCCCCGGATATTCGGCCGCCACCTTGCGAATGCAGCTCAAGAACATGCCGTCGGTCAGCTTCATGATGTTGGCTTTGTGAATGGCATGGATGCGGCGCCTGCCGTGTCGCTCAGCATAGGCGAACGCAAAGCGCGCAATGCGGGTGGAGGCTTTTTCGGTGATGATCTTCAGGCTCACCACGACGCCGGGAACAACGGTATGCTCGACGCCCGAGTAGAGATCCTCGGTGTTCTCGCGCACCAAAATCAGGTCGATGTCCGAAAACAAGGCCGGCACGCCCGGCAGCGTGTGCACGGGACGCAGGTTTGCATACAGCTCGAGCTCCTGCCGCAGGGCCACATTGAGGCTTCGCGGCCCCTCAGCGACCGGCGTCGTCAAAGGCCCTTTCAGCGCAACACCCGTGCGGTAGATGGAATCGAGCACCCGTCGCAGGAACTGTTCGGGAGTCTCTCGGGCGTCCGGCTGTCGCTCCACCACTTCCCATTCGATGGGTACGCCGGCCGCCGCGAGGATCCGCTGGGCCGCCTGGCAAATTTCTGGCCCGATGCCGTCGCCCGGAATCAGAGTGACATGGTGCACCATGGTCGCGGTCAGGGCTGCGAAGGTGCGGAGGTGGAGGACGGTGCCGGCTGTTCACCACTGGAAAACAGGGTCCAGGGATAGGCGGGCATGTCACGAAGCACCGGGGCCATCCACAGGTACTCGGGATGGGCGATCAAGAACGGCCTGGCCTGAAAGGGCGTACCGCAGGGATGCCCCAGACGGGCCACAAAACGCATCTGAGCGGCCAGATGCCCGTCGGTTGCTTTTCCCTGCACTGCTCCGCCCGGATAGTAAGGACCCCAGTTCCAGATCGCAATGCCTTCGGGCGCCACATCCACGTGTCCGCAGAGGGTGCGCTGATCGGCGCCGGCGCGCTGTGTATAGGTGTCGAAATGGTCCGACAGAAATTGTTCAGCCAGAGAAACATCAATCTGTCCGCGGTACTGCTCCATGAGCTGTTCCCACCGAACCTTCCGTGCGTTGGCGGAATTGCTCCGGTCACCGGGGTTGAAGTGGGTTTCTTCGGCAATCAGGGCCGGGTCGCTCGGAAAGTTCGATCCCACGAAATACCCGTCCCGGGTACGCCAGACCCGGTGGTGTTTGAGTCCAAGCTCGAAGCGCGCAACCTCTCCCGTTTTGCGGTCAGCCAGCAGCCAGTCGTTGGCATAGCCTCCATTGTTGCCATCCAGCATGATGCGGACGTAGTCATCAATGCTGGCCGCGTACTGCAGAGCTTTGCGGGCCCGCACAAACTCAGGCTTCCCCTCGGGATCCCAGCCACTGAATTGAGAAATGGTCGTCTCGGTCACCAGCAGGCCGGCGGCATTGATGCCGAAATCGTCATCGCTGGCGATGACGCCCGGGAAGCCGTCCATCAAAATGCGGTAACCATGCTCGGGGACGATGTCAAAAATGATTCTCCAGCGCTCGCCCTCGACATAGCTGGTCCAATTGTTGTGGGCGATCACGACGCTCCCGTCGCGGGTGTAGCTTCCCGTGGCCACAAAGGCGCTGCAGTTGCCGGGACTGGTGGGCTCCGCTCGTGCGGCCTGGCCCTGGTGGGCCTCGTACCAGGGAACGTAGTAATCCGGCAGCTCCTCGAAGGCGTTATAGGCCACGACATCGTCGAGATCCATCGGGACACTGCGCGTCTGCAGACCCTCGACGATGCCCTGCAGTTCGGCCTGATATTCAGGGTCGATGTGGGGCCAGAGCATCTGATGGGCCGCCTGACGGAAAAATTCCCAGTCCCGCCCGGTACTGTGCGTCACCATCACACGGACGGCGGCAAACGCATCAGCGATCTCGGAAGCGAGCAGGTAGCCGTGCTGAAAGCCGATCCGGTCCGGGGTGCCCTCAAGATGCACATAGATCCATCCGTTTTTCTCGAACCGGTAGGCTCCCTGCAGCCGCGGATCGGTACTGGGAACAACGCTCACGGGCCGCCACACCTGCTGCGGCCGCATCGGCGTCCGCAGGCCCCACCAGAAACCCAGGACAGCCACCAGTGGAGGCACACAGAGCATCGGAATGAATTTCGCGGTCTGCCGCACGGCCCGTCTCCTCGAAGCCGGGTCATCTTACGGAGGGGGGCCAAGGATGTCAAAGGTATGGATTCTTCGCCCCAGCCGACGGGCACGGCTCGCGTACAATGAGCCGGCAGGATGATGCACAGCACTTACACAGGCCCCACGGGGCGCTTTTCGCGGATTGATCTCTACGACCCCATCGTCCGCTGGACTCTCCGGGAGAGAACATTCAAAAAAGCTCTGCTGCACCAGGCAAGGCTGTCTCCCGGCCAGCGTGTCCTCGATCTGGGCTGCGGAACTGGAACTCTTGTGCTTCTGGCACATCAATTCTTCCCCGGCCTGCACGTGGTAGCGCTCGACGCCGATCGGCTGGCGCTCCAGCTGGCGCGGCGAAAACTCAGCGGGTTACCTCAGGGCCCCGCACTGATTCGCGGGCTGGCGCAGGCACTGCCCTTTGCCGACGAAGCTTTCGACCGTGTTTTGTCAACTCTGCTGTTTCACCATCTCCCCTTGGATGGCAAACAGCAGGCTCTGCGGGAAGTCCATCGGGTTCTCCGGCGCGGTGGCGAATTTCACCTGGCTGACTTCGGACACCCTGGGAACTGGCTAATGCGCATTGCCTTTACCGCTGTTCGCTGGGTCGATGGCCCCGAAACCACTTGGGAGCATTTGCTGGGCCGACTGCCCGCATTACTGGAACAGGCGGGCTTTGCTGAAGTGGAGGAAACCCGACGTGTGGACACGGTGTTCGGCACCCTGCGCCTGTATCGGGCGATCAAAAAGGCCTGACCACTGCGTGCTGCAACGGGAAAGCCAGCAACAAGGTGGCCAGGCACACAGGCAAAACAGCTGACTCAGATGCGTCCCTTTTTTCCGACGCAGCTACGGTTTTTATGGAGCCGGGTCGCGGACTTGACTGAAGGGTTGAAATCTTGTATACAAATGCCAAACATAACCTGGAGGCGGCCCGCGGTCGGAGCGTCCCCGCGACTCCTCCGATCGTCATATGTACCTCAGGCCAACCCCGGGCACTGGAGGAGGCCTTATCCAGCCAAGCAGCCAACCTGCTTACGCCTCCTGCCGCGGCCGCCTCACCCCCCGCTCCGCCGGCTGGTGTACGCTCCGTGACGTGTCTTTAATTCGGTTAGACTCCGCAGCGTGAACCGACCGGCTCGCTTTTTCTGGCAGCACGCCACAACCACCCAGCGCCGTACGCTGGTGGCAGCCGCGCTGGGGTGGATGCTGGATGCCTTTGACGTCATGCTCTACTCGCTGGTCGTGGCCAGTCTGATTCAGCACGCAGGGCTACGCCCTGCCACGGCCGGCCTGTTGAATTCACTCACCCTAGTGGCATCAGCCGTCGGGAGTTTTGGCGCCGGTCTGCTCGCTGATCGTTACGGACGGCGCAAGATGCTGAGCGCCTGCATTCTGGTCTACTCGCTGGCGACGTTTGCCTGCGGGCTCGCCCGCAGCGTACGCGAGCTGGCGGTGCTGCGGTTCTTCGTCGGTCTGGGCATGGGAGGTGAGTGGAATACCGGGGCGACGCTGGTTGCGGAGACCTGGCCGGCAGACTGGCGCGGCCGTGCCCTGGGCATTGTGCAAAGCAGCTGGGCGATTGGCTACGCCCTGGCCGCGATCACTGCCGGCATTCTTCTGGCACGCGCCACCTGGCGTGCAGTCTTCTTTGTGGGCATCGCTCCCGCCCTGCTGGCTCTATGGGTTCAGGCGCGGGTTCCGGAACCCGAACTCTGGCAGCTCCAGCGCCGTGAACATTCCCGTCCTGGCGGCCGAACCGTGGTTGTGGGGCTCTGGCGAAGCGTTTGGGGCCCACTGCTTCTTCTGCTGGCGATGAATACCTGCGGGATGTTTGCCTGGTGGGGCCTGTTTACCTGGATACCCGCCTATCTCCAGCTCCCGCAACTGCACGGGGGGCGCGGCCTCAGTCTTTCAGGTTCGACCGAGTTCTTGCTCGTCCTGAATCTGGTGGGGATGCTGCCGGGGTACCTTCTGTTTGGCATCCTGGCCGACCGCTTCGGTCGCAGGAAGACCCTGGTCAGCTATCTGATCATGGCCGCAGCGCTGGTACCGGTGTTCGCTTCGGCCCGCCAGCCGCGGGCTGTGCTAATTTCGGCGACCCTGGTCGCATTTTTCGGAACCGGCTTCTTTACGGGGTCCGGCATCGTGGGCAGCGAACTCTTCCCTACCGCCATCCGCGCCACGGCCCTCGGTCTAAGCTACAACGTGGCCCGCGGGCTGAGCGCGGCCGCGCCCTTCATCATTGGCGGCCTGAGCGTTCGCTATGGCCTGGCCGGCGCCTTCTGGCTCTGCGGACTGGCCTTTGCCGCGGCCGCCGGTCTAGCTGCCCTGCTCCCGGAAACGCGCGGAACGGACCTCCACCAGGTCGCAGGTCATGCCTGACTGAATCGCTTATTCGGTTGTCGGCGCCGAAGGCACGCCGACAAAAGGAATTCCGGCCTTCGTCAGTTGCTCGTTCAACGCGGCCAGATCCTTTTGTTTCAGCGTCTGCCAGGCCGAGAGCTGTTCGTCAATGCCGGCCTTCAACTCGCGGAACACGGTGTAGTCCTGCTCCGGAGGTGCTCCCTCGACGCTGTCCACCGTGCTGCCCAGAGCCATCATCTGGTCTGCCAGCATGATGGGATAGTTCAGAGGATCCTCGTTGCTCTTGGAGCGGGTCTGGACGAGGCGATTTTCGATCGCGGTAGCCTGCTGGTCGAGCTTTTTCATGGCATTCACGAGCTCTTGGTGCGCCTTCTGCTGCTCCAGGCGCGCGACCAGAGCCGTGAGTTGCTCGTGCACGCTCCGGATCTCGCGCACCGCCTGGTGCGCTGCATTGACTTCACGCTGGATATCGAGCTCTAGCGCGAGCTGTTTCTGATAATCTTCGGTTGAAACGTTCAAACGCGGATCCGGGCGAACCTCGAGCGGTACCGTGAAGGACTTCCCTTCGACGGTCAGCCGAACCTGGTAGGTTCCCGGTGGAACCAGCGGGCCGACCGGGCGACCGCCCCAGGTGACCAGCCCGGGCACAGTGCGAGCGGGTTGATACCTCAGATCCCAGACGAAGCGGTTCAGGCCTGCGTTTTTGGTCAGCACGGGCTGGCGGAAGAGTGCTGCAAACTCTTCCGGAATGCTTTCAGGGGTTGGCTCCTGACGCTGGTGGGTCGTAAACCGACGGACCACATGCCCCTGGCGGTCGAGAATTTCTAGGGTCACGTCGTCTTTCGGCGGCTGCTGCAGCCAGTAGTCAATCGCGGCGTTGAGGTTCCCGGCAGGGCCGAAGCCGGCTGCGCTGGCCAGGCGCGCCCGGTAGGCGGGCGCCGGCCGGAACAGGTGTACTGGCTCCTGGAAGGTGGAGGGGCCGAGCTGCCGGAGTGTGTCCACCGCACTGAGGATCCAGAATGCACGCCCGTGTGTTGCGACGACGAGATCGTTGCCCTTGACGATCAGATCGTGGACAGGTGTGACCGGCAGATTCAACTGCAGCGATTGCCAGTGCGCGCCGTCATCGAACGAGATATAGACACCCAGCTCAGTCCCGGCAAACAACAGCCCCGGGCGTACCGGATCTTCCCGCACAGCATGCACGTAGGCACCGGCAGGAATGCCGGTCGTGATTTTCGCCCAGCTCCGCCCGAAATCGGAAGTTTTATAGATGTACGGCTCGAAATCATCGTTTTTCGAGCGATCCACCGCCACATAGGCGGTACCGGGCTGGTGGTGAGAGGCTTCGATCAGGCTGATCTTGCTCCACTCGGGCAAATCGCGGGGGGTCACATTGGTCCAGTGCTCGCCTTCATCCTGTGTGAGCTGCACAAGGCCATCGTCGGTTCCGACCCAGATCAGCCCGCGGCGCAGCGGCGAAGGAGCAATCGTGAAGATAGTGTCGTAGTACTCGACGCTGGTGTTGTCCTTCGTGATGGGGCCGCCAGACGGCTGCTGCTTGCTTTTATCATTCCGGGTGAGGTCGGGGCTGATCACAGTCCAGCTCTGGCCGCCGTTGGTGGTCTTGAACAGAACGTTGCCGCCGAAATAGATCGTCTTCGGATCGAACGGCGAGGCAGCGATCGGCGCGGTCCACTGGAAGCGATACTTGAGCTCGGCGGCACCGTGCCCCATGGGATTCAGCGGCCAGGGCGAGACGTCGCGTGCCAGCCGTGTCTTTGCGTCGAAGCGGGTGATCAGGCCGTCATAGGAGCCGGCATAAACTGTCTGCCCGTCGGGCTCGGGGACAATCCAGCCGCTTTCGCCTCCGCCCACCGCATAGAATTCGGCCGGGTTGCCCACGCTGGCAATCGCGACGGTGGAGTTATCCTGCTGAGCTCCGTAAATGAAATACGGAAAACGGTCATCGGCGGCCACATGGTAGAACTGCGCCGTGGGCTGATTCATCTGGCTGCTCCAGCTCTGGCCCCCGTTCAAGCTCACCGCGGCTCCGCCATCGTTGCCGACCATCAGGCGACGCGGATCGGTAGGATCGATCCACAGGGCGTGATTGTCCCCGTGGGGCTCGCGGATGGTCTTCCAGCTATGACCGCCATCGGTCGAGCGGTAAAGGCCGGTGTTGAGGATGTAGACCGTCTCGGTATCTTTGGGGTCGGCAAAAATGTGCGTGAAGTACCAGGCCCGCTGCCGGAAGCGATGATCGTCATTGACCAGATGCCAATGTTCGCCGGCGTCGTCGGAGACGTAGAGGCCACCTTTCTCGGCCTCGATCAGCGCGTAGACCCGCTGTGAATTCGCACCCACCGCAAGCCCGATGCGTCCCCACACGCCTTCGGGCAGTCCATTGCCCTTGATCTGCACCCAGGTCTGCCCTTCGTCGGTGGACTTGTAAATGCCGCTGCCGGGTCCCCCACTGATGAATTCCCATGGCAGCCGAACCACCTGATAAAGAGCCGCATACACAATGCGCGGATTGTTGGGATCGAAAACCAGATCCACCGCACCGGTGCGGTCGTCGTGGTACAGGGCCTTCTGCCAGGTCTTGCCCCCGTCAGTGGAGCGGAACACTCCGCGTTCCGGGTTGGGACCGTAGGCATGCCCAATGGCCGCGACCAGAACCAGATTGGGATCGTGCGGGTCCACCAGAATTTTGGCGATGTGCCGCGTATCGTCTAGGCCCAGATGCGTCCAGGTCTTGCCGCCGTCGGTAGATTTATAAACTCCGTTGCCGTAGGAGATGTCTCCTCGCAGGCAGGGCTCGCCCGTTCCCACATAGATCACATTCGGGTCGGAGGGAGCGATGGCGATGGCGCCAATCGAAGCGATCGGTTGGCCGTCGAAAATCGGATTCCAGCTCTGCCCCGCATCTTCCGATTTCCAGACGCCGCCCGCCACGGCACCGAAGTAAAAAATGGTCGTGCCCGGAACGCCGGCGACAGCTTCGACACGGCCGCCACGGTAGGGTCCCACCAGACGCCACGACAGACCGCCCAGCGTCTTGCGGTCAATCTGTTGGGCCGGGAGATGCAACGAGGCCGTCAGGATCACAACCGAAGTCAGGATCGCTTTTCGAACCAGGGTGCGGCTCATGCCACGCTCCTCCATCAAAGTCAGGCGGATTCTACAACGGGCGTGCCCGAATGCAAGTCCGTGACAAAACAGACTTGCTGACCAACCCTCCGGTCACCGTGCCCTGACCGCACTGGTCCAGAAGCGAGTGCGGTGTGGAGGTCGCTCAGAATTTGGCCCGGCTGACACCCACCACCTGGAAAGGTCCAGGGACCAGAAATTGCTGACTGAGACTGCGGTCGTAATGCAGGGCGGTCGGATTGCCCTTCTCGCTAAACGTTGAGCTGATGATGGCGCCGTACCAGTCACTTCCCCCTGCCATCTGCACAGCCGCTTTGGGCGCGTACACTACACCAAAGGCTGCCGAGCCACCTGCGATCTGAATGGTGCCGCTGCCACCGTAGAGAATCTGGAAATTGGCGGGGATCCCTGTGGTATTGGTCAGGCTGTTGCCGGTCAGACTGACCGGCGTCGTCTGCCCGGTGCCGGCAACATAGAGAATCACGGCTCCGGACCCGCCGGAAGCGCTCGCAATGGCAATGGAGGCATTACCAGAAACGGTGAGGCTGTTGATGTAGTAGATGCCCGGCGCAAACGTGAGCTGCGCTGTGCCCTGCACCTGAATGTCTCCGTACGTCCCCGGCGTCAGTTTTTGATCCTTGTTAACCACAAGCTTTCCCGTGGCCGCCTGGAAGGGCGGGACAACGGGTAGGGTGGCCATCGTCTTTAGAGGAAGGAAAGGAGCGAGCGCGCCGCCAGACTGCGCACCGGTTACGGTGGCCCCCGGCCCTAGTGTGACGCCATTTCCTGGACAGCTCCCCAGTGTCGGCTCGGGTACCTCGATGGATCCGTTGACCGTGCTGTGATCGCCAATGCTGACGTTGCCGAACGATCCCAGATTTCCCCCCAGCAGCGCATGCGTCTGCTGGTAAGTACCGCGGCTGGAGTCGAAGCTATCGGTGATCGAGCCGCCGAGCAGGCTGACGGCACCGCAGGCCGGACTGGTCGCGAAAGCTGCAAAGCTCAGCAGCGGCTGCAAAAATTGCGAAAGTGTCACGATCTGCTCGACCGTGGTGGTTCCCTGGGGGTTAAACACATGGCCCTGCGCTACAACCTGCCAGGTTTCCATGGGCTGCGTCGGTAGACCGAACGGCATGGGCACCGGCTGCCAGTTCAGCAGCGTGGCCGAGGCTGCCCAGTAACCGCGGAATCCCGGCGCGTTCACCATCTGGTCATGCATGGCGTTGTAGAAAGAACTGACCGTGGCCCCATCCGGATAGTTCGAGCTCTGCCCATCGATGGCCGCAAGCACCACAGGAGCACCGTTCCAGGTCACGCCCGCAGGTGACGAACTATAGGTCACCGAGCTCGGCTGATAAACCGCCTCGAACCATGAAGCCGCACCTTGTGCCGCTGTTTCCGCCAGAAAGCGGCTCTGCGTATCGAGCCGGTAATTCGATGCGGTCCAGCTCTGGGTCTGTACGGTGAACAAAATCGCTGCCGCCAGCGACGAAAGAACGAACAAAACCATAATGGCCAGGATCAACGCGATCCCGCTTTGTTGCCTGCGCCCCGGACTGCAAGGGAAATCAGGTCTGCGATGGGTCCGCATGGCTCCCTCCCTTCAGGGCTGTGGCCAGGCCGGTGTCGGTTGTAGCAGGTCGGGCTGGCTGAGCGGTGGCTGCAGCAACCGGGCTGCCTGCACAATGTTCCGTGGAACGATCACCACCGAAGCCGTCATGCTGGCAGGTGTGCTTGTGAGCTGATCGGCAGAAAGTGTGCTTGCCGTCAGGGTGACCCGAACCGCTGTGACCAGCGTATAGCCACCGTAGCTGATGCTGGCAAAGCGGAAACACGGACTGCCATCGGGATTCGGGACAAGACCGCCCAGCAGCGACGTCACTGTTGTCGGCTGCGTCTGTCCGACAGCGAAGGCCGTGCGCTGCAAGATTCCGTGCGTGTAGTCGCAGTCGTACTCGACGAGCCATAGGCTGCCATCTCCGTTGATGTCGCCGACCAGGCGCAGCTGATTCCCATCGGTGGCCGTAAGGACGCCCTGCGGGAACACACCCACGGGAACGACCACCGCCCCGGCAGCGTGGCTGCGCGTGAAAACCGCCTGAATGGTCCCGCCGCCGACCCCCTGCAGCGTGACCGTCTCGCTGTTACTCCCCGGCTCCACCAGCACTTTTTCTCCGTTAAAGAGCCAGGCCGTGGAACTGAGCGGAACGGTCTGCGCCGCAGGCGAGGCCACAACAGAGGAGAGTAACTGTCGAGGCAGATAGCCCAGGTAGCCGGCCTGGCCAATTTCCTGTTCGAGCGACTCCAGCGTACCGTCGAGCCCCAGTTGCACGCCCGCGCGTCCCTGCTGCGAGCGGAAAATTTTCTGATAGCCTGCCAGAGCCTCCAGCACCACCATGAGCACGACCAGCAGGATCGCAACAGCGGCGAGCACCTCGAGTAAGGAAAACCCCGAAACCGGAGAGCAGCGCGCCCGTTGATTTTTAGAAACTGTTTTTATACTTCGTGCCAACAAGCGTTACCCCCTGAGCAGAACCCAGCGTTCCCGTCCTAGGCCAGACAGTCACCGTAATGGTCTTCATCTGACCGGTGGCATCTGCCGCGATTGCCCACTGGCGCACAAAGACGGCTTCCGTGATTCCCCCTACGGGATTGCCATTGGCATCCAGATAATCCACGAAACCATCCACGGGGTGCGCCGGGTCCACGCTCCCACAACTCTGTCCTGGAGCGAGATTGCACAGTCCCGTGCCGCCGGTCGGAGCCGGCGGCCAAACAGTCGTATCGGTAGAGCAGTCGCTGAAATCGAGAGCGTTGAGCTGGCCCAGCTTGTTCTGCGCGTACAGAGTTAACCACACACCGAGACGTCCCTGCGCATAGTTTTCCCGCCCGGATAGCCCGAACAGACTCATCACCGCCACCACGCCGACCAGAAGCACCAGACACGCGACAAGCGTTTCCACCAGCGTGAAGCCGGCCCGAGCCGATCTGTTCGGTCGCTTTGGGTTCAAGACTGCGGCACCCATTTCTGCCCGTCGTATTCCCATAGGAAAATGCCTCCCGCCGCAGATACCGTCACGGCCCAGTAGTCGCCGCGGTTGTCCGTGAGATAAAAGGCGGTGTTGCCAGTCGGGTTACCCGCCGGGTCCACCGGCATCCCTCGGGAGTTGAAAATGACGGACGTACTCAATTGCAGGACCTGTTGCTCGCCGGCAGGGCTGCCGACACTGCCCACACTGAACGCATTTCCCTGCGAAAGTGCGTCATCAGGACCGACACGCACGAAGCTTTGCGCGCTGCGGTCGTAGGTTTCCATATGGTAGGTACCGGCCAGAGGATCGACCACCAGTCGCATCTGCGTGAAACTGGCGGCCGCACGCATGCGGGCAAGCGCGAGCTGCGCTGCCAGATTCCGGGCGTCATTGGAGAGAGCATAGCCCGCCAGCAGTTGCTGTGCGGGCAGCAGCGCCATCGACGCTACGACCAGCATGACACCAAGGGTGACGAGTACTTCCACAAAACTAAAGCCAGACGGATCACTGCGCTTGCGGTTCCAACTGCTCCGAGAGGCTCCGCACCCTGATACGGGCCGGCGGCTGGCGTTCGGACTTCGCGCCGTGCAATGCAGTGAACAGATCGGACGGCAAATGCAGCCTGTGGTCGCCCCACGTGCAGCCCCGATGAGCTGCAGCATTTCCTCGCTCCGCCACGCGCCTGTTTTCACCACGCGGCTCTATCCAATTGATCGGCAAACAACGAAACGGCTTTAGCGGCTGCGCGAATCGTGTAGAATGCGGCGCGACGGAGGGTAATGGTGATGAGAAAATTTTTGTGTTTGCTGGCCCTTTTCTTCGCCACGCGGACTGCCCTGGCGGCTCCTGCCCCAGCCGTCTATATCCGTGCAGGAGCGCTGCTCGATGTTCGTTCCGGAAAGCTGCTGCCGCATCAGGTCATTGTGATTCAGGGCGACCGCATCGTGCAGGTGGCTGATGAGTCCCAGGTTACGATTCCTGCCGGCGCCCGTTTGATTGACCTCGAAAACCAGACGGTCCTGCCCGGGCTGATCGACGCGCACACCCATTTGTTTCTGACGGGAGAGCTCAACGGGCGCTACGACGAACAGCTCTTAAAGGAATCCTGGCAGTACCGCACCATTGAGGCAGTGGTCAACGCCAGGCGAGACCTTGAAGCCGGATTTACGACGCTGCGGGACCTCGAAACCGAGGGCGCCATGTACAGCGATGTCGACGTCCGTACCGCGATCGAACGCGGTCTGATTCCCGGACCGCGCCTGCAGGTGGCCACCCGCGCCCTGTCCACGACTGGCGGCTACCCCCTGGAGGGATACTCCCCGGAAGTAACCGTGCCCTCGGGCGTGCAGAACTGCGACAGTCCTGACGCCTGTCGGCAGGCGGTCCGCGAGCAAATCAAGTACGGCGCCGACCTCATCAAGGTCTACAGCACCCACCGCTTCTACTTCACTCCGGATGGAAAACTCGTCAGTATTCCTACGTTCACGTTGGACGAACTCAAGGCCATCGTGGACGAAGCACACCGCGAGGGAGTGCGGGTGGCCTGCCACGCCTACGGGGGACCCGGTCTGCATAACTGCCTGGACGCCGGCGTGGACTCCATCGAGCACGGTCTGGATCTCGACGATGCTGCCATTGCGCAGATGATCCGCCAGGGCATCTGGTATGTCCCGACACTCTATGTGTACGAGTTCTCCGAGGAAGAAGACCTAAAGATGACCGGAGGGCGGACCAGCCGCGCGCGGATCCACGCGCCCAGCTTCCGCCGAGCGGTTGAACGCGGGGTCAAGATCGCCTTCGGGACCGACGCCGGACCCTTCCCTCACGGAACCCAAGCGGTCGAGTTCGAACTGATGGTCCGCTATGGCATGACCCCTCTGGCGGCTATTCAGGCCGCCACGATCCACGCGGCCGAGCTCATGGGCTGGCAGGATCGCATCGGGGTCATCGCACCCGGCTACTTTGCCGACTTGATTGCAGTGGCGGGCAATCCGCTGGAGAAAATCTCGCTGCTGCGGCAGGTCGGGTTCGTGATGAAAGGCGGCGAGGTAATCAAAAACGATTTTGCCAAACCCTGCCGCTAAGCACCGACTACTTTGACCAGCTCGCGGACGGCGCTGGCGGATCGCTCAAGCGCTGCACGCTCGTCTGCGGTCAGGCGGATTTCGATGATTTGCTCCACGCCGGAGGCTCCGAGTTTCACCGGCACGCCGACGAACAGATCCCGAATGCCATATTCGCCCTGCAGGAGCACCGAACAGGGCAGGATCTTTTTGCGATCGTGCAGAATCGCTTCGACCATCTCGAACACAGCGGCGGAGGGCGCGTAATAGGCCGATCCCGTTCCGAGCAACTGGACAATCTCGCCGCCCCCCCGCCGCGTCCGCTCCACGATGGCAGCGATCCGCTCTGGCGGGAGAAGCTCCGGCAAGGGGATCCCTGCCACAGTCGAGAACCGGGGTAGAGGCACCATTTCGTCCCCGTGGCCGCCGAGAACAAAGGCATGAACGTTCTCGACCGAGACCTGCAGCTCCTGTGCAATGAAGGTCCGCATGCGGGCCGAGTCGAGCACACCCGCCATGCCAATGACCCGATTGCGCGAAAATCCGCTCACCCGGTAGGCAACCTGCGCCATGACGTCGAGCGGGTTGGTGACGACGATCAAAATGGCATCGGGTGAGTAGCGAACGACCTGTTCGACGACCTCCCGCACGATGCCCGAATTGGCTTTGAGCAAATCGTCCCGGCTCATACCCGGTTTGCGTGCGAACCCCGCCGTGATGACGATGATGTCGCTGCCTGCGGTGGGCTGATAATTGCCGTCCCGGGTCGAGATGCCGACCACGCGCGCATCGCTTTTGAGAATCGGGCCGGCTTCCAGCATGTCCAGCGCCTTGCCGGCCGGCACGCCTTCCAGCACATCGGTCAGGACGACATCGGCCAGCCCCGCGTCAGCGATCCGCTGCGCAGTGGTCGATCCAACAAATCCAGCTCCGACGACGGTGACTTTTCTGCGCATCGTTCGGGACTCCCGTGCAGGTGAAGTTCTGGTGTGCTCGTACAAAAACTGCCCTAGCGGGCCAGCTCGAGCGAAGCCATGTTTTCGATGACGGCGGTCGCAAATTCAGATGTACGCAGCCGCGTAGCTCCAGTCATCAAGCGTTCCAGGTCATAGGTGACCCGCTTCTGCCGGATGGTTTCCGCAATGCCCTCTTCCACCAGCCGGGCCGCTTCCGGCCAGCCCATAAAGTCCAGCATCATCGCCCCCGAGAGCATCACGGAGCTGGGGTTGACCATGTCCTTATCAGCGTACTTGGGTGCCGTGCCGTGCGTCGCCTCAAAGACGCCGTAGCCGTCGCCGATATTGGCTCCGGGGGCCATCCCCAGACCTCCGACCTGGGCTGCACAGGCATCGGAGAGATAATCGCCATTGAGATTCGGTGTGACCAACACCTCGTACTCGTCCGCCCGCGTCAGTACCTGCTGGAAGATAGAATCGGCGATGCGATCGTTCACCAAGATCTTCTGCTTCCAGCGACCTTTGCCATGCGTCGCTTCCAGCTCACCGAGCACCTGTTGCACTTCCTGCACGACCTGACGCCGGAACGCCTCCGGCGCATGTTCCAGACCGGGCTCGACGAGCGCGGCGATTTGCTCCGGTGAAAGCCCTGGGTCGCGGTCATGATGTTCGAGGATCCAGCTTTCTCGCTCCGTCACCACGTGGTCGCGGAACTCTTCGCGGGCAAGCCGGTATCCCCAGTCCCGAAAGCCTCCTTCGGTGTACTTCATGATATTGCCCTTGTGCACCAGCGTGACGACCTTGCGAGCGTGTTCCAGGGCATAGCGCAAGGCACGCCGCATCAACCGCTGCGTCGCCCAGGGCGAAATCGGCTTGATTCCAATGGCCGCATCAGCCCGAATCTGCTTGCCGGTCCCGGCCAGCATGTGCTGATTCAAAAAGTCCACCACCCGATGCGCTTCCTCGCTGCCGCTGGCCCACTCGATGCCGGCATAGACGTCCTCGGTATTCTCGCGAAAGATCACGACATTCATCTTTTCTGGGTTCCGCACGGGCGAGGGGACGCCCGGGAAATATCGGACCGGCCGCACGCAGGCATACAAATCCAGCACCTGCCGCAGCGTCACGTTCAGCGAGCGGATCCCTCCGCCGACCGGTGTGGTCAGCGGCCCTTTGATCGCAATGCGGAAGTCCCGAATGGCCGCGACGGTATCGTCGGGCAGCCAGGTGCCAAACCGATTGAAGGCTTTTTCCCCAGCAAAAACTTCGAACCACACAATCCGCCGCCGCCCTCCATAGGCCCGTTCGACTGCGGCATCGAAGACACGCCGGGCGGCGCGCCAGATGTCCCGGCCGGTACCGTCGCCCTCAATGAAAGGAATGATGGGGCGATCGGGGACGTGAAACGTTTGCCCGTCGAACTGAATGGGCTGGCCATCGGCGGGAACAGGCACAGCATTGTAGCTCGTGCGCACTGCCATTCGCTCCTCTGCGGCTCGCTCTGGCGGCCACGAAGCCAGCAGACAGTCGGCTTCAGCCGCGCGGTCTCACAATAGCACACATCCCGCCGGCGGAGGCAACCGGCTGCCGGCCAGCGAAAATCCGCGCTGTTATAATCGCTGTGTACGGGCACCTGGATGAGCCTCGGTCTCACTGTTGCTACCAGCGTTTTTTACGCGCTCAGCCTGCTGTTTTACATCCGTCTGGCGATCGGGGATCGGCGCGCTCCCCGCTCAATGGCAACGCTGCTGCTGGTGATTGGGCTGGCCACGCAGTACCTGGCACTGCTGCAGCGCTCGCACTGGGTTCACAGTGTGCCCTATGACGACCTCTACGGGTCGGTCTCGCTGCTTGGCTGGTTTCTGGGCGTGATCTATCTGGGGCTGGAACTGTTTTACCGGCAGCCGGCGGTGGGAATGTTCGTTGTGCCTTTGCTGCTGCCGCTGAACTGGGTGGGCCTGCACAGGGCTGGCGCGACCGCAGCATCGGCGATGACCCGCGGCAATCTCTTCGCCCTCCACGTCACGCTGACGATGTTCGGCTATGCGGGCTTTGCCCTGGCCGGCCTGCTCAGCGCGGCCTTCCTCATCGAAGCCCACGGCCTGCGCGGTCATCGGCCGGGAAGATTTCTCTGGCGGCTGCCCCCTCTGGAAACTCTGGAGCTTCTTTCGCGTGCCAGTGTCATCGTGGGTTTGCTTGCGGTCGCTGCCGGCACCACGTGCGGGCTGCTCTGGCAGTACCGACTGCAGGGTCGCATCCTGGTGGCCGATCCCAAAGTCATTGCGACGCTGGTGCTCAGCGGCCTTTATGGTTTGTATCTAGCCGTGTGGGGTGCACGGAACTGGCGTGGGACACGCGCCTCGCTGCTGTGTGTGCTGAATTTGCTCCTGGTGCTGTTCAGCTATACGGCCGTCAACCTGTATTTTTCACGGTTTCACCGCTTTTTCTAGACGCCGATGCGCCTGCTGCTGCTGGGGATCAATCACCGAACGGCCCCGCTCGAGCTTCGCGAGCGGGTGGCCTTTGGATTCGAGCAGGCTCGCCGGGCGACCGAAACACTCCGGCAACAACTCGCCGAAGAGCTGGTCATTCTGTCCACCTGCAACCGGAGTGAGCTGTATGTGGTGCCCGCCGAACCGGGCGAGGGCACTTTTGCTCCCTTCGAAGAGTTTTTCACCCGTTTCTTCGGCGTAGCTGCCGAAATGCTCGATGGCTGTCTTTACCGCCGGCGCGACTTAGAAGCGGTCGAACATCTGTTTCGTGTCGCGGCCGGGCTGGACTCGATGGTTTTGGGCGAGGCAGAAATCCTGGGCCAGGTTCGGCAGGCGTATCGCCAGGCTGTGCTGTGGGGCTCCACGGGTCCAGTCCTGGACCGGATTTTTCAGGCGGCCATTGATACCGGCAAGCGCGTCCGGGCAGAAACCGAACTCGGGCAACGGCCCATTTCGATCGCTTCGGTGGGGCTGCAGCTGGCTCACCGCGTTTTCAGCGATTTTCGGCACCGGGAGGCCCTCGTGGTGGGCTCCGGCGAAATGGCACAGCAGGTGGCCGAACAGCTCGTCCACCGTGGAGTACGATCGCTATGGATGGTCAGCAGCCATCCGGAGCGCGCCACCGTACTGGCCAACCGTCTGGGCGCGCGCGCCGTGAGCTGGGAGGAGCTGCCGGGCCTGATCGCCCGCCCCGATATCATCGTCAGTGCAACGCAGGTGGAGCAACCGGTTCTCTCGCGCCGCCTGCTGGCAGAAGCCATGGAGCAACGGCACAATCGGCCGCTGTTCGTTCTCGATCTCGGCGTGCCCCGGAATGTGGAAGCCAGTGCAGCCGAACTGTACAACCTCTACCTCTACAACCTCGACGACCTGAGCGCGATCGTCGAAGAAAACCGGCGCGCGCGCGAGCAAGAAATTCCGCGGGCCGAAGCCGTCGTAGCTGAACAACTCGGCAAACTCACCGCCTGGCTGGCCAGTGCGAACTCCGAGGCACTGCTGGCGAGTCTGGAGCAGCACCTCGAACAGATGCGGCAGCAGGTACTGGTCCGGCACGCTGCGCACCTGGCACAGATGCCCCCCCAAACCCGTGCGCTGGTGGACGCTCTCACACGGGAGCTGCTCGACGGCTGGCTGAGTGCGGCGAGGCGAAATCTGCACCGGGCGCGCACGTGGCGACAAAAGCTCGAGCGGCTGGAAAGTCTGCGTGAACTGTTCGGGCTTGACCGGGATCACCAATGAGAGTCTGGCGAATCGGGACGCGGGGCAGCCGCCTGGCCCTATGGCAGGCCGAGCAGGTACGGCAGTGGATCGAGGCACAGGGCCACGCGGCAGAGATCGTCATCATCAAAACTTCGGGCGATCGACTCCGTACAGTGCCCGCGGCCCTGACAGGACGCAAGGGATTGTTCATCAAAGAACTGGAAGAAGCTCTGCTGGATGGCCGCGTCGACCTTGCCGTGCACAGCATGAAAGATGTCCCCACCGAGGTTCCAGACGGTCTGGGGTTTCCCGCACTGCTGCGGCGCGAAGATCCACGGGACTGCCTCATTGGTCGGACGGCGCCCACGCTGCAGGAGCTGCCGCCGGGGGCGCGCGTAGGAACAAGTAGCGTTCGTCGACAGGCACAGCTGCGCCACCTGCGGCCCGATCTGCGGCTGGAAGCTTTACGGGGAAACGTGGACACGCGGCTGGCGCGACTCGACCGGGGCGACTTCGATGCCATCGTTGTGGCGCGTGCCGGTATCGAACGCCTGGGTCTGGGTCACCGGATCACGCAGACCCTCGAACCGGAGTCCGTGCTCCCCGCCGTCGGCCAGGGAGTCATCGGCGTGGAGACGCGCACCGATAATGCCGCACTGAATCGTCTGCTGGCTTCCTTGGACGATTCCGAGACACGGTGCGTTCTAGAAGCCGAGCGCGCTCTGTTGAGCGAGCTCCACGGCGGCTGCCAGGTACCCGTGGGAGCCCTGGCCCGACGCGAGGGATACTGGCTGTGGCTGATCGCGGCCGTCGCTTCGCCGGATGGACGGACGCTCGTGCGGCTTAGCGAGCGAGGGCCGGCGCACGCCGCCCGTGCTGTGGGGCAAACGCTTGCCCGCAGGCTGCTCGAGGCCGGGGCCGATCGCCTGCTGGCAATGGCTCGCTCCCCGGCATCACCAGGCTCATCATGACGCTCTATTCGCAGGCCCCTTTAGCGGGACGGCGCATCGTCATTACACGCGCACCGGCGCAAGCACAGGAATTGACGGCCAGACTGACCTCCTTGGGAGCTCAAGTCCTAGCGTGGCCGCTTCTGGAATTTGCCCCTCCCGAGGATACCGCTGCTCTCGATAACGCTTTGCGAAGCCTTGAGCAGTTCGACTGGATTTTCTTCACCAGTCGCAACGCGGTCGGCTTCCTGGCCGGTCGAGCAGAGCAGCTTGACGTGGCGCTACAGCCGATCTTGACGCGGGGAAGGCCGCGACTGGCCGCGGTT
>Ga0209810_1001360_pt1 | contig 37706 bp, 36 predicted proteins | sample Coa_R1_7_FD_187159 | JGI IMG/M metagenome (GOLD analysis project Ga0209810, IMG submission 187159) | Surface soil microbial communities from Centralia Pennsylvania, which are recovering from an underground coalmine fire - Coalmine... | ecosystem: Environmental > Terrestrial > Soil > Unclassified... | reverse complement strand
GTTGTCGTGGGTGAATTCGACGGGCACGAGGTAGTTGAGGATCGGGATGCCTTCGTGCATCGCGTCCTCCTTCTCCCACGGACTGGCCTTCATCTCCTCGAAGCCGCTGCGGACGACGACCGTAACCTCCTCGCCGCCGAGGCGGCGCGAGGAGCGGCAGCAATCCATTGCGGTGTTGCCGCCGCCGAGCACGACGACGCGGCGCCCGATGCTGTCGATGTGCCCGAACGACACGCTCGACAGCCAGTCGATGCCGATATGGATATTGGCCGCTGCTTCCTTGCGGCCGGGGATGTCGAGCTCACGGCCCCGCGGCGCGCCGGAGCCGACGAACACCGCGTCCCACCCCTCGGCCAGCAACTCCTTCATGCTGTTGACGAACTGGCCGAAGCGGGTCTCGACCCCCATGTCCAGGATCAGGTCGACCTCGTCGTCGGTGACCGACTCGGGCAGGCGGAAGCGCGGGATTTGCGTGCGCATCATGCCGCCGCCCTTGGCGTCGCCGTCGAACATGACGCAGTGATAGCCGAGCGGCATCAGGTCGCGGGCCACGGTCAGCGACGCCGGACCGGCGCCAACGAGCGCGATGCGCTTGCCGTTCTTCTCCTTCGGGATTTTCGGCAGGAGGTGGCGGAATTCGCCCTTGTTGTCGGCAGCGACGCGCTTCAGCCGGCAGATCGCGACCGGCTCCTTCTCCACCCGGCCGCGCCGGCAGGCAGGTTCGCACGGCCGGTCGCAGGTGCGCCCGAGAATGCCGGGAAAGACATTCGACTTCCAATTGATCATGAAGGCGTCGGTATAGCGACGCTCCGCGATCAAGCGGATATATTCCGGCACCGGCGTGTGCGCGGGACAGGCCCATTGGCAATCGACGACTTTATGGAAATAGTCGGGATTGCCGATATCCGTAGGCTGCAACGTGTTCCTCCTCGGGGCGCGCGGCGGCGACTGCAGGGCCGAGTGCAGTTATCGGTGAGGTCGGCTGCCGCCCGCGCCGGATCGCATCCACCCGTACAATTCTTCGGCCGACATCTGAGGCTATCTGTGCCGCTGGCGGCCTTATACAAGCTCTCGTTCCGAGCGTCATCCCTGGCGTGGCCTCAACTTCCCGCGATGCCCGCATGCCTGCCTTTTCCGATCCGCCCGCTAGGTCAAGGCGACGGGCGCAAGTGCGCCACCTTGGGCATGACTTCCTGCGCCAACAGCTCCATCGAGTGCCGCCAAGCCTGCTGGTTTTCGCTGTAGTCGAAACAGAACAGCAGAACCGCGCCAAAACCGCCGACCTCATCGTACATGCGCTCGATCTTCTCGACGACCGTCGCAGGAGAGCCGATCAGCCAGTTGTGGCGCGCGCAATATTCCGGGGTCACGTCGCTGTCGGCGACGCTGTCGTCGTGCTTCAGGAACTGGATGACGCCGACATCGGTGAGGAGCGGCAGAAAATATTCCCGCATCATGCGGCCCATTTGCCCCCCGACCGACAGCCGCCACGCCTCCTCGTCCGTGTCGGCGACGAAAATCTCGCGCACCAGCCGCCAGTCGGCGCGGCTCGGCGTGCGGCCGGTGCGGCGCGCGCCTTCCTCGACCGAGTCCCAGTGGCTGGCGACGTAAGTCTGGTTGAGGTTGAGGCTCATCGGCAGGAAACCGTGCTCGCCGGCGAGCTTCAGCGTGTCCGAGCCTTTGCTCACGCCGGCAACGCCGATCGGCGGGTAGGGCTTCTGGAACGGCCGGATGTGCGGGCGCAAGGTGCGCAGCATCAGGTCGGTCTTGCTGACCTTCCAGTATTTGCCGGCGTAGTCGAACGGGTCCTCCGCCGTCCATAGCTTCAAAATGATGTCGAGCGCCTCGCGCGTCATCTCGCGGTGCTGACCGGAATTGCCATCGACGTTGAACATCGCCCAGTCGCTCGGCAGGCCGCTCGCCGCGACGCCGAAGTTGAGGCGCCCCTGCGCGAGATGGTCGAGCATCGCCACTCGGTTCGCCAGCTCGGCGGGATGGTGGTAAGGCAGCAGAAAGCCGCCCGGCGCCAGCCGGATCGATTTGGTTTCCGTGAGCGCCTGCGCAATCAGCAGGTCGGGCGCGGGGTGCGGCTCCCACGGCGCGGTGTGGTGCTCGCCGATCCAGGCCTCGCAGAAGCCGAGCTCGTCGGCCCAGCGCAAGGTCTGCAGATCCCACTGGTGCCCAGAAAATAAGCTGCGCTCCGGCGGATGCGATGGCATCGTAAAGAGGCCGTACTGCATGGGCAGGCTCCCGCGAGACAAGCGATCCCGCCACTTTAGTCAAATGCGCCGGATTTGTGCAGCCTCCTTTGCCCCAAGTATTTGATCAAGAAATAGGCAGCATTGCTGTCCTTCGATCAGATTCGGTGCAAGACAGTTGCCTTGTTCCGGCGAAAGCTTTATTTAGGGCCCACACAGCGGCCGGCGGCTGTCAAAGCGCCGCCGCAAGGGAAGGAGCGCAACGATGGTAGAGCGCGGATTTCGGCGCCGTACGCGCAAGTGGCACGTCGGCGAGAAAGCGGTCATCGACCATCTCGTCCGCGGTTCCGGCGAGAAACGCCAAGCCAAGGGGCGGACCCATCCCGCCTTCACGGATTCCGGCCTGCTCGTCGAAGAGCAGGTGCGCAAGGCCGGCAACCGCAGCCCCTACGGCCTCGCCATCTTCTAAAATTTAAAAAATGCCGGCGGCCTCCGCCGTCTCCTTTCGCACAGGGTAACGCTCCGGCGTGGGGCGTCGCGCAGCATTGACGCCGCGCGACCGTGCCGCCTAGGTTGCGCCCGCAACCGCGGTTGCTCCTGAAAGCTGTTGCGAAAGGGACCTCTCGTTGATGAAGCCGACGCGGCGTCCGGCCAACCCGTGTTTTTCGTCCGGTCCGTGCGCGAAGCGGCCGGGCTGGTCGCCGGCCGCGCTCTCGCGGGCGCTGGTTGGACGCTCTCACCGCTCGAAGGAAGGGAAGGCGCGGCTCGTCGAGGTCATCGAGCGCTCGCGGTCGCTGCTGCGCCTGCCCGACGATTGGCGCCTCGGCATCGTGCCCGCCTCGGACACCGGCGCCATCGAGATGGCGCTGTGGTCGCTGCTCGGACCCCGCGGCGTGGACGTGCTGTCGTGGGAGAATTTCGGCGAGGGCTGGGTCAACGACGTGACGCAGCAGCTGAAGCCCAAGGACGTGCGGGTCTTGCACGCCCCGTACGGCCAGTTGCCCGACCTTTCTCACGTCGATGCCGAGCGCGACATCGTCTTCGTGTGGAACGGAACGACCTCCGGCGTGCGAGTGCCGAATGGCGACTGGATCGCCGCCAACCGGCGCGGTCTCACAATCTGCGATGCCACCTCGGCTGCGTTTGCGATGCGGCTGCCGTGGGACAAGCTCGACGCGGTGACCTGGTCGTGGCAGAAGGCGCTCGGCGGCGAGGCGGCGCACGGCATGCTGGCGCTGTCGCCGCGCGCGGTCGAGCGGCTGGAGAGCTACACGCCGCCGTGGCCCTTGCCGAAGATTTTCCGCGTCGCCTCGAAAGGAAAACTCGACGAAGCAGTGTTCCGCGGCGAAACCATCAACACGCCGTCGATGCTGTGCGTCGAGGACGCGATCGACTCGCTGAAATGGGCGGAATCCGTCGGGGGGCTCGACGGCTGCATCGCCCGCGCCGAGGGCAACCTCGCCGTCGTCGCGGACTGGGTCGCGCGGACACCCTGGGTCGAGTTCCTGGCGGAAGACCCGGCGACGATCTCGTGCACCTCGCCCTGCCTCAAGATCACCGAGCCGTGGTTCGCGAAACTGACGGCCGAGGCGCGCTTCGCGACCTCCCGGCGGATGCTCGCGCGGCTCGAGGAGGAGGGGGCCGGCTACGATCTCGCCACGCACCGCGCCTCGCCGCCCGGCATCCGCATCTGGACCGGCGCGACCGTCGAACGCGGCGATGTCGAGGCTTTGCTGCCGTGGTTGGACTGGGCCTGGGCGGAGGAGCGGCAGGCCGCCGAGGCGGCGTGACCTCGGCGGGTGAGAAAACTTCATCCGCGCAAGTTAAAGCAATAGACACAAGGGAGGACGACGCTCACAGCAGAGCGGGAGTTGCCATGCCGAAAGTCTTGATTGCCGATGAGCTGAGCCCGCGGGCGCGGGACATCTTTGCCGAGCGTGGGGTCGAGGTTGATGTCGCCGTCGGTCTCGATGCCGACGAGTTGCGGCGGCGGATCAGCGCGTACCAGGGGCTGGCGGTGCGGTCAGCGACGAAAGTCACCGCTGCGCTGCTGGAGGCGGCGCCGGAGCTCAAGGTCATCGGCCGCGCCGGCATCGGGGTCGACAACATCGACGTGCCGGCGGCAACGCAGCGCGGCATCGTCGTCATGAACACCCCCTACGGCAACTCCATCACCGCGGCGGAGCACGCGATCGCGATGCTGTTCGCGCTGGCGCGCCAGATCCCCGCGGCCGACCGTTCGACCCAGACCGGCAAATGGGAGAAGTCGCGCTTCATGGGGGTCGAGCTGACCGGCAAGACGCTCGGCATCATCGGCTGCGGCAATGTCGGCGCCATCGTCGCCGATCGGGCGCAAGGCCTGCGCATGAAGGTGCTCGCCTACGACCCGTTCCTGTCGGCCGAGCGCGCCGTCGATCTCGGTGTCGAGAAGGTCGGGCTCGACGAGCTGCTAGCGCGGGCGGATTTCGTTTCGCTGCACACGCCGCTGACCGACGCCACCCGCAACATCATCGACGCTGCGGCGCTCGCGCGGATGAAGCGCGGCGCGCGGCTCATCAATTGCGCGCGCGGCGGCCTCGTGGACGAGGCGGCGCTGGCGGCGGCGCTCGACAAAGGCCACATTGCCGGCGCGGCGGTGGATGTCTTCGTCGAGGAGCCGGCGCGCGCCAACCCGCTGTTCGGCCGCGACAGCGTCGTCGCCACCCCGCATCTCGGCGCCGCCACGAGCGAGGCGCAGGAGAACGTCGCGCTGCAGATCGCCGAGCAGATGGCCGATTTCCTGCTGACCGGCGCGGTATCCAACGCGGTCAACGTGCCATCGCTGACTGCGGAGGAAGCGGCGCGGCTGCGGCCATACATGAAGCTCGCCGAACAGCTCGGCAGCTTTGCCGGCCAGCTCACGGAAACCGGCTTGCGCGCCGTCACGATCGAATACGAGGGCGCCATCGCCGACCTCAACGTCAAGCCGCTGACTGCGATTGCGCTGACGGGCTTGCTGGCGCCGCAACTGGCGACGGTGAACATGGTCAACGCCCCAGTGATCTGCCGCGAGCGCGGCATCGCCGTCAGCGAGACCCGCCGTGCCGACCCCGGCGACTACCAGACCTTGATGCGGGTGTGCGTGACGACGGAGCGGCGGACCCGCGCCGTCGCCGGCACCTTGTTCGCGGGCGACAAGCCGCGCCTCGTCAGGGTCGAGGGCATCCCGCTCGAAGGCGAACTCGGGCGCCACGTGCTGTTCGTGCGCAACAAGGACAAGCCGGGCTTCATTGGCGCGCTCGGCCAGGTGCTCGGCGCGGCGGAAATCAACATCGCGACCTTCCACCTCGGCCGCACCGCGCCGGGCGAGGACGCGATCGCGCTGGTCGAGGTCGACCAGCCGCTGCCGCCGCCGGTGCTCGACGCGGTGCGGCGCCTGCCGCACGTGATCCAGGTCAAGGCGATGCGGTTTTAGAGCAGCTTGTTCTCGTCATCGCCGGGCTCGACCCGCGATCTAGGGCCGCCGCGGAGATGGCCGGGTCGAGCCCGGCCATGATGATTGCGAAGCGGGAAGTGGCTCTGTTTCAATCGCGTAGATCCTAGCGCTCCCTTCCCACGGAGTGGCTCTACAGAGGATCTAATTGCCTGTCAGCAGGCGTTGGATCAGTTCCTTGACGGTCGGGATGTAGCCGTTCGAGTAGAACGGGTCGGAGGCAAAGCGGTAGGCGTTGTGGCCGGCGAACATCAGCTGGAACTCGACGTCGTCGGAGTGCCGGATCGCCTGCAATGTCTTCTGGATGCAGAAGCTGCGCGGATCGGCCTTCTTGCCTGTCGTGCCGGCCTCGTTCTGCGCCCAGTTCGAGAACTGGCATGCGCTGAGGCAGCCCATGCAGCCGATCTGGTCGGCGCGGATTTCCGCCGCCTTTTGCGGCGTGATGAAGATCAGCGTCGAATCCGGCGTACGCAGCGCCTCGGTAAAGCCCTGCGCCACCCATTGTTTGGCCGACTCGCGGTCCTGCGGCGTCAGGTAGACGGTGCGGTTGCGGGCACCGACGCTGAACCCGGCGATGTGCTCGCCGACCGGATCGACCGAATACGCCACCTGCCGCTCGGAGCGCTGGTAGATCTCGTCGAGGAACTGGTTGCGGACCGCGGATGAATAAAAGCCGGTCGGGCTGAAGCGGTTGAGGCTCACATCGCCTTCGCGCAGCGTCAGCAGCTTGCGCTTCCAGGCGTCCGAAATCGGGCTTTCGCGCGTCAGGAGCGGGCGTGTGCCGAACTGGAAGGCGACCGGCCCCAGTTCGTCGTTGTCGATCCAGTCGTCCCACTCGCGCAGGTACCAGACGCCGCCCGCCATGAAGATGGGCGTCGTCGCCAGCCCGAAATCCGCCATCAGGTTGCGCAGTTCGCGCACGCGCGGGTAAGCCGGCTCGGGACTTTCCGGATCTTCGCTGTTCGACAGGCCATTATGGCCGCCGGCGAGCCAGGGATCTTCGTAGACGACGCCCCCGAGCCAGTCGCGGAAGCGGTGATAGGCCCGCTTCCACAGTGCGCGGAAGGCCCGGGCCGACGACACGATCGGATAATAGTGGACGCCGTAGCGGGCGCAGATCTCGGCGATCTTGTAGGGCATCCCGGCGCCGCAGGTGACGCCGTGGACGAGGCCGCGCGCGCCTTCGAGCACGCCGTGCAGTACGCGCTCGGCGGCCGCCATCTCCCACAGCACGTTCATGTGGACGCGGCCCTGGCCGTTCGAGCGCTCGTGCGCGACCCGCGCCTGCTGGATGCCGCCGGCGATGGCATAGGAGATCAATTCCTCGTGGCGCTCGCGGCGGGTGCGGCCGCGATAGAGCTGGGCGATCAGGTTGCCGTCTTCGTCATAGCTGTCGGCGTTGACGCCGGAGAACGTGCCGACCCCGCCCGACGCGGCCCAGGCGCCCGAGCTTTCTCCGTTGGAGATCGAGATGCCTTTGCCGCCCTCGACCAGCGGCACGACCTCCCGCCCCGAAATCACCAAGGCATTAAGCGCCTTCACCGCACCACCCCTTGCCGTTCGTTCCGGCCAATGCCTTGCCCCGCTTCGCCGATATTGGCCAGAAGTATATCGGGTGCATCGGAAAAAACAGAAGTGACGCCCCACGCGAACAGCTGGCGGGCGCGGGCAGGATCGTTGACGGTGTAGGCCAGCAGAGGGTACCCCGCCGCCCGCACGGCATCGACGGCCCGCGCGTGCAATCGCCGCTGGTCGGCATGGACCGTGGCGCAGCCGAGGCGCCCCGCTATCGCGCGCCAATGCCGAGGAATCGCACCGAACAGCACGCCGAGCGGCAGGCCGGGCGCGAAATCGCGCACCGCCGCGACCGCCTCCGTCGAAAAGCTCGAGATCAGCACCGGCGGCCCGTCCCGCGCCAAGTCGCGGCACGCCAGTGCCGCGGCGACGGCGGCGGCGGTGGCTCTCGCGGAGCCACGCACGCCCTTCATCTCGATGTTCGCCCCGAGCCCGAGTTCCGCCAGCACCGCCAGCGTCTCATCGAGGGTCGGAACGCGCTCTTCGGCAAAGACGGGCGCAAACCAGCCGCCCGCGTCGTATCGGCGTATCTCCGCGAGCGGCAGCCGCGCCACCTTGCCGCGCCCGTTCGTGGTGCGGTCGAGGCGGGGATCGTGCAGCACGACGAGCGCTCCATCGCCGGTCAGCCGCACATCGAATTCAACCCAGCGGCAGCCAGCCGCCTGGGCCCGACGGAAGCCGGCAATCGTGTTCTCGGGGGCAAGCGCCGCTGCGCCGCGGTGGCCGATGACCGGAGGCAGCGGCGGGGCGACGGCCGCAGCCGAGGCCTCCGTCCGCCGCTCCACCACCCGGCGAAGCAGGATCAGACCGCGGCCGGTTCCGCCCGGGCCGGCTCCTGCCGCCGTGCAGAGCCGAGGTCTTCGCCCGTCTGCTGATCGACCTGGCGCATGCTGAGCTTGACCTTGCCGCGGTCGTCGAAGCCGAGAACCTTGACCTTGACCGTGTCGCCGACTTTCACGACGTCGCCGACCTTGCCGACCCGCTGCTGCGCCAGTTCGCTGATGTGGACGAGGCCGTCACGCGACCCGAGGAAGTTCACGAAGGCGCCGAAATCGACGACCTTGACGACCTTGCCGTTGTAGATGACGCCCACCTCCGGCTCCGCGACGATGCCCCGAATCCAGTCGATCGCGGCCTTCGCCGCATCGGCGTCGACGGCCGCCACCTTGATCGTGCCGTCGTCGTCGATATCGATCTTGGCGCCGGTGGTCTCGGTGATTTCGCGGATGACCTTGCCGCCCGAGCCGATGACTTCGCGGATCTTGTCCTTGGGGATCGTCATCGTCGTGATGCGCGGCGCGTTGTTGCTGACCTCTTCGCGTGCTCCCGTCAGCGCCTTCGCCATCTCCCCGAGGATGTGGTGGCGCCCTTCGCGCGCCTGGTCGAGTGCGATGCGCATGATCTCCTCGGTGATCGAGGTGATCTTGATGTCCATCTGCAGCGCGGTCACGCCGGAGGCCGTGCCGGCCACCTTGAAGTCCATGTCGCCGAGGTGGTCCTCGTCGCCGAGAATGTCGGACAGCACGGCAAAGCCCTGCGGCTCCTTGATCAGGCCCATCGCGATGCCGGCGACCGGGCGGGGCAGGGGCACGCCGGCGTCCATCAGCGCCAGCGAGGCGCCGCACACCGATGCCATCGACGAGGAGCCATTAGACTCGGTGATCTCGGAGACGACGCGGATCGTGTACGGAAAGTTTTCCTTTGTCGGCAACAGCGGCCGCAGCGCCCGCCACGCCAGCTTGCCGTGACCGATCTCCCGGCGGCCGGGTGACCCCATCCGCCCGGTCTCTCCGGTCGAGTAGGGGGGAAAGTTGTAGTGCAGCATGAAGTTCTGCCGGTACTCGCCCTCGAGCGCGTCGATGATCTGCTCGTCCTGGCCGGTGCCGAGGGTGGCGACGACGAGCGCCTGCGTCTCGCCTCGGGTGAACAGCGCCGAGCCGTGCGCCCGCGGCAGCAACCCGACCTGGGCCGCGATCGGCCGCACCGTCCTGGTGTCGCGCCCGTCGATGCGGGACTCGCCGCGCAGGATCGCGCCGCGCACGATTTCCTTTTCGATATCCTTGAACAGCTTCAGTGCCAGCGCCGCGTGCCCCGGATTGTCGGGGAACAGCCCGGCGGCCTTGTTCTTTGCCGCGTCGAGCCGGTTGCTGCGGTCCTGCTTGCCGCGTTCGCGATAGGCGGCGGCGATGTCCTCGGCAACCGCCTGGTGCACGGACCGTTCGATCTCCGCCTTTTCCGGCGGCGACCCGGGCATCGTCCACGGATCGCGGGCGCAGGTCTCGGCGAGTTCGATGATCGCCTGGATCACCGGCTGGAACGAGCGGTGGCCGAAGGTCACCGCGCCGAGCATCGTCTCCTCCGACAGCTCCTGGGCCTCCGACTCGACCATCAGCACGCCCTCCATCGTCCCTGCGACGACGAGGTCGAGCTTGGAGGTCGGCATCTGCTCAAGGGTCGGGTTCAGCACGTACTGGCCGTCGATAAAGCCGACGCGCGCGCCGCCGATCGGCCCGAGGAACGGGATGCCGGAGAGCGTCAGCGCGGCCGAGGCTCCGACCATCGCGACGATGTCCGGATCGTTTTCGAGGTCGTGGCTCAACACCGTGCAGATGACTTGCGTCTCGTTCAGAAAGCCGGGCACGAATAGCGGCCGGATCGGGCGGTCGATCAGCCGGGAGACCAGCGTCTCCTTTTCGGACGGGCGGCCCTCCCGCTTGAAGAAGCCGCCGGGGATCTTGCCGGCGGCGAACGTCTTTTCCTGGTAGTTGACGGTCAGCGGGAAGAAATCCTGGCCGGCTTTCGCCGTCTTGGCGGCGACGGCGGTGCACAGCACCGTCGTCTCGCCATAGGTGGCAAGCACCGCGCCGTCGGCCTGGCGCGCAATGCGGCCGGTCTCCAGCACGAGGCGGCGACCGCCCCACGTCAGTTCCTTACGATAAACCTGAAACATGCCTATTGGTCCTTTGCGTATTCTCGGACGCTCGCGCGGGCCGGATTGCCCGAGCGCGGGTCGTCGCGCAGACGTTCCAAAGACGGCCTCTGCCGCCCGAAAGAACAGGGAAAAGGTCGAGCGCTCAAGAAGGCCGTCAACGGCGCAGCCCGAGGCGCCCGATCAGCGTCTCGTAGCGGCCCGCATCCGAGCGCTTGAGGTAATCGAGCAGGCGCCGCCGCTGCCCCACCATAACGAGCAGGCCGCGCCGCGAGTGAAAGTCCTTCTTGTGCGTGCCGAGATGGTCGGTGAGGTTGCGGATGCGCTCGGACAGAATTGCGACCTGCACCTCGGGCGAGCCCGTATCGTGGGCTTTCGTGGCGTATTCCTCGATGAGCGCCTGCTTGCGCTCGGGTGTGATCGACATCGACCGGGTGTCCTTCAACAATTGATGACGCGCAGCGGCCGCAGGCCGCCGTTTTCGACCCTCGCCAGCGCCACCACGTGCGAATCGCAATGGGCGCCGACGACTGTGCCATCGTCGAGTTGGCTGATACGCGCCGTCCCCGCGGGCGTGGAGGGCAGAACGCGCTGCCCGTGGCGCAATCGAGCCGCCTCCGCCGCCGTCAGGGCCAAAGCCGGGATGTCGTCCAGCACGGTCTCGATCGGAAGCAGATGCCCGGAGGCGGCGAGACTATGCCGGAGCGAGGCAAGCGAATCCAGGGAAATCGCCCGCGCCTCGGTGAACGGTCCGACCGAGAGCCGGCGCAGCCCGGCGACGTGACCGACCGTGCCGAGCGCCTCGGCGAGGTCGCGGGCGAGGGCGCGGATGTAGGTCCCTTTGCCCACCACGGCCTCGAAATCGGCATGATCGATGTCGGGCGTCGCCAGGAGGCGCAGCTCCGCGATCTCGACCGGCCGCGCCGCCAGATCCGGCGCCTGGTCGGCGCGGGCGAGGGCATAGGCGCGGCGTCCGGCGATTTTGACGGCCGAGTAGGCGGGCGGACGCTGCCATAGCGTGCCGGTGAAGCGGGGGAGGGCGCTTTCGATCGCGGCGGGCTCAGGCCTGACGTCGCTTGCGGCGACGATGGCGCCCTCGCCGTCGTCGGTGGCGCGGGCTTCGCCCCAGCGGATGCGGAAGCGGTAGCATTTGCGCCCCAATGTCGCGTAATGGGCGGTCTTCGTCGCCTCGCCGAGAGCAATCGGCAAGACGCCGGTCGCCAGCGGGTCGAGCGTCCCGGCGTGCCCCACCTTGCCGCCGAGGCTGCGGCGGGTCAGTTCGACGACCCGGTTCGAGGTCATCCCGAGCGGCTTGTCGATGACCAGCCAGCCGTGCAACCCGCCTTCAGCAGGCATCGGCGTCGCTCGTCTCCGCGGTGTGCGGCAGGAGATCGCGCTTCACCGCGGGGCTCGCAAGCACCGCGGCGATACGGTCGGCCTCGTCGAACGAGCGGTCGAGTTCGAAGACCAGGTTCGGGGCGCGGCGCAGCGCGACGTTCCGGGCAACGAGGCTCTTGATGAACGGCGCGCTGCGGCGCAGCCCAGCCATGACGTTGGCGCCGTCGGCGCCGCCGAGCGGCATCACGAACGCCGTCGCGTTGCGCAGATCTGTGCTGACCCGCACCTCGGTCACGGTGATGCTGGCGGCCTGCAAGGCGGGATCGCGCAAGCCACCCTGACGCAGGATCGCGGTCAGGGCGTGCCGGAGCTCCTCGCCGACCCGCAATTGCCGCTGGCTCGGCCCTTCCGTCGTTCCGGCGGTGCTGCGTTTGCGCGACATCCAAGGCGACCGGAGCGGCTCCGCTACAGCGCCCGCGCGACCTCTTCCACCTCGAAACACTCGATGACGTCGCCGGTCTGGATGTTCTCGTAGTTCTCGAAGGCCATGCCGCATTCGTAGCCTTCGCGGACCTCGCGGACCTCGTCCTTGAAGCGTTTGAGTGTTTTCAGCGCGCCCTCGTGGATTACGACGTTGTCGCGCAGGAGCCGCACCTTGGCGCCGCGGCGGACGATGCCGTCGGTGACCATGCACCCGGCCACCTTGCCGACACGGGTGATGTTGAAGACCTCGCGGATCGCGGCGTTGCCGAGGAAGCGCTCGCGCAGCGCCGGCGCGAGCAGGCCGGACAACGCGTTCCGCATGTCCTCGATCACGTCGTAGATGATCGAGTAGTAGCGGATGTCGACGCCGTCGCGCCGCGCCAGGTCGCGCGCGCGGGCTTCGGCGCGGACGTTGAAGCCGATGATCAGCGCGTTGGTCGCCTTCGCGAGGATCACGTCGCTGTCGTTGATGCCGCCGACCGCGGCATGCAGTACGCGCATCGTGACCTCGCTCGTCGCCAGCTTTTCGAGCGAGCCGACGATGGCCTCCAGCGAACCCTGCACGTCGGCCTTGACGATGACCGCCAGTTCCTTGGCGGTGCCGGCGGCGATCTGCGAGAACATCTGTTCGAGCGTGCTGCGGCTGCTTTGAGAGGCGGCCGCGTCGCGCCGTCGGCGCTGGCGGAAATCGGCGATATCGCGAGCGCGGCCCTCATTCTCGGCAACGACGAAATCGTCGCCGGCGAGCGGCGCGCCGTTGAGACCTAGCACCTCGATCGGCATCGAGGGCCCTGCCTCGCGGACATTTTCGGCGCGGTCGTTGACCAGCGCGCGCACCCGACCCCATTCACTGCCGGCAACGAAAATGTCACCGACCCGCAGCGTGCCCTTCTGGATCAGCACGGTGGCGACGGCGCCGCGGCCGCGCTCGAGCTTCGCCTCGAGCACGACGCCTTCCGCCGAGCGGTTGGGATTGGCCTTGAGGTCGAGCAGCTCGGCCTGGAGCAGGATCGCCTCTTCGAGCTTGTCGAGATTGGTCTTCTTGATCGCCGATACCTCGACGTTGAGTACGTCGCCGCCGAGCTCTTCGACGACGATCTCATGCTGCAACAGTTCCTGGCGTACCCGGTCGGGATTCGCGTCCGGCCGGTCGATCTTGTTGATCGCGACGATGATCGGCACCTCGGCCGCCTTCGCGTGCCGGATCGCCTCGACCGTCTGCTCCATGATCCCGTCGTCGGCCGCGACGACGAGCACGACGATGTCGGTGACGTTGGCGCCGCGGGCGCGCATCGCCGTGAACGCCTGGTGGCCCGGCGTGTCGATGAAGGTGATCTGGCGACCGCTCTTCAGCGTGACCTGGTAGGCGCCGATGTGCTGGGTGATGCCGCCGGCCTCGCCGCCGGCCACGTCGGTTTGGCGCAGCGCGTCGAGCAGCGAGGTCTTGCCGTGGTCGACGTGGCCCATGATCGTGACCACCGGCGCGCGCGGCTCCAGCGCTTCGAGCGCGTCCTCCTCGCCGCGCAGGCCGATCTCGACGTCGGCTTCGGCGACGCGGCGCAGACGGTGGCCGAACTCGGTAACGATCAGCTCCGCCGTGTCGGCGTCGATGACCTGGTTGCTGGTCGCCATGACGCCCATGCGCATCAGCGCCTTGATGACGTCGACACCGCGCTCGGCCATGCGGTTGGCGAGTTCCTGCACGGTGATTGTCTCGGGGATCACGACCTCGCGCACGACCTTTGCCGGCTCATCGTGCTGATGCAGGCGTTGGCGCTCGCGCTCGCGGGCGCGGCGCACCGAGGCGAGGCTGCGCATGCGCTCGCCTTCCTCGTCGGACAGCGCCCGGGTGACAGTGATCTTGCCGCCGCGCCGGCGCGGCTCCTCGCGCCGGGTCGGAACCGCGGGGCGGCGCGCATCGGGACGCAGTCCCGGCCGCCGCGCCTGAGCCGGAGCCTCTTCCTCCTCGTCGGGGATGGCGGCGACCTTGCCGGCCGCCGCCAGCGCGGCGACCTTGGCGGCGGCAGCCTTGCCCGCACGCTCGGCGACTTCGCGGCGGCTCTCCTCCTCCTTGCGGCGTTGCGCTTCTTCCGTGACGCGTTTTTGCGCTTCCTCCTCGGCGCGCTTGCGCGCCTCCGCTTCCTCGATCTTGCGCCGTTCCTCTTCCTCGGCCTGGCGGCGGGCCTCAAGCGCGGCGCGCTCCTGCTCCTCGCGGCGTCGGTCGGCTTCGGCGATCTCGGCGCGGCGCTGCGCCTCCTCGTGGGCGCGATGCGCATCCTGCAGGGCGCGGACCCGCCCGGCGCGTTCCTCGGCGGTCAGCGTCCGCGGCACCGCCGAAAGGCGGCGCGCCGGCTCGGCTTCGGGAGCGCGCGCCACCGGTTGCTCGCGCGCGACCGCGGGCGTCGCCGGCTCGGCCCGCACCGGCTCCGCCGCGCCAGGGGTGATCGTACGCTTCTTGCGGACCTCGACAGTGACGGCTTTGGACCGCCCGTGCGAGAAGCTCTGGCGCACCTGTCCCGTCTCCACGCCCTTGCGCGGCTCGGGCCTGCCGCCGCCGGGAAGACCGAGGGTCAGCGGGCGCTTCTGCTGTTGCTCTTTCGTTTCACTCATATCGATACGGTACCGCCATCCTGCTGCGCCGGCTCTGTCGGCGTGAATTCCATTCGTTCAACCACCTCGGCGCCGGCGCGGAAGCCGGCGAGGCGCCGCGCATCGCCGAGAATCCGCCCGCACAGCGGCCCGGCGCCGACCACGGCGTGGATCACCCGATCGCGCGCGAAGGCCAGCCCCAGCTCGGCGCCCGTCAACGCGATCACCGCCGGCAAGCCGCGCCCGAGGCCGGCCATCTTGCGCCGCCCGCCGGCCGCGCCCTCGAGCGCGAACAGCAGCATCGCCGCCTTGCCCGCGCGCAGCGCCTCGCCGACCCGTTCGGCCCCGGCCACGGCAAGCCCGGCGCGGCGCGCGAGACCGACCGCATCGCCGCAGCGTGCCGCCAGCAGCGCCTCGACCCGATCCGGGAGGTCCGGCGAGGCCGCGACCGGTCGCCGCGCCGCCCGCGCGAACACCCGCTTTGCCACCGCCCGTTCAACTATATCCCGGCGCGGCGTCAACCACAAACCTCGACCCGGCAGACGCGCGGCAACGTCGGGCACGATTTCACCATCGGGACCGATGACGAAGCGCAGCAATTGCGTGCGCCCGCGCACATCGCCGGTGACGATGCACCGCCGATAAGGGAGGTGCGCCGTGTCGCCGGCTTTCGCAGCCGCCGCAGGATCCGCCGCGCCCGTCGCGCCTACTCCCCGTGCTCCGCGGGCGCCGCTTCGGGAGCATCCTCGCCCTCGAACCAGTGCGCCCGCGCCGCCATGATCATCGCGTTGGCGGCGTCGAGGTCGAGGTCAACCCCTCCCTTGTCGGACGCCGCCAGCAGCTCCAGGAGTTCGTCGCCGGCAAGGCCGGCGAAGTCGTCCAAGGTTTTGACGTCGGCCTCGCCGAGCGCGACCAGCATGCCGGGCGTCATCCCGTCCACTGCCGCAAGCTCGTCGGTGACGCCGAGCTCCTGGCGGCGCTGCTCGTACTCGCTGTCGCGCCGCACCAGCGAGCGCCGCGCGCGCTCCTGCAATTCGGTCGCGACCTCGGCGTTGAAGCCCTCGATTTCGGCGAGATCCTCGAGCGCGACGTAGGCGACTTCCTCCAGCGACGTGAACCCCTCGGTCACCAGCAGGTGCGCGATCACGTCGTCGATGTCCAGCGCCTCGATGAACATCTGGCTGCGGGTGCGGAACTCCTCGGTGCGCCGCTCCGATTCCTCGGCCTCGGTCAGGATGTCGATGTCCCAGCCGGTCAATTGCGAGGCGAGCCGCACGTTCTGGCCGCGCCGGCCGATCGCGAGGCTCAACTGGTCGTCGGGCACGACGACCTCGATGCGCCGCTGCTCCTCGTCCATGACCACCTTCGCGACCTCGGCGGGGGCGAGGCCGTTGACGACGAATGTCGCCGGATCGGACGACCACGGGATGATGTCGATCTTCTCGCCTTGCAACTCGCCGACGACCGCCTGGACGCGGCTGCCGCGCATGCCGACGCAGGCGCCGACCGGGTCGATGCCGCTGTCGCGCGAGATGACGGCAATTTTGGCGCGGCTGCCGGGATCGCGCGCCACCGCTTTGATCTCGATGATGCCGTCGTAGATCTCCGGCACCTCCTGCGCGAACAGCTTGGCCATGAATTGCGGATGGGTGCGCGACAGGAAGATTTGCGGCCCGCGCGGCTCCGGCCGCACGTCGTAGATATAGGCTCGCACGCGCTCGCCTTGCCGGAAGCTTTCGCGCGGCAAGAGTTCGTCGCGGCGCAGCATCGCCTCGGCGCGGCCGAGATCGACGACGACGTTGCCGAACTCGACGCGCTTGACGAGGCCGTTGACGATCTCGCCGACGCGGTCCTTGAATTCGTTGTATTGGCGCGCCCGCTCGGCGTCGCGCACCTTCTGGACGATGACCTGCTTCGCGGTCTGCGCCGCGATGCGGCCGAAATCGATCGGCGGCAGCGGGTCGGTGATGAAGTCGCCGACTTCCGCCTCGGCGTTGAGGCGCTGCGCCTGCGCAAGCGGGATCTGCGTCGCCTCGTTCTCGACCGTGTCAACTACCTCGCGGAAACGCAGCAAGCGGATTTCGCCGTTGCGCCGGTCGATCTCGGCGCGGATGTCGTATTCCTGGCCATATTTGGAGCGGCCCGCCTTCTGGATCGCCTGCTCCATCGCCTCCAGCACTTCGTCGCGATCGATGCCCTTGTCGCGCGCGACGGTATCGGCGACCTGCAGCAGTTCGGGGCGGGCATAGATGACGGAGGTGTCTGTCGGCATGGTTGGTATCCAGGGTCAGTCGGAAGTCGATGCCGCGGCCGCGGCTGATTGCTGCCGTGCGGCGGCGGCGAGCAGGTCGTCGGTCAGAACCAGCTTGGCGCGGGCGATGTCTGAGAGCGGCAGGCGGACCTCGCCGGTCTCGATCATCAGCCGCACCAAATCGCCGGCCCGCCCGATCAGCCGGCCGCGAAAGCGTTTGCGGCCATCAAGCGGCGCCGTCAGCTCCACCCGCGCGTCGAACCCGGCGAACCGGTCGTAATCCTCGGGCCGCGTCAAAGGCCGATCGATGCCGGGCGAGCTCACTTCGAGCGCATAAGCGCCGGGAATCGGGTCGGCTACGTCGAGGACCGCCGATAGCGAGCGGCTGATGTCGGCGCAGTCCTCGACGGTCATTGCCGCCTCGTCGCGCCGCTCAGCCATGATCTGCAGCGTCGCCCGCCGCCCGCCGGAGATCGCGACGCGGACGAGTCGATAGCCCATCGCGTCCAGCGACGGCTCGATCAGGCGGGCGATGCTCTCGGTATCCGTCAAAAAACCCGGTCTCTCAAGTGTTCCCACATAACAAAAAAGTGGGCCGTCGGCCCACCCCGCAACCAGTCCAGTGTGGACCGTATGGGACTTTGTTTGATTGCGAATATAGTCGAAAGCCCCGAAACCGCAAGGCCGCATCCTTATCGCGCGACGCGCGAAAACCGGAGAAATGCCGGTGTCCGGCCGGCGGCCAGCGCCTTTGCCTCGTACCGCGTCTGCGGCCAATCGGCAGGGCGTTCGCGCCAGTCCTGCGGCCGGCATGCGAGCCACTGGAAACCGGAATGCGCGGTTGCCGCCTCCAGCATCCAGCGCAGATAACCCGGATCGTCGGTGGCGAGACGAAGCTCCGCCCCATCCGCCATGATGTCGGCGAGGCGGTCGAGGGTTTCGCTCGCGACGATGCGGCGCTTGTGGTGCCGGACCTTCGGCCATGGGTCGGGAAACAGGATGAAGACCCGTCCGACCGACCTCGGCTCAAGCACGTCGAGCAGAAGCCGGGCGTCATCGGGAAAGATGCGTATGTTGGTGAGGCCGCGCGAGGCGATCTCCGCGACCAGCCTGGCGATGCCGTTCTCGAAGACTTCGCAGCCGATGAAGCCGATCTCCGGATGCGCCGCCGCCTGCGCCGCGAGGTGCTCGCCGCCGCCGAAGCCGATTTCGAGCCAGACGGCCGTCGCCGAGGGGAATAGCTCCGCCGGCGCGAGATTCCCGCGCGGCGGGAGCGCCACCGTCAGGCGCGGCAGCAGCTCGTTCTTGAGCTGCTCGCGGCCGGGACGCAACGGCCGGCCGCGGCGGCGGCCGTAAAGGAGCCGCCGCGCCTCCTCCTGCGCCACCGACGTCAGAAGGCGCGGCGCAATTCGTCCGCGAGGTCGGTCTTCTCCCACGAGAAGCCGCCGTCCGGCTCGGGCGTGCGCCCGAAATGGCCGTAGGCGGCGGTGCGCGCGTAGATCGGACGGTTAAGTCCGAGATGGGTGCGGATGCCGCGCGGCGAGAGGTCCATCAGCTCCTGCAAGACGCGCGACAGCTTCTCCTCGTCGACGTCGCCGGTCTTGTCGGTATCGACGTAGACGGAGAGGGGCTTGGCGATGCCGATCGCGTAGGCGACCTGTATCGTGCAGCGCTCGGCGAGGCCGGCGGCGACGACATTCTTCGCGAGGTAGCGGGCCGCGTAGGCGGCGGAGCGGTCGACCTTGGTCGGGTCCTTGCCCGAGAAGGCGCCGCCGCCGTGCGGCGCCGAGCCGCCGTAGGTATCGACGATGATCTTGCGTCCGGTCAGACCGCAGTCGCCGTCGGGGCCGCCGATCACGAACCGGCCGGTCGGGTTGACGTAGAAATGCCCCTCGTCGCACATCCAGCCCTCGGGCAGGACGTTGACGACGTGCGGGCGCACGATCTCGCGAACCTCGTCCTGGTCGATATCGGCGCTGTGCTGGGTCGAGACCAGCACCGCGGTCGCCCGCACCGGCCGGCCGTCGAGGTATTGCAAGGTAACCTGGCTCTTGGCGTCCGGTCCCAGCAGCGGCGCCGCTCCGGAATGCCGCGCATCGGCGAGCGAGCGCAGGATCGCATGCGCATAGTAGATCGGCGCCGGCATCAATGCCGGCGTCTCGTTGCAGGCGTAGCCGAACATCAGGCCTTGGTCGCCGGCGCCTTCGTCCTTGTTGCCCGCGGCATCGACGCCCTGCGCGATATCGGTCGACTGGCCGTGGATGAAGCAGTCGATCGCGGCATGCTGCCAATGGAAACCTTCCTGCTCATAGCCGATGTCGCGGATCGCATGGCGCGCGACTTCGATCAGCAGGTCCTTCGTGACCGAGGACGGGCCGCGCGTCTCGCCCGCGAGGACGACCCGGTTGGTCGTTGCCAGGGTTTCGACGCCGCAGCGCGCCTCAGGTTCGGCGGTGATGTAGGTATCGACGATCGCGTCGGAGATGCGGTCGCAAATCTTGTCTGGATGGCCCTCGGAGACGGACTCGCTGGTGAACACAAAATCGCGCTGGCGCAAGAGGGGATTCCTTCAAAAGCGGCATGGGGGAACGGGCGCGCGGCAGCATCGCGGGCCGCCGTGGAGAGGCAATGTTGTTGAATCTCGGGCCGCCGCGGTCAAGCCCGATCTTTTCGACGCAAAGGACTCTACCCCCCGGTCCTCTTCTGCTGCTCGACGATCGCCTTTGCCAAGTCCAGGAAGCGGCGGCGTACGGCCGGGTCCTTGACCCGGTAATAGGCTTCGACGAGCTCGATCGTCTCCTGGCGGTGCAGCGGATCGGAATCGAAGACCGCGCCCGGCGCTTCGCTGAAGCCGTCCGAGGCGGGGGCGCGGACCGGATCGGTATCGTCGAAAAAGAAGCTGACCGGCACGTCGAGCACGCGGCCCAGCTCGTGCAGCCGGCTGGCGCCGATGCGGTTGGCGCCGCGCTCGTATTTCTGGATCTGCTGAAATGTGACGCCCAGCAACTCGCCGAGCTTTTCCTGGCTGAGCCGGAGCATGTTGCGGCGCAGCCGCACGCGGGAACCGACACGGACATCGGTGGGATCGGGCTTGTCGCGCTTCTGCCGGCCGGGGCGCCGCGGCCCCGTCGTCCTTGCCATGATATGCTGTCGCCTTGCCCCGAACGGCGACCTTTTAATGCATATTATAGTATGTCGTCAACGAAGCGAGGCAACCTCTGCTGGGGAAGCTACGCGGTTATCGGTCAGGCGCGCAGGCGCGCCGCTACCGGCAAGCAGCCCAGGACCAGCAGAAACAAGAAGGACCAGTCGCCGACACGCGCGTAAGGTGTCGCCGCGCCGGGGGCGGGAAGCTCGACATCGGCATAGCCGACGACGTCGAGATTGATGCTCCCGAGCACGCGGCCATCGGACGCGATGACGCCGCTGATGCCGTTATTGGCGACGCGGATCAGCGGCAAACCCTCTTCGACGGCGCGGGTGCGGGCCGCGGCGAAATGCTGGTAGGGGCCGGAGCTGCGCCCGTACCAGGCATCATTGGTCACGTTCAAAATCCAGTCCGGGCGATGCCCCGGCTCGACGACCGCCCCGGGGAAGATCGCCTCGTAGCAGATCAGCGGCGCGAACGGCGGCAGGTGCGGCAGGCTCAACGTGCGTGGTCCGGGACCGGCGCTGAGATCGATGGTGCCGGCGGTAAGCTTCTTGAACGGCAGCCACTCGCGCAGCGGCATGTATTCGCCGAACGGCACCAGGTGCGCCTTGTCGTAGTTCGCGACGATGCGGCCGCCGGCGTCGATCGCCTCGATGCTGTTCCAGAACTGCGTCGGCGGCCCCGAGGCCGGCGCGGCGCGCAGCGTGCCGGTGATGACGTAGCCATCCGCGGGGGCGACGGCGGCGATCGCGCGCCGGTGTATCGCGTCGCGCCCGAGCAGGAAGGTCGACGCTGCCTCCGGCCACAGTACCGCCGCCACGGAATGAGCTTCCTTGCCGCCTTCTTGCGCCGGAGCGCTCAGTTCGAGCAGGCGCCGGAAGTTTCCCTCGGCCTGGGCCGGGTCCCACTTCAAGGTCTGTGCGATCGACGGCTGCACCAGCCGCAGCCAGACCCCGGTTTCGCCGCGGGCAGACAGAGCGAGGCGGACTGCTCCGGCGGCGGCCGGAATCAGGATCAGCAGCGCGGCGACAATCGCCGGGGCCCAGCGCCGCACCGGCGACACCGGTGCGAACGAGGCGACGCCGAGCAGCGCCGGCAATGCCGCCGCCAGCACGGTGATGAAGCTCAAGCCGTAGATGCCGACGACCGCGGCACTCTGCAGCATCGCGACGGCGCCGGGAAAGCCGCCCGACCAGGCGTAGCCGACGAGGTTCCACGGCAATCCGGTCAAGGCGTGGCCGCGAACCCACTCGGCCGCCGACCATGCCACCGCGAACAGGAAGACCTGCCCGAAACCGCTGAGAGCGAGGCGGTTGCCGACCGTCCGCGCCACTCCCATCGCAAGCGCGGGCAACAGCGCCAGCACAGCGGGGATGCCCATCACCGCGAAGGGCAGCGCCCACCAATAGTCGTCGATATCGACGAGCAACGCTCCGGCGATCCAGTACATGCCGGCGACGAAGAAACCGAGGCCGAAGGCGTAGCCGAGCCGGAGCGAGGCCCAGAAACCGCGGCTGCCGTCGTCGAGCCACAACAGGCCGGGGAAGGCGACGAACAGCAGCGGCGGCAGGTCGACCGGCGGCAGCGTGCCGGCGAGGACGACGCCGAGCAAGAAGGCGAGGCCGTAGCGGCGCCAGCCGGTCAGCGCCGCGCAATCCTGCGCCAGCCGGCACAGCGGCGTGACGATCCGCGCCCCCGGCGGCACGCGCAGCGCCGACGCGTCAGGCATTGGCGACGCCGGCATTGCCGCCTGCAGCGGCGGGGGTGCGCACGCGCAGCCGCTTGACCCGGCGCGGATCGGCGTCGAGCACCTCGAACTCGATGCCGTCCGGATGACGGATCACCTCGCCGCGCTGCGGCACCCGCCCCGCCAAGGTGAAGACGAGGCCGCCAAGGGTATCGACATCCTCCTGCCCGCTCTCGGCGCGCAGCCGCGCCCCGCGATGCTCTTCAAACGCCTCGATCGGCGTGCGGGCGTCGGCGATGACGCTGCCGTCGGGCCGATCGACCAGGGTCGGCCCGTCCACCACGTCGTGCTCGTCCTCGATCTCCCCGACGATCTCCTCGATCAGGTCCTCGATCGTGACCAGGCCGTCGATGCCGCCGAACTCGTCCACCACCATCGCGATGTGCGTGCGCGCCTGCCGCATCTGCACCAGGAGGTCGAGGATCGGCACCGACGGCGCGACGTACAGCACCTTGCGCAGCAGCCGCGCCAGCTTGGTCGGCCGGCGGTCCGCGACGGGCGCGAGCACGTCCTTGACGTGGACGTAGCCGATCACGTCGTCGAGCGTCTCGCGATAGACCGGAACGCGCGAATGGCCGTTCTCGACCATGCACTTGACGACTTCGGCGAAAGGCTGATCGAGGTCGAGCGCGACGATGTCGACGCGCGGCACCATGACGTCGCCGGCGGTGCGGTCGTGCACCTTGAGGATGTTGCCGATCAGCACGCGCTCCTGCGGGGTGATCGCGCCGTCGCCCTCGCTTGCCGGCTCGTCGCCGGCCTCGCCGATCATCTCGTCGATGGTCTCGCGCAGGTCGCCGCGCGGGCGCCGGATCAGGCGCAGCAGGTTGCGCAGCCGGGGAAAGGATCGATGCGGCTGATGTTCGCCGTCGCTACTGGGCGGCTCGCTGTCGCTCATGGACAAAGAGGCTCGTCTTTCTCGTGTCAGGTAATATCGCGATAGGGGTCCGGCACCCCCAGACCCGCCAATATCTCGCGCTCGCGCGCCTCCATCGCCTCGGCTTCCGCTTCGGTTGCGTGGTCATAGCCGAGCAGGTGAAGCACGCCGTGCACGACCAGATGCCGCGCATGGTCGACGAGCGTCTTGCGTTGTTCGGCGGCTTCGCGTGCGACCGTCTCAAAGGCCAGCACGACATCGCCGAGAAGCAGCGGCGCGCCCGCCGGCAGCGGTGCGCCGGGATCGCTCGCCGGAAACGCGAGGACATTGGTCGGCGCGTCGCGGCCGCAATAGCGGCGGTTCAGCTCGCGCTGTTCGGCGTCGTCGCCGAGGCGGATGTCGAGGACCGCCGCCCGGCCGAGGGCACCCATTGCCAACTCCCGCACAAGCGCCGCGGCGGCCGCGTCTTCGATCAGCCTCTCGATCCCGGGGCAGGCATCGCGCCAAGCCGGGCAGGGGAGGGCGATATCGATTTCGAAAGATCGGTCGCAAGCCTCTGCCACGGTCATGGCTGCTCGCCCCTTGCGGCGCGGTCGCGCGCCTCGTAGGCGCCGACGATGCGGGCGACGAGCGGATGGCGCACGACGTCGTGCTCGGTGAAATGGGTGATCGCGACGCCCTCGACGCCGCGCAGCGCCTCCAGCGCGTCGGCGAGGCCGGAGCGGCTGCCGGCCGGCAGATCGACCTGGGTTGGGTCGCCGGTGACCGCCATGCGCGAGCCCTCGCCGAGCCGGGTCAGAAACATCTTCATCTGCACAGCCGTCGTGTTCTGCGCCTCGTCGAGGATGACGAAGGCGCGCGCCAGCGTGCGGCCGCGCATGAAGGCGAGCGGCGCCACCTCGATCTCACCGCCGGCGAGGCGGCGGGCGATCTGTTCCGCCGGCAGCATGTCGTTGAGCGCATCGAACAGCGGGCGCAGATACGGATCGACCTTGTCGCGCAGGTCGCCCGGCAGAAAGCCGAGCCGCTCGCCGGCCTCGACCGCCGGCCGCGACAGGATGATGCGCTCGACCTGCCCGCTCATCAGCAGATCCACGGCGGCGGCCACGGCGAGATAGGTCTTGCCGGTGCCGGCCGGCCCTAGCCCGAAGACCAGTTCGTTCTCGCGCAGCGCCTTGATGTAGGCGGCCTGTGCCGCCGAGCGCGCCGCGATGCGCCGCTTGCGGGTGCGGAACCCGACATCGTCGCGCAGCAGGGTGAGGCTCTTGTCGGCCATTTCGGCCTGGGCGAGCCGCAGCACCGCATCGACCGCCGGCAGGTCGATCTCCTGTCCCTCCTTCAGGCGCGCGTAAAGGCGCGACAGCGCCAGCTGCGCCGTTTCGATCGCCGAGGCGGGCCCGGAAATCGAGAGGCGGTTGCCGCGCGGCACCACCGACACGCCCAGCTGGCGCTCGATGCGGTCGAGATGCTGGTCGCGCTCGCCGTAGAGCAGCGGCAGCAGCAGGTTATCGTCGAATTCGATCTGCGAGCGGCCCTGGCCCGCCGCCTCGGCCAATGGCGACGGCGTCGTCATGCCGTCTGCCGTGCCGGCGCGGGTTTGTTATCGATCGCCAATTCGCCGGAAAGGCTGTTCGGCAACGCTGCGCGGATCACCACCGGGAGCACCTCTCCGATCCGACCATCCTCGACCTCCGCATGGACGCTCTGCATATAGGGGCTGCGGCCGACCAGTTGGCCGGAGTACCGCCCGGGCTTTTCGAACAGCACCGGCATGACCTTGCCGACTGCGCCTTCGTTGAAGGCGACCTGCTGCGTGTGCAGCAGGTCTTGCAGCGCGGCGAGCCGCTCGGCCTTGACGGCGTCCGGCACCTGGTCGCGCGCCGTCGCGGCGGGAGTTCCCGGCCGCGGCGAGTATTTGAACGAGAAGGCCTGGGCAAAGCCGGTTTCCGCGACGAGGCGGAGCGTCGCCTCGAAATCGGCGTCGGTCTCGCCCGGGAAACCGACGATGAAGTCGGAGGACAGCGCGAGATCCGGCCGTGCGCGGCGCAGGCGCTCGACGGTCCGGCGGTAGTCGGCGGCGCGGTGGCGCCGGTTCATCGCCGCCAGCACGTGGTCGGAGCCGCTCTGGACCGGCAGGTGCAGGAACGGCATCAGCCGGGACACGTCGCGATGCGCCGCAATCAGCTCGTCGTCCATGTCGCGGGGGTGCGAGGTCGTGTAGCGGATGCGTTCCAGCCCGGGAATTTCCGCGAGGGCGCGGATAAGCGCGCCCAGGCCCCATATGCCGCCCTTGGGTGCGTCTCCGTGATAAGCGTTGACGTTCTGGCCGAGCAGCGTGATCTCGCGCGCGCCGCCGCAGACAAGGCGCCGCGCCTCGGCCAGTACCTGCCCGGCCGGGCGCGAAAATTCCGCACCCCTCGTGTACGGCACGACGCAGAACGTGCAGAACTTGTCGCAGCCTTCCTGCACCGACAGAAAGGCGCTCACGCCCTGCGGCGCCGCCGCTTCCGGCAGAAAATCGAATTTCGGCTCGACCGGGAAATCGGTATCGACGACGCCGTTTTCGGCCACCGGCACCCGCGCGATCAGCTCCGGCAGCCGGTGATAAGCCTGCGGCCCGACAACGATGTCGACGAACGGCGCCCGCCGCAGGATTTCCTCGCCTTCGGCCTGGGCGACGCAGCCGGCGACGGCGATCAGCATCCGCTCACCCTGCCGCCGTCTCGCGGCCTTGAGCCGGCGAATGCCGCCGAGCTCCGAAAAAACCTTTTCCGCCGCCTTCTCGCGGATGTGGCAGGTGTTCAGGACGACGAGGTCGGCGCCCTCGGCTGCATCTGTGCGCTGGTAGCCGAGGGGTGCAAGCACGTCGGCCATCCGGGCGGAATCATAGACGTTCATCTGGCAGCCGTAGGTCTTGATGTAGAGCCGTTTCGTCACCTCGCCGTCGTCTCCCGTTTCGATGCCTCAACCGGCAGCCACAGGCGCGGCATCGGCCGCGCCGGCGCCGAGTTCCGCCCGCGCCGGAAGCGGCCGGCGGCCGCTCAGCGCCGCCGAAAGCCCCTCGGCGATCCGGTCATAACAATACCTGGTGAGCTCCTTGCGCGTCCCGCAGGCGGCGATCGTCGTCGGCGGATGGAATTCGATCACGACCTCGACGATCCCGAGACCCAGCAGCCTCCACAAATGCGGCGGCATCGTCATGTCGCCGTACCAGGCGAAGAACGGCCGCAGCGCCCGCCCCATCGGCAGGCCGTCGAGCCGCGTATAGGCCACCGAGACCGGCTGCACGCCGACATCCGTCGGACCGCCTTCGAGTACCGCGAAGAGTGCGCTCTTGAACGGCAGCAACCGGTTGCCGTCGCCGCTGGTCCCCTCCGGGAACAGGATCAGCGCGTCGGCGGCGGCGAGCCGGCGGCTGATCTCGGCACGTTGCGCCGCGAGGCTGCGCACCTGCCGGTCGATGAACACGGAGCGCTGCAGCTTCGCCAGCCACCCGAAGAGTGGCCAGCCGGCGACCTCGGCCTTGGCGATGAACGATCCCTGGATCAGCGATCCCACAACCGTGATGTCGGTATAGGACACGTGGTTCGAGACGTAGAGCGCCGGCCGCGCGCGCATCGGCTCGCCGATCTGCGTCACGCGGAAGCCGAGGATGCGGCAGCAGCAGCGATGGTAGAAGCGGGGCAGGCCGTGAACCCACGGTGCGTTCAACACCAGGCTGAACGCCTGCACAGGCATCAGCGCCGCCGTCCACAGCAGATACGTGGCCAGGCGCGCCCAGCGCAGCGTCGGCGAACCCATGCGGTCTAGAGGCCCCACGTGTCCCGGGACCGCCGCTCGTAATGGCGCGTGTATTTCTGCGTGACGAGGTCCGTCTTTACCACCACGCAAACGTCGATCGTGTTGAACTGATGGTCGATGACGGCGCCGTCGCCGACGAAGCCGCCGAGCCTCAAGTAGCCTTTGATCAGCGGCGGCAGTTGTGCCGCCGTCCGGGCCGGGTCGAACGCGCTGCGGGCGAGCCGCGCCATCTCGACATAGCGCTCGGGCAATGCCTGCGGCCGCAACGGCGCCGGCGCGAGGCGATGGTGGAACAGGTAGGAGAGCGGTTCCGCGGCGGCGTCGGGGTCGGTGCCGGGCAGGCTGGCGCAGCCGAACATCAGCACGATGTCGTAATGAAAGACATAGGCCGCCACCCCCGCCCACAGCAGCTGCATGGCGCCGCGGCCGCGATACGCGGGATCGACGCAGGACCGGCCGAGCTCGAGGATTTCGCCGGGATGCCGCAGGAGCGCCGAGATGTCGAACTCGGCGGCCGAATAGAAGGCGCCCTGGCGCGCCGCCGCCGGCCGCCGGATCAGGCGATAGGTCCCGACGATGGCTTCCGGTCCGTCGCCGAGAGCGCGGTCCAGTACCAGCAGGTGGTCGCACAGCGCATCGTAATCGTCGAAATCGCGCCGCTGCCGGGCCATTTCCGGCAGCGCGCGCGCCCCCATCTGCTCGTAAAAGATGCGGTAGCGCAACGCCTGCGCCGCATCGATGTCGAGCGCGCTCTCGGCCAAGCGGACCTGGAGTAATCCCGACGTCAGATCGACGATGCGGCTGCCTGGCTGGGAGCCGGGTTCCAGCGGCGCCTCGATCGGCAGAAAGGGCCGCTCGGCCGTGTTGCCGACGATCATCGGCTCAGCCGTTCTCGGGCTTGCGGCGCACGGCGTACAATTCGAGGCGGTGGCCGACGAGGTCGTAGCCGAGCTGGTCGGCGACGATCTCCTGCAACTTCTCGATTTCCTCGTTGCGGAATTCGATGACCTTACCGGTCTGCAGATCGATCAGGTGGTCGTGATGCGCACTCGGCATCTCTTCATAGCGCGAGCGGCCGTCGCCGAAATCGTGCCGGGCGAGGATGTTCGCCTCCTCGAACAGCCGCACGGTCCGGTACACCGTGGCGATGCTGATATGCGGATCGATCTCGGTGGCGCGGCGGTACACCTGCTCGACGTCGGGGTGGTCGGCGGAATCCGAAAGCACCCGCGCGATGACGCGGCGCTGCTCGGTCATCTTCAGACCCTTGTCGAGGCAGAGCTGCTCGAGGCGTGAGGTCATCGCACCGCCATTATGGCGTAGCCGGCCGGGGGACAGTATAGCCCAAACCGTCCGCCGATCCTACGCCTCGCACGAGAAGGTCCTGCGGCAGGATCGCGATAGGCAGTTGCGTGTCGGTGCGGATTTGTTCCGTCACCCTCGTCCGCGCCGGGCGCGCGTCCCGAGGCCGATTTCCTTGGCGAGGCGGCTGCGCTGCCGCGCGTAATTCGGCGCGACCATGGGATAATCCGGCTGCAAGCCCCAGCGTTCGCGATATTGCTCCGGCGTCATATTATAGGCGGTCTTCAGATGCCGCTTCAGCATTTTCAGCTTCTTGCCGTCTTCCAGGCATACGATGTAATCGGGCTGAATCGATTTCTTGACGCTGATCGCCGGCTGCGGCCGCTCCGCCGGTGGCGGCGCGATATTTCCGATATTCGCAAGCGAGCGGTATACTTGATTGATCAGCTGCGGCAAGTCTCCGACCGAGACTGTATTATTTGAAACGTGGGCCGCCACGATCTCGGTCGTAAGAGTGAGCAAATCGTTTGCCTGGTCGGTGTCGTTCATTCGGCTCGATCCCGAGTGCTGCTGCAGCAAATATAGTTTGCCGAGAACACCGAGGCAATGTCAGTCGAACGTGGCTTATGTCGTTCTTGCTGCTAGTCCCCATATCTACAACAACAAGCGAGGCTGAACTGCGGCGGGGCGAACTCAAGTTGAAGGCGCGATCTGGACCCGCATGATCAGCGCGTCGATAGAGCCGCCTCGCCGCCGGTAATAATCGCGCCGGCGCCCGACCTCGACGAACCCGGTCCGCAGATAGAGGGAATAGGCGGCGGCGTTGTCCGCCGCCACTTCGAGCACCGCCGAGGCGTGACCCCGTCGCCGTGCCTCGTTCAGGACCGCCGCCAGCAGCCGCACACCGACGCCGCGCCGGCGGCGGTTTGGCAGAACGCCGAGCGACAGGATTTCGCATTCGCCGCCGAGGTCCTGCGCGAGCGCAAAGCCCGCCGGACCTTCCTCGCTCCAGCCGATAAAGCCGAAGGCTCCGGGGATGCGCAGAATGATTTCGAGCGCCTTTCTGTCCCAAGGGTCCTCGGGGAACGCGGCGCGATGCAATATGGCAAGCGGGCCCGCCGCCGCGGGCACGAGCGGCTCCAGCCGGCAGCTCAAGAGGCGGCGCCCTGGGTGGTCCGTGCGCCGGCCGGAAACGTTACCTCCGGCGGTCGCAGATAGAGCGGGCGGGGCGGCTCCAACGGGATCCCGCTGTCGAGCCGTTTCAGCGCCGCTGCGAGCACGCCGCGCGCATAGGGCGCGGTATCGGGGACGAGGACGAACGGCTTCCCGGCCAGCGCGGCGGCGGCGCGTTCAGCCGCGTCACCGGCCAAAAGGACGCCGTCATCGAACTGCGCCGCCAGCGCCGGCAGCGCGGGCGGCGCAACGACTTGCGGCGGCCACAGCGGCTCGCGCTTCCGGTCGAAGCCCTGCACGTAGAAATCGTCGCGGCGGCTGTCCAGGACGATCAGCAGGCCCGATTGCGAGCCGGCCTGTTGGCTCGTCTCTATTAACGCGGCCACCGCCGCGAAACCGGTGACGCCGACCAACGCAGCACCAGTTGCGAGCGCAATCCCACGGGCTGTCGCTAGTCCGGCCCGGATGCCCGTAAAGCCGCCGGGGCCCACGGTTGTCACTACCATCGCGAGCGCTCGCGGCTTGAGGTGCGCCCGCCGCATCGCCGCGTCGATCATCGGCACCAGCGCCTCGGCATGTCCGTGCCGCATCGCGCGCCGCTCCTCGGCGATGATGCGGTCGTCTGTCGCGATGACAACCGAACAGGCGGAGCCTGCCGTGTCGAAGGCAAGGATCGGGCGGTCCGACGCCCCCTTATTCGGCCGCGATCCGCTCAAGGATCAAACGGCGCGGACCTCCATGACCTCCGGAATGTAGTGCCGGAGCATGTTCTCGATCCCCGCCTTCAGGGTCGCGGTCGAGCTCGGGCACCCGGAGCAGGAGCCTTGCATGTGCAGATAGACGACGCCGTCGGAGAAATCGTGGAAGATGATGTCGCCGCCGTCCTGCGCCACCGCCGGCCGCACGCGCGTCTCCAGCAGCTCCTTGATCTGCGCCACGACCTCGTCGTCTTCCTCGTCTGCGCCGGCGCCAGCGCCCTCGGGCACATCGAGCAGCACCGGCCGGCCCGCCGTGAAATGTTCCATGATGGCGGCGAGAACGGCCGGCTTCAGCTGGTGCCAGTCGCTGTCCTCGTCCTTTGTGACGGTAATGAAATCGGCGCCGAGGAAGACGCCGCGCACCTGCGGCAGCGCGAACAGGCGCTCGGCCAGCGGCGAGCGCGCGGCCATGCGGGGATCGCGGAAATCGGCGGTGCCGGACGCCATCACCATGCGCCCGGGCAGGAACTTCAAGGTCGCCGGGTTCGGTGTCTGCTCGGTCTGAATGAACATGGTTTCTTGCTCCGCGAAAGGTGGCCCAGCTGCAGGACTAAGCATGGGGCGGCGGGGTCGGGAATCAAGTCCTCGCCTTACGGTCGCAGCAGCCCCGTGATGTCTTGCACCTGGCGCAGGATCGGGGTCGCGATCGCTGCGGCGCGTTCGGCGCCATGGCGCAGCACCGCGTCGATGTGGCCGGGGTCGGCCATGAGCCGGCGCATCTCGCCGCCGATGCGCCCGAGCACCTCGACCGCCAGGTCGGAGAGCGCCTCCTTGAACGACGAGAAATTTTGGCCGGCGAAGCGGGCCAGCGCCTGTTCGCGCGAGACGTCGGCGAGCGCCGCGTAGATGCCGATCAAATTGTCCGCCTCTGGGCGCTGCTCCAGCGCCGCGATCGTCGCCGGCAGCGGCTCGGGATCGGTCTTCGCGCGGCGGATCTTCAGCGCGATCGCATCGGCGTCGTCGGTCATGTTGAGGCGCGAATAGTCTGACGTGTCCGATTTCGACATCTTCTTGGTGCCGTCGCGCAGGCTCATGACCCGCGTCGCCTCGCCGAAAATCTGCGGCTCGGGGAGGGGGAAAAAGTCGCGCTCGTAGCGCCGGTTGAAGGCGCCGGCGATGTCGCGCGCCAGTTCGAGGTGCTGCTTCTGGTCCTCGCCGACCGGCACGTGCGTCGCCTTGTAGGCGAGGATGTCGGCCGCCATCAGCACCGGATAGGCGTAGAGACCGAGCCCGGCCATGTCGCGTTGCTTGCCCGCTTTCTCCTTGAATTGCGTCATGCGGTTGAGCCAGCCGAGCGGGGTCAGGCAGGCGAGCAGCCAGGCCAACTCGGCGTGGGCGCTGACCATGCTCTGATTGAAGATGATGCAGTGCTGCGGGTCGATGCCGGCGGCGATATAGGCCGCCGTGACCTCGCGCGTCGAGGCGCGCAACTCGTCGGGGTCCTGCGGCAGGGTCAGCGCATGCAGATCGACGATGCAGAAGATGCATTCGTAATCGCGCTGCAATGTCACCCAGTTGCGGATCGCGCCGAGATAATTGCCGAGATGCAGGTTGCCCGTGGGCTGGACGCCGGAAAAAATGCGGTTCATGCGGCCTCGGATGGCCGGGATCGCCGCGCCTGTCAAGCCGGTTGCCGCCGCAGCCGCCCACGTAGTTCACGCCAATCTGTGACGCCGAGTGCTAGGCACAGCACGGCGAACGCGCCGATGCCGGCGCCAATCAGCGCCGCGAGCGCCCCGAGCCTCACCGCCAGGACTCCCGCCAGCTCGGGTTCCAGGACCTCGCGCAATCCTGCAAGGACCGCGCCCATCGCCAGCGCCGCGACGGCGATGCGCGGCAGCGTGCTCTTGGCGCGGCGGTCGAGGCGGAAGTGGCCGCGCCGCCCCAACAATGCGAAAAGCGTCAGCGCGTTGACCCAACCCGAAACGGAAAGCGCGATCGCCACGCCGACATGCGCGAGAAACTGCATCAAGACCAGCGACAGCCCGAGGTTCACTGCAACGGCGACCGCCGCCACCTTGACCGGGGTCGCGGTGTCGTGGCGCGCGAAGAACCCCGGCACCAGGACCTTCACCAGCACGAACGCCGGCAAGCCGGCGGCGTAGGCGGCGAGCGCCGGCGCGGTCGCGGCGGCAGCGGCCGCACCGAAGGCGCCGCGCTCGAACAATACGGTCAGGATCGGCCCCGCCAGCAATGCGAGCCCGACGCCGGCGGGCAGGGTCAGCAGCAGCGCGAGCTCGACGCCGCGGTTTTGCGTCGTCATCGCGGCGGCGCCGTCGCCGCCGCGCACCTGGCGCGACAGCGACGGCAGGATCGCGGTGCCGACCGCGATGCCGACCACCCCGAGCGGCAGCTGGTTCAGGCGTTCCGCGTACCACAGGTAGGAGATCGAGCCGCTCGGCAGCAGCGAGGCGAGAGCGGTCGAGATCACGACGTTGATCTGCGTGACGCCGGCGCCGACGACGCCCGGCGCCATCACCCGCAAGGTCCGGCGCACCGCCGCCGTCAGCCGCGGTCCGCGCAGCCGCAGCGTCACCCCGGCGCGGGCGCAGGACGACATCAACCACAGGAACTGCGCCAAGCCGGCAAGGCTCACCGCCGCCGCCAGCTCGTAGCCGTTGCCCCAGCCGAAATGCGCGGTCAGCAGCAGCGCCCCGATCAGGAAGACATTTAAGAGGATCGGAGTCGCGGCGGCGGCGGCGAAACGGTCGAGCGAGTTCAGAATCCCGGCCTGGAAGGCCACGAGCGAGATGAAGAGGAGATAGGGAAATGTGATCCGGGTCAGCGTGACGACCAGCGCGAACTGCTCCGGGTCCTTGCCGAAGCCGGGCGCGATGATTTTCATCAGCGCCGGCATGAAAATCTCGCCGAGCACGACGAAGGCGATCAGCGCGTACAGCAAGGCGGCGAAAACTTCCTCGGCAAAGCGCCGCGCCGCGTCCTTCCCGTGCTCCGCCATCGTGCCGGCGAACAGCGGTACAAAGGCGGCGCTGAAGGCGCCCTCGGCGAACAGGCTGCGGAACAGGTTGGGCAAGCGCTGCGCGACGAAGAACGCATCCGCCACCGGTCCGGCCCCGAGAATCGCCGCCGTCAGAATGTCGCGCGCGAAGCCGAACAGCCGGCTGAGCAGCGTGTAGGAGCCGACCGTGGCAACCGAGCGAAGCAGACTCATCGGCGGCCGGTGTAGAGGAAATCGCCGGCGAAAGAAACGGCGGCGCTGTCGCCGCGTCCGGCCGCCCTTTTCTTTTGCCCCACTCTTGTCTTTTGTATGACCGGCGTTACCGTCTCCGACGGGAGACGCGGGAGGCGGCGATGGCCGAGTTGAAGGTGGGCATCATCGGCTGCGGCGGCCGCATGGGCCGCATGCTGGCGGCCGAGGTCGCGGGAACCGAAGGCTGCCGCATCGCCGGCGGCGTCGCCCGGGCGGGAAGCGCCGTCGTGGGCCAGGACATCGGCGAGGTTGCGGGCATCGGCCGCATCGGTCTCCCGGTTGGAGACGACGCCGACCGGCTGTTCCGCGACAGCGACGTGCTGATCGATTTCACCCGGCCCGCGGCCACCGCCGCCTATGCGGCGCTCGCCGCCGACCGCGGCAAGCCGATCGTCATCGGCACGACCGGCCTGTCCGCCGCCGAGGGCGACGGCATCCGCCGCGCCGCCGCCCGGGTTCCGCTCGTGTGGGCGGCGAACACGAGCCTCGGCGTCAACCTGCTGCTCGGGCTCGTCGAGCAGGTCGCCGCCCGGCTCGGGCCGGAATGGGACATCGAGATCATCGAGATGCACCATCGCGGCAAGGTCGATGCCCCCTCGGGCACGGCGCTCGCATTGGGCGAAGCCGCGGCGGCGGCACGCGGGGTCGCGCTCGCCGACGTGGCGCAGCGCGGCCGCGACGGCGTCACCGGGGCGCGCCGCGGCGGCGACATCGGCTTCGCCGCATTGCGCGGCGGCGACGCCGTCGGCGACCACACCGTCATCTTCGCCGGCATCGGCGAGCGCCTCGAACTCGTCCACCGCGCCACCAATCGCGCCATCTACGCCAAGGGCGCCGTCCGCGCTGCCCGCTGGCTCGCCACCCAGCCGCCCGGCCTCTACGGAATGAAGGAGGTGCTGGGGCTTTAGGCATCGCCGTTACAGATCGTCATTCGCGGGCTTGACCCGCGAATCTCGGCGGCTTCTCGAGATGGCCGGGTCAAGGCCACGGCTGTCCGGTTAACGAAAAAGGAGCTGCTCCGGAACCTTCCGGAGGGTTCTCCGACCTCCGCAGCCCCCTTGGCCGGACTTGTCCCGGCCATCTACGCTGCTTTTCGGCTGCGCCGAAAAAGAAGGCGTGGATGCCCGGCACAAGGCCGGGCAAGGTGCAATCTTTGGTTGTCTCTATCGAAGCCGCACAATCGGTTTTGCTGAACCGGACAGCAGTGGGTCAAGCCCGGCCATGACCATCATTTGGTTGTGGTCAAAGGGCTCTTCTGCCGAGTGGTCAATCGCAGGCTTCGGTCGGGTTGAGGGCTCGGCGCCAGCGCGAGAGGGCGTCGCGCAGGGCGGCGGCGACCTCGCGGCGGACCGACGGCGCGAGAAAATCGCCGATGACCAGGCTCTTGCCGTGCGAGGCGATGGATAGCCGGTTCGACTTGTTGCCGAGTTCCTCCAGCACGACCCGCACCCAAAATGGCTGGAAGCGCCAGCAATGGCGGTCGCCGCGGATGCCGATGCGCTCGACGGTGAAATCGTCGCCGGCGAGCCGCAGCGTTTCGCGCTGCCGCGCACTGCGGTAGCTGAGCCGGAACGCCAGATAGAGCAGCCCGACATCGAGGCCGAAGAAGCCGCAAATCGGCCACGCCCCGAGCGAGACGAAACCGACGCCCATCCCGAAGCTGATCAGCCCGAGCACTCCCATCAGCACATGAAACCCCCGCGGCGGCAGGCTGCGGTAGGGCAGCAGCACGCGTTCGAAGAACACGGCGCGGCGCAGTTCAGCGGTTTCGGCGAGCGAGGTCATCTACCTCGTAAACATAAAAGTCGGCTCGCGCTCACGTAAAGCGGCGCAAAATTCTCCGCCACCCCTGTTGCCGGCGGGCTGCTCCCGTTAGATTTCCCCCATGCGACGCTTCTCGAAGCGCGAGGTCGAGGAATTCTACCGCCGGCTCAAGGAGACGCGGCCGATCCCGCAGACCGAGCTGGAGTTCATCAACCCGTTCACCTTGCTGGTCGCTGTCGTGCTGTCGGCGCAGGCAACCGACGCCGGCGTCAACAAGGCGACGCCGGCGCTGTTCGCCGTCGCCGACACGCCGGAAAAGATGCTGGCGCTCGGCGAGGAGAAGATCGTCGAGCACATCCGCACGATCGGCCTGTTTCGGACGAAGGCCAGGAACATCGTCGCATTGAGCCGGATCCTGGTGGAGAAGTTCGGCGGCCAGGTGCCGCGCGACCGCGAGGCGCTCGAATCGCTGCCGGGGGTCGGGCGGAAGACCGCCAACGTCGTGCTCAATGTCGCGTTCGGCGAGCCGACGATCGCCGTCGATACCCACATCTTCCGCGTCGCCAACCGCACCGGCCTGGCGCCGGGCAAGACGCCGCACGTGGTGGAGCTGGAATTGGAGGCGCGGACGCCGAAGGCGTACAAGCAGTACGCGCACCACTGGCTGATCCTGCATGGGCGCTACGTATGCAAGGCGCGAAAGCCGGAATGCCCGGTCTGCGTCGTTGCCGACCTGTGCCGCTATCCCGCCAAAACCGGCCCTGAGGAGATGATCGCGGCGCGCGCGGAGGCCCCGGACGAAGCCGCTCCGGCGCCGCGCCGCGCCGCCCGGCGCGGGAGGTAAATCAATCAGCCGGCGATGCGGGCGCCGGGACCGTCGATGATCTCGCCCTCGGCGCCGGGCTGAGCCTGGATGTCGCCGGAAATCTGGCCGCCGCACTCGATCTCGATCTGGCCGTAGCGAATCGTCCCCGCGACCCGCCCGGTCGATTTGATCAGAAGCCGCTTGCGGCAGATCAGGTTGCCCTCGAAACGGCCGCGGATCTCCCCCGATTCGATCGTCGCCGACCCCTTGAACAGGCCGCTCTCGGCGATGTCGACATCGCGGCAGTTGGTAACGTCGGCCTCGACGCTGCCCTCGACGACGAGCTTGTCGCAGGACGTGATCTGGCCCGACAGCGAGATCTCGCGGCCGACGATCAGCTTGCGGTCCTCGGAATCGCTGCGCCGCTGGATCACCGGGGCCGGCGCCGAAACCGTATCGCCGATGCGCCGCGGCGGCGGGTCGGCCGGGCGCGGCGGCGCGCTCTCGACGGCCCGCGGCAGTTCGGGCGCGGTCCGCGGCGGCACCGCCGGCGGCCGCCCAACCGGAGTCAACGTCGCCCCCTGTGCTGGCGGGCGGGCGGGCTTCATCGGGATGCCCAGATCGTCAGCGCCATCTGCCATCTTGCGGTCCTCTGTCTCAGGTTTCTTACGGCTAAACATGGATTGGACACCCGATCGACGTTGCGGAGGGAAGGGTCGTAACGCTCGCTGAGCGGGTCATCGTCGGATGATTTGGAGCCCGGCGCGGGGCAACCCTTCGAAAATGTGCAGCATAAAGACTGTAGCGATCACCGGCGCAATCAGGTTGACCAAAGGCAGCGCAAAGAGCCCCGCAATCACCACGCCCCCCAGAAAGACACGCCATCGAAACTGATCGCGCATCGCCTTGGCTGCGGCCACGTCGAGCCGTCTGAGCGCCACCGCCTCAAAGTACTCCCGGCCGAGAAGATATCCGTTCAGGGCAAGAAAGAGAAAGACATTTATGCCCGGCGCCAACAGATAGACCGGCAGCGCCAGCAAATTGAGAACGAGCGCCGCCCCCATAAGCCTTAAAGTAGTGGCCGCCATCTCCGTCAACGGCTGATGCCGCGGCGGGCCTCGGCCGGGGTAATCGACCGCCTCGACCGCACCCGCCACCCGATCGACGAAGCAGCTCATGATCGCCGTCAGCGCGGTCGGAAACAGCAGCCACGTCAATAGCAGCACGGCGACCGCGCCCAGCAAATCGGCGAGCCAGTCGAGCGGCCGCCATGCGAAAAACGAGGCGTGGCCGAGGACGACGGCAACGCCGAACCACAGCAGCGCGAAAGTCAGCACGGCGATGCCGAGGCTCAACGCGACGACCCGGCGCAGCGGCGGCAGGAGCAGCTGGGACAGCGCGCGGGCGAGGGCGGCGATCATCGGCGCCGGCTTTTAGACGAAGCTTGATCTGCCGCCAACCCGCGAACATTCGATTCCATGTTCGCGCCGCGCGGCTTGTTCCTGAGATAAAGCTCCCTATACTCCGCCGCCGTTTTAAAGAACCCGAGTACCGGTAGATGAATGCTAGCGCTGTTGACGTGATCGGCATCGGCAACGCCATCGTCGATGTCATCGCCAGGGCCGACGACGCGTTCCTGGCGCGCGAGGGCCTCGCCAAGGGGACGATGGCGCTCGTCGATGCCACCCGCGCCGAGGCGCTCTACGAGATCATGGGGCCGGCGAGCGAAAGCTCGGGCGGCTCGGCGGGCAACACGATGGCCGGCATCGCCTCGCTCGGCGGCGCCGGCGCCTATATCGGCAAGGTGCGCGACGACCTCCTCGGCAGAGTGTTCCGCCACGACATCACCGCGATCGGCGTCCGATACGAGACGGCGGCGGCGACCGAGGGGCCGCCGACTGCGCGCTGCCTGATCCTCGTCACCCCCGACGGGCAGCGCACGATGAGCACCTATCTCGGCGCCTCCGTCGATCTCGGCCCGGAAGACATCGACGCCGATCTCGTCGCCGCCGCCCAGGTCACCTACCTCGAAGGCTATCTCTACGATCCGCCGCGGGCCAAGGCGGCGTTCCGCCAGGCGGCGGCGATTGCGCACGGCGCCGGCCGCAAGGTGGCGCTGTCGCTCTCCGACCCGTTCTGCGTCGAGCGCCACCGACCGGAGTTCCGCGACCTCGTGCAGGGCCATATCGACATCCTGTTCGCCAATGAGGCCGAAATCTGCTCGCTCTACGAGACCAGCGACTTCGCGGCGGCGGCCGCTGCCGTGCGCGGCCATGACGAGA
>Ga0209810_1001359_pt1 | contig 37711 bp, 33 predicted proteins | sample Coa_R1_7_FD_187159 | JGI IMG/M metagenome (GOLD analysis project Ga0209810, IMG submission 187159) | Surface soil microbial communities from Centralia Pennsylvania, which are recovering from an underground coalmine fire - Coalmine... | ecosystem: Environmental > Terrestrial > Soil > Unclassified... | reverse complement strand
GAGAGACGGGCCAACCGTTGAATATAGGGGAGCATGCTCTGGAAGAGATCGCGGGCTCTTTCATCATTCGCGCTGATCTGAACCGCCAGCTCCTCCGACGGGGGAATGCTCATCTCGCCTCGCAGGTTTCGAATTCCGACCACCGTTTCAAGAACAATCCCCTCCATGATCGCCTCCACCGGCGGATTCAACTTCATCGAATCAGGAAGAGGGTAAGGAGCGACAGCCACGCTTTTTTCTTTATGTGGGAAATGGACCGCCAGTTCCTCGGTGATGAACGGCATGATCGGATGGAGCAGTTTCAGGAGCGTACTGAATGTTTCGGTCAGAGTGTGGGTGGTGGCACGCTTTTGAGTTTCGCTTCCTCCCTGGAGATCGACCTTCGCCAGCTCCAAGTACCAATCACAGAACTCGTGCCAGATAAATTGATACAGCGCCTGCGCCGCCTCATCGAACCGGTATCGCTCCAGAGAATCGTTGATCGACCCGACGGCACGGTGCAGCCGGCTGATGATCCAATGATCGGCGGGAGATCGCTCGGCCAGGCCGGGGGCCGGTCCGGTCACCCCCCCTTCCGGCAGATTCATCAGGATAAACCGCGCCGCATTCCAAAGCTTATTGGCAAAATTGCGGTAGCCCTCAATCCGCTCCTCCGAAAGCTTCACATCCCGTCCCGGCGAGGCCATCGCCGCCAGCGTAAACCGGAGCGCGTCGGTGCCGAACCGATCCATGATTTCGAGCGGATCGATGACGTTCCCCTTCGACTTGCTCATCTTTTGCCCTTCGGCATCGCGGACGAGCGCATGGATATAGACATCCCGGAACGGAACCTCGTTCATGAAGTGAAGCCCCATCATGATCATTCGGGCGACCCAGAAGAAGAGGATGTCGAAGCTGGTCACCAGCGTGGAGGTCGGATAGAAGGTCTTCAGCATCTTCTCCGCTTCCTCTTTTTCTTGAGGCGTCGGCTGAAGTTCCGCCGGCCATCCGAGGGTGGAAAAGGGCCAGAGCGCCGAGGAGAACCAGGTGTCGAGAACGTCGGGATCTTGCCGAAGCTCGGTCGATCCGCATTTGGGACACGACTGCGGAGGGTTTGTCTGAACGATCGGCTCCACATTCAATGGAATATTTTGGCTATTCCATGACGCTTCTCCTTTGAGCGGACCGCGCTCCGATCGGGCATTGCAATTCATGCAATACCATGCCGGGATCTGGTGCCCCCACCAGATCTGACGGGAAATGCACCAGTCCTGGATGTTTTCCATCCATCCGAAGTAATTCGGCTCCCAGCTCTCAGGGATCAGATGAATTCGCTTCTCCCGGACAGCGTCGATCGCCGGCCTGGCGAGCGATTTCTGGGGATCGTTCATCCGAACAAACCATTGGACTGATAAAAAAGGCTCGACCACCGTCTTACATCGGTAGCATTTTCCAACCGCATGCCGGTGATCCGCGACCTTTACAAGCAAGCCCCGTTCTTCCAATGCCCGAACGACTTCCGGTCTTGCTTCGACCAGCAGTTTTCCGGCGATCGACTTTGCAAGATCCGGTTCAACTCGAGCTTCTTGTAGACCAAAGCGGCTGATCCCGTCGACATCGGTGAGGGAAATGAATGGAAGGTGATGACGTTTTCCCGCCTGTTCATCATTGAAGTCGTGCGCGGGGGTAATCTTGACGGCGCCGGTTCCGAACTCCCTGTCGACCAGGATCGGATCACCGACGATCGGGATCTCCCGCGCTGTCAGGGGAAGCCGGACCTTTCGACCGATATAACGATTAAACCGAGGATCGTCCGGATGCACCGCAACCGCCGTATCCCCCAGCATCGTCTCCGGTCGCGTGGTCGCGACGGTTAAAAACTGATCGGGCGCATCCGCTAGAGGATACTTGATGTAGTACATCTTCCCGGAGACCTCTTCATGCTCGACTTCAATATCCGAGAGGGCCGTCTGGCAGCGCGGACACCAGTTGATCAGCCGCTCGGCCCGATAGATCAGCCCTTCCCGATAAAGCCGGACAAAGACCTCGCGGACCGCACGGGAGAGCCCGGGGTCGAGGGTAAAGCGCTCCCGCTCCCAATCACACGACGCCCCCAAGCGTTTGAGCTGTCGCAGGATCGTCCCGCCGGAGGTCTCTTTCCATCGCCAGACCCGCTCGATGAACTGCTCTCGACCGAGCTGATGTCGGTCGAGTTTCTCCTTTACAAGTTGGCGCTCGACGACGTTCTGTGTGGCGATGCCGGCGTGATCGGTTCCGGGGATCCAAAGTGTGTTGAAACCGCGCATCCGCTTCCATCGAGCCAAAATATCTTGAAGAGTGTTGTTGAGCGCATGCCCCACGTGCAGCGAGCCGGTCACGTTCGGAGGGGGGATCACCATCGAAAAGGCGGGGCGATCCGACTCGGGCAGAGCATGGAAGAGTCGTTCCTTCTCCCAGAGGGCAATCCATTTTTCTTCGACCTGCTTTGGATCGTAAATTTTTTCTAACGTTTCCCTAGACATGACCATTCCCACAAACATGAATTGAGTTGATTATATTATCACGGGCCGCCGGAGATTGTAAACGGTTTGTCCGTTGTAGGAGCGACCGTTGGGTCCCCCGGGGAGCGCGTGCAGGGGGAGGCAGCGCCTCGGCCCTACGTTCATGGAAATGCTTGACTCGCGGGATGAAATCGGGTATGCAATAAGGATGTTTCTCTCCCGTTCAGACCGAGACAAGCTTCTCGAACTCCTCTTCCAGCGGGCCTTCCGCTACAGCGAGGTCCCGGCCTTCAAACTAACCTCCGGAAAGATGAGTTCGTTTTATATCGACTGCAAAAAAGTCTCTCTCGACCCTGAAGGGGCTTTTTTGATCGGCGAGCAGATCTTTGACCGAATCAAAAATCTCTCCGTCGAAGGGGTCGGCGGAATGACCCTCGGCGCCGATCCGATCGCCACCGCCGTCTCCCTCATTAGCTTCCTTAAAAATAAACCGATTCCCGCCTTTATCGTACGAAAAGAACCGAAAGGACATGGCAGCGAGCAGCAGGTGGAAGGAGCGTTGCGACCGAATGCCAAGGTCATCGTGGTCGAAGATGTCGTCACCACCGGCGGCTCGACCCTTCGAACCATCGAGGCGCTTCGGAAAGAAGGCTACTCGGTTCTGAGAGTCATTGCGCTGATCGATCGAAAAGAAGGGGGCGCGGAGCGGATCGCCGCCGAAGGGATCGGCTTCGAATCGCTCTTCACCATCGACGACTTCATGCGCCTCGTTCGCTTCCAGAAAAAATAATCGGCCCCATCCTCTTTTCCCAAGGGGAACCCCGCATCCGGCCTCATCCCAAAAATAAATATTGATCTCTGCTTTGGGGATTCATTTTTGAAATAAACCGATCTTTATTTTCGCTTCTCGCAAAATTTTTCCATTTCATCACGGAAAACAAGCGCGGCAGGCCGACGCAGGTTCTCCGATCCCGTATTGAGTCTTTTCTCAAAGATCGCTTTCACCTGAGCGATCTCTACATCCTCCAGACACTTTGCGAGCCAGGGGGTTTCCGCCTTGTTGGCGGCTTTGAATGCTTCGATAGAAATTCCGTCGATGAGACCGATCAGATAAGCCACGCGGTCGTTGTCATTATCTTTCAGGTATTGGCCTCCGGTGATCATCCCCAGCGAGACCGATTCCGCTTTTGCAGGGCTGAAAGGAATGACTTCGAATAGAATCATGATTCCAAACAATATGAAAATCTTTTTCATCTCTTTTCCTATTGATGCCTATTTAGAGGTGGATAGTGGTCCGTTCGGCTCGGAGGATATCCGGAATGATCCAAGGAATCAAGGGGTGTTCGGTCCCGATGATCTTGCAGACGGATTTAGATGTTTTCAGTCGAGACGCTCTTTTCAGAAAAATTGGAACAAACATAAATGTCTTTCTTTTTTCATTGCTTATCCAAATCCGGACCTGTAGAATAACGCCTCTTCATCCCCAAATGGATTATTTTTAATAAAAGGAGAGAGGCGTGGCGATTCCCCATTTAAGAAAGTCGATTGCGAAGAAGAAAGAGCCCCCCTCGGTGAGCGATGAGGCGCTTCTTCACTTTTTCGGAGAGCGCGCCTACCAGATTGTGATGGCGGCGATCCGGGAGAGACGCAGAGAGAATTGGGGGGCGATGGTCCGCTATTATTGGCAAGCGCTGATTTATGTGAATGGCCTTGATTCCATGGTCCGTGAGTACTCGCTCGATCCCAAACTGCGGGCAGAAACACAGCAGAGGATGGGGCCATTCATTCGAATCTTGGCTGAAATGTACTCTGTCATGAAAAATCAACAAATGGATGTAGCACCATCGAACAAAAAGAAATGGGGAAACAGATGAATCTTTCAAAACAAATGTTAATCGGCTTGATTCTATTACAATCGGTCATCATTTTATTTTTAGCTGTCAAAGGAATCGCTCTTCGAAACGAAGCGCTCTTCGCAAAAGCCGAGGCAACCTACTATAAGAAAGCCTATCAGGAGAGCTCCGACGAAGACCTCTCTCTTCGAGAACTTCTCGATGAAAGGAACAATCTTCTTCATGAATATGAGATCACGCGAGACGCCGTGCGAAAGAAAGACCAGCTTTAGGTGTAATGAAGTGCTATGAAAGCAGTGCAATATTGGTCTCTGGCATCAGGAGACCCTCTGGCAAGGGAGAAGATTAAATTAAGAGAATAAAAACTTAAATTTTCTTTTTTCTTGTTGCGTTCTAAAATCGGAGCAATTTTTTCTATTTTGACTTCCTCCCCCTCCACTCGCGGGACCCCCGCAACCATAGAGAGTAAAAGCCACCAATACCAGAAAGATATATTGTTTCATGGTTATATCTTGGTAAAAAGGCAGGTCGTAATGTTGGGGTAATTGTGCTCGGATAATAACCATAACTCTTTAAAGGAATCAACAGGAAAATAGCTTCAGGACGTTTGAGCTTCATTTGATTGATTGTGGCGCGCCCGGTAGGAATTGAACCTACAACCCACAGCTTAGAAGGCTGTTGCTCTATCCATTGAGCTACGGGCGCATGGAAGGGATCGTCAAACGTGAATCGTTATTCGTTCATCGTGAAAAGCGAAGATACAATCCTCAGTTTTCACGTTTAACGATTCACGTTTAACAAATAACGAATAACTGGTCGGGGTGAGAGGATTTGAACCTCCGACTCCCTGCTCCCAAAGCAGGTGCGCTACCAGGCTGCGCCACACCCCGAATATCCACCCCAAAAAGCGGGGCTTTTTGGGGACCCCGGCCTTATAGGGGAAATCATCAGCAAAGATACTCGATCAGTCCTAATTCTTCAAGAGGCCGCTCTCTTCAAGATCGGAATCGCGGCGCGGACCGCCTGGCCTCGATGGCTGATCCGATTCTTCTCTTCCGGAGAAAGTTCGGCGAAGGTCTTATTGTGGGTCGGTAGAAAAAAAATCGGGTCGTACCCGAATCCCCCGCTTCCCACATCGTGCCGGGTGATCCTTCCCTCGCAACGGCCTTCGACCACTTCAACTTTTCCGTCCGGGTTCACAACGGCAATCGTGCAGATAAAGCGCGCCCTTCGTTGATCATCCGGAAGATCTCCGAGCAGGTCGAGAAGCTTCTTCCGGTTCTCGGCGTAGGTCACCCCCTCCCCCGCAAAGCGCGCGGAATAAAGTCCCGGCGCCCCGCCGAGCGCCTCCACTTCCAACCCCGAGTCATCCCCCATCGACCAATGTCCGGTCGCATTGGCGGCGGCAAGCGCCTTTTGAACGGCATTTTCTCGATAGGTGAGTCCAGGTTTCGGGGGAAGCTTCACACCGGGGAAATCGGCCAGCGTCCGAACGTCGATCTTCATCTCTTCCCGCAGAATCGACGCGATCTCTTCGCCTTTATGTTTGTTTTCCGTCGCGATGACCAACACCACTTACTTTAACTCTCCGATCAATTTCTTTTGGCTCGCGACCAGCTTTTTAATTCCGCCGGCCGCAAGCTTAAGCAGATCATCCAGCTCTTTTTTATGAAAGGCCTCCTGCTCGGCGGTCCCTTGAACCTCCACGAAGCGGCCCTCGCCGGTCATCACCACATTCATATCGACCTCCGCGGTGGAATCTTCTGGATAGTTCAGGTCAAGGAAGAGTTCACCCCCGACCTTGCCGACACTCACCGCCGCAAGGTAATCCTTGACCGGCATCGCTTCAACCTTCTTTTCCTTCCTCAAAAATTGAACGGCGTCGACCAGCGCGATGAACGATCCGGTGATCGAGGCGGTGCGGGTGCCGCCGTCGGCCTGGATCACATCGCAATCAATCCAGATCGTCCGCTCTCCCAACACTTTGGTGTCGACGACCGAGCGGAGCGAGCGACCGATCAGGCGCTGGATCTCATGCGTCCGCCCGCCGACCTTTCCGCGCGCCGACTCCCTCGGAATCCGCTCTTTGGAAGAGCGGGGAATCATCGCATATTCAGCCGAGACCCACCCCTTTTTCTGATCCCGAAGAAACGGAGGAACCCGCTCCTCAATGGTGGCGGTGCAGATCACCTTCGTGTCCCCCATTTCGATCAGGACGGAGCCTTCCGCATGCTTGATAAAGTTCCGGGTGATCTTCAATGGCCGAAGTTGGTTCTTCTTCCTTCCGTCAACGCGCATTCAGGCTCCTCTCCGCAGGTGAATGAAGAGGGGTATTATAACGGGAGCGCTTTAAAAGATCAACGAAGAAAGCCGGGCCGGAGTGTCCCAATTTCAGAGTTGTACAAGCAATAATAAGGGTTGCATTGCTCATTAAGAAGGCAACCAGCCACGGGAGGAAGAATAATCGGGATGAGAAGAATAATTGAACACTAATGAGAGGGAGGTTCGTTTTGAGCTTCGGCGATCTCTTCAGCGATTTTATCGGCTCTCTTTGCTGCTTCGGCAGGGGTCTTTGCGGTAGAAATAGGTCTACCAACCACAATATAACTTGCTCCATTTCTAATTGCATCCGCCGGAGTCACAATTCTTTTTTGGTCATCTCTTTCAATGTGAGACCAAATAGGACGAATACCAGGGGTGACGATAATAAAATCCGGACCGAATTCTTTTCTTACTGAGCGCGCTTCTTGTCCGGAACAAACGACACCGTCGCAACCGGCGTTTTTCGCGATGCGCGCCAATTCCAGCACTCTTTCTTGCGCTGTTTTATTCGAGTGAAGTGTTTCGCTCAAACTTTTTTGATCCATGCTCGTTAATACTGTAATGCCGAGTATTTTTGATCCGTTCTGCCTGAACTTTTTAACTGCCTCTCGAACACTCTCTTCACCAACATAAGTATGGACAGTAATAAACTCGACCCCTTTCGATTTAGACATGATGACCGACGCCATGCCGCCTACTTGTTGAGGAATATCTTCAACAATTGATTTTTCCGAGTATTTGACATCTAGAAAGAATCTTTCCGATACCCCCTCGATGCCTTGTATTTTCGATAAGACGTTCAACCCTTCACTTAAAAGCAATGTCCAACCGATTTTAAATAAGCCGACCTTATTTCTTAACGCCTCTATGTATGGTTTCGCTTCTTCAAAGGAGTGAAAGTCAAGCGCGAAAATAATTCTTTGATAGGGGAGAAGCGTACGATCTGTCACTCTAAACTCGTGTCAGTTGGACCCGGTTTTTAGGGGCACTTATTTTATAATGCAAAGGTATCGCTTAGTAAGCGGCAGGTGATTCGGGTCATACTATATGGATGGTTTATCCTATGTCAATAAAATACTTGTGATATGCAACAAAAATTACAAAAATGATGCAGCTTCGATCTAGCCAATTGGCATCTCCATCGACTTTTGATATAGTGCGTCTCTGCAAGTCAGCGGAAAGGAGCGCTGTGAAAGAATCGGTCATTGAGGTGGCGATTGCGATTATCGTTCAGGATGGGAAGATCCTCGTGACCCGCCGGAGAGAGGGGGTGCATCTCTCCGGCCTGTGGGAGTTCCCCGGAGGAAAGCGGGAGCCTGGAGAGACAATGGAGGCCTGTCTGCTGCGCGAGATCAAAGAAGAGCTTGGCGCGACGGTGCGGATCGAGCGGCTCCTCTGGCAGCGGACATACCCCTATCCAGATCGAACGGTCGCCCTCCATGCCTATTGCTGCCATCTCCTCTCCGGAATTTTGAAACCGCTTGCCTCACAGGAATTGAATTGGATCCCTCCCGAATCGCTCCTCTCCCTCCCTTTCCCGGAGGCAAACCGGCCGCTTCTGGAAATGCTCGCCCAGGAGATTTCGTCGGGCACACTGGGGAAAAGGAATTGAGGGTGTTCGAATGAAAACGACCGCGCGGCTGACCGAGGAAATCAAGTCGATCGCCCTGAGGCTCGGTTTTCACCGGGTCGGGATCACCTCCGCCGATCCGGTCGAAGAAGCAGGCCGCCACTTTGAAACGTGGTTGGCCGACGGCTTTTCAGGAGAGATGGGCTATCTTCAGAAGTCACCCGAGGTCCGCTCCGATCCGAGGCGCCGATTTCCAAATGCCAAGAGCGTGATCTGCCTGGCGCTGAATTACTACCCGTCGACGCCGCCCGACGCCGATCCAACGGAAGATCCGACAAGAGGGAAGATTGCCCGATACGCGTGGGGAGAAGATTATCACACCTTCATCGAGGAGAAGTTGGAGCGGCTGATTGCGGCGATCGAGGAGCGGGGCGGGAATTGCTGGAAAGGATATGTCGATCATGGCCCGCTGCTGGAGCGGGCCTTCGCCGAGCGGGCCGGCGTTGGTTTCATCGGGAAGAATACTACCTTGATCACCCCCGATTACGGCTCGTGGGTTTTTCTCGCGGAGGTCGTCACCGATCTCGATCTGGTTGCGGATCTTCCGATGACCTCGCAATGCGGCGCCTGCCGGCGCTGCCTCGACGCCTGCCCCACCGGAGCGTTGACCGAAGCGTATCGCCTCGACGCCCGGCGCTGCATCTCTTACCTGACGATTGAGAATAAAAAAGAGATCCCGGAGGAGATTCAGCCGCAGATGGAAGGGTGGCTCTTCGGCTGCGACCTCTGCCAAGAGGTCTGTCCTTATAATCGCACCCCGGTGGAAACCGACGTCGCGCGACTCTCTCCGAAACGGGGGGCCGGTCCTTCGCTCTCCCTCGAAGAAATCCGCGCCATCGAGGACAACCGCCAATTCAAAGAGCGCTTCGGACACACCCCGCTGGCCCGGTCGAAACGATCAGGGTTGATCCGAAATGCGAATGCAATCCAATCTTCAAGGAAAGAAAAAGGGTGAGCCGATCTTTGCGCCACCCTCCCGCTCCCGGTCGTCTTGCCGCTTCCGAATGCCGCAGTAGTCTTCTCCCAAGGAGACGGAGCGCGCTGCTTGGTTCTCCACCGGCGAATCTTGTAAAATAGAAGTGATGCGCTACAATGTTCTTGCAACCGATTATGATGGAACGCTCGCCACAGAAGGCCGGGTAGATGAGGCGACGCTGGCAGCGTTGGTGCGATTACGAAACTCCGGCCGCCGGTTGATCCTGGTCACCGGTCGTGAATTAGACGACCTCGCGCGGGTCTTTCCTCACATCGACCTCTTCGAACGGGTGGTGGCCGAAAACGGCGCGCTTCTCTATTCTCCTGCGACGCGCAAGACGAGGCCGCTCGCCGCGGCGCCTCCGGCGCGCTTTGTCCAGACCCTTCGCGATCGAGGGGTCACCCCCCTCTCGGTCGGACAGGTAGTAGTGGCCACCTGGACACCGCATGAAAAGACGGTCCTTGATGTCATCCGAGAGCTGGGATTGGACCTGCAGGTGATCTTCAACAAAGGGGCGGTGATGGTCCTCCCCGCCGGGGTGAACAAAGCGACCGGGCTCGCTGCGGCGCTCGAAGAGCTGGCGCTCTCGCCGCAGAGCGTCGTCAGCGTCGGCGATGCAGAGAACGACCATCCCTTTCTCAGTCTCTCCGGCTGTTCCGTCGCGGTGGCCAATGCGCTCCCGACGCTCAAAGAGCAAGCCGATTGGGTGACCCAGGGGAGCCGCGGCGCCGGAGTGACTGAATTGATCGATCATCTCCTCGCCTCCGATCGATCGGAGCGGACGCCCGGCTGAAACATCGCAAAGCAATCCCCTGGCCGAGAGAGTTTCCCCAGATTGAAATTTCCAAGGAGACCAGAGATGCCTTTTCAAGGGGTCGATTTCCTCAACCTCGATGACGAGCTAAAACCGGAAGAGCGGATGATCCGCGACGGGGTCCGGCGGTGGGTAGAGGAGCAGGTTCTCCCGATCATCGTTCCGCACTATGAGGCAGGGACCTTTCCGAAGGAGCTGGTCGCTCCGATGGCCGGGATGGGGCTGCTCGGCGCCAATCTTGATCCGAAGTACGGCTGCGCCGGGTTGAACAGCATCGCCTATGGCTTGATCAATCAGGAGTTGGAGCGGGGCGATTCCGGCCTGCGCAGCTTCGTCTCGGTGCAGTCGGGGCTGGTGATGTGGCCGATCGCCGAATACGGGTCGGAAGAACAGAAAAATCGTTGGCTCCCGAGAATGGCGCGCGGCGAGGCGATCGGCTGCTTCGGCCTCACCGAACCCGACTTCGGATCGAATCCGGAGGGGATGATCACCCGCGCGACAAAGCGGGGCGCTGAATACATTTTGAACGGCGCCAAGATGTGGATCACCAACGGAACGATCGCCGATGTGGCGCTGATCTGGGCGAAGGATGATCAGGAGATCATCCGAGGCTTTCTCGTCGAGAAGGGAACCGCCGGCTTCTATCAGAACAAAGTCACCGACAAATTCTCCCTTCGTGCTTCCGACACCGGCGAGTTGGTTCTTCAAGATGTCCGCATTCCTGAGGCGAATCGGCTCCCCGGCACCGTCGGAATCAAATCCCCCCTTCGTTGCCTCAACCAAGCCCGATATGGAATCGCCTGGGGGGCGATCGGCGCCGCCATGGCTTGCTACGACCGCGCCCTCACCTACGCCAAAGAGCGGGTGCAGTTTACCCGGCCGATCGCCGGCTATCAGTTGGTCCAACAAAAACTGGTTGAGATGCTGACCGAGATCACGAAGATGCAACTTTTGGCGTTGCGCCTCGGCCGTCTCAAAGATCAAGGCCGGCTCAGCCATGTCCAGATCTCGATGGGAAAACGGAACAATGTTTCCCACGCCCTCCAGATCGCCCGCGTCGCCCGCGAGATCCTCGGCGCCAACGGCATCATGTACGAGCACCAGATCGCGCGCCATCTCTGCAACCTCGAATCGGTCTATACCTACGAGGGGACGCACGATATTCATACCCTCATCATCGGCGAGGAGATCACCGGTCTGTCCGCCTTGACTTAAATCAAAGCGCCGCGCCTCGACTCATTCTCTTCATCGAACTCGCTGGCCCGCGGGAGCGAACGATTCACCTCCAAATTCTTCGCGCAGCCCCCCATCCACCCGACGCTCTAGTCAGCCGCAGTCGGAGACGGGATCCTGTCTCGTCATGATTGTTCTGCCGATCTGCGTCATGCGCAGACAGACATAGCGAGTGTAATCAGGATGACATTCTCCAGACGGACAGCCTTGGTATAGTAAGAGTGGAGCTGTTGCAGATCCACATCGATCCCATTTTCGCCTCATTTCAACTTGACAACCGAGAGTCTCCCATGCCTAGACATCGTCGTGCAAGCCATCTTCAGCATCTTCTGATCGCGATTCAATGGTCTACCCTCTTGCTTCTGCTCTTCGTCATCGGATGCACATCGCTTCCGACGAAGCAAACGGAGTCGACGCCGCAGCCGCTTCCCCCGGAGCTGGCCAAGGTGCGCGCCGCATTGCAGAAATATCAAGATCCGATCCAGGCGGTTCGAGATGGGTACCTCTCCATGGTCGGATGCATCGAGTATCCCTCCGGCGGAGTCGGCATCCGTTTCCTGAACACCAGCCTGATGAGCAGCGTGGCCAATCCGGATTACCCTCCGATTCTCATCTACGAGCCGGTCGGAGGACATCTTCGATTGATCGCGGCCGAGTGGCTGATTCCGGTGGCGATGGGGATTAATGAGCGTCCGGACCTCTTGGGGAAACCGTTGGAAGGTCCGATGGAAGGGGCGCATCCCCTGATGCCGAAGGATTTCGTCCATTACGATCTTCGTGTCTGGCTCTTCAAGGACAATCCGGCCGGCCTCTATAGCCCCACGAATCCGACCGTGAAGTGTCCTCCAACACTCGCGTATCGCTTTGAAGAAGAGCCCCCCCGAATCGTACAGCGCCGCCCTTCTTAGCAGTGTGATCGATTCGAAGAGCTCCTTCCCGTTACGATCCGCTTGAACCCTACTTCTTTCCGACCGCTTCCATTCTGCGAGCAATATTGACTTCTTTTCGTAATTTGACATATACAGAAGCCAGCAGGTCTTAATGGTCCATGTCGGAAACGATCATCCCTAATTAAGGAGGAGATTCCATGCCATCTTCGATTTACGATTTTAAAGCCCGGACGATCACCGGGGAGGAGGTCTCGCTTGATCAATACAAAAACAAAGTCCTCTTGATCGTCAATACCGCCAGCGAATGCGGCTATACCCCGCAGTATGCCGGGCTGGAGGCGCTCTACAAAAAATATCGGGACCGGGGTTTTGCCGTGCTCGGCTTCCCCTGCAATCAATTCGGCCAGCAGGAACCGGGAACAGAAGTCCAGATTCAGGCCTTCTGCCAGAAAAATTACGGCGTCACCTTCCCGATGTTCGCCAAGGTCGATGTGAACGGCGATCGGGCGCACCCCTTGTTCGATTACTTGAAGAAATCCCTTCCGGGTATCCTCGGCACCGAGCCGATTAAATGGAACTTCACGAAGTTCATAGTCGACCGGAATGGAAAACCGATCGAGCGCTTCGCGCCCGCGACCAAACCGGAGTCGATCGAAAAGGAGGTCGAGAAGCTTCTTTAGCGGGGAGAGGAAAATCTTAGAATATGAAAGCGGGTTGAGCCAAGGATGAAAAAAATTATCGGGGTCATGGGGCCGGGAGACCGGGCGCGGGAAGAGCAGGTTCGGAACGCCTATGAGTTGGGACAACTCATTGCCAAAGAAGGATGGGTGGTTTTAAGCGGGGGACGAAACAGCGGTGTGATGGATGCCGTCAGCCGCGGGGCGAAGGAGGCCGGCGGCCTGACGATTGGAATTCTTCCAACGCGGGATCGAAACATGATTTCAACGGCGGTCGATATCCCGATCATCACCGATATGGGAAGCGCGCGGAACAACATCAACGTCCTCACCAGCGACCTGATCATCGCCTGCGGGATGGGAACCGGGACCGCCTCCGAGGTGGCGCTTGCGCTCAAAGCGAACAAGCCGGTGATCCTCCTAACCGAGAATGAAGAGGCGAAGCGCTTCTTCACACGCTTACGCCCGGACAAGGTATTTATTGCAGACAACCCTTCCACCGCGGTGACGCAGGCGGCACGCCTTCTCTCCGATCCCAGACGGTAATCGAGCGTTCTTACTTCATCCACGAAGGGAAGGATGAACTTGTTCTTTATTCTGTTTGGAACGGTTTGAAGCGCCGGTATTCGCTCCCTTCGGCGGCTTCTCCGGGGAAGAGGGAGGTATCTCGATCCTTCGACGTCGATCGAGGTGCGCCGTCGATTGAGGAAGAGGAGATCGGACCTCTGATACTCTGGGATGGATCGGCTCTTGGAAAGCGCTGGGCCTGCTTATCGTCGGAGCCGGCGCGGGAAGCGCGCGCCCCTGCGGCGGAGCAATTGACGTGGGAGGGCGCTCCTTCACAATTGATCGGCTCACAGGGGGATTGGCCTGTCGCGGAGGAGACGGACCGATTCCGCGAAGCGATCTTGCGCCGGGGGAATTGGCCGGCGGATTCGGCTGGACGGGGGGAAGACCGGGGTTCACCCCCTGCGCGGTGAATGGGTTTTCTCGAACAGCCACCGCGCGCGGCTCGCCTCTGAAAAAACTGGGCCGTTGAACGACCGTCACCGCGCCGCTTACATGGAGGTTTCGGTAAACCGGCCGGGTCGGATAAAGGGTGACGGTGGTGATATTGATGCTGTCGGGACCATAATACCCACGACCGTAATAGACCTCTCCCGGCGCCAAAGGAACCCAGGCGACATAGCGGGTGGTATGAACCCACGCCACATATCCGGGGCCCCAAAAGACCGATCCGGAAGAAGGGGGAACCCAGCACCATCCGACTCGATTCACGAAGGCCCATCGTCCATAGTGATAGGGGACCCATCCCCACGGCTCGTTCGACACCCAGACGTAATCATTTCCGATCAAAACCCATCGACCGACCTGATAGGGAGACCAGTTGGGATAGGCGGCCACCGCCGGCACCCAGACCGGACCATATTCGCTGGTTTCCTGCCAACGGCCATGTTCATCAAGATCATCGGCGTATCCTTCAATCTCCTCCGGAAGATAGCGAACCCGCTCGGCGCGCTCATGAATCCGGCGATCTCGCTGGAGGTTCCATCTCTCCCATTCATCCGAAGCGGGAAAGGAGGTGAAGGTCGCATCGCTCTCCGCCCGGACGAAAAGCGTCTGGTTCTCGCGAACCGTGATCTTGCCGCTGACTCCGTCGGCATCGACAACGCCCTGATAGGTTGAGATCTGCGTGTCGCCTGGCTCGGCAAGGTCGATCCGAAAACGGGACGGCTCATAGACCTCGATAGAGGCGGAGGGGGTGACCCATTGAAGGGTATATCCTCTCCTCCCCCGGAACTGGACATACGCTTGGCCCGAATCCATGGAGAGGTGAAGCGAATCGTTTCCGGTGGTGAGGATTTCAAGCGCGCTCTTCTCATTAAGCCGCACGGTGGTTCCATCAATGAGCTGAAGCTCGGCCTTGCCTCCCGGTCCAACCCAAATGCGATCCCCTTCCCGCATTGGAAAATTAATTGAAGCGGAGGTCCAATCGGCTGCCTCTTTGGTCTCGATTTGGACATCCCCTTCGATCAGACTGATCCGGAGCACCTCCAGCCCAGAGGCTTCCGCGCGCGCGGAGAAAAGGAAGAGAACGAAAGTAAGAAATAAGATCTGCACGATTCCGGACTGTTGTTTTTCCCTTTGGTTCCATCCATTTTTTCTGAGCCGGTCCATTTTCTTCGCTGCTCCAGTTCGACCGCATCTTATTATGCTCGATGCTGAAGTAGAGCAATTTTTGTACCAGCAAAATTGGACAACTCTTAAGGTGGTGAGTGTTCATTTTGAGGATTTTCTGCCCGAAACGGTCAATCGCGCGCCCCATTTCGGGTAATCCTTGGGAGAAGGCGAGCGATTGGGTCTCAAGCAGGGAGACCCAATCGCAAGAAGAGCAGATTACTTCTGGGATTCGACTTTGATCTCTTTCGGCATCGCTTCCTTCGACTTCGGCAGATCAATGGTCAACACCCCGTTTTTAACCATGGCGCGGACCTGATCCGAATTGACCGCTGAAGGGAGGGGGATATCGCGAGAGAAGGCGCCGTAAAAGCGCTCATTATAAATATAGCTCCGATCTTCCCGCTCCTCCTCTTGCCGGACCTCTCCCCGGACGTGAAGGGTATTGTCGGTGATGGAGATGCGAATGTCGTCCTTCTCCAGACCGGGTGCGTCGATCTTGACCATATATTTGTCTTTTTCTTCGATCATCTCAACCGCCGGGAAACCCGCGGTCAATCCGAGGACCGATTGCGGACTCCAGGAAGCAAGGTCTCTAAAATCTCTGAAAAAATCATCGAAGATTCGCTGTACCTCGTTCCGCGGACTCCATTGACTCACCGCGCGTGATCTCTGTCGTGGCATGACCTGTTGTTGTCCTGTCGCCATAGAAACCCTCCATAATGAATGATCTTGGGTTGCGTGGGTTGAAGCTCCACGTAACAAGTTGCGTGGAGTGTGACGCGCGTGCATGTTCAACGCTTCTGTAGGTTACCACCAAGAAAAATCGATTTCTGTAAAGAAGATTACCGTGAGGGTGCTTACATGAAGCGGGCCGGCTTACTCGGTTCCACTGCGGAGCAGGAGCCCTCTGTCTTTGACAATTCTCAGATTTCGGTAGAAGAAAGAAATTGCCAGAGAGAGATAGATCAGGTTGAGAAGGGTCGCCTTGATCAACTCTTCAAGGGGGAAGGCGCCGGTTTCAACGACGGCCCGCATTCCCTCGAAGACATGCGAGGAAGGGATCATCCAGGCGATGGGACGGACCCATGCCGGCATCACCGAAACCGGATAGAAGACGGCGGAGATCGGCTGCACCAGGAAAGCGAGTCCCCATGCCATCACCTCCGCCTCTTGGCCATAGAGGAGAATCGAGGCCATCGTGATGATTCCGATCGCCCACCCCATCAATGCCAGGTTGAAGACGAAAGGGATCAGCGAGACACCCAAGACGAAAAGATTGAAAGAATAGAAAAGCCAGGCAAGGAAGGCGCTGGCGAGCCCGGCGGTGAGGAGCTTCAAGACGCTGATCGATATGAGCGCCGCCAAAAATTCGCTCGGATGCATCGGAGTGACGAAGAGATTCAGTAGATTTTTCGACCAAACCTCTTCCAGGAATGAAACGGAGATCCCCTGCTGAGCCCGATAGAGGATATCCCAAAGAATCAATGCCCCTAGGAAGAAGGTGACGAACTTCGGCAGGTTCGTCTGAAAACGCTGAAGATAGAGGGTGACGAAGCCCCACAGCAGCAGATCGATCAACGGCCAGAAGAAGACCTCCGTCATCCGCGGCAAGCTTCGTTGATAGAGATAGAGATGCCGCTGGATCAGCGCGGCCACACGATACAACTTCATACCTGATCCTTGGGCCGGTCGGTGGTGCGATTTCCCCGCGCGACCTTCAGGAAAACATCCTCCAAATTTCTCTCTGCGAAGAGCGAAAGGATTTCGGCCGGGGTCCCGCTCGCCAAGAATCGCCCTTGATGGAGAAAGAGAATGCGGTCGGAGATCTCTTCCATCTCCTTCATGTTATGAGAGGTATAAAGAAGGGTCAGCCGGCTTTGATCGCGGATCGCCCTCAGCAGCCGCCGGGTTTTGTCGGCAATATCGGGATCGAGGCTGGCGGTCGGCTCATCGAGAAAAAGGACCTTCGGTCGATTCAGAAGCGCTTTCACCAGCGAGAGGCGGGTGAGCTGACCGGAGGAGAGATGGCGTGTGATGGTATTCTTGAGGCGCTTGATCTCGAAAATATCGAGAAGCTCGTCGATCCGCCGCTCCGGATTTTTGATGCCATAGAGCTTCGCAAAAACGGTCAGGTTTTCGCGCAGCGTCAGCGAGGTCGGCATCGAGATATAGGTCGACGAGAAATTCACCTGTGAGAGAATCTCCTCCCGGCGACGTTTCAGGTCGAGCCCTAAAATGCGAATCTCTCCCGCGGTTGGCGTGATGAGCCCCAGGAGCATCTGAATCAGGGTCGTCTTTCCGGCGCCGTTCGGTCCGAGCAACCCGAGAATTTCCCCCTCTTCGATGGAGAAGGAGAGATCGTTGACGGCGACGAACCCATTAAATGATTTGGTAAGATGATCGACCTGTACGACCGGATGGCCCATGAAATGACGCTTGAAAATCGTTTTCTGTTGTCTTCGTGTTGATCTTTCTTTACTATAACACAGTCCTTGAGAACGACGCGATGCGACGATACTACAACGCTTACAGCCGCTATCTGCGGAGCCGGTTTCCGCAGAAAGTCTATAAGTTGCCGCTCGATGCCGGATTCAACTGTCCCAACCGGGACGGCCGGGTCGCCTTCGGCGGCTGCACCTTCTGCAGCAACGCCAGCTTCAGCCCCAACAGTATCTGTCCGTTAAAATCGATTCGCGAGCAGGTGGAAGAGGGGATCGCCGTCTATCGCAAACGGCGATTCGGCGGGGAGAAGTTTATCGCCTACTTTCAGGCCTTCACCAACACCGACGCCCCGGTGGAGCACTTGGCCGCGCTTTATGACGAAGCGCTTTCTCATCCCGATGTGATCGGACTCGCGATCGCCACCCGTCCCGATTGTCTCCGGGAGCCGGTCCTCGATCTCTTAAACGACCTTCAAAAAAGAACGGCGCTCTTTCTGGAGGTGGGACTCCAGTCGATTCATGATGAAACGCTCCGGCAGGTCAATCGCGCCCACACCTTCGCCGATTTCGCCGATGCGGTCGAGCGAATCAAGAAAAGAGATCTCTATCTCTCCACGCATTTGATCCTGGGACTTCCGGGAGAGGATCGGGAGATGATGCTGAAGACAGCCGATCAGGTCGCCCGGATGCCGATCGATGCCGTCAAGCTGACCCACTTGTATATCCCGCGCCAGTCGCCGTTGGCGCAGGCCTATCGGCGCGGCGAGCTGACCCTTCTCACCCTTTCCGAATACATTCAGTTGATCTGCGACGTGCTGGAGCGGCTGCCGGCGCGGCTGATCATCGAGCGGTTGATGGGAGAGCTCGACGGCGAAGACATCCTCGCCCCGCTCTGGGGAAAACACAAAGGAGAGATCTTGGAGATGATTGAAGCGGAGTTTGCGCGACGGGGAACCTGCCAAGGAATCCTCTTCAGAGAAACGTCTCTCTCGCCGATCGGAAATTCAGCATAAGAGTCTCCCTCGGTACGAACGTCTCACCTGCCCCATCGAGTAATCGGTCAGGTATAAAAAAGCAGCGCCGCCCGACGAACTTGTCCAGATTTAGCTCAAGCTCTTGCATCAGACGTTTTCAATATGCTAAGTTTTTTCTGTTGTTTTCGTGCGATGAATTTAACATTCGAACGGAGGTTTTGCATGAAGCGGTTCCAGTTCACCTTCTTGTTGATCAGCTTTTTTATCTTTACGATGACCCCTTCTCTCTTCGCAGCCCCCATCGGGATACCGGGGGCGACGGTCGGGGCAAATAAGTCGGTCATCGGCCCTGAACTGAATTTTGTTTTCGATCGGGATCTGTCCGGCACCGGCTCGGTGGAGAGCACGCAGGTCTTCGCCAAGGGAGAGGTCGGATTAACCGACCGGATCGATCTGGATATCCGGCTTGGATTCGGTCAATTTAAGGTCAAAGATGTCCCCGGAGGGGCGAACACCGATATCGGGCCCGCATTTGGCGTGGGGTTCAAAGCCACCTGGGCACAGATTCCGGACGCGAATATCAAAATCGGCACGGTCCTTCAGACCGTTCGTCTCCGCGCAAAGGACAATGGAAACCGTTTTGGTTGGAGCGAATATGACGCGGCACTCGGCGCCTATCTTGATGCCGGCCCGCGCTCGCCTCGCGCCGGACAGGCCTCCTTAATCCCATATGGGGGTGTCGTCTGGTCGGGTCTTGATCTGGACGGGAGAGCGGCGGAGGACAATACATTCGGGATCTTCCTGGGACTTGCGGCCCGGGTCAGCAATTTTTATGCGACGGTGGAGTTGCGCGTTCCGGAGCAGACGGCGCTCGGGATTAATGCCGGTTTTTCCTTCTAGCGGGATCACGATTTAAAATCGATTTCGATCGACGCGCCGACCGGCGGCCGGCCGAACGCTTCCCAGGCATTTCCGCCGCGGAGAAAGAGCTCCATCCAACGGATTTCCTTGCCGCCGGCATCTCTCCAGCCGCTGCTTCCGGGAGCGAGCGCCATCTCTCCGAACGGGACGCCGAAGCTGGCGGGAGCAGCGATCACCTTGTGATCGGCCTTTCCGATCCGAACCACCAGTGAAGCGCCGGCCGGCTGACGGAAACTTTCACGATCAAGGGTCGTCTTCAGATTGCCGTATCCGTCGATGTAAGCAATCCTATTTTTGGGAATTTCCGGAATTTTATCGAACGGAATCTTCTCCGCCAGGATGTCGGCGCGACCTTGCACCATCTCCGCGATCGCCTGAGGAAAGAGGTCTCGTGAGCGGAACTGGGAGCCTTCCGCCGGAACGGAAACCCACCGAAGTTCCTCGGAGACTTCCCGCAGGAAGGAGAAGGCATAGCCGGCATTCACGCCGATGACACGGACCCCGGTGATCAATCGGGCATAGGCCAAGCGCTCTCCCGCGTTGCCGGCGCGAGCCCGTTTGTCATCGAGGCGGGGGGCCACATTCTGAAAGATGAGCGTTCCGGCGGGGGGGTCGTTTAATCCAAGCTGGGCCACGCAGAACCCGGCTGCCAGCGTGGAGAACGAAGGGACCGGGGTCAACATCATCTCCGCGTCCGGAAGGTAACGTTTGATCCGCTGCACCACCTCGGCAAAGGCAAGGTCTCCTTGTCCGTAATCGGCGACGATATGAACCAACATCGGATCGGTCTCCGGCACTCTCCTCGTCTGCGACGATCAATGAACGGGTGGCCTCTGGAGAGGGTTTCGATTAAGGACCGGGGGGGCGAAAGCCCCCCGGTTTAGGCGGGGGCTTTCGCTTCGCCGAAGACTTTCTTCAAGAGAGGTTCGATCTCCCCTTTCTTAGCCATTTCATCGAGAATGTCAGTGTCGCCGTAGAACTCTCCGCCGATGAAAACCTTCGGGAGGGTCGGCCAGTTGGTCATCTTGGAGAGGACCTCGCGCTTCTCCATGTTTCGCAACACATCGATCACCTCGAACGGATAGCCGTAGCGGTTGAAGAACTGGATGGTCTCCATGGTAAAGCCGCACATCGGCATCGACTTGGTCCCTTTGCCGTAGATCAAGATCTTGTTGGCTGCAACTTCTTTTTTGATTTCTTCCTCAATCGGGTTGCTCATCTAAACTCTCCTCGGTTCTATTATTAAGGACGCCATTAATGGCCGGAAGGGGCTTGTGTTGCGGCCTCTTCCGGGGTGTACGATTTAATCTCTAAAGCATGGATCCTTCCATCTTTCATCGGCTCGTTCAGCGCTTGATAAACGAAGCGTTGCCGATCGAGCAGGTTTTTTCCGCGGAAGGCCTCCGAAACGATCTGAAGGCGATAATGGTCCATCGTGCCGGTCCGATCGGCCACGGTGACAACGGCATCCGGCATCGCTTTCTGAATATAACTGATCAACATTTCTTTACTGATCATTACTAAGCTCCGTGCAATCCGTTTCCTGAAAATGCTTCACAGAAAATTGATTATACCTCATTTTATGCCGATCTTAAAGTGGAAAGAGGAACAAAAATCCAACGCGGGCGGGGGTGAAGATCGTTTCTCTCCTTTTACTTGACAGCGGATCGGAGGTTGGACTATATACTCAGGGCCGATCGGCATCGATCGGGGTTGGGATATTTCGAGGGGGGGATCGATATGGAATATGTTCCGGCTCCTGAAATCGACGAAGAGATCGCCCGGATCATCGCCTTCTTCAAATGGGACCATCTCGATCCGAAACGGGTCCGGACGATCCGAAGTTATGGGACAAGGAGCCGCCGGATTCTGGCCCGATGCCACGCCCTGCCGAAGGCGTTACAAACCGGATTGGCGCTGCCGGCGCATTATGTGATTGAGCTGGTTTCCGAGAATTATGATCGTCAATCGGACGTCGAGAAGACAAAGACCCTGATCCATGAGCTTCTTCATATCCCTGCTACTTTCGGCGGCGGTTTTCGGCATCACGATTACGTGCGCGCCCAACGGGTGAACCGGCTATATGAGAGATATGCCGCTTCCCTTTTGCCTCCTCCGATTTCCGAGGAACTTCCGACCCAATGTAGTATTCGTTTCCTGTAGGGGCGAGGCACCAGGTCGGCCCTACAGGAGCGCTTCAATCTTCCTGCAGACCACCTCCGGATCACGGATGCCGCTCAGCCGATCGGCGCGCTCCCCTTCTTTTAAATGAATTAGAATGGTGCCGATCCCAAAGAGGCGATCGAGCGGACCCTGTTCGATGCCGACGGCGGTGATCTCCTTCAGCGGAATGATCTTTTCACTGCGACCCAGAAGCCCTGTCGCCCGGTGGACAGCGGCCCGCGTGACTGCATAATGATTGGTGCGCCGAAGAAAGTAGGCCAATCCGACAAAGAGGCCGGCGCCAAAAAGATAAATCAGCCCGCTGCCGGGATCTCCCATCGCTAAAATAAAGACCGTCAGCGCTCGGAAGGTTGAGATGAAAGCAAAAAACCAAAGAAAAATGTACTCGCTCCACGCCGGTCTCCCTTCCCAGACAAGCCGATGATCTTCTTCTGAAAAGAGGGACTGGGAAGCGAGTCCATCAACCGTCATCTCAATCTCCAAATAAGGGTTGTGAGGCTTTCAAATACCCGTTGACGGGGTCCGCGTGAGGATAATTGACTTGTAACATACTTTCGCACTGAAGCGCAAAGCTTTCTGTCGGTTCGTCCGGATCAATCGCCTTGGCGATCTTCTCCAAAATGGAGGGTGACGGGAAAGGCGACACCCCAAGTTGCTTCATTATAGAGAATGAGCGCGTAAAACAATTCTTTTCCCTTCTGAACCGAAAGCGAGCTGACGGAAAAGTTGACACAATCTCTTCTTCCTGTTTGGCAGAGGACGAATTTAATTTTTGGATGTGCAGAAATGCTTTAAATATCAAATAGATGAAAAACTAAATTCACCAAGAAAGATTTAGGCATCTTTCTTGTAGGTTATAAAGGAAGACTCCATCACCCCTCCAAGGGAAAACATGAGGCAAAAACAGATCCTCCTACAAATTGGCGTTCTTCTCGCGATATCTCTCATAGGGATTGCACCCTCATGGGCCGTTCCTTTCACCACCGGGGGTACACCCGTTATTGCAATCGACGGCAATGGGGATAAGAATGTTACCGTTGATATCCTGAGTCTCGGGGGAACCTCCGCCTACAAATATGGGTACTTCTTAAATGGCTCATCGAGCTTCCAGCTTTTTCAGGGCGGGGCCGCGATTAACACCTTCAAGGGTGGAGATGTGATTAATTTTGCCCTCTATGACGGAAATCGTTACTATACCCTTTCAGGCGATCAGGCTGATAATTCCTATCAGGTCACGATGACGTTCGATCCTCAGGTGACCATCGGCGCACCGCAACAACCCGCTAACTGGACCGCTCCTTATTACTATAATGTGCTCATGACATGGCAACTCCCCAAGGGGGTTGTCGTTAGCGATGAATTGACCTTAGACCTTACCCAAAGGAGCAACGATGGCCTTGCCCCTTACCGGGTTCCTGAGCCGACTTCTATCATTCTTCTCGGAGCGGGCCTTCTGATTTTGGCGATGTACCGTCGAAAAAAACTCAAATTGAATTAGCCCCTTTCTTCAGTTCGGAAAATTAAAGTAGATTGCAATTTAACTAAGAATGTTCGAGCAACGCCGGTCAACAGATAAATTGACCGGCGTTGTTGTTTTGAATCTATTTTCCGATCCGCCGACCCATTTATTACTTCCTTCAGACTTGCACTGTCCCCACGCCAATACCACCACATCTTTCAATCGGTCAATACTTTTATCTTTTTTCAAGAGTGAATGGGTCCCTTGCGCTGGCGGAGGGAACAGAGTCTATGTTACTTTATTTATATGATCATTTCTCCTTTCCTCTAAGGACCTCTGATGAATTCCTCGTTACGATCGACCACCTATGTGACTGTTCTGGTCGCCATCACCGTCGCTTTTTTCCGTCTGGCGTCGGTGATCATGATTCCTCTGATCTTCAGTATTTTATTGAGCTACTTGGTTCACCCTTCCGTGCAATGGATGCAGCAACTTCGATTCAGAATTTGGGGAAAGGAATATCCTCTTCATCCCGGAATCGCAATTCTATTCTCCCTGCTTTTCGTTTATGCCATTCTCTCCGGTTTTATCTATCTCTTCTTCAATGAGCTGGCCGTTCTGATCACCGATCTTCCAAAATATCAGGCGCGCATCACGGCGCTCTTTCTTCCTCTTCAGGAGGGTTATCAGCATCTGGCCCAACGCTTCGCGACAAAGGGACAGCCGACCGCCGAAATTCCATTTGGACAGACCCTCACGGTCCTTCTCGGTCATCTTCCAGCCTTATTCGGGGGGATCACCGAACTGATGGTCGATCTGATCTTAATCTTCTTTCTCTCCTTCTTCATGCTGATGTACTCCTCCTCTCTCACAGACCAGTTCATACGGATGGTCCCTCGAGAACAACGGGGACAGATTAAAGAAATGTTTGATCGGCTCTCAGAGGTGATGCAACAATTTCTATTCGGAATGGCGATGGCCCAGCTCTCCGTGGCGGTGGCGGTCTGGTTCGGCCTCTGGGCCATCGGCATCCAATACGCTTTCCTTTGGGGAATCTTTTCCGGCGTGCTCCGAGTCATCCCGGTCGTCGGGCTGATCGCCAGTGCGGTTCCTCCTCTTCTCATGGCCTTGGTTCAATTTGATCGCCTGTCGCCTTTCTTTATCACCCTGATTTATCTCGTCGGGTTGCAGGTCGTGTATGATTATGTTCTTATCCCGCTCACCCTCGGACACAAAGTCGATATCAATCCATTGGCTTTTCTCCTCATGCTGATGTTCTGGGGGTGGCTCTGGGGAATTTGGGGCGCTATTTTATCTCTACCGCTGACCGCTTTGATGAGGGTGGTCTTCGACTATACGGAGCGGTTAAAACCGGTCGGAGAGATGCTGGGAGAGCCGGAAAAGATTTAAACGATCTCTCATGTCTTTTACCCGTCCCGTCGGCCTTGCCGCAATCTCCCGTTCGTTTTATAATGGGTTCTCTATCTAATCCTTTCCATTGGTCAATTTTAAAGGAGATGCCGTGATGCAGAAGCGACGTTTGGGAAAGAGCGGACTGTCCGTTTCGGCCATCGGATTGGGCTGCATGGGGATGTCGGAATTTTACGGCCAGCGGGACGACCAAAGATCGATTGAGACAATACATCGCGCGCTTGATCTTGGCATCAACTTTCTCGACACGGCCGATATGTATGGAATCGGCCGAAACGAATTGCTGATCGGACAAGCGATTCGGGATCGCCGCGACCGGGTCGTGCTGGCGACCAAATTCGGCAATGTCCGCGGGGCCGATGGCAGTTTCCTCGGCGTGAACGGAAAGCCAGATTATGTCCGCTCGGCTTGCGAGGCGAGTCTTCGGCGCCTGGGGGTCGACACGATCGATCTCTATTATCAGCACCGGGTCGACCCCGAAACGCCGATCGAAGAGACGGTCGGCGCGATGGCGAAATTGGTCCAAGAGGGGAAGGTCCGCTATCTCGGGCTCTCGGAAGCGGCGCCGAACACGATCCGCCGCGCGCAGGCCGTTCATCCGATCGCGGCGCTTCAATCGGAGTATTCCCTCTGGAGCCGGGAGCCTGAAGATGAAATTCTTCCGGTCTGCCGTGAGCTCGGCATCGGCTTCGTCGCCTATAGTCCGATCGGGCGCGGATTTTTGAGCGGGAAGATCAAAAGCATCAATGATCTGGAGCCGGACGACCGCCGGCGCATCTTCCCCCGCTTTCAGGGAGAAAACTTTCAGCGAAACCTCGATCTGGTCAAACAGATCGAGCAGCTCGCGGCGAAGAAGCAGGTCCAGCCGACGCAGCTTGCGCTCGCTTGGCTGCTGACGCGGGGAGAGGACATCGTGCCGATTCCCGGAACGACTCGGATTTCCCACCTGGAAGAAAATGTCGCGGCACTTGACATTCAACTCACGGCGGAAGAGCTCGCCTCCATCGAAAAAATTGCGCCGCCCGGCGCGGCATCGGGACTGCGCTATCCCGAAGCGGCGATGCAGGCCCTCAATCGTTAAGATCGATTTCAACGGCCTCTCTTTTCTGAACGATTCACCGCTGCGAGATGAAATCGCTTGATCAGAATCGTCTTGTTTAGATCGAGGCGGCCGAGATACCGAGGAAGGATGCGTTTGAAACAGAGCGGTAGGGGACGGGTGCGTTGGCTGATTCTCGGTTTGCTCTTTCTGATCAGCCTGGTCACCTACATCGATCGGGTCAACATTTCCGTTGCAGGAAAGGAGATGATGACGGAGTTCGGCCTCTCCTCCGTCCAGCTCGGAGCCGCTTTCTCGTCGTTCGTTTTCGGTTATGCCCTCTTTCAAATTCCGGGAGGATGGCTGGGAGATCGGTGGGGGCCGCGCGCGGTCTTAACGGGAGCGGTCCTCTGGTGGTCCCTCTTTACCGTGTTGACCGCGGCGGTGAGCTTTCCTCTTTTGAAATCCCTTTTCGGTCTCTTCGGAGCATTGCTGCTGATCCGATTTTTAGTCGGGGTCGGTGAAGCGGCGGCGCTTCCGAATTTCAATCGCGCGGTGGCGAATTGGCTCGCTCCCTCCGAGCGGGGGCTCGGAATCGGCGTCTCCATCGGCGGGATCGGCCTCGGCTCCGCGCTCACACCGCCGCTGGTGGCGGTGTTGATGGAGCGCTACGGCTGGCGCACCGCGTTCTATGTCTCGGGCGTCGTCGGCCTCTTCGTCGCAGCGATCTGGTTTCTCATCGCGCGGGATCGCCCCGACCGTCATCCCTGGGTGACGGAGGAAGAAGCGGCCTGGATCGGCCGTCCGGAGTCGGACGCGCAGGCCGGTAAGATCGGTTTTTCCGATCTGTTGCGGCGACGCTCCGTCTGGTTTCTGACCCTCAGCTATACCATGCTTGGATATATCGCCTACATCTATCTCTCTTGGTTTTTTCTCTATCTGGTCAATGTCCGAAACTTCACGGTGCTGAAGGGCTCTTTCCTAGCGACAGCCCCTTTCCTGGCGATCGCCCTCTTCTGCCCTTTGGGCGGATGGCTGACCGATCGACTAACCGATCGATACGGCCCCGGCCTCGGCAGAAGCGGCGTCGGCGCCGCCGGAATGTTCCTCACCGCGCTATTGATCTTCCTCGGCGCGATCGCTCAGGAGCCATACACTGCGATCGTCCTCCTCTCGCTCGGCGCCGGCGTGCTCTACGCCACGGTCGGGGCATATTGGTCAAGCACCATTGATCTCTCCCACCGGCACTCGGGAGCATTATCGGGATTGATGAACATGGGGGCCAATCTCGGCGGAACCCTCTCGCCGACATTGACCCCGCTCCTCGGCGAGCGCTGGGGATGGCCAATCGCGCTCGGGGTCGCGGCCGGCGCCGCATTGTTAGGCGGCTTTCTCTGGTTCGGCGTCCGGTTTGAGAAACCGGATGCGCCGCTCCGCTCTCCTTAAAGTTCAAAATCGTGCCCGCACCCATTTTTATCATCTTAAAGATTGTCGATCAATTCATTTTTCGAACGCCACCCTCTCTCCCCATTCTGATCTCCCTCGATCGATTTATTTTGGTACTTCTTTTGCTCTAACTAATAATCACTCGCGCTACCTAATTTGGCTGTTCTCTCATGGTGTGGGTCCTCTCATCCATAAGCAGATCATTAGACGAGCCTTTTTGAATTTCGAGTGTTTATTCCGAGATGTTTATGTTGTTCAGATGAAATCAACGGCCGATTACTCTTTTGCAAAATAGTTGCAAACAACAGGAGCCTTCCATGAAAACTCTCCTCCGCCCGAGCCTCTTTGTGATCTTGATCACTCTACTTGCTGTCATTGCGTCGAATTATACCGGAAGCACGAACATTGCGATGGGGGCTGTCGGGGATATTCTTTTTAATGATGACTTCAATCGAACCACAGGATTGGGTTCCAACTGGCAGACCAATGCCGGCGGCTTTACGACCGACGGCAACTTCGCCGTCTCGATGACGGCGGTCAACTTTGCCGCCTTGACAACCGCGTTGGGAACCAATGACTATGCCGTCGAATCGGCGCTCCTGGTGCCGGCCGGCTCGCTCTACTCCGGGATCATCGCCCGGGGCAACGCGACCACCTCCGATCTCTATGCCGCTCAGATCGCCACGAATGGGACGGTCAATCTCTATCGAAGAAACGCCTATGCCTGGGCGCTACTCAAATCAGCCGCCGCCGGCATTGTCGCAGGAACGTCGTATACCTTGAATTTAAAAGTCAGCGGCAGCAACCCCGTGAGCTTGGAAGTATCGCTCAACGGCGCCTCTCTCTTTACGTACCAGGACAGTTCGACTTCTCGAATTCTCTCCGGCGCGCCGGGGATTGAAAACTACAACACCGGGGTAAAGTATGATCGCTTCACCGTCTTCTCGATCACCTCGACCCCTTCGCCGCTTCAATCGATTGATGTGACCCCCGCCAACCCCACGATTCCGGCCGGCGGCACGCAACAATTTACCGCCACCGGCCGCTACAGCGACGGCAGCGCGAAGGATCTGACCGCCTCTGTTACCTGGAGTTCCAGCACCCCCGCCGTGGCGACCATGAGCAATCAAGCCGGCAGCCAGGGAGAGGCGAAAGGAATTTCCGGGGGAAGTACGACCGTTACGGCGACCGATCCGACCACCCATCTCAGTGGATCGACCGGTTTGACCGTCACCGCCGGAAACCAATCTCCGACCGCCCGTCTCTCGGCCAACCCGACCTCCGGCGCGGCACCTCTGTCGGTCCATTTTGATGGGAGCGCTTCTTCCGACCCGGATGGAACGATCGCCGCTTATGCATGGGACTTTGGCGACGGCAGCCATGGCAGCGGCGCGATCGCCGATCACACCTACACGACCGTCGGCACCTTTACCGTCACTCTCACGGTGACCGATAACCAAGGGGCCACTGGTTCGGCTTCGGCCACCATCACGACAACGGCCCAAGGAACCAGCATTCTTTTTAATGACGATTTCAATCGAACCACCGGGTTGGGCGCCAACTGGCAGGTTTACTACGGCAGCTTTGCCACCGATGGAAGTAATGCGGTCTCACAAGGAACGGTGGCGAACTGGGCCGGAATCACTCCGGCGCTGAACAGCAACGACTACACGGTGGAATCGGTGCTGACGATCCCATCCGGTTCGCTCTACTCCGGCATCGTGGCGAGAGGGAATCCTTCTACCGGCTTCCTGCAGGATCTGTATTCCGCTCAGATTGCCGCCGATGGGACGGTGAATCTATATCGGAGAAATAGCTACGCCTGGACGGAGCTCAAATCGGCTGCCGCCGGCATTGTGGCCAATCAGCCGTATACGCTTCGACTCAAGGTCTCGGGCAGCAATCCGGTGAATCTGGAGGTGGCGCTCAATGGCGTGGTGGTGATCAGTTATCAAGACAGCTCCTCCGCTCGACTGCTCTCCGGCATTCCGGGGATGGAGAACTACAACAGCAATGTGAAGTATGACCGCTTCACGGTTTACTCCAATGGGGCTGCCCCCATTAATCAGCCCCCCTCGGCGAAGCTCTCGGCTAACCCGACTTCCGGTACCGTGCCTCTGTCGGTCCATTTCGATGGGAGTGCCTCATCCGATCCGGACGGAACGATCACCGCTTACGCGTGGGACTTTGGAGACGGCAACCATGGTAGCGGCGCCACCGCCGACCATACCTACACCACGGCGGGCAACTACACGGTGACGCTCACGGTCACCGACAATCAAGGGGCCACCGGCACCGCTCAGATCGCAATCACGGCGACGACGACGGGGAGTAACATTCTCTTTAATGACGATTTCAACCGGACGACCGGCTTGGGTTCGAACTGGCAGGTCTACTATGGCAGCTTCACCACCGATGGGAATAATGCCATCTCGCAAGACGCGGTGGCGAACTGGGCGGGGATCACCCCGAATCTGAACACCAGTGACTACACGGTGGAATCGGTGCTGACGATCCCATCCGGCTCGCTCTACTCCGGCATTGTGGCGCGTGGAAATCCTGCCACCGGCTTCTTGCAAGATCTGTATGCCGCTCAGATTGCCACCGATGGGACGGTGAACCTGTATCGGAGAAATGCCTATGCCTGGACGCAGCTCAAATCAGCTGCGGCCGGCATTGTCGCCAATCAGCCTTATACGCTTCGACTTAAGATCGCCGGCAGCAATCCGGTGAATCTCGAAGTGTCGCTCAACGGCACCTCTCTTTACACCTATCAGGACAGCTCCGCCTCCCAGATTCTCTCCGGCATTCCGGGCATGGAGAATTATAACAGCAATGTGAAGTACGATCGGTTCACCGTCTACTCGAATAACCCCGGCCCCGTCAGTCAGATCAAGGCCAATCCGACGTTTGGGGTGGCCCCTTTGACCGTCCATTTCGATGGAACCGGTTCATCCGATCCGAACGGAACGCTGACCACATATGCCTGGAGCTTCGGAGACGGGACGTCGGGAACGGGGGCCACGATCGATCATCTCTACTCGACCCCAGGAAACTACCTCGCAACCCTGTTTGTCACCGACAATCAGGGGGCGACGGCGTCGTCGCAGATCCGAATCCTCGTCCAATCGAGCAGCGCTTTAATCCCCCGCTTTGCATATGTCGCCAATTCCGACTCCAACGATATCACAATGTATACGGTCGACGCGGCCACGGGCGCCCTGACGAGAATCGGTTCGATCGCTGCGGCAGGAGAGCCCTACTCGGTGACCACCGATCCCTTCGGCCGTTTTGCTTATGCCGGCAATTTTGATGCGAACACGGTCTCGATGTACCAGATTAATCCGAACACCGGCCAGCTGACGTCGATCGGGACGGTGGTCACCGGAATCGGACCGTATTCGATCGTTGTTGATCCGACCGGGCACTACGCCTATGTTGCCAATGAGAATTCGGCGACCCGGGTCTGGATGTATCAAATCAATCAGAGCAGCGGCGCGCTCACCGCGATCGGAACGGCCGACGGCGGAATCAGTCCGGTCTCCATCACGACCGACCCCACCGGCAAGTTTGCTTATGTCGCCAACACCAGCTCCAATAACGTTTCCATGTATCGGATCGACGCAGCAACCGGGGTGCTGACCCACATCGGGGAAGCGGCCGCGGGGGATGGAGCCAACGGCATCGCCGTTCATCCTTCCGGAAAGTATGCCTACGTGGCCGACTATGTCTCAAACGACGTCTGGTCGTTTCAGATCGATCCGACGAGCGGCGCGCTGACGCAAATCGGTGTGGCGCCTGCCGGGGTGCAGGCTTTCTCGATCGCCGTCGATCCGTCCGGCCAATTTGCCTATGTCGCCAATTCGGGGACCAATGATGTTTCGATGTATCAAGTCGATAGCAAAACAGGAGCGTTGATCTCGTTGGGTAGCGTGGCCGGCGGAGGAGGGCCTCGTTCAGTCTCCATCGATCCTTCCGGGAACTTTGTCTATGTCGCGAACCTCGACTCCGATGACGTCTCCGCTTATACGATCGACACCAAGACCGGACTCCTCACCCCGATCGGGAAGTTCGCCGCCGGGACAGCCTCCCACTCGGTGAAGGTGACGGGCGTGTCGCAGCCCCCTTCGTGACGATCGTCTGATGGATCTACCAATGCGGTATCGAATTTGCTTTTTTATGAGGCCAATAATCGAACGAGGAGTTCTAAATCGATTTTAAAGCGGTGAAAAACAGGCCGCGGCACCCATCCCTCCTCGCATCGGTCGGTAATGGTTTGCAACTTTCTGATCAGAAAAGTTCAATCTGAAGGGGACGATATGTGCAAGCAGAGATTTATCTGGAGCGGGATCGTATCGATGTTTCTTATTTTCATCGGAGCGGCGGGCGTCTATGCGGCGACGCTCTTCTCGGACAACTTCAATCGGACCGGATCGGGTCTCGGAGCGAACTGGATGATTGCGACCGGGAGCTACACGACCAACGGCGCGCAGGCGATCTCCGGTTCGGGAAGCACCAGCAACTGGGCGAAGGTGACGACCTCGCTCGGAACCAATGACTATCAGGTGGAGGCGATCATCACCCCTCCCTCCGGGAGCGCCTACTCGGGTCTCGTCGCCCGCGGCGACGCGGCGACCTTCTATAGCACCCTTTACGCGGCGCAGATCGACGCGGTCGGACAAAAAATTAATCTCTATCGCCGCAATGCCGGGAGTTGGACCCTGCTGCAAGGGGTCGCCGCACCGGGAGGCATTCTCGCCGGAAGCCCCTACAAACTCAAGCTGGAAGTCTCCGGGTCCAACCCGGTGGCGCTGAAAGTCTTCTTCCAAGACGCCCTTCTCTTCAGCTACACCGATGCTTCCGGTAGCCGGGTCCTCTCCGGCAGTCCGGGGATTGAGAACTACAACGGCGGGGTCGCCTACGACAACTTCTTTGTTTATTCCATCGACACCACCGGAAACCTCCCTCCGTCGGCGAAATTCTCCGCCAATCCCGCTTCGGGGGTCGCACCGTTGAAGGTGATCTTCGACGCATCGACCTCTTCGGATCCGGACGGCTCGATCAGCGCCTACGCATGGGATTTCGGAGACGGAACCACCGGACCGGGACAAATCGTCGATCACACGTATAACAACCCTGGAAGCTACACGGCGACACTCACCGTTACCGACAACAACAACGCCCAGGCGAGCGTCTCGCAGACGATCTCGGTTCAATCGAGTGGAGGTCCAACGATTCTCTTCCAAGATAATTTCAATCGGCTCGGAAACACACTCGGAACCAACTGGCGGATCGACTATGGTACCTTTTCAACCGATGGCGCAACGGCGGTCTCCGGCAACACCATCGCGAACTGGGCGGCGGTCACCGCATCGCTCGGAACCTCGGACTACGCGGCGGAGTCGGTCATCATCGTCCCGGCCGGAAGCGTCTACTCGGGGATTGCCGTTCGAGGAAACAGCAAAGGAATTTACACCGACAACTACTCCCTCCAGGTCAGCACGGCCGGAACCGTCAACCTCTATCGCCGAAACGCGAGCGTCTGGACCCTGTTGAAATCGGTTTCCGCGCCGGGGGGAATCGCAGCGGGAACCCCTTACAAGATCAAACTTCAGGTCAAAGGGGCAAACCCAACCCAACTGGAGGCAAGCTTCCAGGGGGCCTCTCTCTTTACCTACAACGACAGCAGCGCCGGTCAACTCTTCTCCGGCCTGCCGGGATTACAAAATTACAACGCGGGGGTGAAGTACGACTCGTTTACCATCTATGCGCTTGCAAGCAACGGCAACATCAGTCCGACCGCAAAATTGAACTGCACCCCGACCGCCGGACCGGCGCCGCTGACGATCTCTTGCGACGGATCGGCCTCTTCCGATCCCGACGGATCGATTGTCTCCTACGCCTGGAACTTCGGTGACGGAACGACCGGAAGCGGGGTGACGGCGGGACACACCTATTCTGCGGCGGGGAGCTTTCCGGTCACGCTGGTGGTGACCGATTCGGCCGGCGCGCAGGGGACGGCGAGCGTCACGATCACCGCCACCGGTTCCACCGGCGGCGGCCCGGTCGGCGTCGGATGGAACCTGGCGACTTCCGTGCCGGGAGATTTGAAAGGGGTCTACTTCGTCGACCAGAATACCGGTTGGGTGGTGGGACTGGATATGGCGATTTTTAAAACCACCGACGGGGGAAACAGTTGGACCAAACAGACCAACATCCTCTGGAACGGATCTCCCCCGGCGATTCTCCCCTGGATATTCGATGTCTTCTTTTTGGACCAAAATAGAGGGTGGGTCACCGGCTGGCCGGAGCTGATTCTGCACACGGAGGATGGGGGAAAGACGTGGGTCGAGCAACATCGCAACCCGATCTCCCCGAAAGACAACCAACCCTTCAACAGCTCAAACTTCTGTCAGGATTACGATTCCGACGGAAACTGCGTCCATGTGTACGGCGTCTATCTGCGCAAGATCCGATTTACTCCCGACGGGCAGACCGGTTTCTCGGTCGGTCGCTACCGCTATATTTTCAAAACGACCAACGGCGGCCAGCAATGGACCCTCCTCCCGTCTAACTGGAAAAGCCCGAACTGGAGTCCGACCCCTCCCTGCACCGACCCCGACACCGGACAGCCGGTCACGATTCATTTCAACGACTACGCGCCGCATCTCTTCAGCGTCGATCTGCTGTCGGCGAATGAGCTGTTCATTGTCGGCGGGGCGGCCGGCACCTATAACTGCCAAGACTGGTTCAACACGATCGCTCACAGCGCCGACGGCGGCATTACGTGGGACTTCCAGGTCGATCTTGATCAGAAGCAGCGCTTCTTCGACGTCAAATTTATCGGGGATGTCGGCTGGGTGGTCGGGGGAGGCGGATCGATCCTCCGGACCACCGATCGCGGAAAAACCTGGGCCGTGATGAATCCGACCCGATCGGTCACGTCAACCGATCTCTTGGGACTTGCCTTCCCGGTCCTTAATCAGATCTGGGCGGTCGGAGAGAACGGCGTGATTGTCCATACCAAAGACGGCGGCGTCTCCTGGGAAAAACAGAACAGCAAAACGCCGCTTCGATTGGAGCGGGTCTGGTTTGTCGATGCGTTCCACGGCTGGGCCGCCGCTCACCTCGGGGCGGTTCCCAGAACGAGCAGCGGGGGGGACTGAGCGCCACGGCGGAATGATATCAAGATCGCGCGCCCGCGCTCCCTTTGACCGATCGCGCGCGGCGCGCGCCTCTTGCAGCTCGCTCTGATCGCTTGCATCTTCCGGCTGAACGAGCTCTCCTCCCTTAAGAGATTTTAAGAGGAGAAACTCGTGACCGGGAAAAAAGAAACTCAGGTGAGTGGCTTAAGACGACGCGCGGGAGCGGGAGCAGGCATTCATCGTTCTCTCTCGAAGACCGGAGGATCATCCTCGTCGGGCGGCCGACGGTCAGGTCGATCAAGAGGGAGGAGCGCTCTCTTACTTCACCTCCACAAACGAGCGGCTCCACACTTCATTGAGCCACTTCTGGCGAAGTTGCGTTCGCTTCTCGTTGGTTAACTTTTCTTCCACCTCTTTTTTAACCTTCTCAAAAGGCTGTTTCCGAATGCCGGAAGGGACCTGCACTTTAAAGAGGTGGAAGCCCAAATCGGTTTGAACAACGGGGCTGATCTCGCCGTCTTTTAGACCAAAGACGACCCGATCAATCTCCGGGGTAAGCTCCCCCCTTTTGAACGCGCCGAGATCGCCCGAGGAGCGCCGCTCGGTCCTGTCGCTGTATTTTTCGATGAGCTGATCGAAGTCTTCGCCCTTCCGGGCTTCCGCTAAAATTTCTTCCGCTTTTTGCCGCTTCTCTTGAATCTCTTCCGGGGAGGCCCCGGCCGCAACACGAACGAGAATTTGCTTGAGGCGAATCTGTTCGGGAAGTTGAAACTGCTCCGGATGCGCATCGTAATAGGCCTGAACATCGGCATCGGTGATCAAGAGATTCGAGTCGACCTCCCGATTCATCAACTTGAGGACCGTCAGTTGATTTCGAAGGTCGTCCACGTACTTATCCCAGGGCACATTTTCACGGGCCACCGCCTGTTTGAACGCGTCCCGGCTCGGGAAGTGATTCCGATCCTCGATATCCTTCAGCGCGAGCTCCAGTTCGGAATCGTTGACCCGAATCCCCTTTTTCTTCGCCTCCTGCTGAAGAAGCTTCTGCTCGATCATCTGATTGAGCAGGTCATGCTCCAGATTTTTACTCGACTCCGACGGATTCAGCGAAGCGGTCGCCGGCTCGCCCGGCTTTAAATTTTTCAACGCCCGGGCCGCTTCATCCAGTTCGCTCTGCGTGATGACCTCGCGGTTGACCACCGCCACGACCCGGTCGATGGTCACCCCCCACGCGGCGCTTGCCGAGAAAAACAGGGAAGCCCCTGCGAGAAGGTTAAGAAAGTTTATGAAGGAGCTCTTCATTGATTTTGACCTCTGTTTTACGGCGAATATTCTCAAACCAACGGGTAAAGAGCGCTTCTCTCTTCTCTTCCAAGAGGATCTGATGGATACGCTCTTTTACATCTTCGAAAGAAAGGGTCCGGGCGGGCTGGCGGTCCTCCAACTTAACCAGATGATAACCGAAAGGGGTTTTGATCACCCCGCTGACCGATCCAATGTCGGCATTGAAGAGCGGCTCGAACTCCGCCGGCAGCTGCGCGGCGTTCCGATATCCGAGATCGCCATCTTTGCCGAGCTCAAGCGACTGCGCGTGCGTCCGCGCCGCTTCGGAAAAATCGGCCCCTTCGGCGAGACTCTTCTGAACCGCCTGCGCCTCCGATTCCGTTTGAAAGAGAATTTGTTTTAGTTTGATCTGCTCCGGCACCTTCCAATCGTCCAGATGGGTATTGTAGTACGCAAGCAGCTCCGCCTCCGGAAGGGAGATCTGATCGCCGACCAACTGATTCAACAATTTCTCGATCAGCAGGGTCTCCCGCGCCGACGCCTCCCAGCTCTCCCTGCTCAAATTTCGCTCGGCGAGAGAGCGAAGAAACGCCTCTTCGTCGAGCCCTTCCCGAATTTCGGAGAGCCGTTCCTGCATCTCCCCATCGGTTAATTGAATCTTCAGTCGGCGCGCCTCTTGGAGAAGCATCTTTTTCTGGATGAGCTGCTCCAGAATTCGGCGGGCCAGCTCCGCCTTCTGTTCGGGACTCGCCTCGATGTTTTTCCCATCCTTATCTTTGGTCTCTGAGATCGCCGCTTGCAGCTCTTGAACCGTAATCGGCTCATCGTTAACCAATGCCACGGTCGCTTGCATCTGAGAGGGCTTCTGCTGCCAGCAGCCGGAGAGAAGAAGGAGCCAGAGGCCGAGAAAGATCGGCTTATTTTTTCGGATCATTTTTCCCCTTTTGCAAGGTAGAAAGACAATGGGCAATGTCAAGGAAGAGATCTTCCCACCCGCGATTCCTGATCTGAATTTCAAATGAAAAGTGAGATGTAAAATGAATCCGATCTTTAAAGGCGCTGAGAAGGCGGAGCAGATCGTTCTCGGTGATCTGCGCCGACTCATCGAAAATAAATGAAAGGGTCCGCTCTCTCTCCTCGATCTTCACGATCCGGAGCGGTTTGGCCATGACTTTGAGCTGGAGAATCTGCAGCAGATGTCTCACCGGTTCGGGGAGCGGACCGTAGCGGTCTTCCAACTCGGCTCGGATCGCATCGATCTCCTCGCTCTCCTCACAGCTGGAGAGGCGCTTGTAGATGGAGAGGCGCTGATAGGTGTCGGGGATGTATTGATCGGGGATAAAGGCGGAGAGATGGAATTGCAGCGTCGGCTCAACCTCCTTGACCGCCGGGGTTCCCCGCAATTGCCGCACCGCATCATCGATCATCTTCAGATAAAGCTCGAAGCCGACCGCCGCAATCTGCCCCGACTGCTCCTGGCCGAGAAGATTCCCCGACCCGCGGATCTCCAGATCCCGTGCCGCAATTCGGAAGCCCGATCCCAATTCGGTAAATTCCTGGATCGCCTGAAGCCGCTGGCGCGCCTCGTCGGTGAGGATGCGCCCCTCCCGAACCAGAAGATAGGCATAGGCCTGCTCGCCGGAGCGGCCGACACGGCCCCGAAGCTGATAGAGCTCCGCCAGGCCGAACCGGTCGGCGTCGTTGATGATGATTGTATTTGCCGAGGGAATGTCGATCCCCGACTCGATGATCGTCGTCGTCAGCAGGAGATTGTACTCCTTCGCCTGGAATTTGAGCATCACCTCTTCGAGCACATGCTCTCTCATTTGGCCGTGGGCCACGCCGATCCGCGCCTCCGGCACCAGCTCCGAGAGAAATTTTCCGATCTGCTCGATGTTGTGGACCCGATTGTGGACGAAGAAGACCTGTCCCCCCCGAACCAGCTCGCGGAAGATCGCCTCCCGGATGATTGTCGGATCGAACGGCGCGAGGATCGTCCGGATCGCCAGCCGGTCGGCGGGGGGGGTCTCGATCACCGAGAGATCGCGCACCTGCGCCAGCGCCATTTGAAGCGTCCGCGGGATCGGCGTCGCAGTCAGGGTCAGCACATCGACCTGCTTTCGAAGCTGCTTGAGTTTCTCTTTATGGCGAACACCGAAGCGGTGCTCCTCATCGATGACCACCAAGCCGAGGTCGCGAAATTGAATGTCTTTTTGAAGGAGCCGATGGGTGCCGATGAGAATGTCGACCGCGCCGCTCTGGACATCGGCGATAATCGCCTTCTGCTCCTTGCGGGAGCGAAATCGGCTTAAGACTTCCACCCGGACCGGA
>Ga0209810_1001357_pt1 | contig 37759 bp, 39 predicted proteins | sample Coa_R1_7_FD_187159 | JGI IMG/M metagenome (GOLD analysis project Ga0209810, IMG submission 187159) | Surface soil microbial communities from Centralia Pennsylvania, which are recovering from an underground coalmine fire - Coalmine... | ecosystem: Environmental > Terrestrial > Soil > Unclassified... | reverse complement strand
CAGTGACTAGGGTGCAGCTGCTGGGGAGACAGAGGTGGCCCGGAGATGGCTCTGGGGGCTGCTGCTCGGAGTGGTGGGAGTGTTCCTGGTGGGCTGTGGCAGTACCGAGCCGTCGCCACCGGGCCGGGGCTTGCCGGACGCGGCTGCCGCGCTGAGCGAGTGTGAGCGCACAGTGGCCGAGGCGGCCTGGACGGAGGCGCTGGCGGCGTGCGAGCAGGCCCGCGCGCTGGTCCCCACTCCCCCCGCTCTCGCCGACCGGCTGGCGCAGGTGTACCTGGCCTATGGTCGCGCGGCGCTCAGCAGCGGCGACGTGGCCGGGGCCTTGACTTGGTTTGAGCGGGCGCGCGAACAGCGCCCTGATCTGAGCGAGGTCGCGAGCGAGTACGCCCTGGCGCTCGCCTATCGCGCGGGCGAGATCGCGCTCGCCAACGCCAACTGGCCCGAGGCGGTGGCCAAGTTCGAGGCGGTCTACACCGCCGATCCTCTCTACCTCGCCTGGCTGCCCGAGCGCGCCCCGCGCCAGCGGCTGGCTGAGGCGCACGTGGGCTGGGGACGGGCGCTGCTGGCCGAGCACGCGCTGGACGATGCCGAGCGCCACTGTTTGCAGGCGCGCGAGTTGGCTCCCACATTTCCAGCGGTGGGGGAGTGCCTGACCGCTATCGCGGTGGCGCGCACACCCACGCCGACCCCGACGCGCACGCCGGCGCCCACGCGCCCCATCCCGCTGCGCCCTACAGTACGGCCCACTCCGCGCCCGCCGAGCCTCGCGACGCCAGCCCCTACCGCGCTGCCGGCGCCTGCGAGCCCAGCCCCCACCTCGCCCACGGCGCTCCCGCCGCGCGGCCCAGCCGCACCCGTGTTCACAGGCCGGCCGGCGACGCCGGTCAGCGGGCCCTGATGCCCGGCCGTACCGCGCCCTGGGAGGCAGGCCCTCATTGCGCGCCGGGGGCGTGCGCCGGCCGCGGCGCAGCGGATACCCTCTAGTAGGCGGTGCTGCGGCTCGCGGGCTGTGGTGCGCCGGACACCTCGAGATGAGTGAGTCGTACATGGAAATGGAATACACCGCCCCGCTGCCCGACTTCTCGCGCGTGGCGCTTGCCGGCACCTTCCAGCTTGGGGGCCGCGCCTGCCGCCTTGAGATCTCACCGATCCGCCGCTTTCCCGACTACGGGCCCGACTACGATGTCGTCCAATGCCGGGTGCTCCTGGGCGATCAGCCGCTGACGCTGGCCGATCTCAATCCGCGCCTATCTGTGGCCGAGTGCTACCACCTGTGGAGCGACCTCTGCGCGGCGCTCCAGGAGGCCGTGCGCACAGTCTATGCGCTCCCGGCGACCGAGGAGGGCGCACCCAATCCACGGCTGGGCTGCTGGGGCCACCGCCCCGATCTGCGCGGGCAGGGCGAGTCCGACTGCTACATCGCGCTCGTCTTGGGCGTGGCCGTGGATACCCGGCCGGCGGGCCGGCGCCCCTCGCAGGTGCAGGTAGCCCGCGCGCTCGCCGCGGCGCTGCTGGCGGCTCTGCGCCGCTGGGAAGCGGCCGCGCGCGCTTGAGCAGGCCTGGTGTGCCCAGCTCCCCGCGCTTCTGCTAGAATCCGCACTACCGGTGCCGCCGCAGGCCGCGGTGGTACCCTAACCTGGCTGGAGCTGCCAGCCACGCTGGAGAGAGCCGTGCGGCGGTTGTTGCCCTTCTTACTTGCCGGCGCGCTGGCCGGCGGGGCTGTGGAGTGGTCCCTTGCCCAGAACCTCTGTTCTCCCTCCACCTTGCCTGCGATCCGCTACGCGGGCTACCCGAGCAGCATGCCCTATAGCAACGTCTCGACCCGCATCACTTCTAACTGCACAGGGCCGGCGGTCGACCTGGGCATCACGCCCGACCCCTATGCGGGCCTGGCGTTCCCCGTTCCGGACTATAGCTATTACCTCGCTGCGCCGATCGCAGCGGGGTACGGCTACCCCCCCTACCCCGCCTTTGGCACGGTGCTCGGCAGCCTGCTGCCCCCTGTCGTGGGCTACGGCGCCTACACCCCCTACGGCTACCCCGGCGCGGGCGCGTACGGCATCCCGCTGGGCGCCTATCCGAGCTGGTATCTGCCGGCCTATCAGGTTTACCCGCCCGGCACGCCCGGGCAGTGAATGAGGACGAGCACGGCCGTGCCCGCGGGGGCAGGCCGGGGGAAGGATGCCGATGCGCTGCGGTAACTGTGCCGAGGAACTCGTCGCCACGCGCGCCGACAACGTCTATGTGTGCCCGCGCTGCGGCCAGGTCTGGCAGCACGAGCCGGAGCTAGGGCAGTGGGTGCGGGCAGGCCAGAGCGTCGGTACCGATCGCCCGCTCGATGACCTGCTCGAGGAGGACTAGAGCAACCGGGACGCCGCAGCGCAGGACCGGCCCTTAGGGCGCGGCCGGCACAGCCACCGGCGGCCGCGCAGGGCGAATGGCCAGCACCATCGCGCCCGCGGCGAAGCAGGCGAGGCCGCCCGACAGGAAAGCGAACAGGTAGTCGCCGCTGAGATCGTAGAGCACACCGCCGAGCTGGGCGCCCAGGGCCGAGCCCACCTGGTGGGCGAGGAAGATCCAGCCGAAGATCGACGCGACCGATCGCCGCCCGAAGAGGTCGGCGGTGAGCGCGGTGGTCGGCGGTACGGTGGCGATGTAGCTCAGGCCGAACAGGATGGCGAAGACGTGCAGGGCGCGGGCATCCTGCACGGTCGTTAGCCAGAGCAGCGACAGGCCGCGCAGGAAGTAGGTGATGGCGAGCGGGTTGCGCCGGCCGTAGCGGTCGGCAACATAGCCGGCGGCGACGGCGCCCAGCGTGTTGACAGCGCCCATCAGGCCCAGCGCGCTCGCCGCTGCCATCTCGGCGATGCCGTGCTCGATAGCGTAAGGCACCACATGGGTGCCCACCAGCCCGCTCGTCGAGTAGCCACAGATGAAGTAGCTCCCGGCCAGCAGCCAGAACGGCAGGGTGCGCGCCGCCTCGCCAAGCCGCGTGGAGCGCTCGGCGGTGGCCGCGAGCGACTGGCTCGTCCGGGTGCTCTCCTCCGGGGAGGCGCCGAAGGGTAGCCATCCCAGTTCCGCCGGGTCGTTGCGGACCAGCAGCCAGACCAACGGTACGGTGACCGCGAGCAGGAGCACCGCCAGCGCGACGTAGCCCAGGCGCCAGCCGAAATGCACCGTGAGCCACATCGCCACAGGGATGAGCAGCAGCTGGCCGGCGGAGATGCCCGAGGTCGCCACGCCGACCACGAGGCCGCGCCGGACCAGGAACCAGTGGGCGGCGATGGCCGAGACCGTGACCGTGGACGGGCCGCCCGACGCGAGCGAGACGAACAGGCCGTAGGTCAGGTAGAGTTGCCAGAGTTCGTGGATCAGCGCCGAGCCCAGCGCCCCGACGCCGAGCAGGACCAGGCTGCCGGTCAGGATCGCACGGCTGCCGAAGCGATCGACCAGGCTGCCGACGAGCGGTTGCGCCACGCCGTAGAGCAGCAGGCTGAGCGCCGCGACGCCGGAGACCGCGGCGCGGTCCCAGCCGAACTCTTCCTCCAGCGGCTTGACGTAGACCCCGAAGGAGCTGCGCACCCCAGAGGAGACAAAGATCGCGAGGAAGGTGACCGCGACCACCACCCAAGCGTAGTGGAGGCGCCCCCGCACCATGCCCCCTCCCCGGTCGCATCTCGCTCCGATCATACCCGCTGGGCGCGGCTGCGGGCCAGCTTAGTCGACGGGGTGGTCGCTCTCAGTGTCGGCCTGCTCGCCGGCCTGCTCGCTCACCGCCTAGCCGGCGAGGAGCCGCTCGCAACCGAGGCCGAGTATATCGGCCATCTCTTCGCCGAGCTGCTGATCGTCTTCCTCGCCGCCCTGATCGCTTACTGGCTGCTCGAGGACCTCCGTGCGGCGCGGCGCGGGCGCTCCTCCTGAGAGCAGGGCCTCCCCGGCGCGCGCCGGGGAGGCCCTGCTCGCTAGCTCGGGAACGGCGGGGGGCGGGCGGTCACTCCTCGCGGCCGCTGAGAAAGCCGAAGATCTGGAGCAGGGAGAGGAACAGGTTGAAGATGTCCAGGTAGATGGCGATGGCGAACATGATCGCGTCGCCAGTCCCGCCCTTGGCCTCGCGCAGCCGCTGCATGTCCACCAGGATGAAACCCGAGAAGATGATCGCTGTGGCGGCGGAGATGACGAGGCTAACTAGCGGCGCATGCAGCAGCAAGAGGTTGACCAGGCTGGCGATGATCACGCCGAGCAGCGCGACTGTCAGGAGGCTACCCAGCCCAGCAAGATCGCGCTTGGTGGTCCAGGCATAGGCGCTGAGGGCGAGCACGAGCGCCGCGGTCGTCGCAGCCGCGTTCAGGACGACCATGCCCATCCCGCGCGCCAGGTAGGTTTCCACCACCAGGCCCAGGAGCAGCCCCTCGGCCATGCTGAACAGGTAGAACAGCCCCAGGTTGATCGGCGACTTCTCTTTGAGGAAGTAGAGCGCGATCAGCCCGCCAAAGGACCCGACGAGGGCGAGCCAGAACGCGCCAGGGCCCAGATACGGCGCCAGGTAGGCGCCTCCTGCGGTGAACAGCAGCGAGAAGGCGAGGAGCCCAAAGACCTGACTAGCCAGGGTGGCGCGTGCACGCTCGCTGACACCAGCGTATTCCATCATGCCTCCGCCCTCCGTACCTCCACCCCGACGGTCTGTGCGTGGTCGGGGACCACGTGTGGGTTTCATAATAGCACACTGGCTGGCCGCTGTTAGGAGATGGCCTCTCTCATGCTCGCCGGCCTGCCGCTCGGGCAAGTGCAGGGTAGCAGCACGGGGCGGCGGCCGGGGCGGCTGGGCCGTTGCCGGCGCGACCGCGATCTGGTACCTTGGGGCGGCACTTCGATACCCGGGAGGGAAGAGCCCATATGAACCGGTTGGTCACGTATGGGAGACGCAGCCTGCCGGCCATCGTGCTCGCGCTCGCCCTGGGCGCAGCTGCGGTGGCCCAACAGTCGCCGGAGGTGCGCGCGATCAACTACACCTACGAGCCGGCGACGCTCACCATCTCCGCGGGCACGATGGTGCGCTTCGTGAACCTCGATGACGACGTACACACGATCAGCCACCGCGGCGGCCTATTTGAGTCAGGCCTGCTGTTCAAGGGCGATAGCTGGACCTATGTATTCAACACCCCCGGCACCTACGAGTACTTCTGCCTGCCGCATCCTTGGATGCAGGGAACGATCATCGTGCAGTAGGCGGGCGCGCCGGCAGCCGCCCGCGGGCCGGTGCCATCCCTGGGTGAGGAGGGCTCATGCGCATCGATGTGCACGCGCACTACTACCCGCCAGCCTACCTCGAGGTGCTCGAACGAGCCTACGCCCATCCCACCACCCCGCGCGAGATAGGGGTGCGACGGATTCTCGACGGGAAGATCCGTCCCACGCCCGCGATGTCTCGGCTCGACGACCGCCTGGCGGAGATGGACCGCTTCGGGGTCGACATGCAAGTGCTCTCGGTCTCGATCCCCCAAGCCTACCACGCCGACCGGGCCACCGCGGTGGCGATGGCGCAGGCGGCGAACGACGGGACGGCGGAGGCCTGTCGGCGGTATCCCGCACGGTTCAAGGGCTTCGCGAGCCTGCCCCTGCCACACGTCGATGCCGCGCTCGACGAGCTGGCGCGTGCCATCGACCAGCTGGGGCTGCACGGGGTCGTGCTGGGCGGTAACGTGCTCCAGGAGCCGCTCGACAAGCCGGAGTTTGCCCCGCTGTTCGACGAGATCAACCGCCGCAACCTGGCGGTCTTCATTCACCCCATGGTGCCGTGCGGCGTCGAGTGTATGCAGGAGTACGACCTGGCTGCTGCCGTCGGCTACATGCTGGACAGCTGCCTCGCCGCGCTCCGCCTCGTGTACAGCGGGACCTGCGAGCGCTGCCCCAACCTGCGCCCGATCCTCTGCCACGCCGGCGGCTACCTTCCGTTCCAGTGGGAGCGCCTGAACGCGTCCTACTACACGCGTCCCGAGGCGCGCGCGCGGATCTCACGGCCGCCCACGGAGTACCTCAAGCGCTTCTTCTACGACAACGCGAACTTCCACGTGCCGGCCCTCCGCTGCGCGCTCGAGACGGTGGGGGCCAGCCAGCTGATGCTGGGGAGCGACTACCCGTTCGGCTTGGGCGATATCGGCAAGATGGTCAGTAGCTTCGAGGCGCTGGGGCTCGGGCCCGAGGACCGCGCGCGGGTGGAGAGCGGCAACGCGCTGAGCGTGCTGCGCTAGGCGCTGTCTCGGGCGCGCTGCGGGTGCGCGCCCCGGCCAGGGGCTACTCTTGGCCGCCCGCGATCGGCGCTGGCGCGGCAGCGCGCCGGGGCGTGCCCGGGCCGCCGCGCCAGAACGGCAGGAGGGAGAGGCCCACGCCCGCGCTGCACACCACCGCCATCGCCAGGCTCACCTGCTGGAAGCCTACCAGGAACCCGCTGGCCGTGCCCCCGCCGCTCAGGGCGTCGGCCACCGCCGCGCCCATCACCGCCCCGGCGATGGCTACCCCGATGCTGTGGCCAAGCTGCCGCGTGGTCTCGAGAAGCCCGGAGGCTAGCCCGCGCAGCTGCGCCGGCAGCAGCCCCACGGCGAGGGTGTTGTTGGCCGTCATGTACAGGCCCGTGCCCACCCCGAGCACGAGGCCGGTCGCGACAATCGCCGCGTAGCCGAGCGGGGCGAACACCCCCATGCCCAGCAGCCCGCAGGCGATCAGTCCCATGCCGAAGGGCGCCAGCCAGGTCGCACGGTAGCGGTCGTAGAGCCAGCCGCTGATATAGGCGAAGACGACCCAGGTGACCTGGAGCGCGAGCAGGAAACCCCCGGTGTAGGTGTGCGGCAGCCCCAGGGCGCGCTCCAGCAGGAACGGCGTAGTGAAGATCGAGGCCATCATCGTCATGTGCATGATGCCATTGGCGATGGCCAGGGCGTTGAAGTCGCGGTGGCGCAGGTCGCTGAAGCGCACGAGCGGCGCCGCGCGGCGGCGCTCGACCCAGACGAAGGCGGCCAGCAGCACCAGCGCGGCGACCTGGAGGCTGGTGTGGTAGGCCCAGCCGGCCTGGAAAGTCTCCTCGCCGCCGTGGAGGTGGCTGAGCGAGAGCGAGCCGACTGTGAGGGTGAGAAACAGCAGCAGCGCGCCCAGGAGGTCGGGCTGAGCGGGCGAGCGCGTCGCCGGCTCGCGGAGCCCCCGCGCGCTCCACAGGCCCAGCAGCCCCAGCGGCCAGAGCACCCAGAACAGCCACTGCCAGCTCAGCGCGTCGAGGAAGAGCGTGGCGTAGAGCAAGCCGGTGACCCCCCCGAGCGAGGCGGCCATCTGCACGATGCCCACCGCGCGCCCCCGCTCCCCGCCCGGGAAGGCGTTGGCGATGATCGCCAGGCCGTTGCCGAGCAGGAGCGCGCCGCCCAGCCCCTGGAGGCCCCGCAGGACGATGAGCGCTGCCACGTTGGGCGCCAGCCCGCCAAGCCCGCCGGCCAGGCTGTATAGCGCGATTCCCGCCGTGTAGATGCGGCGGTGGCCATAGAGGTCGCCCAGCCGCCCCGCTACCAGGATGAACCCGGTCAGGCTGAGCAGGTAGGCGCCCACGACCCAGCTGATCACGCTGAACTCGGCGTGGAACACGTCGGCCAGGGTGGGCAGGATAGACGAGATCGGCATGGTGGCGAGCTGGACCGAGAACTGGCCGATAACCACCGTGGCCAGGGCCGCCCGCCGCGCCGCGGTCTGCGGGTCGGGGAGAGCGCGCACGGAGCACCTCCTCGGCGTGAGCGCCGTCGCATTGTAGCATGCGCCGCACCGGTTTGACGCCCGCCGCGCGGCCTGGTAGCCTCTCGGGTGACGCCGGGAGAGCGGTGTTACCCTGCGGCGGGGCGGCGCCCGCGCTATGCTGTCCCGCGCCGCGCCTGCCGGTCTCCCCGCACCCTGCGGCCCCGAGGTAGAACGATGGTCATCGAGTCGAGCTTCCTCGTCCGCGCGCCCCAGCAGCAGGTATGGGACTTCCTCATCGATCCGGTGCGGATGGTCGGCTGTGTGCCCGGCTGCTCGCAGGTCGAGCAGCTCGACGAGCGGACCTACCGCGCCACGATGAGCGTCAAGGTGGCTTATATCACCTTCAACGCCACGACCGAGGTGACCATCACGCGGCTGGACCCACCGCGCGAGCTGGAGTCGGTGGTAAAGGGCGAGGACCGGCGGCTGGGCAGCAACGTCCAGGCGGTGGCGACGCTGCGGCTGACGCCTCAGCCCGATGGCACCACCGAGGTGGCCTACCGGGCGGATGTCTCGCTGTGGGGCAAGCTCGGCACCCTGGGCGAGCCGGTCTTCCGGCAGAAGGCCACGCAGATGGGCCGCGAGTTCGCCCAGTGCGTGAAGAGCAAGCTTGAGGGCGCGGCATGACGCTCAAGCGCTTCGACCTGCTCCAGCCCACGACGGTCGCCGAGGCCTGCGCGCTCTACCAGGAGCATGAAGGCGAGGCCAGCTACATCGCCGGCGGCACCGCGCTCATGATCATGCTCCGCGAGCGCGTCTACCACGCGCCCTACCTGATCGACCTCAAGACCATCCCGGGACTGGACTACATCCGGCACGAGCCTGGCGTGGGACTGCGCCTGGGCGCGCTCGTCACACACCGGGAGGTAGAGCGCTCGCCGCTGGTGCGCGCGCGGCTGCCCGTGCTGGCCGAGACCTACCGCCAGGTGGGCAACGTGCGCGTGCGCCACGCCGCCACCGTGGGCGGCAACCTCGCGCATGGCGACTACCGCCTGGACCCGCCCGCGCCGCTCATCGCCCTGCGCGCTGTGGCGCGGCTTGCCGGCCCGGCGGGCGAGCGCGAGGTACCGCTCGAGGGGTTCTTCCTCGGCCTGTACACCACAGCGCTGGAGCCGGGCGAGATCCTGACTGAAGTGGTCGTACCCGACCCGCCGCCGCGCACCTATGCCGCCTACCTGAAATACACCTCGCTCTCCGCCATGGACTGGCCCTGCCTCGGCGTAGCGGCGGCGGTGACGCTGGCGGAGAACGGCACCTGCGATGACCTGCGCATCGTGCTCACCTCAGTCTCGAGCACACCGTTCCTCCTGCGGGAGGCGGCGGAGCTCGCGCACGGCGAGCGCTTCACGGGGGCGCTGCTGGCCGAGCTGGGGACGCGGGCGGCCAGGCAGATCGACCCCACGCCGGACATCCGCGGCACGGAGTGGTACAAGCGCGAGATGGCCCGGGTGTTCGTCGGCCGTGCGATACGCGCCGCGCTGGCCCGGGCGGGCCTCGCGGTAGACGGGTAGGTGGCGGCAGGCGACGGTGATGCGGGCAGAGCACTGGCACGAGGAGGCCTGGCATGGCGGTTGACGTGGATTACACCGTGGTTGGCACTTCGGTCCCACGCCTCGACGGCCTGAAGAAGGTGACCGGCCGGCCCATCTACACCGGCGACATCGAGCTACCGGGCATGCTCCACGGGGCGATCCTGCGCAGCACCTACCCCCACGCGCGGGTGGTGCGCGTGGACAAGACCCGCGCCGAGCGCGTGCCGGGGGTGGTGGCCGTGGTCAGCGGAGCCGACGTCGCGAACACGCCGGGCATCGACCCCTGGTACGGGCCGGTCTTCCGCGATCAGGCCATCCTGGCTATCGACAAGGTCCGCTACATCGGCGATCCCGTCGCGGCCGTGGTGGCGGCGGACCGCGAGAGCGCCGAGGAGGCGCTGGAGCTGATCGAGGTCGAGTACGAGCCGCTGCCCGCGGTGTTCGACCCGGTGGAGGCAGCCCAGCCGGGCGCGCCGCTGGTGCACGAGGTGCTCAAGCCCGCCCGCGCGTTCGCCGACATGGCCCACGTGGCTGCGGTGGGGGGGACCAACGTCTGCTACCACCAGAAAGTGCGGAAGGGCGACGTGGAGGCGGCCTTCGCGCGCGCCGACTACATCTTCGAGGATACCTACACCAGCCCGCCCGCCCAGCACGCGCCGCTCGAGCCTCACGTCACCCTGGTGTACATCGACGAGGACGACCGGATCAACATCTGGACCGCCACCCAGAGCCCGTCCTTCATCCGCACGGATATCGCCGCCATCTTCCGCGTCCCGCTCAACCGCGTGCGCGTCATGGTGCCCTATCTCGGCGCTGGCTATGGCTCCAAGCTGTACGACAAGCTCGAGCCGCTCACCGCCTACCTCGCCTACATCACGCGGAAGCCGGTGCGCATCGCGCTGAGCCGCCCGGAGGAGTTCCTGACGATCACCAAACACGCGGTGGTCGCGCGGTGCAAGATGGGGGTGATGAAGAACGGCGACATCATCGCCTGCGAGACGGAGAACTACTGGAATACCGGCGCCTACGCGGACATCGGCCCGCGCGTCGTGCACAAGTCGGGCTACACCTCGGCGGGGCCCTACAAGTTCCCGAACGTTAAGATCGACGCCTACTGCGTGTACACCAACAACGTGCCCGCCGGCGCCTTCCGTGGCTTCGGCGTGCCGCAGATCGTCTGGGCCTACGAGTCGCAGATGGATGTCGTGGCCCATAACCTGGGGATCGATCCGCTCGAGCTGCGCCTGCGCCACGCCCTCGACGAGGGCGACGAGTTCGCCACAGGCACGCCGATGATCTCTATCGGCGTGAAGCAATCGCTGCGGCAGGTGGCCGAGGCGATCGGCTGGGACCCGCCGCGGCCGCCGCGGCGGGTCTATCCCGGCAGCGGGCCGCTCCGCGGCAAGGGCCTCGCCTGCGGGGTGAAGGCGGTGCTCACGCCCTCCATCTCCGGCGCCGTGGTGCACATGAACGCCGACGGGAGCGTGACCGTACTCTCCAGCACGGTGGAGATGGGCCAGGGCTCGGAGACGGCGCTGGCCCAGATCGCGGCGGAGGAGTTGGGCGTGCCGATCCAGAAGGTGCGCGTGCACCTGCCCGACACTGACGTGACGCCCTACGACACGATCACCGCCGGCAGCCGCTCGACCTACCACATGGGCAACGCCATCCGTCGCGCGGCGGGGCAGATCAAGCAGCAGCTGTTCGAGGCCGCTGCCGAGGTGCTGGAGGCGAACCCCGAGGATCTGGTGCTGCGCAACGAGCGCATCTTCGTTCGCGGGGCGGAGGAGCGCGGGCTCACGATTCCCGAGGTGTTCGCGGTCAAGCTCGGCGCGCTCGGCACCAACCTCGTCGGCGAGGCGACCTACAAGACGATCGCCGAGCCACTGGACCACGAGACCGGACAGTCGAAGAAGAGCACCGAGTTCTGGTTCTCCGGCGCCACCGCCGCCGAGGTGGAGGTGGACCCGGAGACCGGGCAGGTCCGGGTCCTCAAGCTCGTGGCCGCGGCGGATGTGGGCAAGGAGGTCAACCCGCACCACTGCGTGCAGCAGATTGAGGGGGCCGCGATCCTCACGCTCGGGCTGACCTTCTTCGAGTGGATGAACGTGGACCAGGGCCAGGTGACCAACGCCAGCTTCCTCGACTACCAGCTGCCCTCGCTCAAAGACGTGCCGCCGGAGATCGTAGCGCTCAGCGTGACCGTGCCCCATCCCGATGGCCCCTACGGCGCGAAGGGCGTGGGGGAGTCGGGCACGCTCTCGGTTCAGGCCGCCATCGGCAACGCGATCTACAACGCCGTGGGCGTGCGAGTGAAGGACTTACCGATCACGCCCGAGAAGATCCTCCGGGCGCTCCGCGCGGCGGAGCAGTCTTAGGTGGGCGGCTCGAGCGCGGCCGCGCTGGCGGCCGACCATCCCCTGGGGAGCGGAGGCGACGTGAAGCGAACGATCACCCTCATCGTCAACGGGGTCGAGCGCCAGCTGGAGGTGCAGGACCACTGGCTGCTCTCCGACGTCCTGCGAGAACAGCTCAAGCTCTACAGCGTGCGCGAGGGCTGTGGGACAGCGGTTTGCGGCTCCTGTACGGTGCTGCTCGACGGGCGTCCGATCGCCTCCTGCCTGACGCTCGCCGCGCGCCTCGACGGCCGTCGCATCGAGACCGTGGAGGGGCTCAGCCAGGGGGAGCGGCTCCACCCGATCCAGGAGGCGTTCCTCGAGGAGCGCGCCTTCCAGTGCGGCTACTGCACCCCCGGCTACATCATGGCCGTGAAGGGGCTGCTCGACGAGAACCCGGATCCCAGCGAGGAGGAGCTGCTCGACTACCTCGCCGGCAACTACTGCCGCTGCGCGGGCTACCCGGACATCCTCCGCGCCGTGAACAGCAGCCGGCTGAAGCTGGCGCGCCAGCGAGCGGCCGCCGGCCCGCCCACGGGCAGCTAGGGGCGGCGCGCGGGCGGAGCGCCTAGCTCTCCGGCACCTCGACCAGGACGGCGTCGCCCTCGACCTTCACCGGGTAAGTGCGCACCGGGGCGCGCGGCGGGGGCCGCAGCACCTCGCCGGTCCGCACGTCGAACTGGCCCCGGTGCCAGGGACAGGTGAGCACATAGCCGCTCAGCTCGCCCTCGGCCAGGGGGCCCCCGACGTGGGTGCAGGCCGCATCGATCGCGTAGTACTGCCCATCGACGTTGGCGACCGCGATCGCGCGCCCCCGCACCTCCGCGTGCTTGACCATGCCCGGAGCGAAGCCCGTCGTTTCCGCGACCTTGACGTACTCCGCCATCGCCATCCCTCCGGAAATACGCTGGCCTCGCCGGTATGGGCTCGACTCGCTAGCGACGCCCGGCCCCGCTACCCCGGCGCCGACCGCCTACCGCTTGTAGTAATCGGCGTTGATCTGGATGTACTGCTTCCACTGCTCGGGCACGTCGCTCTCGGCATAGATCGCGCTCACCGGGCAGACCGGCTCGCAAGCCCCGCAATCGATGCAGGTGTCCGGATCGATGTAATACTGTGGATCGGCGTCCGTGGAGTGGATGCAGTCCACCGGGCAGGCCTCGACGCAGGAGGCGTCTTTCGTCCCGATGCAAGGCTCACAGATCACATAGGCCATCGCGCGTTCCTCCTCGCCTGGCATTCCAGGAGAATAATACTATGTTTGCTGAGTATATGGCCTGCCGATTAGACGGCGCAAGCGCGGCGGTGCGCCCTGCCGGCGCGGCACTGGCCTGCTCGGCTGTGCTGCGGTATAAGTGGGCCGGGCAGCGGTGTGGGCGCACCGGCCGCCCGTGTCGCTGCGTAGCCGGGAGGTAAGGAGCAGGCCATGACCTCTTATCCCGTTATCGATGCCGATGGGCACGTGAACGAGGGCGATGTGGACTTGCGGCCGTGGCTGCCCGAGGCGTACCGCCCCCTGGCTCCCATCCGCCTCAAGGACAACCGCGGCCACGCGCGCATCTTGCTGGAAGGTCGGATCTGGGCGGCCTCGGAGGGGCCGCACCCCGGGGTGAGCGGGCCATTCGCGCCGCACATCGTCGGCTCCCGCCCCGGCATGGTCGACCCTCAGCTCCGGCTCCAGGATATGGACACGGAGGGCATCGATGTTGCCGTGCTGTTCGGCACCCAGATCGCCCTCACGGTCAACGGGCTGATGGACAAGGGCCTGGCGGCCGCGCTCTGCCATGCGGTCAACCTCTGGCTCGCCGAGTACTGCGCCGCTGATCGCCAGCGCCTGCGCGCCGTCGGCCTCATCCCCTGCCAAGACCCGCCCGCGGCCGTCCGCGAGCTGGAGTGGCTGGCCAAGCAGCCGAGCTTCGTGAGCGCGATGCTGCCGACCAATGTCTACGGGCGCAACCTGGGCGAGCCGGACTTCTTCCCCATCTACGACGCGGCCCAGGCGCTCGAGATCCCGCTCTGCGTGCATCCCCAGACCGGCCACGACGGCCAGTACGGCGTCTGGGGCGTGATGGGGGCGGGCAGCGAGCGGTTCTTCAAGTACGCCTACGTGCACATGACGGCGTTCCCCTTCGAACTCATGATCGCCCTGATGCACCTGATCGGCGAGGGGGTCTTCGATCGCTTCCCGCGCCTGCGGGTGGGCTTCATGGAGGGCGGGATCGGCTGGGTGCCCTACTGGGTCGAGCGCATGGACGAGCACTTCGAGAAGCTCCGCCCGCAGTTCCCGAACCAGCAGCGCCGCCCCAGCGAGATCGTGCGGAGCGAGCAGGTCGCGTTCACCTGTGAGCCGGAAGAGGCGACGCTCGAGTACGTGCTCGACGTGGTGGGGGAAGAGCAGGTGATGTACGCCTCCGACTACGCGCACTGGGACTGTGAGTTCCCCAACTCGGTGCGCGCGATCCGCGACCGGGCGACGCTCTCGCCCGAGTGCAAGCGGCGCGTCCTCTCGGAGAACGCCATCCGCTTCTTCCGGCTGGAGAACTTGCCGGCGCACACCGTCGCGGAGCGTCTGAGCGCCGCGCGCTAGGCACCACGTGGGCGGCGCGGCTCAGAGAGGGGCCGCGCCGCCCATGCCCTGACGGGCTCCTTACCGAACTCTTGCGCTCCTCTTACACGGCACTAGGTACCATACCTGCAAGGTGACCGCAGGGGCCGGGGGATTCACCCTGGTGCTGTGCACTCTCGCATGCGCGTTGGCCCCGAGGAGGTTGCTTGATGCCCACTCCGTTGCCGCCACAGCGGTCCCCCAGCTCTGACGAGCCGGTGGTACCGCCGACAGGCTCCACCATCGCCCCACAAGCCGAGGGTACCTCGCCGCCCTCCGACAAGGAGTCTCAGGAGGCGGGGGGCGCTGAGATGCCCGCGCGCGTTGCAGAGTTAGAGGCGGCGCTGGCCGCGGCGCGCGCGGAGGCGGCAGAGCAGCGCGCCAAGGCGGAGAGCTACCTGGACCTGCTCCAGCGCACGCAGGCCGACTTCTTGAACTACAAGCGGCGCCGTGAGCAGGAGCGCGCCGCGGAGGCCGAGGCGACGCAGGCGGAGTTGCTTCGCCAGCTCCTCCCAGTGCTCGACGATCTGGAGCGCGCGCTGACACAGGTGCCGGCGGAGCTGCGCGGCCACCCCTGGGTCGAAGGCATGCCCCTCATCGCGCGCCGGCTGCGCCTGGCGCTGGCGGAGGCCGGGCTGACGCGCGTGGGCGCGCCGGGCGAGCCGTTCGATCCCCGCTGGCACGAGGCGGTGGCCTACGAGCCGCATCCCGACTACGCCGAGGGGCAGATCGCTGCGGTCGTGCGCCCGGGCTACCGGCTGGGCGACCGGGTCGTGCGCCCGGCGCAGGTCACGGTGGCCGCAGGCCGGCCGCGGGCTTGACCCGGGCCTGCGGTGGCGCGCTTAAAAAAGGCTTAGCGCAGCTTTAATGCTTCTCTAACACGCGTGGTGCTAGCATGGGGCCGCCAGCAGGCCAGGCCCTGCTGGACGGCTGCCCGAGCTCTACGGTGGGTAGGAGTGGTGTGTCGCCGCGAGGCGACGCGATGGCGGGGGTGAGAAGCGATGGTCCGATGGATCTTCGCCGGAGTAGCAGGGGTGGTGGCGGTGAGCCTGCTGCTGGCCCTGGTGCCGGGCGCGGCGCTCGCCGCGACGCTGCCGGACGTGACCATCTCCACCGACTATCCCACAGTCAACGTCCAGGCGGGGAAGAGCGCGAAGTTCACGATCCGCTTTACTAACAACGGAACGGTCGATCGCCAGCTCGACATCAGCATCAGCGGGCCCGAGGACTGGAAGCCGCAGCTCAAGAGCCAGAGCTTCATCGTCCGGAGCGCGTACATCGCAGCGGGCAAGAGCCTCGTCGCCGATTTCCAGGTCGAGCCGCCGCCCACGACGGCGCCCGGCGACTACCGGTTCGTGATCCGCGGGGTCTCGCCCGACGGAGCCGGCGAGGCGGTGCTGAACCTGACCATCGGTATCCAGGACACCGGGCCGAGCGGGGTGCGCCTCGTCACGCAGTATCCCGTCCTGCGGGGTGGCGCCGACAAGGCGTTCGAGTTCAAGGTCGACCTCGTCAACCAGTCCGATGAGGACCGCGACTTCACGCTCGCGGCGCGCGCGCCGGAGGGCTGGGAGGTGACGTTCCAGCCCGCGTACGAGAAGCGGCAGATCTCGGAACTCCGCGTGAAGGCGGGGGAGACCCGCGGCCTGGATATCCAGGTGACGCCGCCGCGCACGGCGCGCGCGGGCGACTACCCGATCCTGATCGTGGCGAGCGCGGGGCCGGACCAGGCGACGGCCGAGCTGAAGGCTCAGATCACGGGGAACTACAAGCTCACGCTGGGGACGCCCACGGGCACGCTCAACGCGCAGGCGACCGCTGGTGAGGAGAGCAAGGTAACGCTCAACGTCCAGAACACCGGCAGCGGCGACCTGATGAACGTCTCACTGTCGGCGCAGAAGCCGGAGGGCTGGGAAGTCTGGTTCCAGCCGGAGGCGCTCGACCGGATCCCCGCGGGCGGCAGCCGCGAGGTCGTGATGAGTGTCAAGCCGTCGAACCGGGCGATCCCCGGCGACTACATGGTGCGCGTCACGGCGTCCAACCCGCAGGTCTCCGAGCAAGTGGGCATCCGCGTGAGCGTGGGGACGCCCACGCAGTGGGGCCTCGTCGGGCTGGGCATCATCGCGCTGAGCCTGGGGGGCCTCTACGGCGTGTTCCGCCGCTTCAGCCGCCGCTAGGCTGCCGGCGCCCGTGCAGTTCGCCCGTGGTAGAGAGCGGGAGGGGAGGTGCGGGATGGAGGTGGTGCAGGAGCTGGCGAAGGAGACGCGCACACCCCAGCCCGTAGTCGAGGAGACGCGCGCGCCCGCCCCGCCAGGGGAGGCGCCAGCGGTGATCGAGACCGTCGGGCTCACGAAGCGCTACGGCAGTCTCGTGGCCGTCGACGGGCTGAACCTCACGATCTACGAGGGCGAGGTGTTCGGCCTGCTGGGGCCCAACGGGGCCGGCAAGACCACAACGATTCTGATGCTGCTCGGGCTCACCGAGCCGACCGCAGGCCACGCGCGCGTCTTGGGCTACGATCCGACGCGCGAGCCGCTGGAGGTCAAGCGCCGCGTCGGCTACCTGCCTGAGAACGTGGGCTTCTACGAGGATCTCACGGCGCGGGAGAACCTCCTGTACACCACCGAGCTGAACGGTATCCCCCGCGCGGTTGCCCTGCAGCGCATCGACGCGCTGCTGGAGCGCGTGGGCCTGGCGGAAGTGCGCGATAAGCGCGTCGGCCAGTTCTCGCGGGGCATGCGCCAGCGGCTGGGCATCGCTGACGTCCTGGTCAAGGAGCCGCGCCTGATCATCCTCGACGAGCCCACCATCGGCCTCGATCCTGATGGGACGCGCGCCCTGCTGGACCTCATCCGGCAGCTGAGCCACGAGGAGCACATCACGGTGCTCGTCTCCTCGCACCTGCTGGACCAGGTCCAGCGCATCTGCGATCGTGTCGGTATCTTCGTGCGCGGCAAGCTCGTCGCGGCCGGCCCGATCCGCACGCTCGGCGAGCAGCTCCTGGAGGGGCAGCCCCGCCTCGTTGAGGTGCAGGTCGTTCCGGAGGCCGTCGACGCCGCCGCCGCCGCGCTGGCCGGGGTGCCCGGGGTTGAGGCGGTCGAGCGCGACGGGGACATGCTCCTATTGCGCTGTCAGGAGGACGTGCGGGCCGAGCTGGCGCGACGGGCGGCGCCGTTCGGGCTGCTCGGGCTGCGCCAGCGCGGGGTCAGCCTCGAGGACATCTACCTGAAATACTTCCGCGAGCACTGAGCGATGCCGCGAGGGGCCCGGGTGCGACCCACCCGGGCCCTCCTGGCAGGGAGGTGGCTCGATGCCCGGACTGCTGCCCGTGTTCCGCAAGGAGCTAGCCGACCACTTCAACAGTCGGCGCTTCATCATCCTGTTCCTCCTGGTCCTCGTCTCGGGCCTAGGAGCGGCCTATGTCGCCGCCCAGTCCATCCGCGAGGAGCTCGGACGCGCCTCCGAGATGCCCGTATCGGTCTTCCTCCTGCTGTTCACCGCGTCCAACGGCACGCTGCCGGCCTTCATCACCTTCATCGGCTTTCTGGGGCCACTGGTGGGCCTGGCGCTGGGCTTCGACGCGATCAACAGCGAGCAGGCGCGGGGCACGCTCAGCCGCCTGCTCGCCCAGCCGATCTATCGGGACTCTGTGATCAACGGGAAGTTCCTGGCGGGCCTCGCCACAATCGCCGTGATGCTGACCGCCATCACGCTGCTGGCCACCGGGCTGGGGCTGCCGCTCATCGGCCGGCCGCCGGGGCCAGAGGAGATCGCGCGGCTCGTGCTCTTCATCGTGCTCAGCGTTGTCTACGTCGCCTTCTGGATGGCGGTGGCGATCTTCTTCTCCATCGTCTTCCGGCAGACAGCGACTGCGGCGCTGGCGAGCATCGCGCTGTGGATCGTCTGTGCGTTCTTCGTCGGGATGTTGGCGGGCGTGGCAGCTGACCTGATCGCGCCGCTCGGCCAGGATCCCGCACCAGCGCAGGTGCTCCGCAACGACGAGCTGCGGCGGGCCATCGCGCGCATCTCCCCCACGCGCCTCTACGCCGAGGCCGTCGGCATCATCATGAACCCCAGCCGCAACATGCTGAGCGACCTGGTGCTGGCCAGCGAGGTGCGGGGGATGGTCCCTGGCACCTTGCCGCTGCTCCAGAGCCTGCTCCTGGTCTGGCCTCAGGTAACCGGTCTCATCGCGCTCACCTGCATCTGCTTCGCGGCCTCCTACATCCGGTTCATGCGCCAGGAGATTCGCGCCTAACGCGCGGGCCGGCTGGCCGGCCGCGTGAGTGCTGCCGCTCTTAGCGCCCGCGGCCGGGCCGCGCCTCCTCTCCGGCTCCCGGCAGGCCTCGAGGGGGGCGGTATACTACCGACAGCAGCGCGCTCGCCCGGCGACCGCGCCAGCAGAGGGGAGGGGCCGTGAGCCTGCGAGTGATCGTCTTTTCCGACTACGTCTGACCATACTGCTACCTGGCCGAGGGGCCCTTGGCCGAGCTCCAGCGCCGCCACGCCGTCGAGGTGATCTGGCTCCCGTACGAGCTGCGCCCCGAGCCGGTGCCGCTGCCGGACATGACCGGGCCCGCCCTCGCCCGCTTCCGCGCCAGCTGGGAGCGCGGGGTGGTCCCGCTGGCCGCGCGCTACGGCGTAGAGATGCACTTCCCGCCCCACAAGCCGCGCTCGCGCTGGGCCCACGAGGCCGCCGAGTTCGCGCGCGATCGCGGCTGCTTCGATGCCATGCGCGTGGCCCTGTTCCGAGCCTACTTCGTCGCGAACCGCGATCTGGGCGACCCGGAGGTGCTCGTCGACGTCGCCACGAGCGTCGGGCTCGACGGCCTGGAGCTGCGCGCCGCGCTCGCCGAGGGGCGCTATACGGCGCGCGTCCGCGAGCTCGAGGCGCTCTCGGCCCAGCTCGGGGTGCAGGCCGTGCCCACGATGATCTTCGGCGATGCCGTCGTCGTCGAGGGCGCCCAGCCCTATAGCGTCCTGCGCCAGGCCTACGAGCTGGCTGTCAGCGGCGCTGCCGACCGGGAGCCGGCCCCGGGCGAGTAGCGCTCGTCCCTGATGCGAGACACGCCGATGCAGGGATCGCTTCCCGGCCCTCACATCCACAGCGCGTCCCCGGAGGCCACCCCTCATCATGGCGTCGCGGGGCAGGAGGCGCCTGGTCACCACGTGAGCGCGCCTGCAGGCCGGCCGCGACCGGCGGGCGGCCGGTGGTGGCTGGCCGGCGAACTCTTCCACGCGCACCCGCTCGAAGGGGCACCGGACGACGCGCTGCCAGATACCACCGCGCGCGGCATCCGCGCGGTGCAAGTCTCGCTCCTCGCGCTCCTGGCGACAGCGGCGCTCCAGCTCGCGGTGGCCCTACTCAGCGGCAGTGCCGCGCTGCTGGCCGATACCGTCCACAACTTCACCGATGCGCTCACCGCCTTGCCGCTCTGGCTCGCTTACGCCCTGGGCCGCCGGCCGCCCAGTCGTCAGTACACCTACGGCTATGGCCGTGCTGAGGACCTGGCCGGGGTAGTGGTTGTCGGCGTGATCCTCCTGAGTGCGCTCGCGGCCGGCTACGAGTCCTGGCGCAAGCTGCTCGCCCCCGAGCCGGTGACCCATCTCGGCTGGGTGGCGGCCGCGGCGCTGCTGGGCTTCCTCGGCAACGAGGCGGTAGCGCTGTACCGGATCCGCGAGGGCAAAGCGATCGGCAGCGCGGCGCTCGTGGCCGACGGGCTGCACGCGCGGGCCGATGGCCTCACCTCACTCGCCGTGCTGGTAGGAGTGGTAGGGGTCTGGCTGGGCGTGCCCCTCGCCGACCCGCTCATCGGGCTGCTCATCACGGCGGCCATCCTGGTGCTCGCGGTCCAGGCCGGGCGCCAGATGTGGCAGCGCTTGATGGACGCGGTTGATCCGGTCCTGGCGACGCGGATCGAGGCGACCGCGACCGCGGTCGCCGGCGTGCACGGCGTCGAGGCTGTGCGGGTGCGCTGGCTCGGCCATCGCCTCCAGGCCGAGCTCCACGTGCGCGTCGACGAGGACCTCTCCACGCGGGAGAGCCACCAGATCGCCGAGGCAGTGCGCCACGCGCTCTTCCACGCCCTGCCCCAGCTCGCCGTGGTCACGGTGCACGTCGATCCCTGCGGCCACAGCGGTGTGGACCCTCATGCCACCACGGCCCACCACGCGCCGCGCGGCCGGGGGACATAGCAGCCGCGGCGCGCCGCTTGTCGGCCGCTCGGCTTGACGGCCGGACTGACGCGGTGCTATTCCAAGCGTGGTGTCTGCCGCGCCGGCCCAGCCCCGGGGCACGGGAGCTGTATTGCCGCTCCCGGTCAGCCGGATGAGGGAGGAGAGTAAGGTGGCTGCCATCACCCTGCCGGCGACTACGCGTCTGGCCGCTACCTTAGCCCGCCATGGCATCCACTATGGCTGGCTCGTCGTCGCCGTCACGTTTCTCACCCTGCTGGCCTCGGCCGCCATGCGCTCGATGCCGGGCGTGCTGATCCAGCCGCTCGAGGCCGAGTTCGGCTGGAGCCGGGCATCGATCACCTTCGCGGTGTCGATCAATCTCTTGCTGTTCGGGCTGTCGGGGCCGCTCGTCGGGCGCTGGATGGACCGCTCGGGCCCGCGCGTCGTCGTGTTGACCAGTGTGACGCTGATGGCGCTCGGCGCGCTCGGCACGACGCTGATGACGCAGCTCTGGCAGCTTGATCTGTTCTGGGGATTGATCGTTGGCGCGGGCGCTGGCGGCGTGGCCATGGTGCTCGTCGCCTCGGTGGTCAACCGCTGGTTCCTGGAGCGGCGCGGCCTGGTCACCGGCCTGCTCGGCACCGCCACCTCCGCGGGGCAGATCATCTTCGTGCCGCTGGTTATGTGGCTCTCGGTGAACGCCGGCTGGCGGGTGGGCGTGCTAGCCGGCGTCGCCCTGCTGGCATTGGTCGTGCTCCCGCTGGTGCTCCTCTTCTTCCGCGACGAGCCGCAGCAGGTCGGCCTGCGGCCCTATGGTGAGGCGAGAGAGCCCGGCGCCCGGGCGGCGCAGGCGGCGCTGCGCGCGGAGGCGATGCCCATGCGCCAGGTGGTGCGCACGCCGGACTTCTGGTGGCTGGCAGGAGGGTTCTTCGTCTGCGGCTACACCACCAACGGCCTCATCGGCACCCACTTCATCGCCCATGCTACTGAGCACGGCATTCCTGAGGTGACCGCCGCCAGCATCTACGGCCTGATGGGCGGGGTGAACATCCTGGGCACGATCGCCTCCGGGATGCTCTGCGACCGGGTGCCTAGCCGCCGCGTGCTCCTCGCCAGCTACTACGCCTTCCGCGGGCTCTCCCTGCTGTTGCTGCCTTTCATCCAGGACACCGCGATGCTGACCATCTTCAGCATCCTCTATGGCCTGAACTGGTTCGCGACGGCGCCGGCCAACCAGCTGCTCACCGCCGATCTATTCGGCCGGCGCTCTGTTGGTCAGGTGTACGGCTGGGTCTTCTTCGCCCATCAGGTGGGCTCGGCGCTGGCCGCCTCCTTCGGAGGGCTGGCGCACGACTGGTTCGGCAACTACCAGTGGGCGTTTCTCTCCGCCGGGCTGGCCGGCCTCGCGGCGGCCGGCTTCTCGCTCCAGGTGCGCGAGGGGCAGCGGCGCGTGCCCCAGCCCGCGCTCGCCTGAGCCGGGCGGCGTTGCGGGCGGCCGGCGCGGTGGAGCGCGCGGCTGGTGGGGAACGCGGGCAGGCATCGGAAGCCGCGGTACGGCGGCAGCGAGGGGCAGCAAAGACGTAGAGGAGCAAGAGCATGGGGGCGCCACGGACCCGGCGCTGGCAGGAGCAGCGCTGGCTGATCGACAACATCATCCGCACGGTCGGGCCCGACTGGGACCAGGCGCGCACCAGCTACCTCTCGGCGCCCTGCGGGCCCGAGGGAGCCGTCGACTTCCAGCTCATTCGCCAGCGGATCAGGAAGTTCGCCGACTTCGCTCCGGTCTTCGAGGCGGCGGCGCGCCGCCGCGAGGAGCAGGCCCGCGCGGCCGAGGAGGCCGGCCAGACGGTCACGGCGCGCGAGAACTACTTCATTGCCGCCATCCACTGGGCGGCGGCGCAGTGGCCGATCGATGAGAACAACGAGACCAACCGGTTCTACAACCAGCGCAAGCTCGACTGCTACAGCCGCTACGCCCGCCTCGCCGACCACCACGTCGAGCGCGTGCTCATCCCCTTCCACGGCAAGGCCTTGCCTGCCTGGTTCCACCTGCCGCCGGGTTACAGCGGCGGCCGGCTCCCTACGGTCGTCGCCATACCAGGCATGGACTCGTTCAAGGAGATGAGCGTGGCGCTCTACGGCGACCGCTGGCTGAGCCGGGGCCTCGCCGTGCTGGCCATCGACGGGCCCGGCCAGTACGAGAGCCCGCTGCTGGGCGTCTACGTCACAGTGCAGAACTGGGCCGACGCCGGGCGCATCGTCATGGACTGGCTGGCTGCGCGCCCGGAGGTGGACCCCGAGCGCGTGGGGGTGGCCGGCAACAGTTTCGGGTCGCTGTTCGGTACTATCATGGTAGGGGCCGAGCCCCGCTACCGGGCGTGTGCGGTGTCGGCGGTGATCCACGAGCCGGGCTGCCACACGATCTTCGAGGAGGCGTCGCCCACCTTCAAAGAGCGCTTCATGTACATGGCCGGCTACGAGAACGAGGCGGAGTTCGACGCCTTCGCTAAGACCCTGACGTGGGAGGGCTGGGCGGAGCAGATCCGCTGCCCATACCTGTGCCTCGCCGGCGAGGCCGATGAGCTGAGCCCGCTGGAGCACAGTGAGCGGCTGATCGCCACGCTGCGGGTGCCAAAGCTGCTGGTCGTCTACCAGGAGGCGCGCCACGGCCTCAGCGAGAGCCCGTCGGTGCTGCTGGGCCCGTCGCCGCGCACGCTCATGGCCGACTGGATGGCCGCGCGCCTGGCCGGGCAGCCGTTCCCCTCCGAGAAGTGGTATGTGGACCTGAGCGGGCGGGTCAAGCGCACGCCGCTCTAACAGCCCAGCCGCCACCTCCCGCCGGGCGCGCTGGCTAGGAAGGGGAAGCACGCGATGTCCATGACCCTAGCCGAATTCCTCGCCCGGCCGGAGACCGAGCCGCCCTTGGAGTACATCGAGGGAGCGGTGGTCGAGAAGCCGCCCCTGCGCGGCCACGCCCTTTGGCTGCGCGCCGACCTGGCCACGCTGCTCTATGGCTGGGCGCGGGCCAGCCGCCAGGGGGCGGTAGCGTCTGGGATACGCTGCACGCTGGGGGAGCGCTCCTACGTGCTCGACATCGCTTACTTCTCCCCTGCGCGCTTGGTCGCGGGACAGCCCCAGGGCGCGCCGGACCTGGCGATCGAGATCTGCCCCGAGGACGTCGACCCGGCCTGGGTAGAGGCGAAGCTGCTGCACTGCGTGGCGCACGGGGTGCGGCTCGCCTGGCTGATCGATCCGCTCGACACCACCGTCACCGTCTACCGCCCGGGCTGTGCGCCCGTGCGTCGGGTCCGTGGCGACCGCCTCGAAGCCGACGATATCCTGCCGGGGTTCTACCTCTACGTCGACGACCTGTTTGCGGTGCTCGAGGAAGACCGGCCGCGCTAGCACGCGCGGGCGCCGGCCGGTGTGGCCAGGAGAATATCTAGCGCCAGCTCGCGCAGCTTCTCCGGGGGGATGAGCCCGTCCGCTGTCCAGCCGCGGGCGGCGTAGTAGCCAGCGATCATCAGGTCGAGCTCCTCCTGCGTCAGCCGCTCGCCAGCGCCCGGGCCGTCGGCCAGCGGCTCGGTCAGGCAGCGGGGTGGGAGGGTGTCGTCGGCACGGGTCCACCCCTCGCGGATGTTGAATAGCTTCTTCAGGTTGTTGATGCGCTCGCCGGCGCGGCGGAGCTCTGCGCCGTCCATCGCCCAGCCGGTGACCAGGCGGTAGAGCGTCGCCGCCTCGGTGTAGAGGTCGTCGAAGCACTTGCGGATGAACTTGCACAGGACCAGCGAGTCCAGGACAGCGGCGAGATCCTCGGCCGCCGCCGCGAGCTGCCCGCGGCTCACCTCCGCCTGGAAGCGGTCCACGTGGCCCGAGAAGTCGACCTCGTAAGCTGCGCTGCGGTTGTGGCAGGCGCCCCGCGGCGAGACGGCCAGGCCGAGGGCCATCGTCTTCAGCCCGCGCGGCTCGTAGCCCGGCAGCTCCAGGCCCTTGACATGCATGGCCCAGGCCTCGCTGCCGCCCCCCAGGCGCGCGGCCGCGCGCCGGCTCCCCTCAGCCAGGAGGTCGCCCAGCCCGGCCCGCTGGGCGATCGCCGTCAGCATCGCCGGCACCGCTGCGGCGTTGCCGAAGCGCAGCGCGATCCCGCCGGTGTCCGCCGGCGTCAGCAGCCCGCGCTCGTAGCACTCCATGGCCCAGGCGAGTGTGCCGCCCGCGCTGATGCTGTCCAGCCCTAGGCGGTCGCAGAGCTGGGCGGCGCGGATCACGGCGTTCGGGTCTGCGATCCCTAGCAACGGCCCGAGCGCGTAGAGCGTCTCGTACTCCAGCCGCACCGCGGCCTCGGGCCCCTCGTCCAAGGTGCGGTAGAGGTGCTCGCAGCGGACGGTACAGCTGGCGCAGCCCACGATCTTCGCGAGGTGCTGCCGGTGCAGCTCCTCCCCGCTGAGCTGTTCCGCGCCGGCGAAGGTGGCCTGGCGGTAGTTGTAGCTGGGGAGCACGCCCACCCGGTCGAAGGCCAGCAGGTTGGCCGCCGTGCCGAGCTGGCGGTACTTCACCGTAGCGGGCCCGCGCGCTCGCGCGATGAGCGCCTGGTTCGCGCGCTGCAGCCCTGCCGGATCGGCCACCCGAACCGGCCGCGTACCGCGCACAGCGATGGCCTTCAGGCGCTTCGCGCCCATGACCGCTCCGGTGCCGGTCCGGCCGGCGTGGCGCCCATCGTTGCTGATGGTGGCGAACCGCACCAGCTGCTCGCCCGCCGGCCCGATGGCCGCTACGCGCCCGCCGCCGACCTGCGCGCGCACGGCTAGCTCCGTGGCCCAGGTGTCGAGGCCGAGGAAGGGATCCGCCGGCACCAGCTCGACCGCGCCGTCCACGATCACCAGCACGCTCCAGCGCGGGCAGGCGCCGTGCAGCACGAGGGCGTCGTAGCCCGTGCGCTTCAGCTCCAGCGCCAGGTGGCTGGAGGAGAGCGAGTCCCCGATGAAGCCGGTCAGCGGCGACTTGGCGAGCACCGCGTACTTGGCTGTGGTGGTGATAGCGGTGCCGGCGAAGGGACTGGTGGCCAGGATGAGCGGGTTGGCGGGGCTGAGGGGGTCGACGCCCGCCGGGCAGTGCTGGTAGAGCAGGTAGGTGCCGAGCCCGATCCCGCCGATGAAGGCCCGCAGCACGGGCTCTGTGAGCGCCTCCTCCCAGGAGCGGCCAAGGCCTAGGTCGACGTGCAGGACTTTGCCGTTGTAGCCGTTCATGCCGCCCCTTCTCGGTTCGGGGTCAGCCCCCCGCGGTGCTAGCGAGCAGCAGGACGCGGTCGCCGGGCCGCACGAGCGCATCCGGTCGGGCGAGGAAGTCGCGGCCGTTCCGGTTGAAGATGTAGCCGTCCAGGAGCGCGCCGCGCTCGGGATCCACCACAGAGCCCACCAGGGCCGGGCAGCGCGCCGCCAGCGCCCGCACGAGCTGGGCGAGGGAGAGCCCCTCACCGACCGGGATGCTCACCTGCTTGACGCCGGCGGCCAGACGCGCCGGGCCATACAACTCCACCTGGCAGTGGCCCGGGGACTGAGCGGTGAGAGGGGGCTGCGGCCCGGTCATGATCCAGCGTCCGTTCGCCCGGCCGCGGCGCGCGGCCAGCCGCTCTCCGCCTCGGGCCGTGGCGCGGGCTCCTCGGCGTCGGCGCTGGGAGCGCCCTGCTCCAGCCAGCCCCGGAACGCCGGGTCGACGGCCGCGAGGCGGTACTCGTCGAAGATCTCGGCGCACAGGGCGCGCACCGGCCCGCTCGCGGGCGCGGCCAGCGCCTGCGCCAGCAGCCAGCCCTCGAACTCCGCGGGAGCGGGGTTCGCCGCGATCGCGCGCTGCAGGAGCTCGCGCTTGAGCCCGAGGCCGATCGCATCGGGCGTCTGGTCGCGCTTGCGGCGCCGGCGGCGCCCCTCGGAGGCCTCCAGCGCCTTGAGCAGCAGCCGGCAGAACTCGCCCGGCGGCAGGGGCGTCGCCTCCGGTCTCATCGCCACCACCTCCGCCAGCCGTTCCGCGGCGCCGCCGGCTCCAGCCGGACCACCAAGCGGAAGCCGGGCGCTTCCGGCCGCCCATAGCGCTGTTCGAGGGCGGCCACATCTAGCTCGACCGTGGTGAGATCCTGGAGCAGCACCTCCGCCGGCGCCAGGGGGCCGAGGGTAGCCAGGGTCTTCAAGAAGCTGCGGCACTGCTCGCAGGTCTCGGCCCGCCGGGCCTCGCGCTGGGCCTCGGGCGCCAGATAGCCCAGGGCCTCGTGCGCGCTGGTGCCGCAGAAGGCGCACTGCTGGGGCGGCAGCGTCCAGCCGGCGCCGCAGCGGCCGCAGCGCAGCCAGCGGCGCCGCTCCAGCCCTCGCAGCTCCGCCAGCGTGGGCCAGGCCGCGCAGACCGGGCAGTAGCCGCGCCCCCAGGCGACGCCCTCCAGCAGCGGCGCAGCCTGGCGGCCACAGGCCTGGAGGAGCGGTAGCGCCGCCATGTGCGCCAGCGTTGCCAGGAGAGCCGGGGCAACCTCGGCCTGCCCTGCCAGCGCTTCCAGCTGCGCGGTGTCTTGCATCACGGTGGCCTGCAGGCAGGCCAGCGGGTCGAGCGTCCGGGCGTCCAGCGCGCGACGGAGCGGGCGCACCCGCTCTGCGGCCTCTTCGGCCGCTAGGCCGGCCAGGTGGCGCAGCAGGTCGGCGACTCGTGCGCCGTCCACACGCAGCGTCTGCTCGTGCAGGAGGGGAACCCCGCCTGGCAGGCGCGCGGGCACAAAGGGCGGGACCGCCTGCTCCCAGGCCGGGTCCGCGGCGGCACGGAGCACTGCCGCCTGGAGCCGGGCCAGCAGGCGGATCGTCGGGTCCGTCCGCGCGAGGTCCTCCAGCTGCGCGATGGCCGGCTCCATTACTTCCGGACCGCCTCTCCGACCAGCGGGGTGTGGTAGTACGGGTTCGACTGCCCGTGGAGTTCGACCGAGGGCCCCCGGTTGCCGATATCGGCACCGGGTCCCCCGCCGCGGGTGCGTTCCGCCTCGGGGCTGCAGGCGAGCACCAGCCCGATCGCGACAGTGAGGGCGGCCAGTAGGCGCCGTTGCCTGTCCATACCGTTTTACCTGGCCAGCCGGCGGCTTGGATGGAGGTATTTTCTGTATTTTAAGGCAAGGCCGCCGCGGCCGGGGCTAGCCGTGCTGCTGGGGGCCCATGACGACGGCGTAGCGCACCAGCAGCCCGCCCAGCAGGACGAGGACTGCGAAGGCCGCGGCGCCGGCGCGGCCCGTACGCGCCGGGCCGAACCAGAGGATGAGCGGCACGATCCCGCCCAGCACGACGGCGCCGATCAGCGCGACGAGCGCGGCGCCGCTCAGGAAGAAGACGGCCCCCCCGCCGAGCGTGGCCACGAAGAGCACCAGCACGACCAGCCACCACACGATGAGCCAGGTGTTGGCCTGCGCCAGGGTCACCAGATCCGTGGGCGCCACGCGCCCGCTGAGCGCCTGCAGGAGCAGCAGCGCGGCCATGCCCGTGACCATCGCCGTGGCCACGTAGAGCGCCCCGATGAGCGTCGACTGCCCCCACCCCGGGATGTTGCTCACGCTGAGCAACACGCCCGAATAGGACGCCGTCCCGAAGGCGAGGAGCCCGCCGATCACGGCCCAGAGCCGTCCGAGGGCGCTGCCATGGAGCGTCCGCCCTTGCCGCCAGCCGCCGAGCGCGAGCGCACCGCGATCGATCACGGCGTCGACGAAGGAGATGAAGGCAACTGCCGAGAACAGCAAGATGATCAGCGAGCCCAGCGACATGGGCGACCACGGCTTGAACATGGGGAGCAAGGTCTTGCTCTGGAGCGTCATGTGCCAGAAGCGCTCGGGCCGCTGGAGGTCGATTATCAGCAGGAACGCCGCGATGAGCATCAGCGGGAAGGCCAGCAGGTGCGCGGTGCGGGCTAGCGGCGAGCGCCCGCGGCCCAGCCACTCGAGCAGGGCCGCGGTCCCGTAGGCGCCGGCGGCGACGCCGGCGATGAACATCTCCAGGTAGACCAGCGTCTCCCAGTGGAACAGGTTGGTCCGCTCCAGCAGCATGGCTACGCCTCCCTGCCGGCCGCAGGCTGGGCCGCCTCATCCATCCGGCGCTTGCGGAAGGCGAGCAGGCCCAGCAGCCCGGCGACGATGGCGCTGCCGGCGCTAAACAGCCAGCTCGGGCCGGCCTGCTTGCTGGGGAGCTGGGGGTTGGCGGGCAGGCCGTAGGTCTCGGGCCGGTCGACCAGCAGGTAGAAGGAGTTGAGCCCGCCCAGCATGCTCTCGTCGCCGTAGATGTAGGCGCGCGTCTCGCCCTGGGCGTGGAGCTGGGCGACCCGGGCCGCCGCCCGCTGGCGCAGCTCCCGGATCGGCCCGAACTGGATCGACTGGGTGGGGCAGGCCTGAGCGCAGGCCGGGACCAACCCCGCCTGGAGCCGGTCGTAGCAGAGGGTGCACTTCTGGGCCGTGCCCGTCACCTCGTTGATGCCGATGACGTCGAAGGGGCAGGCGGTGATGCAGTAGCGGCAGCCGTTGCAGACGTCGGACTGGATGACGACCGTGTCGAACTCCGTCCGGATGATGGCGCCGGTGGGGCACACCTCCAGGCAGGCGGCCTGCACGCAGTGCTTGCACACGTCGCTCATCAGCAGCCAGCGGCCCTCTTTGCGGTCGGGGCTGAACTGCTCGATGAACTTCACGTGGCGCCAGTGCGTGCCGTCGAGCCGCACGGTGTTGTCGTAGCTCAGGCCGCTGAGCACGTTGACGCCGCCGTTGGTCGCGGGGAGCTGGTTCCACTCCTTGCAGGCCACCTCACAGGCCTTACAGCCGATGCAGACCGTGGTGTCGGTGAAGAAGCCCATTGGCTCGGCCATCGCTCATGCCCCCCGGTCCTTCTCGATATTGCAGACGAAGGTCTTGCCCTCGTGGATCGACACGTTCGGGTCGGCTACCAGGGAGGTGAGGTCGTTGACCACATCGCCCACCGACAGCCCCATGTAGCCCCAGTGCCAGGGCAGCCCCACCTGGTGGATAGTCCGGCCAGCCACCACCAACGGCCGCAGCCGCGACGTCACCAGCGCCTTGGCGCGGATCTCGCCCCGCGGCGAGGTGACGCGCACCCAGTCGAGGTTGTTGATCCCCTTCTCCTTGGCCAGCTCGGGGCTCAGCTCGATGAACAGCTCGGGCTGGAGCTCGGCCAGCCACGGGAGCCAGCGGCTCATCACGCCCGAGAGGTGGTGCTCCGTCAGGCGGTAGGTGGTGATGACGTAGGGGAACCGGGGGTCCCCCACGCTGGCCACCTCGTTCCCCGGCGTGCGCCAGTGCTTGGCGAGCGGGTTGGTCTGCTGGCGGTAAAGCGGGTTCTGGATGGGCGATTCCACCGGCTCGTAGTGCGTGGGCAGCGGGCCGTCCACCATGCCGGAGGGGGTGAAGAGCCAGCCCTTGCCATCGGCCTTCATGATGAACGGGTCCGCACCCGAGTGGGCGTCCAGGCCGATGGCGCCCGGCCGGGCGGGCGCGTCCGGCGGCTTGGTGATGGCGAAGTCCGGCACGTCGTAGCCCGTCCAGCGGCCCTGGGCGGCGTCCCACCAGACCCACCGCTTCCGCTCGCTCCACGGGCGCCCCTGGGGGTCGGCCGAGGCGCGGTTGTAGAGGAGGCGCCGGTTGGCGGGCCACGACCAGCCCCAGTTCAGGTTGCTGCCGGGCTGGTTGTTCGGGTCGGGCTCGCGGTTGGCGGCCTTGAGCTTGCCGTCCCGGGTCATGATGCCGCAGTAGATCCAGGAGGCACAGGTGGTGGAGCCGTCGTCCTGGAGCTCGTTGAAGCTCTCCAGCAGCTCGCCGGTATCCGTGCGGAAGCCGTTGATCTCCCGCCAGATCTTCATGATGTCCGGCTCGCCCTGGATGCGGGTGTTCTGCGGGTAGTGCCCGGGGTCGTAGTCGAAGTCCCAGGTGAGGTTGCGAATCCCCTGGTCGCGCGGCAGCGTGCTGTTGGCGTACAGCCGCTTCAGGCGCAGGGCGAGCTGGTGCGTGAACCAGGCGTCCGAGCGGGCGTCGCCCGGCGGGTCGGCCGCCTTCTCGTGGAACTGCACGAGGCGCTGCGTGTTGGTGAAGCTGCCCTCCATCTCCGCCACCTGGGCGGAGGGGAATAGGAACACCTCCGTCTTGATGTCCTCCGGCCGCAGCTCGCCCCGCTGGACCTCGGGTGAGCGGTACCAGAAGGCCGCGGTCTCGGTCTCGAAGTTATCCTTGACGACGAGCCACTCCAGGTTGGCCAGCGCCTTGCGCTGCAGGCGCGCGTTGAGGGAGGTGGCGGGGTTCTGGCCCATGCAGAACATACCCTTCACCTTCCCCTCCGCCATGCGCACCATCATCGCCATGTGCGAGTAGTCGCCGTCGATCTTCGGGTGCCAATCGTAGCCGAAGTCGTTCTCCTTCGTGGCGGCGGCGCCGTACATCGACTTCAGGTAGCTAACCATGAACTTCGGCTGGTTGGCCCAGAAGCCCGTCGGCACGGTCTCGGTCAGCAGGTAGTCGCGGAGGGTGTCGTGCGCCTTGCGTGCGTCCGGCGCGTTCATGTAGCCGTGGATGGAGTGGTACAGCGTGGGGATATCGGTCGAGCCCTGGATGGTAGCGTGGCCCCGCAGGGCCATGATGCCCCCGCCCGGCCGGCCCATGTTGCCCAGCAGCAGCTGCAACAGGGCGGCGGCGCCGATCATCTGCACGCCGTAGGTGTGCTGGGTCCAGGCCACGGCGTAGCAGAAGGAGGTAGTGCGGTCGGGGCCGGAGTTCGCGGCGATCGTCTCCGCGACCTGCAGGAAGATATCGCGCGGGCAGCCCGTGATCTGCTCCACCATCTCGGGCGTGTAGCGCGCGAAGTGGCGCCGCACGATCTGGAACACGCAGCGCGGGTGCTGGAGCGTGGGGTCGCGCTCGGCCGAGGGGGGCACCATCTTCTCGATCATGCCCATCAGCGTCTCGGCCTGCTTGGCCTCCTCGCGCGCGCGGGCCGCGTCCCAGGGCGCCGTGCGCTTGTAGGACCACGAGGCCGGGTTGTAGGTGTACTCCTGGCCGCTATAGCCTGCCGCGGGGTCCGTGCGCTCTAGCCCCGAGAACACGCCGTCGAGGTCCTCGGTGTCGCGGAAGTCGTCGCTGATGATGGTCGCCGCGTTCGTATAGTTGACGACGTAGTCCTTGAAGTACTTCTCGTTCTCGATGACGTAGCGGATCAGCCCGCCCAGGAAGGCGATGTCGCTGCCCGCGCGGATCGGGGCGTAGATGTCGGCCACCGCCGAGGTGCGAGTGAACCGTGGGTCGACATGGATGATCTTCGCGCCCTTGAGCTTGGCCTGCATCACCCAGCGGAAGGCCACCGGGTGGTTCTCGGCCATGTTGGAGCCCTGGATGACGATGCAGTCGGCGTCCGCGAGGCTGCCGGCATACATGGTCGCGGCGCCGCGCCCGAGTCGCACCCCCAGACCGGGGACGCTCGAGCTGTGTCATATGCGCGCCTGGTTCTCGATAGCGATGATCCCCAGGCCGCGCATCAGCTTCTGGTGGAGGTGGTTCCACTCGTCGTCCATGGTGGCGCCGCCCAGGGAGAAGATGGCGGTGGTGTGGTTCACCAGCTTGCCGTTGGGCAGGCGCTCAACGAAAGTCTCGTCGCGGGTCTTCTTGACCAGCTCCGCGACGCGGTCCATGGCGCGGTCGAGATCCCAGACCTCCCACTCCCGGGCCCCTGGGGCGCGGTGCAGCACCTTCGTCAGGCGGTTGGGGTTGACGTGGAGCTGGTAGGTGGCGGCGCCCTTCGGGCAGAGGTTGCCCTGGTTGATCGGGCTGGCGGGGTTCCCCTCGATGTTGACGATCTTCCCGTCGACCACGTGGACGAGGGTGCCGCAGCCCACAGCGCAGTAGGGGCAGACGCTAGGGAACGTCTTGGCGTTCTTGATGCGCAGCTCAGCTGCCCGGGCGACCTTGGGCGTCAGGTCGACCCCCAGCCCGGCCAGGCCCCCCACCGCCGTCCCGGCCATCCCCCAGCCGGAGAGCTTGAGGAACTCGCGGCGTGAAACGGCCATCTTGCCCTACCTCCCTCCCCTCCGCTACCGCAGCACGACGCGCACAATTAAGTAGCTTACTATTAGCACGATCCCTACCTTGTGTCAAGGACGGCGGTCACATAGACAATGCCGCTATGGCGATACAGGTATGCTGGCTGGAGATGCGCTAGGGGCCGGCGCGCTCCCGTCGGATGCGAGCCGCGCCCTCGACCAGGGCCTGCAGCTTGGTGAAGGCCAGCCAGCGCGGCGTCTCCCAGAAGCCGCAGTCGGGGACGGCCCACAGCCGGTCGAGGGGAACATATTCCAGGATGCGACGCAGGCGCTCAGCCACGTCCTCCGGGCGCTCGCGGTAGAAGCTCTTGACATCGATCACGCCCGCCGCTAGAGCCTGGGGCAGCTCGTGCCTCGCCCAGAGGTCGATCTCGGCCAACTCGCGGTTCGCGAACTCGAGAAACAGGATGTCCGCCCGCGCGTCGCGCAACCGGGGCAGCAGCGGTGCGTAGGTGCGGCGCGACTGCGGGCGGCCGCGCAGGTTGCCGAAGCAGATGTGGAGGCCTATTAGGGCTCCCTCCACCCCTGCGACTGTCGCGTTGAACACCTCCACCACCTTGCCTGGGTCGGCCCAGTAAGCCGCGTAGGAGGGCTCGTCGACCTGGACGAACCGACAGCCGGCGGCCACTAGCGCGCGGAGTTCAGCATTGACGATTCCCACGAGATCGGCCACGAGCTGCTCGCGGTCGCGGTATCCCTCTACGATGCGGATGGCGTTAGTGAGCGTGAGCGGCCCGGGACAGGCGACCTTCACCGGGCGCTGCGTGCGGCTGGCGGCGAAGCGGAACTCCTCGACCGTTCCCAGCCCAGCGGGTGCGGAGACGGGGCCGGTCGTCTCGTAGATCGGCGTGCTGTCGTACAGGTAGGGGCCCAGCCGGCGTCGCGGCGGCGCCTCGCGCAGCCCTTCGAGCCGCCCGTAGAAGCTCATGATGAAGTCGTGGCGCCGCACCTCTCCGTCGGTCACTACATCCACCCCTGCCCGCTCTTGGTCTGCGATCGCGGTGGCCGCGGCGTCCTCGAGCGTCTCGCGCAGATCCGTCTCGCCGTACTCGCCGCGCCGGATGTGCTCTAGCGCAGTGAGATACCAGCTCGGCAGCGCGTAGCTGCCGAGGATGGTCGTGGGGAGCAGCGGCAGGTTGTCTAGCGTAGGCATCGGCCCTCCTCCGTGCGGTGGTCGGTGCGCACAGCCCCCTCTCGCTCTCCTGCTTGGCGCGCTCAGGCGGAGGGCTGCCGACGGCCCAGATAGACGCGGACCACCTCGGGGTGCCGCAGCACCTCATCCGGGCTACCGCCGGCGATCATCTGACCGTAGTGCAGGACTTGCACGCGGTCCGCGAGATCCGCCACCAGCTCCATATCGTGCTCGACCCACAGCATCGGCACGCGCAGCTCGTTCTTGATGCGCAGCAGCACGCGCGCGAGGTGCTCCTTTTCCGGCCGGTTCATGCCGGCGGAGGGCTCGTCCAGCAGCAGCAGTTTCGGCTCCATCGCCAGCGCGCGCGCCACCCCGACCAGCTTCTGCAGCCCGTACGGCAGCTCGGACACCGGGCGGTGGCGCACGGCGTCGAGCTGAAGGAGCTGGATAAGGGGGGCAATCGCTTGCCGCTGCGCGATCTCCTCGCGCGCGGCCGGGCCCCAGAACAGCCCGTCGAGCAGGGGATTGCTCCGGATGTGCAGGTGCCGGCCCAGGAGCACGTTCTGGAGCACGCTCAGGTGGCGGAACAGCTCCACATGCTGGAAGGTACGGCCGATCCCGAGCTGGGCGATCTGGTGAGGGCGCAGGTGGGTGATATCGCGGCCCTGGAAGCGGATGCGGCCGGCGCTTGGCCGGTAGAGCCCGCTGATACAGTTCAAGACGCACGTCTTGCCCGCGCCGTTGGGACCGATCAGGGCGACCAGCTCCTGCACGCCGACCGCGAGATCCACGGCGTTCAGGGAGACCAACCCGCCGAAGCGGAGGGTGAGTTGCTCGATCTCCAGCAGCACGCGACCCTCCTCAGCGCTCCGTGGCCGCCTCGCGGTAGCTCCGCCGCTGGGCACTCACTCCGAGGTACAGCTCCTGCACTTCGGGATCAGCCAGCAGGGCGGCAGCCGTCCCCTCCTTGACCAGGCGCCCTGTGGCGAGGATGTAGGCGTAGTCCGCCACTGCCAGCGCGGCCACGGCATTCTGCTCGACCAGCAAGACAGTCAGGTCCAGGTCACGGCGCAAGGCGGCGAGCAGCTCCATGAGCTGCTCGACCAGCGTGGGCGCGAGCCCGAGGGACAGCTCGTCGACCAGCAGCAGCCGGGGGTCACAGAGCAGCGCGCTGGCCAGGGCAAGCTGCTGGCGCTCGCCGCCGCTGAGGTAGCCGGCAAGCTGGCGGCGCCGCTCCCGGAGGATCGGGAAGTAGGTGTCGATCGCCGCGCGCAGGATCGCCTGCCGGGAGGCCGGCACATGGCGTCCACTAATTGCGAGGTTCTGCTCCACCGTCAGGGTGCTGAAGATCTTGTCCCGCTCGGGCACGAGCACTACGCCGGCGCGCGCGATGTGGTCTGGCGGCAGCCCGTTGAGCGTGCGGCCGGCGAAACAGATGGCACCGGTCGTGATCCGCGCCGCCTCGGCTGGCAGGAAGCCGGAGATCGCACGCAGAGTGGTGGTCTTGCCGGCACCGTTGGCGCCGAGCAGCGCCACGATCGCGCCCGGCGGGACCACAAGCGAGAGCCGCTCGACAGCAGTGGCGAGGCCCCCATAGACCACCGTCAGATCGGTGACCTCTAGCAGCGGCGCGCGCTCGGCGGCCTCTGTGCTGCGCGTCACGGCCGGCGCGCGGCCATCCGGCAGGGGGACACACGTGGGAGGCGGCTGGCGAGCGTGTAGCGCAAGGCCCCAGCGATGGGCACGCGCCCAGAGCTGCAACAGCCCGCCGGGCTCGAAGAGCAGGAAGGCGGCCATCAGCAGGCCGAAGAGGAGGTACTGCACCGCGAACACATAGAGCTTGAACTGCGGCGGCACTGGCAGGGTCCCCAGGGCCAAGTTGACGCCATGGGGCAGGGCAACGACGAACGCCGCACCGACGATGGCGCCAGCTACCGAGCCCACGCCGCCGATCAACACCATGGCGATGTACTGGATAGTCAGGAAAAACGAGAAAGCCTCGATGGCCACGAAGTGCTGGTAGTAGGCGCCCAGCGCACCGGCGAAGCTCGTGAGCGCCGAAGAGATCACGAACGCCAGCAGCTTGTAAGCAGTGAGGTTCACTCCCACTGCGGCGGCGGCGAGGTCGCGGTCGCGTAGCGCCATCCAGGCGCGGCCGGTGCGGGTGCGCAGCAGGTTTAAGCAGAGCAGCGCCGTTGCCGCCGCGGTCCCGACCAGCAGGTAGTACCAGGCGCGCGGGTCGCTCAGCACTAGCGGCCCGAGGGCCAGGTCTGGCACGACGATGCCGGTGGCCAGGCGGTGTTGTGTCTGGTACTCGCTGCCGATGAAGACCACCACGAAGTGGAGCGCCAAGGTGCTGACTGCCAGGTAGAGCCCCTTGAGCCGCAGCGAGGGCAGACCGACCACGATGCCGATAGCGGCCCCCACGAGCGCCGCGCTGGGGAGGGTGAGCCAGGCCGGCGCGCCGACCTCCTGGACGAGGATGCCCACGGTGAAGGCGCCGGCCCCTAGCAGGGCCGCGTGCCCGAGGGAGATCAGTCCTGCCGAGCCGATCAGGAGATTGAGAGCGAGCGCGCCGATGCTCGCTAGCGCGACCTGATTTGCTAGGTCGACAGCGAACGGGCCGGCCACGAGCGGGAACACGGCCAGCACGCATGCGCCGGCAAGAAGCGTTCCCCACTGCCTGGTCGAGCGGATCAATAACCAGTCAGGATAGACCGCGGACGCCGTTGGTCGCGGGAGCGGTGGCGCGTCGCGCATGGCTCTATACTCGCTCCAGCTCCTCTGGCGTACCGAACAGCCCCCAGGGTCGCACGAGTAGCGCGATAAGCAGCACCAAGAACGGGGCAACGTTGCTGAGCAAGGGGTCGACGTACTGGATAGCAGCCACCTCGGCCAGCGCGACCAGGAGCGCGGCAGGGAGTGCTCCAGTGAGGCTCCCCAGGCCGCCCACCAACGCCACGGGGAAGGCCTTGAGCCCGACCAGCGCGACCGTTCCCTCCAGGCGGTTAGTCAGCGTGTAGAGCACGCCGGCCAGCGCGGCGGTGGCGATGGCCAGGCCCCAGGCCACGGCGAATAGGCGGTGGAAGTCGATCCCTCGCTGCGCAACCAGTAGGGGGTTCTCGGCCGCGGCGAGCATCTGCACACCCAGACGGGAGTAGCGGAAGAAGGCGGCCAAGAGCCCGAACAGTGCCAGCGCGACCAATACGGTGAGCGCGTCGAGCGTCGAGATCACGCCCCCGCCTGGGAGCTGGTGCGGTTGGTTCGTGATACCAAGCGCGACTGCCGGGTACTGCACGCGTGGCGTCCACACCAGCACAACGAGGCCCTGGAGCATGATGCCGAGTGCGACCGTGACGAGCACGGCTGAGAACAGCGGCCGCCCGGCGAGCGGCCGGATGAGGAGGTAGTAGGTGGCCACCCCTAGCCCTGCAGCGATCAGGAGCGTGAGGGGGATGGTGAGCAGTGGCTGGTGGGGCAGCGCGCCAGCAAGGGCGAACAGCAGGTAGGCCGAGAGCATCATCAGCTCGCCGTGCGCGAGGTTGAGCACGCGGCTGGCACGGTAGATCAGCACGTAACCCGCCGCCAGCAGCGCATAGGTACTGGCGAGCACCACGACGTTGATCCAGAACTGCATCGTTGCCTTCTCGGCTGTCGGCCTAGAGGCCGGGCACCACGTCTAGCCCGGCCCAGTCGCGCGCCGTCACGATCCGGTTCTGCTGGCTGTCCCACCGATAGACCTTGTAATACGTCTTGGTGCGGTAGTGGTTATCGGGGCTGAACGTCAGCGGCCCGCCGCGCAGCCCCTTCATGTCGACGTTTAGCTGGCTGAAGGCGCGCTGCAGCTCCTGCGGCCCACAGGGCCAGCCGCAGTTCCGCAGCCCCTGCTCCAGCGCCAGCGCTGCGCTCCACCCCTCGGCCATGTGCTCGATCGGATAGGTGGTCTTGTACTTTGCGACCGCGGCGCGGATCTCCTGGTGGATGGGGAGGTTTTCGGCGAACAGGGCGTTGCCCGCCAGGGCGTAGAGGGCGTCGGACTTGCGGCGGGTGA
>Ga0209810_1001356_pt1 | contig 37770 bp, 32 predicted proteins | sample Coa_R1_7_FD_187159 | JGI IMG/M metagenome (GOLD analysis project Ga0209810, IMG submission 187159) | Surface soil microbial communities from Centralia Pennsylvania, which are recovering from an underground coalmine fire - Coalmine... | ecosystem: Environmental > Terrestrial > Soil > Unclassified... | reverse complement strand
GTCGGCGATCGACGACGCGCTCTTCAGCGCGCACACGGTCACCGGCCGGGGCGGCGTGACGTACTACAACCTGCCGTACGCGCGCGTCGCTCCGCTGCTCCGCGCGACGCCGTAACCGCGCTCCGTTGACGCGCGCGCTCCGTAGCTCAGGATCGTTCCGCGGCCCGCGAGCCGGGCGCGCACGGCGGCGATCGCCCGCGGGTCGCGCGCGATCGTCGTGAACGCCAGCCGCTCGCGCGCGGCGTAGGCCGCCGCGATCCCCGCTGCTTCGCCTTCTTCGATCGTCGTCGGGATGACGCGCGCGCTCCCGGCGGCGATGTGCGTCGCGCTGATCGCCGGCGAGGCGAGCAGCACGTTGGCGAGCGAGCGCGGGACCATCGTGCCGAACGGGACGCCGTACACGTGGCGGACCGGCGCGTACGCGGGCTCGTCGCCGGCGACGACCGGATGGAGGTCGAGCGGATACGAGCTCAGCCCGATCGTGTCCGGCGGGATCGTGCCGTCCCACACGGCGTCCGCGGTGAGCCGTTCGACGCCCGCGAAATGGCGCGTCTCGCGGACGTAGACGCTGTCGGCGAACCGCCCGACCGCCGCCGCGCCGAAGCCGTCGAGATGCGCGCGCAGAAACGCGAGCAGGTGCGGCGCCTCGCGCTCGGTCAGGGCGCGTGCCCGCGCGAGCTCCGCCGGCGCGCGCCCGTCGATCCCCAGCACGTCGACGGCGTTGACCGTGACCGTTCCGTCCGGCTCGCGACCGAGGTTCAGGTCGCGCACGATCACGTCGGGCGAGAGCGGCTCGTACGCCGCCATCACCTTCGCGTAGCCCCAGGCGCGGCGGGCCGACGCGCCGCCCGCACCGTCGCGTGCCGCCGTGTAGCCGGCGACGACCCGGTTCCAGTCGACGCCGCGCAGCGTGAACATCAGCGTGACGGCCTGCATCCGCTCGTCGCGTCCCGTGTCCTGACGGCCGAGGTCGTAGCGCGCTCCGGCCATCGCCGCGACGTCGCCGTCGTCGGTCGCGTCGACGACCTCCGCCGCCGCGACGTCGAACGCGCCGCCTCGCGCGCGCCGGAAGCGGATGCTCTCGACGACCGTCCCGTCGGGGCCGGGCCCCGCCGTCAGCGCGCTCGGCGAAGCGCGGGTGACGAGACGGATCCCCGGTTCGGCGGCGACGAGGCGCGCGAACTCGCCGGCCGCCTGCGCCGGCGTGAACGCGTCGCCGAGCGCGGCGTGGATCTCGCGGAACAGGCCGCCCTGCACGGCGCCGCCGTCCGGGGCGACGTTGAGGTCCCACTGGTCCATCATCGCGTCGGTGAGGATCCCGCCCAGCTCGGGCCGCGCCGCGACCAGCGTGACGCGCGCGCCCTCGCGCGCGGCCGAGACGGCCGCCGCGACCCCGGCCGGCGTCCCGCCGACCACCAGCACCTCGGGCGCGGCGGTCTGCGCGAGGGCCGGGAGAGACAACGACAACAGCAACGGGCCGATGAGCGCCGTTCGGAAGGCTCGCGAGAACATCGTCGCCCCGTGAACGCGAAGTGCGGGGCGAACGGCGCCGGCCGCCCCCATTCATAACGGTCCGCTCACGAAAGCGCGGCGTACCGCCCGTCGCTCAGCCGCAGCCGCGCAGCAGCATCGTGAACATCATGAGGGCGAACACGATCTGCGCCGTGACGACCGCACCGTGGCGCGCCTTCGCGGCGCTCGCCGCGTCGAGCGGCGCTTCGTCCCAGTGCGAGGACGCGATTCCGTACAGCCCCTGATCCTTCGTTCTGACGGTCCCGCGGAACGTGACGGCGACGCTCGCCGCCGCTGCGAGCCCCGCGGCGATCGCCGCGACCGGAAGCTGCGCCGCGGTCGCGGCCGTCGCGCTCACCAGCCCGATGCGCTCGCCGCCGGCCGTGACGACCGAGAGCGAGTCGCGCAGCGTCGGGAAGCCGGCGGAGCGCGCGACTTCCTGGCGCGTCTCGACGCGCGCGATCGAGGCGAGCGGGACGTGCACGGTGCGGAAGTGCGGGACGAGCAGCCAGTCGTGGCGGTCGGGAACGACCGCGTCCAGGGCCGTGCCGCCGACCGTGATCCGCGTTCGCACGACCGCCAGCCAGCCGAAGGCCATGAAGCTCGCGAGCGCCGCGATCCCCGCGCCGCAGGCGGCCAAGATCCAGCCGGCGACCGGGTCGGGCGGTCCGCCGGCGATCGCCGGGATGTCGGCGATGAACACCGCGACGCCGTACAAGAACAGCGCCGCCAGGCCGAGCCCGACCCGCGCCGCAAGCGAGTACCGCCAGGTTCGAACCGGGTCCGTCATCACGCCAGTGTAGCCGCCCCGTGCGAGCCCGGCATGGGGAGCGCCCCTACCACGGTAGGCCTGCTCGCCCGGCCGGGCGAACCGGAACGCGCTGTGATCGTACGCCCCGTCCTGTGCCGGCCATTCGTCGGACGGCGCGAGGAGCTCGCGTACCTGCAGGCGCGGCGGCGCGAAGCCGGTTCTTCGCGCGGCGGCCTCGTGCTGATCGCCGGCGACGCCGGCGTCGGCAAGTCGCGCCTGATCGCCGAATTCTGCGCGGCGCTGGCCTACTCGCGCTGGACGGTCGCGCACGGTCCGTGCACCGAGCTCGCCCGCCGGCCGTACGGGCCGATCCTCGACCTGTTCGCCCGGCTCGATCCCGGCGGGTTCGTCCTCGCGCCGGCCGACTCGAAGCAGCGGCAGCTGGACGCGATCGTCGAGCGGATCGGCGTGCTCGCCGCCAAGAAAGGCGCGATCCTCGTCGTCGAGGACCTCCACTGGGCCGACGCGGCGACGCTCGACCTCCTCGCGCACCTGGCGGCGCGCGTCGACCGCATGCGGGTGCTCGTGCTCGCCTCGTTCCGTCCCGACGAGCTCCATCCCGAGCACCCCGCCGCCGCCGGGATCGCGAAGATCGCCCGCGCCTCGCGCGCGGGGCGCATCGATCTCGCGCCGTTCGCCGGACGCGAGCTGCGCACGTTCATCGACGAGGCGCTCGACGGAATCCCGCTCCCCGAGGCGACGCGGCAGGCTGTCGCGGCCGCCGGGGAAGGGAACGCGTTCTATACCGAAGAGCTGCTCAAGAACGCGGTCGAGCGGGCCGCCCGACGCGACCGCCGCGCGAGCGCGACGCTGCCTGCGACGCTGCGCGCGACGCTGGTCGAACGGCTGCGCCCGTTCGACGACGACGAACGGCGCGTCGTCACGCACGCGGCGGTGATCGGGCGGACGTTCCGCCTCGAGCTGCTCGCGACGAGCCTCGGACGCGAGCCCGCCGCGCTGCTGCCGGCCCTGCGCCGCGCGCGCGACTTTCAGCTCGTCGAAGAGATCGCGCCCGCGGTGTTTCGCTTCCGCCACGGGCTCACGCGCGAGGCGATCTACGACGATGCGCTGGGGGCGGAACTGCGTCCGCTGCATCGCGCGATCGCGCTCGCTCTCGACGCGGCCCCCGAAGCGGCCCTCGAAGACCTGGCGTATCACTGGTGGGCCGCCGGCGACGAGCGGCGCTCGGCGGACTGCAACGAGCGCGCCGGCGACGACGCCCGGCGCGTTCACGCGCACGAAGACGCGATCGCCTTCTACGAGCGCGCGCTCGAAGCGTCGCATCTCGGCCCGGAACACCGGGCCGCGATCCTGGAGAAGATGGCCGAGGCGCGGCTGGCGCTCGGCGCGACGCAGGCAGGGTACGCGCTGCTGGAGCGCGCCGCGGAGCTGCTGCGCGAGAACCGCGCCCACGAGCGCGAGGCGCAATGCCGCTCGAACGCGGCGATCATGGCCTATACCGTCGGAATCCCGAACCCGACCGCGCCGCTCGAAGCGATGCTCGCGCGCATCGACTCCGGCGACTACGTCGCGCGCAGCCGCGTGCATCTGGGGCTGGCCTGGCTCGCCGCGACGTTCGGTTTCCCGACGCGCGCCGCGGGGCATCTCGCCGAAGTCGACGCCCGCGCGCTCGCCGCGGTACCGGACATCGCGCTGCGGTACCACAACGTCTCGGCGTTCACCGCGATGATGCGAGCCGACCGCGCGCTGTTCGAGAGCGAGCTGGCGCGATGGATCGACGCCGCCCGCGCCTCGGGCTCGCCGCGCGCGCTCACCTCCGCGCAGAGCAACGGAGCGATGTGCTGCACGTTCTTCGGGCTGCACGACGAAGCGCGGCGGTGGCAGCGCGACGCGCTCCGCACGGCGCGCGAGCTGCGTCAGAACGAAGAGGGCTGCCATGCGTTCGCGGCGCTGTGCGAGCTGATTCGCGGCGACCTGCAGGCGGCGCGCGCCGAGATCGACGGCGTCTCGCCCGCGAGCGACAACCATGTCGCGCTCGTGATGGCGGCCGGATTCGGAACGGTGATCGCCGCGCACCTCGACGACCGCGCGATGATCGCGACGTGGTTCGACGGGATCGACCTCGACGCGTTCGACAAGCTCGAGCCCGAGCTCGGCGGCGGCTTCGCCGAGCTGCTCGCGCGTCGCGGACGCGTCGCCGAGGCGGCGCGCCTGCTGCGCCGCGTCGTTCCGGACTGCGAAATCGTGCGCGGGAACGTCGACACGCTGCTCGCGGTCGCGCGCTACGGCGAACCGCGCGATCGCGAGCGCGCCCGCGCGCACTTGGTGCGGGCGGCGGCGGGCCCGGCGGAGACGCTGGAGCGCGCGGCGCTGCCGCTCTTCGACGCGCTCGTCGCGGTGCGCGAGGGGCGCGCGGCAGACGCCGTCGCGCCGGCCCGCGAGGCCGCGGAGGGCTTTCACCGCCTGCGGGCGCCGCTGTTCGAAGCGGCCGCGCTCGAGGCCGCCGGAGAGACGGAAGCGGCGCTCGCGATCTTCCGGCGCTGCGGCGCCGCGTACCACGTGCAGCGGCTCGCCGGCGAGCCGGCTCGGCGCGCCGCGCGCCGCTCCTCCGACGGCGCGCCGCAGTTCGTCCCGGGCGTCCCGCTCTCGGCGCGCGAGCACGAGATCGCGGGACTCGCGGCGTACGGCCGCTCGAACGTCGAGATCGCGCGCGAGCTTTCGATCAGCCACAAGACCGTCGAGAAGCACCTCGCTTCGGCGTATCAGAAGCTCGGCGTGCACTCGCGCCGGGAGCTTCGCGGCTTCGTCGCCTGACGCCGGCGGAACCGCCGCGGCGCTGCGGAACGCGCCGGCGGAACCGCCGCGGCGCTTCGGAGAGGGGGAGATTCGAACTCCCGATACGTTTTACCGTATGCTCGCTTTCCAAGCGAGTGCATTCAACCGCTCTGCCACCTCTCCGCGGCCCCGGCCGTTGTTCACGGCGTCCGCGGAAAACGCCTCGCGGCCCGACACCGAGCGCGCTAGATGCGCGCGGGGTGCCAGATCGTCTTGAGCTCGGTGAACGCGAGAACGCGCTCGAGGTCGTCGTACGCGCCGGCGAACCATGCCTCGCTCGGCGGTGCCGGTTCGAAGCGCGTGCGCTTCACGTTCTCGGCGGCGAGCTCGCCGAGCCGCTTCTCGTCGGCCTGCTCGAGACCGAACGCGGCGAGCGCGTTGACGTCCATGTGACCCGCGAGGACCGGCGCGAGCTCGGCGCGCGTGCCGGTGAGCACGTTGCACGCGCCGCCGGGCAGGTCGCTGGTCGCGAGGCACTCCGCGAAAACGATCGCCGTGCGCGGATCGCGCTCGCTCGCGACGACGACCGCGGCGTTGCCGCTGACGAGGACCGGGACGACCGCGGTCACCAGTCCGAGCAGCGCCGGCTCCGCCGGCGCGAGTACCGCGACGACGCCGGTCGGCTCGGTCGTCGAGAAGTTGAAATGCGGCCCCGCGACGGGATTGCGGGTCGAGGCGAGCGCGAGGTACTTGTCGCACCAGCCGGCGTACCACACGGTCCGGTCGACGGCGGCGGTCACCTCGGCGGCGGCGCCGTCAGCGTCCACCGTCCCGCCGGCGACCAGCTGCGCGGCGAGCTCGGCGCGGCGGGCCTCCATCATCTCCGCCAGGCGATAGAGCACCAGCCCGCGGAGCGCGGGCGCCTGCGCGGCCCAGCCCGCGTGGGCGGCCCGCGCGGCGACGACCGCGTCGCGGACGTCCTTGCGCGAGGCGCGCGCGACGTTCTCGCCGTCGATCTTGTCGCTGCGCGCCGACTCGCTGCGCACGAACGCGCCGTTCACGTACAGCTTGTACATTTTGCGGACCGCGACGCGTCCGTTCGGCTCCATCGCCGAGTCCGTTCGGTCGACGCGCCGCCGCTCCTCGGCCGGAGTCGTCCGTCCCGCGGCGTACGATCGCCGGCGCGGTCGGTCCCGCCGAGAGACGACGGCTTCCTCGCTCTTCGAGCCGGCACGGCGTCGCAGCCGCGCCGGGCCGCGGCGTTGCGTGAGCCAAGCGCCGGGCGGGTACGGTCCGAGCGTGACGACGACGAACACCAAGCAGCCGTTTCTTTCCGACGTTACGGAGCTGCGCCGGCGCGCCCGCGAGCAGATCGACAAGGGCGCCATCACGCCGGACTACGAGCTCGACGCGGAGCAGTCGATCGCGCTGCTGCAGAACGCGCTGGCGACCGAGATCGTGTGCGTCCTGCGCTACACGATGCACAGCGTCGCCGCGACCGGGATCGCGAGCCAAGGGCCCAAGGAAGAGTTCGCCGAGCACGCGGACGAGGAGCGCGAGCACGCGGGCTGGATCGCCGAACGCATCAACCAGCTCGGCGGCACGCCGAACTTCAACCCCGAAGGGCTCGCCTCACGCTCGGCCTCCGAGTACGGCAAGGACGATCTCAACCTCGTCGAGATGATCAAGGAGAACTTGATCGCCGAGCGGATCGCGATCGAGCACTATCGCGAGCTGATCCGCTATTTCGGCGAGAAGGACCCGACCTCGCGGATCCTCATGGAGCGCATCCTCGCGGTCGAGGAAGAGCACGCGAACGACATGCACGATCTCCTGGTCGCGCACGAAGGAAAGCCGATGCTTCCGCGCGGCTAGCGCGCGGCGTGGACCTGCTCTGCATCCGTCACGGCCGCACCGCCTGGAACGAGCGCAAGCGTTTCCAGGGCCACAGCGACATCGAGCTCGACGACGAGGGCCGCGCGCAAGCGCGGGCCCTCGCGGCGCTGCTGCGCGAGGAGCCCGTCGCGACCGCGGTCTCGAGCGACCTCCTGCGCGCGGCCGAGACGGCGCGCATCGTCCTCGGCACGCGCGACGTGCCCCTGCGCCTCGATCCCGACTGGCGCGAGATGCGGTTCGGCGCGTGGGAAGGGCTCACGTGGGACGAGATCGTGGCGATCACGCCGGCGCTCGACCCCGCCGGCGAGACGTCGCCGAAGACGTACACGCCGGAGGGCGGCGAGTCGTTCGACGCGCTGTGCGGGCGGGTGCGCGGCGCGCTCGACCGCGTCGTCGCGGAGACGCCGCCCGCCGGGACCGCGCTCGTCGCGACCCACGCCGGCCCGCTGCACGCGCTGCTGCGCGTCGCGCTCGGTGAAGCGGCGGCCGAGGCGCTCAAGGTGCGGTTCGTTCCGGCGTCGGTCACCCGCTTTCGCCGCGAGGACGACGCATGGCGCCTGCTGCGTCTGAATCAGACGGCGCACGCGGCGCGATGACTCCAGGCGGCCCCCGCCGCCGCGCGGAACCCTCACCGGCGTGACGCTCGCGACCCGTCAGAACCGGCTCAATCTTCCGCTCGGCGACCGGGCGCCGGACGAGATCAACGTGATCGTCGAGATCCCGGGCGGCTCGCGCAACAAGTACGAGTACGACAAGCAGCTCGACATCTTCCGGCTCGACCGCGCGCTGCACTCGCCGATCTTCTATCCCGGCGACTACGGGTTCGCGCCGCGCACGCTCGCGCTCGACGGCGATCCGCTCGACGTCCTGATCCTCGTCTCCGAGCCGACGTTCAGCGGCTGCCTCGTGGTCGCGCGCCCCATCGGGCTGCTGCGGATGTTCGACGAGGGCAAGGAGGACGACAAGGTCCTCGCCGTCCCGGTCGGCGAGCCGGAGTACGCCGACGTCCACAACTACTCGCAGATCTTCGCGCACCAGCTGCGCAAGATCCAGCACTTCTTCGAGACCTACAAGCTGCTCGAAGGGAAGCACACCAGCACCGAAGGCTGGGACGACGCCGCGGCGGCCCGGCGGGTCATCGTCGAGTCCGGTCAGCGCTTCCAGGAGCAGCCGCCGCAGGCGCGGTAACGAGCGCCGCATGTCCGCTCTGCGACCGATCCTCACGGCGCTCGCCGGGCTGGCGTACGCGGCCGCCGAACAGGAAGAGTCGGTGCTTCCGCAGCCGCCCGTCCGCATCGACGCATGCAAGATGCTGTACGACGAGCCGTGCCGCGTGCAGAGCGTCACGTTCGCCGACGGCTCGCGCTGGACCGCGCCCTCAGACGCTCGCCGGCACGGACAGCCGTAGCAGGTCGGGGCCGGTCTCGCCCGCGACGGCGCGCGCGAACAGCTCGGCGCTCTCGACCAGCCGCGGACCCGGGCGGTTGACGTACGCGTTGCCGTCGATCGCGTACGCACGCCCCTCGCGCACGGCGCGTAGGTCCGAGAACGCGCGCGCCGCGTCGGGCGGAAGCGCGGCGGCCTCGCGTACGGCGCGGGTCAGGTCGAACCCGCACGGCGCGACGACGACGACGTCGGGATCGCTCGCCGCGATCTCCTCCCAGCCGAGGACGCGCGAGTTCGCGCCGGGGTTCGCGAGGACCGGTTCGCCCCCGGCGAGCTCGACGAGTCCCGGCGTCCAATGCCCCGCGCTCATCGGCGGATCCGTCCATTCGAGCACGAGCGCGCGCTCGCGCGGGCGAGGAGCCACGCGCGCGCGCAGCGCGTCGACGCGTTCGCGCAGCCGCGTGACCAGCGTATCGGCGCCGGCGCGCGTCCCCGTGAGGTCGCCGAGAAACGCGATCGTCGCGAACACGTCCTCCAGCGAGGACGGCTCGAGCGAGACGACGCGCGGATCGCCGCGCAGCCGCTTCGCCGCGCGGTCGACGATCTCGTACGACACCGCGCACACGGCGCACAGCTCCTGCGTCACGATGAGGTCCGGCGCGAGCGCCGCGAGCTTTCGGTCGTCGAGCCCGTAGAGCGAGGAGCCTGCATGCACGCGGGCGCGGACGTGCCGGTCGATCCCTGCCGCGTCGAGCTCCTGAGGCAGCAGCGACGAGGTCAGGATCGGGCGCGTGCGGGCCTCGTCCGGGAAGTCGCATTCGTGCGTGACGCCGGCGACCTGGTCGCCCGCGCCGATCGCGAAGAGAATCTCGGTCGCGCTCGGGAGCAGGCTGACGACGCGCATGCGGGGCGTTTCGGCCCCGCGCGCGCCGGGCCCGCCGGCGCCTCGGTCAGGCGACGAACGGCGCGGCGGCGAGCGGTTCCGTCCGCGGCGCGGCGGCCGCGACGGCGGTCCACGGCGCGAACGCGTTCGCCACCCCGCGCAGCGCGGGGGCGAGCTCGGGGTAGTGACGCAGCAGCACCGTCTCCATCGTGTTGTCGCCGATCCACTGCATGCCGAGCGGCGTGTAGACCTCGCTGGTGAAATCGGTCGTGAAGAACCGGTCGCTGTTCAGCCGCCGCGACGCCATGAGGATGAAGATGCGGAACGCGGTGTCGCTGAACCCGAAGCCCGGCGGCGGCTGCTCGGCGAACATCCCGATCGTCGTATCGACCTTCTCGATGTCGCCGCCGTACACGCGCCGCAGCTCCTCGGCCCATTGCCGGTTCGGCGTGAGCTCCTCGAACGTCGCGGGCGCGTTGAGGTGCAGCAGCCGGCGGAAGTCGTTGTAGCGCGGGACGCCGAGCTCGCGGCTCCGCAAGATGTCGTGCGCCGCGAGATCGATCACCACGCCGTCGGGCCGCGTGAAGCGCTGCAGCGCGCGCGGGAAGTTGTGCAGCTGGATGGCGCCCGGGTTCGTGCGCCCGAACGTGTAGAGGATGTCGCTCATCGCCATCTCGGCGAGACGTTCGCGCACCGCGAGCCCCGCGATCTCCTGGAAGGGGCGCTGCTGCAGGACGCCGTCGTCCTCCACCGACCGGAACGTGATCTCGTCGGGGATCAGCGGATGGAGCCGGTACACCGTCACGAACTCTTCGGTGATCGCGTACGGGACGCCGAAATGGTCGGTCTTCCCGCCCGGGATCCCGCTGATGACCTCGCTGTCGCTGATGCGGCCGACCATCTTCTTGATCGCTTCGCCGGCGAGGCCCCACCAGTTCGCGTTCATCGCGATCTTCAGCGTGGGGTTCGCGAGGATCGCCGGCGTCCACTCGACGGTGTGGATCTTCGCCAGGAGCGCGGCGTTGATCAGGCGGGCGTGCTCGAAGAGCGCGTCGTCGGACCAGCCCGGATACCGGGCGATCAGCGCGTCGCAGATCGCGTTGTGCTCGAGGCAGAACAGGGTGTACATCAGCGAGGCGCCGAGCCACCATCCGGCCAGGCGCGGCTGCTGCACGAGCGTGGTGTCGTCGGGATTCTCGATGTGATCGCGGCCGATCGTCACGTAGCCGTTCCGGCCCGCGCGAATGTAGCGCTGCTCGTCGAGCGAGCTGCCGTAGAGCTGCGAGGCATCCCACCAATGCGTCTCGGTGTTGACGTGGGTCGGCGGCGCGCCCGCGTCCGCGCTCGTGCGCGTGGGATCGCTGCGGATGCGCAGGATCCGCATCGGGTTCTCGAACCACGGGTCGCCGGGCTCGAGCGGGATCTGCCACGGATCGTCCTTCTGACCGCCGCCGTGGCTGAACCAGTCGGCGATCATGAACTGAATCCACGCCGCGGCCAGCAAGTTCAGGCTCGACGCGGGCGTGAACGCCGTTCGCGTGAGCAGCTCGACGCTGACGGTGCGCGGGCTCGGCGAGAGGACGTCGCGGTCGCTGCCCGGCCGCGTCAGGGCGATCGGCACGTTACGCCCGAAGCGCGTACCGGCCGCGCCCATCGCCGGGTGCGCGAGATCGTTGTAGGTCCCGTCGGCGCTGCGGACCTTCGTGTCGGCCGGCGGCGGCGGCGCGGGCGGCTGCTGCGTGGTCGTGTCGTACAAGTTCTGCGCGCGCAGCGTCGTGCGTACCCCGGAGAGGATCGCGAGCGCGAGCGCGGTCGGCAGCCGGTACCACCCGACGGCGCGGTCGACGGCGACCGTGATGCGCTCGTACGGACCGATGCGCGGCGGAGCGCCGTCCGCCGAACGGGAGCGCAGCAGCTTGGCCGCGGTCCACGCGGCGAACGCGCCGGCCGCGACGACCGCCGCCGTTCGGATCAGCGCCTTGGGGTCGCGCTCGCTCATGCCCGCTCCTCGCTCGCGCCGGAGGCGCAGCTCGCGGTTCGACGCGCGAGCATCGCGCTCCCCTTGCAGGGGAATGCGAGAGTCCTGTGGGAGCGGCGGGCGTGGCGCTCATCGATCGCCTCCGGCCGGCGACGCTCACCTGGCCGCTCCGGCGCCGCTTCTGGAACGCGGTGACGGTCGCGAAGTACCGCTCGCATCCGCCGGACACGATCCGTGCGCCGCGCGGCGGCCGCTACGTCGCGAGCGTCCCGCTCGGGTGGACCTATCCGTCGATCGCCGTCCGCTCCATCGTGGGCGCCGACCGCGTCCCGTCCGACGAAGCGTTCCGGCTCCAACGTCTCGGCACGCGCGCGCTGGCGCTCCTGCGCGGCGTCGTGCCGCCGATGGAGCCGTCCGCCGCGCCGATCGCCGCCGATCCGGGCGCCGCGCTCGACGACGTGTACACGCCGGCGCACCGCCGCTGCTACCCGCGCCCGGTCCGTCCGGCGGAGCTCGACGACGCCGCCGAGCTCGGGGCGGTCGCGCTCGCCAGCCCGTACGCGTGTTATCTGACGCGCGCGAACGGCGCGTTCCGCTGGGACTTCGGCGAGCTCGCGCGCTACGACGTTCATCCGGGACTGCGCTCGCCCGCCGCCGTGGTCGATTTCGCCGCGCAGCCGGACGGCGCGCTGCGCGCCGAACGGATCCGCTGCGAGGCGGGCGACGTTCGGCCCGGCGAGCCCGACTGGCCGCTCGCGCGACGGCTCGCGATGTGCGCCGCGGCGAATCACCTCTCGCTGGTCCGCCACTTCGGCTGGATCCATCTCGCCGCGGGCGCCGCGATGGCGATCGCCACGCGCAACGCGCTGCCCGCCGATCATCGGCTGCGGCGGCTGCTCTGGCCCCACGTCTACGGAACCGCCTACAGCAACGAGGTGATCACGATCGGCAACCTCGCGCGCGGCGGCGACTTCGAGAGCATCTTCACGTTCACGCGCGACGCGACGCTGCGGCTGCTCGAGACGACGTTCGACGAGTTCCGCCTCGAGGCGATCAACCCGCGCCTGGACGCGGCGCGGCGCGGGATCGCCGGTGCGGGCTTCGCCACCCCGGCGCTCGACAACCGCATCGCGCTCTACGACGTGATCGAGCGCCACTGCGCGCGCTATCTCGCCCGCGCGTATCCGTCCGACGACGCGCTCGCCGCCGACCGCGCCGCGACCGCGTGGCTCGACGCGCTGGAACGCGCGCTGCCGAACGGCGTCGGCGCGGTCGCCGGCGAGGGCGTGACGGTGGACGGGCTGACGCGCCTCGCCGCGACGCTGATCTACCTCGCGAGCGTCGAGCACGAGATCGTCGGCTCCGGGGTGTGGGACTACCAGGCGTGGCCCGACGAGCAGCCGGTGCGCGTCGCGCGGGACGGTTCGCGGATGAAGCTCGACGTCTACCAGCGGCTCGTCAACGCCAACTTCACGCTGAACGTCCACCGCACGTCGCTGCTGACCGACTTCTCGGGGCTCGCGCTCGACGAGGCGGGCGCCGACGCGTTCCGCCGCTTCCGCGCCGAGCTGCTCGCGCTGCAGGACCGGCTCGACCGCGAGCCGCCCCAGCCGTGGCGGATGGAGCCGCGCCGGCTCAAGGCCAACATCAACGCCTGAGCCTGCCCGGGCGCTACGGCGGAGCGGGCGGACGAGCCCGAGGGCATCGACCGCGACGGGCGAATTGGTCGCGGTTCGCCACCGCACCCGGAGACATCGTTGGAAAAGATCAAGGTCAAGAACCCCGTCGTCGAGCTCGACGGCGACGAGATGACGCGGATCATATGGCAGTTCATCAAGGACAAGCTGATTTTGCCGTATCTCGACGTCGACCTGAAGTATTTCGACTTGGGGATCGAGCACCGCGACGCGACCGACGACCGGGTCACCTTGGACGCCGCGCGCGCCATCAAGCACTACGGCGTCGGCGTGAAGTGCGCGACGATCACTCCCGACGAGGCGCGCGTCGAGGAATTCGGCCTCAAGCAGATGTGGAAGTCGCCGAACGGGACGATCCGCAACGAGCTCGACGGGACCGTCTTCCGCGAGCCGATCATCTGCCGCAACGTGCCGCGGCTGGTCCCGGGCTGGACGCAGCCGATCGTGATCGGCCGCCACGCGTTCGGCGATCAGTACCGCGCGACCGACTTCGTCGTCCCCGGCGCCGGCACGCTCAAAGTGATCTTCACGCCGGCCGGCGGCGGCGTGCCGATCGAGCGCGACGTGTTCGAGTACAAGGGCGGCGGGGTCGCGCTGACGATGTACAACGTCGACGAGTCGATCCGCGGCTTCGCGCGCGCAAGCTTCAACTACGGGCTGCTGCGCAACTATCCCGTCTATCTCTCGACGAAGAACACGATCCTCAAGGCCTACGACGGACGCTTCAAGGACCTCTTCCAGCAGGTCTTCGACGAGGAGTTCAAGGCCGAGTTCGACCGCCGCGGACTCACCTACGAGCACCGGCTGATCGACGACATGGTCGCGGCCGCGCTCAAGTGGTCCGGCGCGTTCGTGTGGGCGTGCAAGAACTACGACGGCGACGTGCAGTCCGACATCGTCGCGCAAGGGTTCGGCTCGCTGGGGCTGATGACGTCGGTGCTGATGACGCCGGACGGCAACACCATCGAGGCCGAGGCCGCGCACGGCACGGTGACGCGGCACTACCGCGAGCACCAGAAGGGCCGCGAGACCTCGACGAACCCGATCGCCTCGATCTTCGCCTGGACGCGCGGTCTCGCGCACCGCGGGAAGGTGGACGGGACGCCGGACGTGACGCGCTTCGCCGAGACGCTCGAGAAGGTGTGCGTCGACGTCGTCGAGTCCGGCAAGATGACGAAGGATCTCGCGCTGCTGATCGGCCCGGATCAGCCGTGGCTGACGACGACGCAGTTCCTGGACGCGATCGACGTCGAGCTGCGCCGGCGGATGGGAGCGGCCGTCCCGACCGCGGTATAGGGCGCGCATGAACGGGGACGACGAAACGCTCGCGATCCTGGTCGGCGGCGGGCCGGCGCCCGGGATCAACGGCGTCATCGCCTCCGCGACGATCGAGGCGCGCAACCACGGGCTGCGCGTCCTCGGCATCTACGAAGGCTATCGCCACCTCGTCGCCGGCGACACCTCGCACGTCGTCGAGCTCGACACCGACGACGTCTCCCGCCTGCACTTCACCGGCGGCTCGATGCTTCGCACGTCGCGCACGAACCCGGCGCGCGACCCCGAGTCGCTGCGCCGCTGCGTCCGCGCGCTCACCATGCTGGGCGTCCGGTATCTGATCACCATCGGCGGCGACGACACCACCTACGGAGCCTCGCGCATCGCCGCGGAGACGCGCGGGCGGATCGGCGTCGCGACCGTTCCGAAGACGATCGACAACGATCTTCCGCTCCCCGAGAACGCGCCGACCTTCGGCTTCGAGACGGCGCGCGCCGTCGGCGTCGGGATCGTCGAGAACCTGATGGAGGACGCGCGGACCGCCTCGCGCTGGTACCTCGCGATCACGATGGGCCGGAAGTCCGGCGCGCTCGCGCTCGGCATCTGCAAGGCGGCCGGCGCGACGACGGCCGTGATCCCGGAGGAGTTCGCGGGCGAGCGGATCGCGCTCGACGACGTCGTCGACACGATCGTCGGGGCGATCGTGAAGCGGCTGGCGCTCGGTCAGGACCACGGCGTCGCGGTCGTCGCCGAGGGGCTCGCCGAACGCATCGCGCCGGAGGAGCTGGCCGCGGTCACGACGGCGGCGCGCGACGCGTACGGCCACGTCCGGCTCGCGGACGTCCCGCTCGGCTCGGTGCTGCGCGACGCCGTGCGGGAGCGGCTCAAAGAGCTCGGGATCGAAGCGACCGTCGTTCCGAAGGACATCGGCTACGAGATGCGCAGCGCGAAGCCGATCCCGTTCGACGCGGAGTACACGCGCACGCTCGGCTACGGCGCGGTGCGCTACCTGCTCGGCGGCGGGAGCGGCGCCCTGATCGCGCTGGCCGGAGGCCGCATCGTCCCCGTGACGCTCGAGGAGATGCTCGATCCGGTGACCGGACGGATCCGCGTGCGCCTGGTCGACGTGACGACCGAGTCCTACGAGGTCGCGCGCAAGTATATGATCCGGCTCGAGGAGAGCGACCTGAGCGAGCCGCGGCTCTCGCGCCTCGCGGCACAGACGACCCTCGACGCCGAAGCCTTCGCCGCCCGCTTCGGGCGCCTGATGCGGGCCGCCGCCCGCGCGTAGGCGCGGCGAAAGCGCGCGTCCGGCGGGGTACACCACGGGGGACGGCAGGAACGATCCCTCTTTCCGCAAAGTTCGGCTGGTATTTTGTATGCCAAATACTCTAGCTGGTAGGACGCCGCGGTGGCGGCACTAGGGCTCGCGGCGATCCGGACCGACGTCAGCATCTCGGTCCGGGTCTACGACGCGATCAAGGCCGCGATCACCGAGACGAACCTGTACGAGATCGACAGCGCCGACCTGCGGCTCGACGAGCGTGAGCTCGCCGCGCGGCTCGGGGTCAGCCGCACGCCGATCCGCGAAGCGCTCGTGCGCCTCGAGCACGAGGGGCTCGTCACCAGCATCCCGCGGCGCGGCTACTTGATCGCCCGCAAGAGCAAAGCCGAGCTGATCGAGATCATCTATACGTGGGCCGCGCTCGAGAGCATGGCGGCCCGCCTCGCCGCCGAGCGTGCGAGCGACGAGTCGATCGCGTCGCTGCGCGGCATCTTCGCCGGCTTCCACGGCGACCGGCTGGCGGCGGAGCTCGACGAGTATTCGGAAGCGAACTTGCGTTTCCACGCTCGCATCATCGAGCTTTCCGGCTGCGAGACGCTGCGGCGCACCGCCGAGGGTATCCTGATCCACATGCGGGCGATCCGGCACCGCACGATCGGTGAAGACAAACGGTTCGAGCGCTCGATCGTCGACCACCGCCACATCATCGAAGCGATCGAGCGCCGCGACGCCGAGCTCGCCGAACGGCTCGTGCGCGATCACGCGCTCGCGCTCGCCGCACACGTCGACGCGAACGACAACGATCTCTGAACGCGCACGCCGCGCGACGACCACCGCGCGCGAGCACCGCGCGCCCACCACGACATCACGAACAATCGATCCGACGGGAGTGGCCATGGCCAAGACTGCAGCGGTCCGCAGCGACCGACCGAACCGACACGGCGGAGGGAGCCGATGAGCACGAACGGCGCCTCGGCGAACGGCGCGCAGGACGGACAGCAAATACGCAAAGCGCTGGACGGCGTCAAGATCCTCGACATGACGCACGTGCAGGCCGGACCGTCGTGCACGCAGATCCTCGCGTGGCTCGGCGCGGACGTCATCAAAGTCGAGCTGCCCGGGCGCGGCGACATCACGCGCGGACAGCTGCAGGACATCCCCGACGTCGACAGTCTCTACTTCACGATGCTGAACTGCAACAAGCGCAGCATCACGCTCAACACGAAGACCCCGGACGGCAAGGCGATCTTCGAGCGGCTGATCCAGCACTGCGACGTGCTGGTCGAGAACTTCGGCCCCGGCGTCCTCGACCGCCAAGGGTTCACGTGGGATCGCATCCGCGAGCTGAACCCCCGGATGATCTACGCCTCGATCAAGGGCTTCGGTCCCGGAAAATACGAGGACTTCAAGGCGTACGAGACGGTCGCGCAGTCGATGGGCGGCGCGATGAGCACCACCGGCTGGCCCGACGGCCCGCCGACGAGCACCGGGGCGCAGGTCGGCGACTCCGGCAGCGGGATCCATCTGGTCGGCGCGATCCTCGCGGCGCTCTATCAGCGCACGCACACCGGGCGCGGCCAGCGCGTCACGGTCGCGATGCAGGACGCCGTGCTCAACCTGTGCCGGGTGAAGATCCGCGATCAGCAGCGGCTCGCGAACGGCCCGCTGCGCGAGTATCCGAACAAGACGTTCTCCGACTACGTCCCCCGCTCGGGGAACGCGTCGGGCGGCGGACAGCCGGGCTCCGCGCTCAGGTGCGCCCCGGGCGGCGAGAATGACTACGTCTACGTGATCGTGCAGCCGCAGGTCTGGGCGCCGCTCGCGAAGCTGATCGGCCGTCCCGAGCTCGCCGACGATCCGGCGTGGTCGACGCCCGCCGCGCGCCTCTCGCATCTCGACGAGATGTTCGCCGTGATCCAAGAGTGGACGCAGCAGCGCTCCAAGTGGGAAGTGCTCGACGCGCTCAACGAGATCGACGTCCCGTGCGGACCGATCCTCTCGACCAAGGATCTCATCGAAGACGAGTCGCTCGCCGCGCGCGGGATGATCGTCGAAGTGCGTCATCCGGAACGCGGCGTTTTCAAGACCGTCGGTTGCCCGCTCGTGCTCTCCGACTCGCCGGTCGAGGTGAAGTCGTCGCCGCTGCTCGGCGAGCACACGGAAGAGATCCTCAACGAAATCGGCTGGGACGGTAAGGACGCGCGCGCGCTCCACGCCGCCGGCGTGCTCTAGAACCGGAGACAGAATGCTGCTCGATCGTCACACCCGCGACAAAGCCGCCGTCCGCACGGTGCTCGACCGCGTCAAGGCGGAGAACCGCAACGCCCTCACGGCGCCGGAGGCGAAGCAGGTCGCCGACGCGTACGGGATCCCCGTCCCGCGCGAGGGGCTCGCGACCTCGGCCGACGAGGCGGTGCGTCTCGCCGAAGGGATGGGCTTCCCCGTCGTCCTCAAGATCGTCTCGCAGGACATCCTGCACAAGACCGAGGCCGGCGGCGTGCTCGTCGGCGTCGAGGGCGGCGACGCGGTGCGTCGCGGCTACGACACCATCCTCGCCAACGCGAAGAAGTACCAGGCCGACGCGCGGATCGCGGGCGTGCAGGTGCAGCAGATGCTGCCGTCCGGCGCGCAGGAAGTGATCGTCGGCGCCGTCAGCGATCCGAGCTTCGGCAAGCTGATCGCGTTCGGACTCGGCGGCGTCCTGGTCGAAGTGCTGAAGGACGTGACGTTCCGCCTCGCGCCGGTCAGCGGCGAGGAAGCGACGTCGATGCTCGACTCGATCCAGGCGGCCGAGATGCTGAAAGGCGTCCGCGGCTCGGAGCCGGTCGACCGCGCCGCGCTCGGCGCGATCATCGAGTCGGTCTCGGCGCTCGTCACGGACTTCCCCGAGATCTCCGAAGTCGATCTCAACCCGGTCTTCGCGACCGCGAAGGGCGCGACGGCCGTCGACACGCGCATCCTCGTCGACTGGAACCCGCCCGAGCGGCGCCAGCAGTACACGCAAGACGAGATCGTGCGGGCGATGAACCGCATCATGCGCCCCGAGGCGGTCGCCGTCATCGGCGCGTCGGCCGAAGACGGCAAGATCGGCAACTCCGTGATGAAGAACCTCATCAACGGGGGCTACAAGGGCGAGATCTATCCGATCAACCCGAAGGCCGACGAGATCCTCGGCTACAAGGCGTACCCGTCGGTCAAGGACATCCCGGGCAAGGTCGACGTCGCGGTCTTCACGATCCCGGCGAAGTTCGTCGCCGCCGCGCTCAAGGAGTGCGGCGAGAAGGAGATTCCGGGCGCGGTCCTCATCCCGTCGGGCTTCGCCGAGACCGGAAACGAAGAGGGGCAGCGCGAGATCCAAGAGATCGGGCGGCAGTACAAGATCCGCCTGATGGGCCCGAACATCTACGGGTTCTACTACACGCCGAAGGATCTGTGCGCGACGTTCTGCGTTCCGTACGACGTCAAGGGCACGGTCGCGCTCAGCTCGCAGTCCGGCGGCGTCGGGATGGCGATCATCGGCTTCGCACGCTCGGCGAAGATGGGCGTCTCCGCGATCGTCGGGCTCGGCAACAAGGCCGACATCGACGAGGACGATCTGCTCACGTTCTTCGAGCAGGACGACGCGACGCAGGCGATCGCGATGCACATGGAAGATCTCAAGGACGGCCGCTCGTTCGCCGAAGTCGCGAAGCGGGTCTCGAAGAAGAAGCCGGTGATCGTGCTCAAAGCCGGGCGCACCGATCTGGGCGCGCGCGCGGCCAGCTCGCACACCGGCGCGCTCGCCGGCAACGACAAGGTCTACGACGACGTGCTGCGCCAGGCCGGCGTGATCCGCGCGCGCGGCCTCAACGAGATGCTGCAGTTCGCGCGCGCCGTGCCGATCCTGCCGACGCCGAAGGGCGAGAACGTCGTCATCATCACCGGCGCCGGCGGCTCCGGCGTGCTGCTGTCCGACTCGTGCGTCGACGCGGGGCTGTCGCTGATGAAGTTCGAGCCCGACCTGGACGAGGCGTTCAAGAAGTTCATCCCGCCGTTCGGCGCGTCGGGGAATCCCGTCGACATCACCGGCGGCGAGCCCCCGAAGACGTATCAGAACACGATCCGCCTGGGGCTCGAAGACCCGCGCATCCACGCGCTGATCCTCGGCTACTGGCACACGATCGTGACGCCGCCGATGGTCTTCGCGAAGCTCGTCGTCGAAGTCGTCGAAGAGTTCCGCGCGAGGGGCATCGACAAGCCGGTCGTCGCGTCGCTCGCCGGCGACGTCCAGGTCGAAGAGGCCAGCGAATACCTCTACGACCACAAGATCCCGGCGTATCCGTACAACACCGAGACGATGGTCCTCGCGCTCGGCGCGAAGTACCGCTGGGCCCGCGCCGCCGGCCTGCTCTAGAGGATTCGGCGCTCTGGACGAGCGCCGAATCCGTCGCGGTGCTCGGCTGCGGCTGCGCTCCGCCGCGCGCGCCGCGGCCGGCTTGTCCCCTGCTGGCGCCCGGCGCTCCGGACCGGCGCTGACAGCCGACGAGAAAGCCCCGGTCGCAAGACCGGGGCTTTCAATGTCGCTGCGAGGTCGCCGGAGGTCAGGAGCGGCGGACCGCAGCGCAGCGAGGACCGCGATGGATTCGGCGCTCGTCAAGAGCGCCGAATCCTCTAGTGCGCGGGCGCCGCCGTGCCGCCCAGTGCGTCGCCGGCGGTGACCCGCTCTTCGCGCACCGCGCGTTCGCGCAGCGGTTTGAGCACCGCGACGGCGAGGCCCGCGACGATCACGTTGAACGCGACCAGCACGGCCAGCACCGGAGCCCACGTGCCGCTGTGCGCGTGATACGCCGTCGCGATCGGCACGACGAGCGCGGCGGTTCCCTTCGCGGTGTAGAGCAGCCCCGAGTTCGTCGTGGCGTACTTGGGCCCGAAGAGGTCCGTGCACGCGGCCGGGAAGAGGCTGTAGATTTCGCCCGAGGCGAGGAACGTCAGCGCGGCCGAGAGCACGAACAGCCCGGGGTTGTGCGCGGCGAAGATCAGCAGCAGCAGCCCCAGCGCCTCGCACGTGAACGCGATCGCCATGGTCACCTCGCGTCCGAGACGGTCGGAGACGTAACCGAACAGGATGCGGCTGCCGCCGTTCACGAGGTTGTCGATGATCAGCGCCAGCGAGACGACGGCCGCGACGCCGTAGTCCTTGCCCATCGGTGCGACGGCGGCGGTGACGAACAGCAGACCGGTCGCGATCATCACCATCATGACGTAGAGCAGATAGAACGCCGGCGAGGTGAGCATCTGCGCGGGCGTGTAGCTGTTCTTGCGCTGCCGCGAGAGCGCACCCGTCTGGTCGGCGGTCACCGTCACTTCGCCCGGCCGCGGGAAGACGAGCAGGAAGCCGATGATCAGGACGATGATGCCCTGGATGATCCCGAACGTCTGGAACGTCGGTCCGGGACCGGAGGCGGCGATCGAATGGGCGATCGGGATGACCGTCACCGCGGCGCCGGCGCCGAAGCCGGCGGCGGTGCAGCCGACGGCGAGACCGCGGCGATCGGGGAACCACTTGACCGCGATCCCGACCATCGTGCCGTAGACGAGGCCGGCGCCGATCCCGCTGAGGATCTCACCGGTGATCAGGTTGCTGACGGTCGCGGCGTGCGCGTTCACGATCCAGCCGACCGCGACGAGGACGCCGCCGAGGACCACCATGGGCTTGGGCCCGTACCGGTCGGCGAACCACCCGTTGAACGGGACGATCCACGTCTCGAGCAGGACGAAGAAGAAGAACGCCGACTGGATCGCCGTCTTCGTCCACCCGAACTCCTTGCCGAGCGGGTTGACGAAGAGCGTCCAGCCGTACTGCAGGTTCGCGATGGCGATCATCGCGATCACCGCCAGAACCAGCTGCAGCCACCGGTTGCGGAGCGGATTCGACGAAGCTGCTACCAAGTCGGTAAGCCTCCAAAGACGTCGAGGAAGGTTCCTTCGTAAAGGATTTGCATACCAAATACCAGGGCGGGAGCGTCCCCCCTTCCGTTTCGTGCGACAAAAGCCGGTTCGGCGGTGCGCCGGCGCCGCACGTCAGTCGTACACGCGCCGGAAGGTCGCGTACATGAACGGGTAGTCCGCATAGAACCAATTCCGGAAGCTGCGCCGCACGAGCGTCGCGGCCGTCACCGGCGAGGCGCCTTTCATGACGTAGTGCATCCCGTCGAAGAAGTCGGTCGAGTACGGCTTGTACGACGCCATCGGGGCGAAGCCGGGAAACGGCGCGAAGGGCGTCGCCGTCCACTCCCACCCGTTGCCGACGAGGTCCTCGACGCCCCAGGCGCTCGCGCCGGCCGGCGACGACCCGACGGGCTCCGGATCGAAGCGCCGCCAGCCGAAGTTGCCGTGGCGGGCGGGGTCCGGCGGCTCGGCGCCCCAGGGCTGCGCCCGCTCCCCGCCCGCCGGCGTGCCGTAAGCGGCACGATGGTACTCGGCCTCGGTCAGCAGCCGCGCGCCGCTCCAGCGAGCGAATGCGGCGGCCTGCTCCTGCGAGCACCAGACCGGCCAGGACGCGGGCAGCGGCAGATCGTCGAAGCAGCCGCGCAGCATCCATTCGCCGTCGCGCTCGAACCAGTTCGGCGGCACGGGGCCGCCGTCGCGCACGAACGCCACGTACTCGCCGTTCGTCACGTCGTACGCGTCGACCGCGAACGCGCCGACCGCGACGGCGTGCTCCTCGAACTCGTTGTCCCAGCCGAACGCGACCCCGTCGCGCCGCGCGCCGAGCGTCGCCGTCCCGGCCGGGATCGCGACCGGATCGCGCGCCGGCGGCGCGGCGTCGCGATGCGTCTGCCGCGGCCCGCGCTGCCGCTCGCGCGCGAGCCGGTGGATGATGTACGTGAGCGTCTCGTGGTGCATCTCCTCGTGCTCGAGGACGGTCCAGGCGGCTTGACCGCGTTCGAGGTTCGGATTCTCGGGCTGATCGAGCGGCGCGGCCGCGTACGCCTCGAGCACGGCGGCGTCGCAGGCCGCCGCGAAGCGGCGCACGGCGGCGCGATCCGGCCAGCTGGACCGGCGATGGCCCGCGGCGGCGGTGCCGTCGCGCGGATCGATGCCGCGGTTGAACAGGCTCTCGAGCTCCGGGTCGAGCGACGGACGGCGGAGCGCGTCGCGCACGAGCGTGATGTACGAGAACGCCGGGATGTGCCCGTCGTAGAAGACGAACGGATGGCGCAGCGGGAGCGGCGCCTCTTCGTACGCTTCCGGCGCGATCGCCGCGTAGAGCGACGCGGTGCGGGCGCGGTTCGCGCGGTAACGCGCGGCGAGCGCCTCACGGTCGAGCCGGGACGGTGCGAGCGTGTCCACGCCGGGGGCTTTATCCGGCGACCGCCCCGATCCCGCGTGCGCGCAAGTAAGCGGTCAGCCGCGCCGGATCCATCGGCCGCGCGTAGAGGAAGCCCTGGACGCGGTCGCAGCGCTCGGCTCGCAGGAACGCGAGCTGCTCGGTGGTCTCGACGCCTTCGGCGCAGACCTCCAGACCGAGGCTGTGCGCCATCGCGATCACGGTGCGCACGATCGTCGCGTCGTCGCGCTGCTGCTGCAGCTCGCGCACGAACGACTTGTCGATCTTCAGCGAGTCGAGCGCGAAGCGGCGGAGGTAGCCGAGCGACGAATATCCCGTCCCGAAGTCGTCGACCGCGAGCCGCACGCCGGTTTGCCGCAGCTCCCGCAGGATCTGCGCCGAGAGCGCCGCGTCGCTCATCGCGACCGACTCGGTGATCTCCACCTCCAGATCGGCGGGACGCAGCCCGCTCGCGCGCAGCGCCTCGCTGACCTTCGCCGCGAGCGCCGCCTGGTGGAACTGCCGCGCCGACAGGTTGACGGCGAGCCGCAGCCCCGGGAACAGATCCTGCCACGCGCGCACTTGCCGCGCCGCCGTCTGCAGCACCCAGTCGCCGAGCGGGACGATCAGCCCGCTCACCTCCGCGCTGGGGATGAACTGATCGGGTCCGACGAGCCCGAGCCGCGGATGCTGCCAGCGCACGAGCGCCTCGAGCGCGACCACGCGCTCGCCGTCGAGCGCGAGCTGCGGCTGATAGTGCACGACGAACTCGCCGCGCTCGAGCGCCTTGCGCAGCGACTTCTCCTGCGAGATGCGGGTGCGCAAGCTCGCGCCGAGCGCCGGCGTGAAGAACTGGAACGTGTTGCGCCCGCGCTCCTTCGCGCGGTACATCGCGACGTCGGCGTGCTTCATCAGCGTCTCGTCGTCGTCGCCGTCGTTCGGGGCGACCGCGATTCCGATCGACGCGGTGATGAACTGCTCGAACTCGTCGACCACGACCGGCGCGTCGACGGCGTCGAGGACGCGCTGGGCGAGCCGTTCGAGCCGCTCGTGCGCCGGGTCGTCGCCGACCAGGATGATGAACTCGTCGCCGCCAATGCGCGCGACGAGGCCGTCGCCGCCGACGACGCTCGCGATGCGGTCGCCGATGCGCTGCAGCATGCGGTCGCCGAGCCCGTGTCCGAGCGTGTCGTTGATGTCCTTGAAGCGATCGAGGTCGAGCACCATCACCGCGACGCGCGAGCCGGCCGTCGCCGCGCGCGCCAGCTCCTCGCGGAGCCGCTCGGTGAACCACGTCCGGTTGGGGAGCGCGGTCACCGGGTCGTTGTACGCGAGGTGGCGCAGCCGCGTGCGCGAGCGCCCGCGCTCGATCGCGGCGCCGACGAGGGCGCCCATCAGCTGCACCAGATCGCGGTCGCTCGGGCTGAACGGCTCGCGGCGCGGGACGTGCGAGGCGAAGGAGAGCGTCCCGTAGCGGTTCCCGCCGACGTCGAGCGCGGTGCCGATGTACGACGCCGGCGGCTCCTCGCCGATCTCCGGCTCGCTCAAATACGGGAGCCCGCGCAGATCCTCGATCGCCAGCGCGCCTTCGGTCGCGAGCGCGAGACGCGCGAGCCGGCGCGGAACCGGCTCGCCGATCGTCGCGACGTTGCGGTTCGCCTCCGCGTCGTAGAGCGAGCCGCTCGCCATCCCCAGCATGCGGCATCCGGCATCGATCGTCGAAGAGATGAGCGTCTCGGCCGTCGCGTTCGCCGACGCGGCGACCACGTACAGCTCGCGCAGCCGCGCGCTCTGCGCGGCGACCTCGCGCTCGGCACGGCGGATCGCCGTCAGATCGCGAGCCACCAGATGGACGCCGGTGAACTCGCCGCCGTACGCGATCGGGATGACGGTCGCGAGCATGGGGAACGTCGTCCCGTCGGCGCGGAGGGCGGTCAGCTCGAGCGTCGCGGCCTTCCCGCGCCGCGCGGCGCGAAACGCGTCGTGCGCGGCGCGCCGGTCGTCGTACGCGAGCAGATCGAGCCCCGAGCGGCCGACGAGCGCCTCGCGCGTGTAGCCGAAGTCGCGCGTCGCGGCCTGATTCGCGTCGCTCACCACGCCGTCGGCGCCCAGCGCGAGCATCGCGTCCGGGCTGTAGTCGAAGATCGAGCGGAACCGCTGCTCGTTCTCGAACGCCGCGGCCCACTGCGGATCGGTGGGCCAGTTCGCGTCGTGCTCCCGGTGGAGCGTCATCGCGACCGCGTCGTCGTCCACCCGGCGCGCGAGCACGGTCAGCGGCTCGTCGCCGAACGGACGCAGGTCGCCGACGAACACCGTGCGCTCGTCGAACGCGCGCCGGACCGCCCGCTCCAGCGCGTCGGCGGCGTACGGGGCGGACTCGCGCAGCGTCGCGCCGATCAGCGCTTCGACGGGCTTGCCGAAGAGCGTCGCGGCGGGCGCGTTTGCGGAGCGAATTCGATAGTCGCGATCGAGGGCTAGAACTGCGTCGCGCCACCCGTTTGCGATGCGTTGCCGGTCGTGCACCTGTGCACAGGTCTTTCCACAGGCTCTCCCCAAACTCACCCCGCCGCCCGGGCGTTTCCGCGCGTGAAACGCGTTTTCTCACGCGCGTCCAATCGCGCGCGGGACGCGGCTAGACGGTCAGATAGGGCCGCAGCCCGGCAAGCCCTCCTTCGCGGCCGAACCCGGACTCGCGGTAGCCGCCGAACGGCGAGCTCGGATCGAACTGATTGAAGGTCGAGCACCACACGACGCCGGCCTGCAGCCGCTGCGCGACGTACATCGCCTTCGCGCCCTTGTCGGTCCATACGCCCGCCGAAAGCCCGTACGGCGTGTTGTTCGCCTTCTCGATCGCTTCGTCGGCGGTGCGGAAGGTCATGATCGAGAGAACCGGGCCGAAGATCTCCTCGCGCGCGATGCGATGCGCCGGCGAGACGTTGGTGAAGAACGACGCGCGGAAGAACCAGCCGCGGTCGGGGAGCGCGCAGGTCTGCTCGTGCAGCGTCGCGCCTTCGGCGACGCCGCTCGCGACGAGCTCGTGGATCTTCGCGTGCTGCTGCGGCGAGTTGATCGCGCCGATGTCGGTGTTCTTGTCGAGCGGATCGCCCAGACGCAGCGTCTCGATGCGCTCCGCGAGCCGCGCGACGATCTCGTCGTGGATCGGCTCTTGGACCAGCAGCCGCGACCCGGCGCAGCACACGTGGCCCTGATTGAAATAGATGCCGTTCACTACGCCTTCGACCGCCTGATCGAGCGGCGCGTCGGCGAAGACGACGTTCGCGGCCTTGCCGCCGAGCTCGAGCGTCAGGTGCTTCGCCGTGCCGGCGGTCGAGCGGCGGATGATCTTGCCGACTTCGGTCGAGCCGGTGAAGGCGATCTTGTCGACGCCCGGGTGCGCGACGAGCGCGGCGCCCGTCGCGCCGTCACCCGTGACGACGTTCACGACCCCCGGCGGGAGATCGCATTCCTCGCAGATCTCGGCGAGGACGAGCGCCGTGAGCGGCGTCGTCTCGGCGGGCTTGAGAACGACCGTGTTGCCGCAGGCGAGCGCGGGCGCGAGCTTCCACGCCGCCATCAGCAGCGGAAAGTTCCACGGGACGATCGAGCCGACGACGCCGACGGGCCGCGGATCCGGCTCGCCGGGGACGGCGTACCGCAGCTTGTCGGCCCAGCCCGCGTAGTAGAAGAAGTGCGCCGCGGCTTGCGGCAGGTCGAAGTCGCGCGACTCCTTGATCGGCTTCCCGCCGTCCATCGTCTCGAGCACCGCGAGCTCGCGGGAGCGCTCGGTGATCGCGCGCGCGATCCGGTAGACGTACTTGGCGCGGTCGGCCGGACGCATCGGGCGCCACACCCGCTCGTACGCCTCGCGCGCCGCCGTGACGGCGCGGTCGACGTCCGCCGCGGTACCGACGGCGACCTGCGAAAGCTCGCGCTCGGTCGCCGGGTTGACGGTCGGGAAAGTGCCGCCGGACGACGGGACCCAGCGGCCGCCGATGAAGTGGTCGTACGACGGTGCGATGCGTACCGGGGCGGTCTCGGGAGCGGGCGCGTAGGCGAGCGGCATCGCTTCGAACGTTCGTGAGGCCGCAAGGGTCTCCCCGGGATCGTCGCCAAACCGCGCGTCCGGGATGGACCCTCGCATCGCGCGGCCGACGATTGCCGCCGCGGTTGTTCTCGCGCTCATCGTGCCGATCGTCATCGCCGCGGGACTGCTCGTGCGCGGTTATACGCGCGCGGCGTTCCAGAACGAGCAGGACGCGACCGCGATGCGCGCCGTCGCCTTCAACGCGCTGCGCTACCAGCTCGACGAGGAGACGGGCGTGCGCGGATACGCCGCCACCCGCGACCGCACGTATCTCGAGCCGTACGACACCGGGCGCGCGCTGCTCCCCGCGACGCTGCGGCGTCTGCGCGAGGACGCGAGGCGGCTGCAACTCGACGCCGCGGCGGCGCGCATCGACGACGCGCGGCGCACGAGCGAACGCTGGAATGCGACGGTGGCGAGGCCGCTGCTCGCGCACCGTGCCGGCGCGCCGGCGCTGCAGCTTCGCGGTAAGGCGCTGATGGACGCCTACCGCGACGACATGGAGGTCGTGCAGGAGGCGATCGACGCGCGCAAGCGGCAGCTCGACGCCGCGACCGAGGCGGCGATCGACCGGCTCAACCTCTTCGTCGCGCTGGTCGCGAGCGCGGTCGTCGGGCTGGGCATCGTGTTCGGTGTGCAGCAGTTCCGGCTCGCCGCGGTCCTCGCGGCGAAGCAGCGTGAAGCGGCCGAGCTCACCGCGGCCTACCAGACCGAGAAACGCCTCGCCGAGCGGCTGCAGGACGCGTTCGTCCAGCGCCCGCTCCCCGTGCTCCCCGCCGTGAGCTTCAGCGCGACGTACGTCCCCGCCACCGAGGAATCGAAGGTCGGCGGCGACTGGTACGACGGGGTGGAGCTGGCGCGCGAGCGCGTGATGTTCGTCATCGGCGACGTCGCCGGTCACGGGCTCGAAGCGGCCGTCGCGATGAATCGCGCGCGGCAGGCGCTCGTCTCGGCGGCGGTCGTCGATCCCGACCCGGCGCAGCTTCTCGCGCGCGTCAACGCCGAGCTGCTCGATCAGCGCGCGCGGATGGTGACCGCGGTCTGCGGCTATGCCGACGCGCGCACGTTCGAGTTCGTCTACGCGACGGCGGGCCACCCGCCGCCGGTCCTCGTCGAGCCCGGCCGCCCGCCGCGGATGCTCGAGTGCGGCGGGCTTCCGCTGGCGGTCGTCGAGGAGGCGCAGTACCGCTCGCACACCGTGCAGACCGTCCCGGGCGCGATGCTCGTGCTCTACACCGACGGCGCGGTCGAGCACTCGCGCGACGTGATCGCGGGCGAGCAGACGCTGCTCGCCGCCGTGTCCGCGGCGATCGACGGGAACACGCCGAACCCGGCGGCGGCGATCCATTCGGCGATCTTCGATTCGCGCTCGGTGGGCGACGACGTGGCGATCATGACGGTCTCGTTCATGCCGGGCGCCGGCGCATCGGGCGAGCCCGCGGGCACCGCGACGATCGTCGCGGCGGGCGCGCGCGGGACGCCGGAAGGGGTTCGCGGAACGGTCGTCTCGCTCGCCGCGCGGCTCCGGCGCGCCGCGCGACCCGGCCGGCGCGACGGCGTGAGGATCGCATCGTGAACGAGCAGTCGTCGTACCGGGTGATCCGGCTGCACGGCGAGCTCGATCTCGCGCGGCGCGACGAGATCGCGGCCGCCCTGCAGGTCCACGGCCCGGGAGCGGCGCTGCTGGTCGACCTCTCCGACGTGCAGTACGCGGACTCGACCATCATCGCCGAGCTGCTGCGCTTCCGCGGCGAGGCCGCGAGCGCGGGCCGCCGCTTCGCGCTGCTGCTGAGCGCCCACGACCGCCGCTTGCGGCGCGTCCTCGACTACGCGGCGCTCGGCGACGCGTTCGCGCTCTTCGACGACCGCGGCGCGGCGCTCACCTATCTCTCGGCGCCGGCATGAGCGGCGAGGGCGCGGTCCCGGGCAGCGAGCTGCGCATCGTGCGCGTCGCGCACGTCGACGCGGCCAAGCCGCTGCGCCACGCGCTCGCCGCGTTCATGGAGGCGCTCGGAATCGAACGGGAGCTGCGCGAGGACATCATCATCGCCGTCGGCGAGGCCCTCGCGAACGCGGTCGAGCACGCCTACGACCCCGACCGCCCCGGGACCGTGGAGCTGCACGCGCGCAGCGCGCACGACGGGACGCTGCTCGTCGACGTCTACGACCGCGGCGTCTTCGTACCGCGCGAGCAAGGCACGCCGGGACGCGGCCTCGGACTGCGGATCGTGCGCGCGATCGCGCGCGAGGTCGAGATCGACGTCGATCGCGGCACCTGCATCCGCATGGCGTTCGACGCGCGCGGCGGCGGTCAGTCCTTCGCGATGTAGTCCAGCGACCCGTAGCGTCCGGTCGCGAGCTTCCCGCGCTGCAGCAGCAGGTCGTCGAGCAAGGCCGACGCGCCGATGCGGAAGAGATCCGGCGAGAGCCACGGCTCGCCGAGCGTCTCGTCGATCAGCACCAGATACGCGATCGCGGCCTTCGTGTTGCGCACGCCGCCGGCGACCTTGAGCCCGCGCCGCTCGCCCGTGCGGCGCGCGAAGTCGCGAATCGCTTCGCACATGACGAGCGCGGTCGGCAGCGTCGCCGACGTGCCGATCTTTCCGGTCGACGTCTTGATCACGTCGGCGCCGGCCTCGAGCGCAATGTCGCTGGCGCGGCGGATCGCGTCGTACGAGCCCAGCTCGCCCGTTTCGAGGATCGCTTTGAGGTGCACCTCGCCGCACAGCTGCTTCACCGTCGCGATCTCGCCGTACACGCGCGCTTCGTCGCCCGCGAGGAACGCGCCGCGGTCGATCACCATGTCGATCTCGTCGGCGCCCGCCGCCAGCGCGGCCTCGGTGTCGCGCAGCTTCACGTCGAGCGAGGAGAGCCCGCTGGGAAACGCCGTCGCCACCGAGGCCACCTTGATGCCGCTTCCGCGCAGCGCGTCCTTCGCGACCGCGACGAGGTTCGGGTACACGCAGACCGCGGCGACCTGCGGCGCGCCCGGCGCCGGCGCGAGCGCCTTCGCGCACAGCGAGCGCACGCGTCCGGGCGAGTCACGCCCTTCCAGCGTGGTCAGGTCGATGCAGCGGATCGCGAGGTCGATCGCGGCGAGCTTCGCCTCGTTCTTGATCGAGCGCTTGGCGAAGCCGGAGGCGCGGGCCTCGAGCATCACGGCGTCGACGGTCGGCGTGGGCGCTGCGAGCGTCTGCATGGGTGCGCGCTTCGCGGCGCGCGGGCGGCTCGCCCGCAGGGAACGCTACGCGGCGCCGTCCCAGATCGCGCTGAGCCGCTGCACGAGCGCGGCGTCGCGGGGCTGCACGCCGGACCCGGCGCAGAGCCGGCACGGCGAGGGACCGCACTCGGCGCACGCGCCGCTGCCGGAGCAGTGCCGGCAGCGGTCCTCCGGCGAGAAGCCGCGGCGGCGCTTGCGCGGGAGCGACCAGCGCGCCGCGGCGCGGCGCCGCCGCTCTTCGTGACCGAGCTCCGTGTCGCGCAGCACTGCGTAGAAACCGAGCGCCGAGATGCAGGCCAGCGCGCCGATCATGAAATCGGCGAAGGTGCGATCCTTCATTTCGGTTACGTTATCGGACCGCCGGATGCGGAGTTGAGCGTTCGAGCGGCGCGAGCAGGACCTTGTCGCGCCCCTCGTGCTTCGCCTGATACAGCGCCTGATCGGCCGCGGCGAGGATCGTCCCCTCGCTCGTCCCGGCATCCGGCCGCGCCGAGGCGACGCCGACGCTCACGGTCACGATCCCGGTCGGCGCCTCGGGGTACGGGATCGCCAGCGCGCGGACGTTGTGGCGCACGCGCTCGCCGACGACCCGCGCAGCCTCGCCTTCGGCGAGCGGGAGCACGATCGCGAACTCCTCGCCGCCGTAACGCGCCGCGACGTCGTCGGGCCGCAGCACCGCACCCTGCACCGCCTGCGCGACGCGCCGCAGGATCTCGTCGCCCGCCTGGTGCCCGTGGGTGTCGTTGAAGCGCTTGAAGTGATCGACGTCGATCATCAGCACGCCGAGCGCGGTGTGCGTCCGTCGCGCGCGATCCCACGCGCGCGCGAGCGCGCCGTCGAAGGTGCGCCGGTTCGCGATCCCGGTCAGCCCGTCGAGCGAGACCAGCGCCGAGAGCGCGCGGTTCCGGTCGGCGAGCGCGAGCGCGAACAGCAGCGACTCGAGCGCGATCCCGCCGCTGAACGCGCGGGTGAGGTTCACCCGCGGCAGCAGCAGCCCGTGCAGGTTGAGGTCGTTGACCACGATCCCGATCGCGACGAACACGAACGCGACGAGGTAGAAGCGCGCCGGCGCGAAGCCTTGCCGCCGCGCGACGATTCCGCGCGCGAACAGCAGCGCGAGCAGCGCCGCCTGCAGCACCTCCTCGACGCCCCGCCAGGGAAGGTGCCACGCCGAGCCGCGCTCCGCCGCGATCGCCGCGACGTTGAGAACGAGCACCGGCAGCGTGAGCGCGTCGAGCATCTTGCGCCATTGGCCGAGGCCCAGGAACGAGCGGCAGAAGCCGGTCAGCGCGACATAGTAGATCGCGAGCGAGATGCCCTCGCTCGCGCGCATCGCCGACGGCCACCCGAGCACCGACGCCCGCCCCTCGACGAGCGTGAGCCCGACGAGGCTGAACATCGTGGTCGCGTACCAGCCGAACGGCGGATCGCGCAGCACGACGTAGAGCAGCGCGTTGAACGCGCCGATCGCGACGAAGAAGCCGAGGAAGAACGCTGCGTCGCTAGAGATTGCCGCGCTTCGCCTGTTCCTGCTCGATCGACACGAACAGCGCCTTGAAGTTGCCCTTGCCGAACGAGAGCGAGCCGCGGCGCTGGATGATCTCGAAGAACAGCGTCGGGCGGTCTTGCAGCGGCTTGGTGAAGATCTGGAGCATGTATCCCCGGTCGTCGCGGTCGACCAGGATGTCGAGCTCGCGCAGGACCGCGACGTCTTCGTCGATCGCGCCCACGCGCTCCCCGAGCGTCTCGTAGTAGGAGTCGGGCGTCTCGAGCAGCTCGACGCCGTTCGCGCGGAGCGCGCGGACCGTTTCGACGATGTCGCCCGTCGCGATCGCGACGTGCTGGACGCCGGGGCCGCCGTAGAACTCGAGGTACTCCTCGATCTGCGACTTCTTGCGGCCCTCGGCCGGCTCGTTGATCGGCATCTTCACCGCGCCGCCCGGGCTCTGCATCACCTTCGAGCGCAGGGCCGTGTACTCGGTCGAGATGTCCTTGTCGTCGAAGCCGATCAGCTGGGTGAAGCCGAAGGCCCGCGCGTAGTAGGCGCACCAGCGGTCCATCTCGTTCCAGCCGACGTTTCCGACGCAGTGATCGATCCGCAGCAGCCCGACCGGTCGCGGCGCGCGCGCGGGGCTCGTCCACGGCCGGAAGCCCGGCAGCCACACGCCGCCCGCGGCGCGGCGCTCGACGAACGTGTGCACGGTGTCGCCGTAGGTCGCGACGGTAGCGGTGACGACGCCCTCGCGCTCCGAGGGCGGGACCACCGGCGTCGCGCCGCCCGCGACCGCCGCTTCGAACGCCTCGCGCGCGTTCGGCGTGCGCAGCGCGACGTCGCGGACGCCGTCGCCGTGGCGCTCGACGTGCGCCCCGATCGGATCCCCCGCCTCGAGCGCCGAGGTCAGCACGAGGACGAGGTCGTTCTGGCGGACGACGTACGAGGCGCGCCCCTTCGTGCCCGTCTCCGGACCGGCGTAGGCGACCGGTTCGAATCCGAATGCCGTGCAATAGTAGTGCGCCGCCTGTTTCGCGTTCCCGACCCAGAGCTCGAGATGGTCGAACTCCAGTGCGGCGAGCGCCGACGAAGGGCGCGACGTCATCGTGCTCACAGTCGATCGGTTACCCCGGAAGTCCCACCTTCCCTCGCGATAGCGTGCCCTCCCTCTCCGTCCGTGGCGACGGTGGGTAGAAGACGTTCCGACGCTTTTTCAACCGACGGGGGAACCATGGACACGACGGACGTCCGCGAAGCCGCGCGGAGCGCCATGAACCAATCGAAGTCGTTCGTGACCCGGATGGTCGACGAACGCACCCGACTCCTCGGCGAGCAGATCGGCTCGACCGCACGCGACCTGCGCAAGGTCGGCGACGAGCTGCGCGGCAGCTCGACCCTCGCGCCGCTCGCGGAGTACGCCGATCAGGGCGCCGCGCTCGTCGACCGGCTCGCGGCATATCTGAGCGACGCCGACGCCGATCGCCTGATGGGCGACATCGAGAACCTCGCGCGCCGCCAGCCGTGGGCCTTCGCGGCGGGTGCCGCTGCGCTCGGCTTCGCCGGCTCGCGCTTTCTCAAGACCTCCAGCGCACGGCGCTACCGGGCGATGGAGGAGCTCGACGCCGGCGGCGCCGGGACGGTGAGCACGCCGCAAACCGGCGCGCCGTACGGGACGACCCCGGGGTACGGAGGCCAAGGCACCGCGTATGCAACCTGACGCTCCGCGCGAGGCGAACCGGTCGCTCCCGGAGCTCATGCACGAGCTCACCCAGGAGCTGAGCACGCTGGTCCGTCAGGAGCTGCAGCTGGCGCGCGCCGAGATCGCGGGCGCCGTGAAGCCGGCCGCCGCGTCGGCCGGGCTCCTGGGGACCGGGGCGCTCTTCGGGCTCGGCGCGTTCGGCGCCGCGACCGCGTTCCTCATCGCGCTCGTCGCGCTGTGGATCCCGGTCTGGGCGGCGGCGCTGTTCGTCGCCGTCGTCTACGGGATCGTCGCGCTGGTCGCGGCGATGACCGCCAAGAAAACGATCCAACACACCGCGCCGCCGCTCGAGCAAACGGCGCAGACGCTGAAGGAAGACATCGAATGGGCAAAGACGCGAGCGAAATCCGGCGCGAGATAGAAGAGACGCGCTCCCGGCTGGGCGACACGGTCGAGGCGCTGGCCTACAAGTCGGACGTCCCCGCGCGCGTGAAAGACAACGCGGCCGAGAAGCTCGAGACCGTCCGCGGGACGGTGGACGACCTCGCCGGCACGGTGACGGACGCGGCGAGCGGCGCGAAGGACGCGGCGGCCGGCGCGGCCGGCACGCTCAAAGGCACCGTCGCGGGCGCGGTCGGCACGGTGAAGGACACGCTCGCCGGCGCGGCCGGAGCGGTCAAAGGCGCCGCCGGCGGCGTGACGCAGGCGGTCGGGAACGTCTCCGAACGGCTCCCCGATCCCTCGAGCGTGACCGGCGCGGCGCGGCGCGGCGCGGGGATGGTCATGCAGAACCCGCTCGGGCTGCTGCTCGGCGGACTCGCGGTCGGGTTCCTCGCCGGTCTCCTGATCCCGGTGACCGACTACGAGCGCCGCACCGTCGGGCCGATCCGAGACGACCTGCTCGATCGCGCGCAGAGCGTCGGGAGCGACGCGATCGTGCACGGGCGCGCCGTCCTGCAGGAGACGGCGCAGAAGACGATCGAGACCGCGCAGCGCTCGTTCCAGCAGCACGGGCACGAGGCGCTCAGCAACGGGATCGGCGAGAACGGTCTCGCCGGCGCCGTCATCGAGCACGGCCGCGCGATCCTCGAGGAGACGGCGCGGACCGCGGCCGAGACCGCGCGCCAGGCGGCCGTCGAGCACGGGCGCCAGGTGATCAGCGAGGCGAAGGGCGACACGACGCACGGCGCCGGCGACTCGTCCTCGGGAGCCTCGCAGGGCTGAGCGCGGCGACGGCCGCGGTCGACGACGAGGCCCGCGCGATATCGCGCGGGCCTCGCTTCGCGCGCGGCGCGCTGCTCTGGCTCGGCGGCGCCGGGCTGCGGATCACGCTGCTCGCGATCCCGCCGGTGATTCCGCTGATCCACCGCGATCTGGGGCTCGACGAGTCCGGGATCGCGGCGCTCTCGAACCTCCCGGTGCTGGTCCTGGCCGGCTCGTCCGTCTTCGGCTCGCTGCTCGTGGCCCGGCTCGGCGCGCGGCGGGCGCTGATCGCCGGCTTGTGGCTCATCGCGTGCGCGGGCGCGCTGCGCGGCGCCGGGCCGACGCTCCCGATGCTGTTCGCGATGACCTTCGCGATGGGGGTCGGGATCGCGCTGATCCAGCCGGCGTTTCCGACGCTCTCGCGCGCCTGGTTTCCCGACCGCGTCTCGTTCGCGACCGGGCTGTGGGCGAACGGGCTGCTGAGCGGCGAGGCGCTGGCGGCGTCGCTGACGATCCCGCTGTTGCTCCCGCTCACGCGCGGGAGCTGGGAGCTGAGCGTCGCGGCGTGGAGCCTGCCCGTCGCGCTCACCGCGCTCGGCTTCGCGCTCGTCCGCGACCGCGGCGCTGCGGCGCCGGCGAGCCGCGCGTGGTTTCCCGACTTCCGCAGCCGGGACGTGTGGCGGCTGGGGACGTTTCAGTCCGCGGCGAGCCTCGCGTACTTCGGGGCGAACACCTTCATGCCGGACTACCTGCACGCGACGCATCAGCCGTGGCTGGTCGCGCCCTGCCTCGCCGCGCTGAACATCGGACAGCTCCCGGCCTCGATCGCGGTCGGGCTGCTGCCGACGCGGTTCCTCGCGCGCCGCGCGACGCTCTACGCCGTCGCCGCCCTGATCCTCGCCGGGCTCGCCGGGTTCGTGGCGGTCGGCGGAATCGGCGCGATCGTCGCCGCGGTGCTGCTCGGCCTGACCACCGCGTACGTGCTCACGCTGAGCTTCGCCCTCCCCGCGTTCCTCGCCGCGCCGGCCGAGATCCCGCGCATCTCGGCCGGAACGTTCACGCTCGGCTACGCGATCGCGTTCGTTACGACGGTCGTGTCCGGCGCGGCGTGGGACGCGAGCCGCTCGCCCGTCGCCGCGTTCCTGCCGCTGGTCGCCGCGGCGGCGATCGTGGCGGCGATCGGCCCGCGCTTCGCCCCGCTGGTCGCGCGCGCTACGGGCGCGGACTGACGCTCCACGGCGCGAGCGCGTGGAGGCGCGCCGCGAGCTCGTCGGCGACCAGCGCGCGGGCGTACGCGGTGAAGTGATAGTCGGCCGTTCCGAAGAGCGGAACGTGGTTCGCCGCGCGCTCGGCCGCGCGAAACGCCGGCAGCATGTCGACGGTGGGGACGCCGGCGCGTGCGACCGCGTCTTCCAGCGTCCGCATGTCGTCGACGTCCGGTTCCATCGCGTACGGCGCGGCGAACGCTTTCGCGATCGGATACCACGCCGCTTCGGCGGGCGCGAGGGCGACCGGGACGGGATGGACGACGACGACGAACCCGATGTGCTGCGCGCGCAGCCCGCGCTCGACGTCGCGCAGCGTGGCGGTCAGCTCCGCCGCCCAGGCCGGGGACCGGAGGTCGGCCGCACGGTGCTCGTTCTCGAACGTCGCGATGACGTTCCCCAGGTTCAGGTTCAGCACCACGAGGTCGTAGAACCGCGTCTGCTCGCACATCGCCGCGAAGCCGCGAATCTCCGCATCCGCGAGCTTCACGACCGGGACCACCTTCGCGTGCTTCCCGGTCGCCGCGAACGCCGGGTCGTCGTCGAGCTTGCGCTGCAGCAGCCCCTCGATCGAGGTCGGCCAGTCGGTCACGAAATAGACGTACGAGTTGCCGACGTACGCGACGCGGTACTCGCGCGGATCGGGATGCTCCTCGACCCCGGGGAACGCCGCTTCGAGCGCGCCCCACGGGTCGACCCGGTCGACCGGCGAGAGCCGGCGGATCCGCCGGTTTCCGCCGTCCGCGACGACCAGGCCGCCGTCGGGCGCGCGTGCGATCCCGAGCGGCGCGAAGAACCGCGCGCCCGGACCCGGGCCGTCGGCGTAGCCGCCGGTGTCGCCCGAGGAGCTCTCGGTCCGAACGCCCGCCAGCAGCGCCGTTTGGCCGGAGATGACCTCCAGCTCGCGGACCGTATCGGTGCGCAGCTCGGTGTACGCGACCGTGTTCTCGTCGACCGCGGCGAGAAACGCCGGCTCTCCCACGGGCTCTTCGGCGCTCGTGTCGTGCGCGCGTTCGCCCTCGCCGATCCCGTCGCGCGGGAAGGCGCGATCGTCGCTCGGGGGATGGCCGGGCTCGCGCGCGACGATCCCGTGCAGACCGCCGGCGAACACGGTCACGCCGCGCGGCCCGTCGTACACGGCGACCGCGTACGGACGGTCGGCCAGCGCGGGCAGCGTGGTGACGGTGCCGGCCGGATCGATCACCCGAATCCCGGAGTAGTCGGCGACGTAGAGGTTGCCGGCGCGGTCGAGGGCGAGTCCCGTCGGCTCCTCGAAGCGCGCGCTCGCGCGCGGGCCGTCGGCGTGGCCGGGCGCCGAGGGCGAGCCCGCGTACGTCGTGACCTCGCCCGCCGCGTCGATCGCGCGGACGCAATGGTTGAGCGTGTCCGCGACGTACACCGTGCCGTCCGCGCCGACCGCGATCCCGGCCGGGCGATCGAACCGCGCCGCCGTTCCGCGCCCGTCGGCGTACCCGCCGCGCACCCACAGCCCGCTCGCGTCGAGCGCGCCGCCGCCGGCGATCGTCCGAACCGTCCCGTCGAGCTCGACGCGTCGGATGCGCTGCGCGGCGCCGTCCGAGACGTACAGCCGCCCGTCGGAATCGTACGCGACGCCGGTCGGCATCAGGAACGCCGCGTCCTTCCCGTCGGCGAAGCCCGCTTCGCCGGTGCCGCTGAGCGTGCTGACGACCGCGACGGCGCGAAACGCGCCCTCGTCCGCGGCGCCGGCCGGCGCCGCGAGCAGCAGCGCGGCGCCGAACGCCGCGGCGACCGAGCGCGCGGAATCACGGAAGGCCATTCAGCATCCCCGTGTCGCGCGGCAGATCGGCGGACGGCTTCACGCTGACCCCCGGGGGATAGACGCCGTGCGCCGCCGCCGCTTCCCAGCCGGGTGCGACGGTCGCCGGCGGGCGGACCGCACCCTCGACGGTCAGCAGCGTGCGCACGCCTTCGTACGTGTTGGTGCGGTACGGTCCCGAGACGAGCCCCGACTTCGTGAAGACGGCGACGACGCGGAATCGCCGCGAGTCCGGCGGCAG
>Ga0209810_1001353_pt1 | contig 37835 bp, 33 predicted proteins | sample Coa_R1_7_FD_187159 | JGI IMG/M metagenome (GOLD analysis project Ga0209810, IMG submission 187159) | Surface soil microbial communities from Centralia Pennsylvania, which are recovering from an underground coalmine fire - Coalmine... | ecosystem: Environmental > Terrestrial > Soil > Unclassified... | reverse complement strand
ATCTTGCGCCCGTACACCCCCCCGTGGTCGTTGACGTACTTGAAGTAGGCGTTCGCGGCCGGGGCGATCTCGCTGTAGCCGGGCGCGGCGGGGCCGGTCTGGGGGCTGGTGGTGCCGATCAGGATGCTGGTCGAGGTCACCCCGGGCGACGAGGCGCTGGCCCCACCCCCGCCTCCGCCGCAGGCGGCCACCAGCAGGAACGATGCCGCGGCGAGACCCGCCAAGTGGCCCCGTCGTGGCCGGTACGGCCACGGCAGCAAGCGATGCATCGTGCGGTTCTCCTCCTCTCTGCTTCCCGTGTCTGTCGCGTGCGCTCCTCTCCCCAACCTGCACGGGAGGTGCCCGTCGACGGACGGGCAGCCGCGGTACGATTTGAGCCCCTCCGGGGAGGGATGTCAAGCCGCGGGTTGACCGCGCCGTCGGGACGGCCCGCTCCGGGGGCGGCGCCGCCCGCCAGCGCCGCCCACCGGGCGTGCGCTAGGCTTTCGGGAGGACATGGCCACGAGACGTTGGGTCCTGCGAGCTGTGATCGCGCTGGGCGTGCCGGTGCTCCTGCTGAGCTGGACGCTGGTCGCCGTCTCCGCTCAGGGTCCGTCGCCCAGCCCGGGCGGCAAGCTCCCCGGCGACCCGGCCAAAGGCGCGCAGCTGTTCAGCAGCTCCGGCTGCACGAGCTGCCACGGCGCCAGCCTGGAGGGCGGGGTCGGCCCTCGTCTCAACCCCATCGTCACCCTGCCGGACACCAAGAACCCGCTCGATCCCAACTACCTGATCGACACCATCACCAACGGCAAGAGCGGGGTCGGTGGGTACGGCACCATGCCCGCGAAGGGCGGCAACTCGAGCCTGACCGACCAGGACATCAGGGACATCGCGGCCTTCATCATCCAGTCCAACCAGCAGAAGGGGCCGCAGGCGCTGGGGCCGGTGGAGCTGGCCCGCAGCAACGTCTTCTGGATCGCGACCACGATCTTCTTGCTGGTGGTGGTGACCTGGCTGCTGGCCCGCTACAACATGCGCTGGGTCGCCCGCCGGGCGAGGAACCGCGGGGGATCCTGAGCCTCCGGGCCGGGTTGCCCGCCGGCCCGTCCCTCCGTCGTCCACTGCGGCCGGAAAACCGCCTATGGTCTTCTTGGGTGGGGTTCATCGGGACCGTCCCGCCGTGCCCGCAGGTGACCTTCGTCGGCCCGGGCGGTCGCATCCCTGGAGAGGAGGCGAGCAGCGCATGACGCAGAGGCGAACGCCGCGAGGATCCATCGTCCCCCTGGTCACGCCGTTCACGGCGGCGGGAGACCTCGACCTGGGTGCGCTCCGGCGCCTGATCGACTGGCAGATCGAGAGCGGCAGCCACGCCATCTCGGTGACGGGCACCACCGGAGAGCCCTCCTCCCTCAGCCTGGCCGAGCGCGAACGGGTGCTCGAGGCCGCCGCCGAGCAGGTGGCCGGCCGGGTGCCGTTCGTGCCCGGCACCGGCACCAACAACCTCGAGGAGACGATCCGGCTCACCCGGCTCGCGGCCCGGCTGGGGGCGGACGCGGCCCTGGTCATCGTGCCCTACTACAACCGGCCCACGCAGGAGGGCCTCTATCGGCACTTCCGCGCCGTCGCCGAGGCGGTCGACCTCCCCCTGATCATCTACAACATCCCGGGGCGGACGGCGGTCAACATGGCCCCGGCCACCATGGCCCGCCTGCGTCGTGATTGCCCCGGCATCATCGGGGTGAAGGAGTCCAACAAGGACTTCGAGCACGTGAGCCTGGTGCTGCACGAGTGCGGCCGGGACTTCCTGGTCTACTCGGGGATCGAGCTCCTCTGCTATCCCATGCTGGCCATCGGCGGGGCCGGCCACGTCAGCGCCACCGCCAACCTGATGCCGCGCGAGGTGGCGGCCATGTACGACCACGTCGTGGCCGGACGCCACGCCGAGGCCCTGGACCTCCACTACCGGCTGCTGCCCCTGAACCAGGCCCTCTTCCTCGAGACCAACCCGGGGCCGCTCAAGTGGGCCATGGGCCGGCTCGGCCTGATCGAGCCCCGGCTGCGCCTGCCCCTCTGTGAGCCGGCCCCGGCCGTGCAGCGGCGGCTGGAGGAGCTGATCGAGGACTACCGGCTGCGTTCCCGTGTCCCCGCCCCGGCGGCGGAGGCGGGCCGGTGAGGCGGGCCCGGGTCCTCCACCGGGGTCGCCTGGTGGAGGCGGTGCTGGCCGAGCCCGGCCTGCTGCGGGGGGCGGACGGACGGGCCTACCCGGAGCCGGAGGTCGAGTTCCTGCCCCCGGTGGCCCCGACCAAGGTGATCGCCCTGGCCCTGAACTACGCCGACCACGCCCGGGAGCTGGAGCTGCCCGAGCCGGGGGAGCCGGCGCTCTTCTTCAAGTCGCCCAACACCTGGATCGGCCACCGCCGGCCGGTCGTGTACCCGCCCGGCGCCCGCTACGTCCACTACGAGGTCGAGCTGGCCGTGGCCGTCGGGCGACGGTGCCGTCGGGTCGCCGCCGAGCGGGCCATGGACGTGGTCGGCGGCTACACGATCGCGAACGACCTGGTGGTGCGGGACTACGTCACCGACCTGTTCCGGCCCCCGCTGCGCGGCAAGTGCTGGGACACCTTCTGCCCGCTCGGCCCCTACCTGGTGGAGGACGAGATCGAGGACCCGGGCTGCCTCGAGCTGCGCGCCTACGTGAACGGGGAGCTGCGCCAGCGGGGGAACACGCGGGACCTGGTGCGCACCATCCCCGAGATCATCGAGTACCTCACCTTCTTCATGACCCTGGAGCCCGGGGACCTGATCCTGACCGGGACGCCTCGCGGGGTGTCGCACGTCCACCCGGGGGACCGCATGCGGCTCGAGGTCGAGGGCCTGGGGGCGCTGGAGAACCCGGTGATCGCCGATGAGGAGGCGGACTGATGGCATCCGTGGGCACGCCCACCCCGACGGTCGAGGTGCGGCCCGTCGGCCACTTCATCGCCGGTGCCTTTCGCCCCGGCCAGAGCGGACGCACCTTCGAGACCCTGAACCCGGCCACCAACGAGCCGCTGGCCACCGTGGCCGAGGGGCTGGCCGCCGACGTCGACCTGGCCGTGCAGGCGGCGCGACGCGCCTTCGAGGAGGGCCCCTGGCCGCGGATGCCCGCCGGCGAGCGGGCCCGTCACCTGCGCCGGATCGCCGAGCTGATCGAGGCGGCCGGGGACGAGATCGCCCGACTGGAGGTGCTCGACACCGGCCTGCCCATCACCCAGGCCAGGGGCCAGGCGGCCAGGGCGGCGGAGAACTTCCGCTTCTTCGCCTCCGCGATCGAGGTCCTGGTCGGGGAGTCGTACCAATCGCCCCGGTTCCTGAACTACACCCTCCGCAAGCCGGCGGGCGTCGCCGGCCTGATCACGCCCTGGAACACGCCCTTCATGCTCGAGACCTGGAAGGTCGCCCCCTGCCTCGCGGCGGGGTGCACCTGCGTGCTCAAGCCGGCCGAGTGGTCGCCGCTCACCGCCGATCGCCTGGCCCGGATCGTGGCCGAGGCCGACCTCCCCGAGGGCGTCTTCAACGTGGTCCACGGCTTCGGCGAGACCTGCGGGGCACCCCTGGTGGCCCACCCGGACGTGAACCTGATCTCCTTCACCGGCGAGACCGCCACCGGCAGGGCGATCATGGCCAACGGCGCGGCCACCCTCAAGCGCTACTCCATGGAGCTGGGCGGCAAGTCGCCGGTGGTGATCTTCGCCGACTGCGACCTGGAACGGGCGGTGGACGCCGCCGTCTTCGGCGTCTTCTCGCTCAACGGGGAGCGCTGCACGGCGGGGACGCGCCTGCTGGTGGAGCGGCCCGTGTACGAGGAGGTGGTGGAGCGGGTCGCCGAGCGGGCGCGGCGGATCCGGATCGGCGATCCCTTCGACCCCCGGACCGAGCTGGGGCCGCTCATCCACCCCGACCACTGGGCGCGGGTCAACCGCTACCTGGAGATCGGCCGTGGCGAGGGACGGCTCCTGGCCGGCGGCGGGCGCCCGCCGGGCCTGGAGCGGGGCAACTACCTCCAGGCCACCGTCTTCGCGGACGTCTCCCCTGAGGCCCGCGTCTTCCAGGAGGAGATCTTCGGCCCGGTCGTGGTCGCGACCCCCTTCCAGGGCGAGGAGGAGGCGGTGCGTCTCGCCAACCGCGTCCGCTACGGCCTCGCCGCCTACGTCTGGACCAACGACCTGCGCAAGGGGACGCGGGTGGCCCAGGCCATCGACGCCGGCCTGGTCTGGCTGAACTCCCAGAACGTGCGCGACCTGCGCACGCCCTTCGGGGGGGCCAGGGACAGCGGCATCGGCCGGGAGGGCGGCCACTACAGCTTCGACTTCTACTGCGAGTACCAGACCGTGCACGTCGCCCTGGGCGATCACCCCATCCCCCGCTTCGGCGTCGGCTGATGTCGGGGGACGGCCGGTGCCGGCTCGTGCCGGGCGAGCGAGACCTTGACAGAATGGGAGCGGTAGGGTGCAGGCTGGTAGCCTATGGCTGCGCTTCCTTCGGAACTCTTCCCGCCCCGCGAGGAACCGGAGCCGCTCGTGGGGTTCCTCATCAAGCGGCTCCAGCACTCCCTCCGTCGGGCCCTGGACGACGGCCTGCGGGACCTCGGCCTCAACACCGCGCACTACGTGGTGCTGCGCGAGCTGGAGGCGGGGCCGCTCTCCGCGGCCGAGCTGGCCCGGCGGGCCTTCGTCCGTCCCCAGGCCATGGCCCCGCTGCTGGAGGTGCTGGAGGAGCGGGGACTGCTCGTGCGCTCCCCCCACGTCGAGCACCGGCGGGTGCTGGAGGTGCGGCTGACGCCCCGAGGACGGGAGCTGCTGTCGGTTTGCCAACGGCGCTGCGAGGATCTGGAGGAGCGCCTGCTCAAGGGGCTGGGCGCACATGAGCGCGAGTCGCTGCTGGCGGCCTTGCAGCGCTGCCTGCGCAACATGGGATCGTAGGCCGGGGACCGTTGTCCTCCCGCCGCGGGCGGCGAGGATGGCGGCGGTCGTGAGGTAGCGCCGGGTGGACCGCTTCGCCATCTTCGTCGACGTCGGTTACCTGGTGGCCTCGGTGGCGGAGCTGCTCACCGCCTCCCCGGAGCGCAGCGGCGTGACCTGTGAGTACGCCTCGCTGGTGAGCGACCTCGTCCAGGAGGCGGGTCGGGACTGCGGCCTCCCGGTGCTACGGACCTACTGGTACGACGCCAGCCTGACCGGGCTCCCCGAGCACGACCAGCAGACCGTGGCCGACCTGCCCGGCGTGCGCCTTCGCCTGGGACGGCTGGTCCGCGGCGGCCAGAAGGGCGTGGACAGCCGCATCGTCCGCGACCTGATCGTCCTCGCCCACGACCGGGCCATGGCCAGCGCCTACGTGCTGGCCGGCGACGAGGACATCCGCGAGGGGATGGAGGAGGCCCAGGACCACGGCGTCCGGGTGGTCCTCTGGGGGGTTCCGGGCATCAACCAGAGCCGGGTGCTCTGCCAGCAGGCGGACGAGCACCGCATCCTGCCCGACGAGTTCTGGCTTCGCCACTTCCGCCTGGTGGAGCGGCCCTGCGAGCCGTCCCCGGACGGCAGGACGGGAGACGCCCCGGGCCGGCGGCCGGTGGTTGCCCGTCCCCACGACCCGAGCATGCGGGCCGCGTTCCAGGAGGCCGCCCGCGACCGCGACGGCGAGATGGTGGCCGCCTGGCTGGCCGAGGTCGATGCCTTCGAGCGAGCGGCCCGGGAGGCAGGGGCGGAGTTCGCCCGGGTGCTGCTGGTGGAGGCCACGCCGGTCGAGGTGGAACGGCTCGCCCGCCTCACCGGCTGGCAGGTGCCGAGGGAGCTGGACGGGCGTCTGCTCCGCTTCGCCGAGGAGCGTCTGGGCTTCCTCTGGGAGCGTCCCGAGCTCAAGGCCACGGTCCGCAGCGGCTTCTGGGAGGAGTTCCGGAGGTCGGCCCGCAGCGCCTGAGCGGCCGCGGCCGGTGAGGAGGCCCGCCGGGGGTGGCGCGGTCCCGACCGACGCACCCTTTGACGCACGCCGCGGGCGTCCTCCGGCCGGCAGGAGGGGGCGGTGCCGGGCGCGCTCCGCGGCCTCGTCCCGGCCCATCCCAGGTGGCCAACCCACGAAACCAGGGCTTGACGAGATAGTTACTCCGGCGTAACCGTATCTACGGAGTGAGCGCTGGCGGATGATCGGCACGCGACCCCCCGGGTCGGAGGGGCTGCCGGCCCTCATGGTCCGGTACACGGACCGGATGGCCGGTTACCTCCGGCGGCAGGCGCCGGGCGTGGGCACGCGGACGGGGCTCATGACCGCGTACCACATGGGATGGGTCGACCCCGGCGGTCGGCCCCGGGAGGCGCCGGCCGGGAAGCTCGTGCGACCCAGCCTCTGCCTGTGGGCCTGCGAGGCCACCGGCGGAGACGTGACCTCGGCCCTGCCCGCCGCGGCGGCGCTGGAGTGGGTGCACAACTTCACCCTCATCCACGACGACATCCAGGACGGGGATCGGGAGCGCCACCATCGCCCGACCGTCTGGTCGATCTGGGGGGTCGCCCAGGGCATCAACGCCGGCGACGCGCTCCACGCCATGGCCTTCGAGAGCCTGCTGGCGCCGGGGCCCCATCCCGGCCGGCGGCTGCGGGCGGCCCGCGCCCTCGCCCGCGCGGTCCTGGAGGTGATCGAGGGGCAGTGCCTGGACCTCGGCCTGGAGGGCCGACCCCACTGCCCGCCGGCCTCCTACCTGCGCATGGCCCGGGCCAAGACCGGGGCGCTGCTCGGGGCCAGCCTCCAACTGGGCGCGATCATGGGCGGCGCCCGGCCGGCGGCGGAGAGAACGCTGCGGGCCGCGGGGCGGCTGCTGGGCCTCTCCTTCCAGGTCCGCGACGACTGGCTGGGCATCTGGGGAGAGCCGGCGCTGACCGGGAAGTCGCGGGACTGCGACCTCGGCCGCCGGAAGGTCACCTACCCGGTCGTGGTGGGCTACGCCGCCATGCCACCGGCCGAGCGGCGCCGGTTCCGGGCCCTCTTCCGGTCCGAGCCCGACGGCGTCGCGGCCGTGGAGGCGCTGCGCGACCGTCTGGAGGCGGCCGGAGCCAGGGAGCGCAGCGCCGCCGCCGCCCGTGGTTTCGCCCGGCAGGCGATCGAGGTCGTGGCCGGCTCCGGGTTGGGGCCCGAACACACCGAGCAATTCCAGGAGCTCGCTCACTATGTCGCGAACAGGACACGTTGAGGGCCATCCGGCGTCGTCCGGCGACGGCGTGGGATGCCCGGGTGACGCCGGCGGGCCGGCTGCCGTGAGCGCCGGGGAGGCGGGGGGCGGGTCACGGGTCGCGACCGTCAGCCGCAAGGCCGACCACATCCGCATCAACCTGCGCGGCGACGTCGACGGCAAGGGCGTGGACAACGGCTTCGACGAGTACCGCTTCCTGCACCGGGCGCTGCCGGAGCTCGACCTGGACCAGGTGGACACCTCGGTGCGGCTGTTCGACCGACGGCTGCGGGCGCCGCTTTTGATCTCGTCGATGACGGGAGGCACCGGCGAGGCGCGGCGCATCAACCGGACCCTGGCCCGGGTGGCCCAGGAGGCCGGCCTGGCCATGGGGCTGGGCTCCGGTCGGGTCCTGCTCGAACACCCCGAGGTGCTGGACACCTTCGACGTCCGGCCGCTGGCGCCCGACGTCCTGCTCTTCGCCAACCTGGGGGCGGTCCAGCTCAACAAGGGCGTGACCGCCGACGACTGTCGGCGTCTGGTCGAGCGGCTCGGAGCCGACGCCCTGGTGCTGCACCTGAACCCGCTCCAGGAGGCCGTGCAGCCGGAGGGCGACGGCTGCTTCGCCGGCCTGCTGGACCGGATCGCGGACCTGTGCCGCCGCCTGGAGGTGCCGGTGGTGGTCAAGGAGGTGGGCTGGGGCCTCGCCCCCGACACCGTGCGCGAGCTGCTGGCCGCCGGGGTGGCCGCGGTCGACGTGGCCGGAGCCGGGGGCACCTCCTGGTCGGAGGTGGAGCGGCACCGGATCGAGGACCCGGTGCGCTCCCGGGTGGCCGCGGCCTTCGCCGGCTGGGGCATCTCGACCGCGGAGGCCCTGCGCCTGGCCCGGCGGGCGGCGGGCGAGGCCCCGGTCTTCGCCAGCGGCGGCATCCGGACCGGGATCGAGGTGGCCAAGGCGATCGCGCTGGGGGCGGACCTGGTGGGGATGGCGGGGCCCTTCCTGCGCGCCTCGGCCCAGGGGGAGGGGGCGGTGCGGGACCTGGCGGCGGAACTGGTCGGGGTGCTGCGCGTGGCCATGTTCTGCCTCGGGACCCGGACCGTCGCCGACCTGCGGGGCACCCCGCGGCTCCGGCGGTGCGACGAGCCCCCGGAGCCGCCGCTGATGGGGATGCTGACCTATCGGACCGAGGCGCCCGGCCAGTTCATCGACATCACCGACGACGTCGAGTCCGTGGTCCGGGCCTCGGGCGTCCGCCGGGGGCTGGCGCACGTCTACTCCCGCCACACCACCGCCGCCATCCGGGTCAACGAGAACGAGCCGTTGCTGCTGGCCGACTTCCGGCGCTTCCTGGCCACGGTGGCGCCCGAGGGCTCGCACTACGAGCACGACGACCTGAGCCGGCGCCCGGGCGTGCCCCCGGACGAGCCCCGCAACGGCCACGCCCACTGCCGGCACCTGCTGCTGGGGGCGAGCGAGACCCTGCCGGTGGTGGAGGGACGCCTGGACCTGGGTCGCTGGCAGCGGGTCTTCCTGGTCGAACTCTGCTCGCCGCGCCAACGGCAGGTCGTGGTCCAGGTGATGGGCCGTTGAGCGGCGAGGCGAGGATGGGGCCGTGAGCGGGTTCAGCGAGCTCGCCGCCGCCGACGCCTACTGCCGCCTGCTGGCCGCCCGGCACTACGAGAACTTCGAGGTGGCCTCCCGGCTCTTGCCGGGCCGGCTGCGGCTGCACCTGGCCCGGCTCTACGCCTACTGCCGGACGACCGACGACCTGGGCGACGAGAGCGGGAGCGAGGCCACTTCGCGCCTGCACCGCTGGCGCGAGGAGGTGTGCGGCCTCTTCCGGGGAGAGCCGCCCGTGCACCCGGTCCTGGTCGCCCTGCGGGACACCGTGGCGCGGTTCGGGCTGCCGGCCCGGCCCTTCACCGACCTGATCGAGGCCAACCTCCAGGACCAGGAGGTCACCAGCTACGAGACCTGGCCCGACCTGGAGGCCTACTGCATGCGCTCGGCCGCCCCCGTGGGGCGGGTGGTGCTGCGCCTCTTCGGACTCGTCGATCCGGGGGCGGAGCGGCTCTCGGACGACGTCTGCGTCGGCCTCCAGCTGGCCAACTTCGCCCAGGACGTGGCCGTGGACGCGGCCAAGGGTCGTTGCTACCTGATCCGGCCCGAGGTCGACCGGCTGGGGCTGGCGGGCGCCGTGCGTGCCCACTGCGAGCGGGCGCGGGCCCTCCTGGCCTCGGGCCGCGAGCTGGAGCGGATCGCGCCCGGGCGTCTTCGCCTCCAGCTCGCCCTCTATCGCCTGGGCGGGCTGGCCATCTGCGACGCCATCGCCCGGGCCGGCTACCGGACCGACCTGGTGCGGCCCAGGGTGTCGCTGCCGGTCAAGGCCGCGCTGGTGCTGAGGGCGGCGCGGCCGGGAGGAGGGAGGCATGCGCGAAGCGTGGGAGCGGTCTGACGGGTCGGCGGCGGCGGCCGAGATCCGGGAGGCGGAGCGCTTCTGTCGCCGGATGGCGCGTCGGGAAGCGAAGAACTTCTACTGGGGCTTCATCTCCCTGCCCCGCGAGCAGCGGACCGCCATCTACGCCCTCTACGACTTCGCCCGCCAGGTCGACGACGAGGCGGACGGGAGCAAGGGCTCGGCCGCCGGGCTGCGCCGTCACCGCGAGCGGGCCCATGGCTGCGCCCTGGGCCTGCACTCGGACCCGGTGACGCTGGTCCTGGCCCGGGCCGTGGACCGCTACGGCATCCCCGAGCGAGAGCTCCAGGCCCTGATCGACGGGGTGGAGATGGACCTGGTCCGCAGCCGTTACGCGACCTGGGAGGAGCTGGAGCGGTACTGCCGGCTGGTGGCCTCCACCGTGGGGCGCATGTGCGTCCGTGTCTTCGGCTTCGACGCCCCGGTGGCGCTGGAGCTGGCCGACCAGCTGGGCGTCGCCCTCCAGCTCACCAACATCCTGCGCGACGTCCGCGAGGACGCGGGCATGGGACGCGTCTACCTGCCCGCCGAGGACCTCGACCGCTTCGGGGTGGACGAGGCGGAACTGCTGGCCGGCCGGCCCGGGCCGGGCTGGGAGGCGTTGGTGGCGTTCGAGGCCGAGCGCGCCCGGGGCTACTTCGATCGCGGGCTCGGCGTCCTCCACCACATCCCGCGCCGGCCGGCCGCCTGCGTGGAGACCATGGCCGGCATCTATCGGACCATCCTGCGCCGTATCGAACGCCAGCCGAGGCTGCCCCTGGAGCGGCGGGTCTCGCTCTCGCCGGCGCGCAAGCTGGCCCTGGTGGCGGGGTCGTGGGCGCGCCGCGGGTAGTGGTGGCCGGGGGCGGCCTGGCGGGGCTGGCCGCCGCCCTGGAGCTGCGCGCGGCCGGGGCCCGGGTCGAGCTGCTGGAGCGGGGCCGGCTGCTGGGAGGGCGGGCGACCTCGTTCACCGTCGAGGGCGAGGAGGTCGACAACGGCCAGCACGTCTTCCTCGCCTGCTGCACCGAGTTCGTCGACCTGGCCCGCCGCCTGGGGCTGGCGGACCGGCTCCACCTCCAGGAGCGCTTCGACGCCCTGGTCCTGGCCCCGGGCAGGCCTCCGGCCCGGCTCCGGGCGGCGGCCCTCCCCGCCCCCTGGCACCTGGCCGTGGCCCTGGCCCGGTACGCTCCCCTGGGCCGGGTGGACCGACTCCGGGTGGCCGGGGCCCTGCTGGCCCTGGAGCGCCTCCGGGACGGGGGCGAGGAGCCGCTCGCCTCCTGGCTCGACCGCCGCCGTCAGTCGCCGGCCAGCCGCCGGGCCTTCTGGGAGCCCTTCTTCGTGCCCGCGCTCAACGCCCCCCTGGAGGAGGTGACGGTGGCCGAGGCCGCCTTCGTGGTCGCCACCGCCTTCACCAGCGAGGCCGGCGCGGCCCGCTTCGGCTGGCTGACCGTCCCTCTGGCGCGGCTGGCGGAGGCGGCCGCCGCCGGCCTCGACGCGGTGCACGTCCGGACCCCGGTCACCGGCCTGGAGCTGGGGGCGGAGGACGAGGTGCGGGCGGTCCGCACCCCCGAGGGGACGCTGGCCTGTGACGCCCTGGTCCTGGCCCTGCCCCCCAACCGCCTGGCCCGGGTGCTCGGCGATCCGGAGCGCTTCGACCTGGGAGCGGTGCGCGACTTCGTCGCCCGCCCGATCGTGGACGTCCACCTCTGGCACGACGCCGGCCGGCTGGGCTTCGGCTTCGCCGCCCTCCTGGAGGCGCCGGTGCAATGGGTGTTCGAGAAGGCCCCCGGCTACCTCTGCTGCAGCCTGAGCAACGCCGGCTCGCTGGTGCACCGGCCGGAGGCGGAGCTGGTTCGGACCTGCTGGGAGGTGGTGGTGGAACGGCTGCCTGGGTTGAGGGGAGCCCGACTGCGGCGGGGCGCCGCCACCCGCAACCCCGAGGCGACCTACGCCCCGGCCCACGGCGTGCGCCGCCCGGGCCCGGCCACCCGACTGCCCAACCTGGCCCTGGCCGGCTCCTGGACGGCCACCGGCTGGCCCGACACCATGGAGTCGGCGGTGCGCAGCGGGCGGGCGGCGGCGAGGCATCTCGTGGCCCGGTGGTCGGGGGGCGCCGGCTCGGCCCGGCGCCCGCGTTCGGAAGGAGGGGTCGCGGTTGGCTGAGACCAGGTTCGAGCTCCGCCGGCGGCCGGAGGGCCCGGCCCCGGATCGCGCCCTGAGGGAGGCGGTGGAGTGGCTGCTGGCCCGGCAGTCGCCGGAGGGCTGGTGGGTGGGCGAGCTGGAGACCAACGCCACCATGACCGCCGAGCACGTGCTCCTGCTCCGCTTCCTGGGGCTGCCCCTGGACCGGATTCGGGCCGGGGCGATCGAGCACCTGCGGGGCTGCCAGCGCGAGGACGGCTCCTGGGCGCTCTACCACGACGGGCCGGCCGACCTGAGCACGACCATCGAGGCCTACGTCGCGCTCAAGGTCCTGGGGTTGGACCCGGCCGAGGCCGCCATGCGACGGGCGCTGGCCACGATCCGCCGCCTGGGCGGGGTGGCCCGGGCCCGGGTCTTCACCAAGATCTGGCTGGCCCTGTTCGGACAGTACCCCTGGCGGGGGGTGCCGAGCATGCCCCCGGAGCTGATCTGGTTCCCCTCCTGGCTGCCCTTCAACCTCTACGACTTCGCCTCCTGGGCCCGGGGCACCATCGCCCCCCTGCTGATCGTGATCTCGCGGCGGCCGGTCCGACCCCTGGGGGTCGAGGTGGGGGAGCTGGTCGTGCCCGGCACCGAGCGCCTCCTGGAGCGGGTGCCCGGCCGGGGTGTCTTCTGGTGGCTCGACCAGCTCCAGAAGCTCTACGAGCGGCTGCCGGCGCAGCCGGGTCGCGCCCGCGCCCGGCGGAAGCTGGTGGACTGGATCGTCGAGCGGCAGGAGGCGGACGGCTGCTGGGGCGGCATCCAGCCGCCGTGGGTCTACTCCCTGATCGCGCTCCACCTGGAGGGGATGGGCCTGGACCATCCGGTCATGCGCCGCGGCATCGAGGGCCTGGACGTCTTCTCGGTCGAGGACGAGCGGGGCTGGCGCTTCCAGGCCTGCATGTCCCCGGTGTGGGACACCGCCTGGTCGGTGCTGGCGCTCCGGGGAGCCGGCCTCGACCGCGGCCACCCCGGCCTTCGCCGGGCCGTGGACTGGCTGCTCGACGAGCAGATCTCGAGCGGCGGCGACTGGCAGGTCCGCTGCCCCGGGGTCGAGTGCGGGGGCTGGGCCTTCGAGTTCGAGAACGACACCTATCCCGACGTCGACGACACCGCCCTGGTGGTCCTGGCCCTGCTGGCGGCGGCGCCGCCCGGGAGCGCGGACGCCGCCATCGAGCGCGCCCGGCGCTGGGTGCTGGCCATGCGCTCCGGCAACGGGGCCTGGGCCGCCTTCGACCGCGACAACACCCGGACCTACGTCTACCGCCTCCCCTTCGCGGACTTCGGGGCCATGCTCGACCCGCCCAGCGAGGACGTGACCGCCCACGTCCTGGAGATGCTGGCCCGGCTCGGGCACGACGAGCGCGACCCCTACGTGGCCGGTGGCCTCGCCTACCTGCGCCGGGAGCAGCGACCCTGGGGCTCCTGGTACGGGCGCTGGGGGGTCAACCACGTTTACGGCACCTGGTGCGTGGTCTCGGCGCTGAGCGCACTGGGCACCGGCGATGACATGGTCGGGCGCGCCGTCGACTGGCTGCTGAGGGTGCAGAACCCGGACGGGGGGTGGGGCGAGACCTGTCACTCCTACGTGGACGAATCCTTCGCGGGCGTCGGCCGGAGCACGCCCTCGCAGACGGCGTGGGCGGTGCTCTCGCTCCAGGCGGCCGGGCTCGGAGCGCATCCGGCCTGCCGCGCCGGTCTCCGCTTCCTGCGCGAGCGCCAGCGCGACGGCACCTGGGACGAGCCCGAGTTCACCGGCACCGGCTTTCCGCGGGACTTCTACATCAACTACCACCTCTACCGGCACGTCTTTCCCACCATGGCGCTGGCCGGGGACGAGGAGCGGAGGTGAGTCGATGGGCATACCGCTGAGGCAGAAGCTGACGATCGGCCTCTACGTCATGAAGCAGCGGCTCCGGGGCGTGAAGCGGTTTCCCCTGGTCCTGGAGCTGGAGCCGCTCTACCAGTGCAACCTGGCCTGCGCCGGCTGCGGCAAGATCCAGCACCCGGACGACATCCTGGCCCGCCGCCTCACCGTCGAGCAGTGCGTCCAGGCGGTGGAGGAGTGCGGGGCCCCGGTGGTGTCCATCGCCGGCGGCGAGCCGCTCGTCCACCGCGAGATCCACCTCATCGCCCGGGAGCTGGTCCGGCGCAAGAAGTTCGTCTATCTCTGCACCAACGGGCTCCTGATGCGGCGCAAGCTGGACCTCTTCGAGCCCTCGCCCTACTTCGCCTGGATGGTGCACCTCGACGGCCTGCGTGCTCGCCACGACCAGGTCGTCTGCCGGGAGGGCGTCTTCGACCGGGCGGTGGAGGCGATCCGGGAGGCGAAGCGCCGGGGCTTCAAGGTCTTCACCAACTCCACCTTCTTCGAGCCCGACGGGCCGGATGAGATCCGGGCCGTGCTCGACTACCTGAACGACGAGTTGAAGGTCGACATGATGCAGATCTCGCCCGGCTACGCCTACGAGAAGGCGCCCGACCAGGAACACTTCCTGGGCGTGGAGCGCACCCGGGCCATCTTCCGGGAGGTGTTCGCGGGCGGGAGGCGGCGGCGCTGGCGCCTCAACCACTCCCCCCTCTACCTCGACTTCCTGGAGGGCAAGGTCGACTTCGAGTGCACGCCCTGGGGCATCCCATCCTACTCGGTGCTGGGCTGGCAACGCCCCTGCTACCTGATGTCGGCAGAGCCCTACGCCCGGACCTACCGGGAGCTGGTCGAGGAGACCGACTGGTCCCGGTACGGACGGGGCCGGCACCCCAGCTGCGAGAACTGCATGGCCCACTGCGGCTACGAACCGACGGCGGTGGTGGCCACGACGCGTTCGCTGCGGGAGTCGATCCGGGCCGCGGTGTCGAACTGAGCGGCCGTGGCCGACCGCGTCCTACTGACCGGTGGAGCCGGCTTCGTCGGCGGGCACGTCGCCCGTGCCCTGCTGGAGCGGGGCTACCGCGTCCGTGCCCTGGTCCGGCGACCGGGCGAGCTGCCCCCGCCCGCGGCCGCCAACCTCCAGGGGTGCGAGGTGGTGGAGGGGGACCTGGAGCGACCGGGCGAGTTGGTGGCACCGCTGCGAGGCTGCCGCTACCTGGTGCACGTCGCCGCTCGCTACTCGTTCGCCCCCCGGGATCGCGCCGCCATGCATCGCGTGAACGTGCTCGGCACCGCCGGCCTGCTGGAGGCGGCCCGGCTGGCCGGCGTCGAGCGAGCGGTGGTCACCTCCAGCTCGGCCGCGGTGGGCGAGGCCCGGGCCGGGCGGCCGGCGACCGAGGAGGACTGGCCCGTCGGCGACGACGCCTCCGCCTACCACACCTCCAAGGTGGAGCAGGAGCGGGCTGCCCTCTCCGCCCGACTGCCGGTGTGCACCGTGCTGCCCACCGCGCCGGTGGGGCCCGGTGACTGGAAGCCGACCCCCACCGGGCGGCTGGTGCTGGACTTCGTCCGCGGCCGGATGCGGCTGCGCCCGCCGGCGGGAGGAGGGATGAACCTGGTGCCGGTGGAGGACGTGGCCCGGGGACACGTGCTCGCCCTGGAGCGCGGTCGTCCCGGCGAGCGGTACCTGCTGGGCGGCGTGAACCTCACCCTGGACCAGGTCTGGGAGCTGCTGGCCCGCGCCACCGGGCGTTCCCTGCCCCGCTGGCGCGTCCCCTACCCGCTGGCGTTGACCGCCGCCCTGGCCGACGAGCTGCGCTGCCGCCTGGTGGGGGGCGTCCCCCGGGTCCCCCTGGAGGGCGTGCGCATGTCCCGCCACCTGATGCACGCAGCCTCGGAGCGGGCGGGGTCGGAGCTGGGCTGGCGGCCGGGCGGGGTCGAAGAGGCCCTGGCCCGCGCCGTGCGCTGGTACCACGACCGTGGCTACGGGTGACCCCGGCCCGCTGGTCGTGCTCGCCGCCACCCGGGTGGAGGCGCGGGCGGCGCGGCGCGCGCTCGGGGGGGCGGTGGAGGTGCTCGAGGCCGGGGTCGCCCTGGGCCGGCTCCAGGCCACCGGGATGACCGGCCTCGCCCCGTCTCCCTCGCCCTGGGAGGGCACGGTCGTGACCTGCGGGGTGGCCGGCGCCCTCCGGCCCCTGGCCACCGGCACCGTCCTGGTCCCCGATCGGGTGGGGCGCCCCGACGGCTCGACGCTGGTCTGCGATCCCGACCTGGTCGCGGCGCTGGTCGCCGCCGCCCGTGGCCTGGGCCTGGTGCCCGAGCGCGGACCCCTGCTCACCGCCGACCACCTGGTGCTGGGGGAGGAACGGCGTCGCTGGGCCGATCGCGGCTACGTGGCCGCCGACATGGAGACCGGCCTGGTGCGCGCCCGACGGGTGGCCACGATCCGCGTCGTCCTGGACGGCCCCGGCCGCGAGCTGGACCCCGCCTGGCGCGGGGCCCGATGGCCGCCGGTTCGTCCCTCGGCCCTGCGCCAGCTGCCCTGGTTGGCCCGGGAGGGTCCCCGCTGCGCCCGGCGCGCGGCCGCGGTGCTGGCGGCGGCGCTGGCCGCTCCGCCCCGGAACGGCCCGGATCTGAGGGCACGACCGGGTCGCCGTCCGTTCGCATCGAACCGGAGGGATCCGTAGTCATCGACGTCCACCGGCCTCCAGTCCGTTGCAGCGGCTCCGACGAGCCGCTGAGGATTGGAACCTGATCGAGGGAAGGGCTCGGCGCTCCTTCGACCTGCGCATCTACGACCTCGAGACCCGGCGCCGGCAGATGGCCGAGGACGGGGTCGACCTCCAGGTCCTCTCCTGCCTGCCCTTCATGACCGATACGGGATTCCCCCCGAGGACGGTCTCGGGGTGGCCTGGCTGGTCAACGACGGCCTGGCCGAGGCCGCCGCCACCGACCCGGCCCACTTCGCCACCCTGGCGACGGTGCTCTCCAGGACCCGGCCGCCGCCGCCCGCGAGCTGAAGCGGGCGGTCCACGAGCTGGGCATGGTCGGGGTCCAGATCCTGACCGCCGTCACCGGCCGTCCCCTCGACGACCAAGCCCTGCGGCCCTTCTGGGAGGCGGCCGCCGGCCTGAGGGTGCCGGTGCTGATCCATCCCTTCGAGGCGGCGCCGCTGGTCGACCTGGTCGGTGGCGACCGGGTGACGATGGGGACCGACTACCCGACCGGGATGGTGCAGGCCGCTCCCCTGGCCGCCCTGGAGGCGGCCGGCCTGGCCCCGGAGGTGCACGATGGGGTCGCGGGGGAGAACGCACGGCGCATCTTCGGGCTGGGCCACGGCGCCGCGGGGGCGGGCGAGGCCGCGGGGAGGGGCTGAGGTGACGATGTTGGCCTCCCGGCCGGCTCAGGCGCCGTCGCCGGTCCGCTGCACGGTCAGGTCGAGCCCCAGGTACCGCCGCATCAGGTACTCGACCAGGCGCACCACCGCGTCCTCCGGGAACTGGCGGACGAGCGCTGCCAGCCCGTCCCGCTGGCAGCGCATGGCCGAGCGCAGGACGCGCTCGCCCTCGGGCGTGGCCCGCAGGCGCACGTAGCGCCGGTCGGGCTCGGAGCGTCCAGCCTCGATCAGGCCACGCTGGGCGAGGTGGTGGGCCAGGAGCGAGACCCGGGCCTCGGGCGCGTTCACCTCCTGGGCCAGCTCGATCTGCCGGAGGCCGGCCTCCCCGGCGGCGCTGATCACGAGCAGGACGTGGTACTCGAGGTTGCTCAGGCCGTGCTCGGCCAGGGCCCGGGTCATGGCCGCCTGAGCACGTCGCCAACCGCTGCGCAGGGCCGCTGCCAGCCGGATGTCGTCCCACTCCTCGGGCGTGTGGCTCCCGCCCGCCCCCGGGGCCGCGCCTTGGATCATCTGCGCACCTGCCAGCAGCATAGGACGAACGTCGCCGGCGGCCGCGCCCCCGGCTCGGGTCACCCCACCCGCCGGGCCGACCACGGACCCGCCAGCCGGCGCGAGAGGCGCAGGATGGCCGCTCGGCCCCAGCTCCCGGTCACGATCCAGAGGATCCAGGCCGCCTCCGTCCGCCAGAAGGCAATGGCGGTCGAGCCCAGGAAGACCAGGGCGGTGGCCAGGCCGGAGATGGTCTCCGACCAGTCGCCTCCCCGGTGCAGGACGAGGCGGAGCCGCATCGACCAGGCGGTCAGCGAGATCAGGCCCTGGTTGAGGGCGTAGACGGCGGTGGCGACGGCGATGCCGCCGTAGCGGCTGAGGAGGGCGGAGGTGAACGGCACCAGGCACACCCAGAAGAGCAGCAGCAGGTTGAGCGGGAGTAGCCAGGATGGGCAGGTGGTCACCCCTCGCAGCATCCGGTGGTGGACGGCCCAGTTGGTCCCCACCAGGGTGAAGCTGAGACCGAAGCCGATCAGGCTGGGGAGGAGCCTCGCCAGCGCGTGCAGCAGCTCCGGGCCGAGCGCCGCCGGGGACAGGTTGGAGGGCAGCTCGGGCACCGGGATGCTCAGGACCAGCAGGGTGATGGCGATGGCGAAGACGCCGTCGCTGAAGGTCAGGAGCCGACCCAGATCGTAGGCGGCGGAGCCGCCCGCGTCGTGGGCCCCGACCGGCGATTCCTCGTCTTCCGGCATGCCTCCAGAGGGTAGCCGGCCGGCCACGGCGACGCCGGCCCCGATCTGGCCGGCCGGGGCCGGCTCACGGTCCGGCGGTCCACCCCGCGCTGCCCCGAGGAGGTCGGGTCGGCGCGGGTCTCGAGCTACCCGGAGGGGTGCGGCCCGCGGCCCCCGGGGACCGTCTGCGGGCGGCCGGGGAACGGCCAGCGCGGCGGCCGTCCCGCCTCGAGCGCACCGGTGGCCCGCACCTCGTCGTACTCGAGGCCATGGTCCATGCCCTGGCGGTCGGGGAGGAGGGCCAGGGCGACCAGCGTCACCGCCGAGCAGATGACGATGTACACGGCGATCCCGGTGCTGGTCCCCGAGGCGGCCAGGAGGGCGGCCGCGATCAGGGGGGCGGGACCCCCCGAGACGATCGAGGCCAGGTGGTAGCCGAGCGAGGCGCCGCTGTAGCGCAGGCGACCGGTGAACGACTCGGCGATGAGCGAGGCCTGGGGCCCGTACTGGAGGTCGTGGGTGACCAGGGAGACGATCACCGCCAGCATGGCCAGCGCCGCCACCCCCGAGCCCAGCAGCAGGAAGTAGGGGAAGGCGAAGAGCGCCGAGCCGACCGCCCCGATCGCGTACAGCAGCTTGCGGCCGTAGCGATCCGAGAGGTAGCCGGAGACCGGCACCGTGAACAGCGAGAAGCCGGCGGCCACCATCACCGAGAGGAGCATGAAGTCCCGGCTGTAGGTCAATCGCCCGGTCGCGTAGGAGAGCAGGAACGAGGTGTACAGGTAGAACGGCGCCTGCTCCGAGGTGCGCACCAGCGCGTTCAGCAGGATCTCCCTCGGGTAACGCCTGACCGCCTCCGCCAGCGGCCGGGCGGCGATGCGGCGCTGCTCCAAAAGCCGGGTGAAGGGAGGGGTCTCGAGGATGCCGAGCCTGATGTACAGGCCGACCGCGACCAGGGCCAGCCCGAGCAGGAAGGGCATCCGCCACCCCCAGACCAGGAAGCCGGGGCCGGAGAGCGCGCTGAAGAGCAGCATCACGCCGTTGCCGAGGATCAGGCCCACCGGTACCCCGATCTGAGGCCAGCTCGCGTTGAGGCCGCGCCGCTCGTTGCTGCCCCACTCCATCGAGAGCAGCACCGAGCCCCCCCACTCGCCGCCGACGCCGATCCCCTGGAGGATCCGGAAGGCGGAGAGGAGGAGGCCCGCGGCCACCCCGCTCACGGAGTAGCCGGGCAGCAGACCGATGGCGGCGGTGGAGAGGCCCATCAGCAGAAGGGTCGCGATCAACGTCGCCTTGCGGCCGATCCGGTCCCCGAAGTGGCCGAAGATGAAAGCGCCCGCCGGCCTGGCGATGAAGCCGACGAACTGGGTGGTGAAGCCGATCAGGAGCCCGGAGAGGAGATCCTCGCGCTGGAAGAACAATCCCGGGAAGACGAGGGCGACGGCGGTGTTGTAGAGGAAGAAGTCGTACCACTCGATCGAGGTGCCGACCGTCGCCGCCACGACGGCGCGGACTCGCTGCCGGCGGGCGATCTCCGGTGCGAGATCGACCAGGTCGGCGGATCCAGAGAACGAAGGCATGAGACACCTCCCCCCTCAACGAGAGGCTTCCGGCCACCGTCCCGCAGCCATGGACGCTCCCGGCGTGGCCGGCCCGGGAGCACGGAAGGAAATATCTAGCACACTTGACCGGCCCCGACCAGAGCCGGCTCAGGCCGGGGTCCGGAATCGCTCCGGGGAGAGCGGCGCCAGGGCCGGCGGTCGTTCCCCGCACAGGGCCGCCGCCACCGCGCTCCCGACCGCGGGGGCGAGCTGGAAGCCGTGGTTGGAGAAGCCGGTGGCCAGGTAGAGCCCGGGCAGGTCGGCGGCGCCGATCAGGGGCACCCCGTCGACGCTCTGGGCCTCGATCCCGCACCACCGGTAGGCGAGCCGTTGCTCGGTCAGGGCAGGTAGGAGAGCCCGGGCCTCCTCCCAGCTCCCCCGCACGCTGTCCTCCAGCACCCGGCAGGTGTGGCGCTCGGGGTCGATCTCGGCCCTCCAGCCGCCGCCGATCAGGAACTCGCCCCCCGGGAGCTGCTTCAACGAGAGCGCGCGGCCCTCGGCGGTGACGGTCGGCGTCAGGGTGGGGCGGGCGGCGTCGGTGAGCAGCATCTGAGAGGCGCGGGGCTCGACCGGCAGCTCCAGGCCTGCCGCGGAGGCCAGACGGGGGCTCCAGGAACCGGCTGCGAGCACCACCTGCTCGGCCGCGACCCGCTCGATCCCGGCTGTGACCCCGATCACGCGGCCGGCACCCAGGCGGAGGGCGTCGACCCGCCAGGGGTGGAACGAGCCGCCACGGCGCCGGGCGGCGGAGAGCAAGGCCCTGGTCGTCGCCCGCGGGTCGGCCTGCCCGTCGCCCTCGGAGTAGGCCCCGGCGATGGCCGTCCGGGCCAGGGCGGGGGCCAGCGAACGCAGCTCGGCCTCCCCAACCGGCTCGACCGGGAGCCCGGCCCTACGCTCCCGGGCCACCCGGGCTCGGAGGGGATCGACGTCCTGGGGGCGCTCGACCACGTGGAGGTGGCCGGTGGCCCGAAAGCCGGTGTCGGCTCCCAGCTCCTCGCTGAGCAGCGGCCAGCGCCGGCTGGCCTCCAGGGCCAGGCCCCACTCCCGCGGGTCGCGGCCCTGGCAGCGCACGCCGCCCGCGCTGGCCCAGGAGGCGCTGGGCGGGAGGGGCGTGTCGGGCCGGTCGAAGATGGCCACCCGCAGCTGCCGCAGTACCAGGTGGTAGGCGATCGAGGCCCCGATCACCCCGGCCCCGACCACCACCACGTCGACCGAGCGGGTCACGGGCTCGACCCCGGGATCGGGGGGAGGAAGCGGAGAAGGAGGGACGGCGAGGGACGGGTTGGGGGGCCGACGGATCGCAGGCGGGCGGCGCTGACGCCGGACGGCGGACAGGGCTGGCCCATGGCGAGGAGCCTACCCCGTCAGGGAGGCGCGGAGGGCGTCGGGCAGGGAGGGACGGCGGAAGGCGTAGCCATGGGCGAGCGCCACCCTCGGCTCGGCCCGGCGGCCGTGCAGGAGGAGGTCGGCCTGCTCCCCCAGGACCAGGCGCAGGGCCGGGGCCGGCACCGGCAGCCAGGAAGGACGGCCGAGCGTCCGGCCCAGCTCGGCCGCCAGCTCCGCGTTCCGCCGCGGGTCGGGCGCGACCGCGTTCATCGGACCGGACAGGGTGGCGTCCTCGACGGCCAGGAGGTAGAGCCCGACGACGTCGTCCAGGTGGACCCAGGAGACCCACTGGCGGCCACTCCCGGCCGGGCCCCCGGCGAAGAACCGGAAGGGCAGGGCCAGCAGCCGCAGCGTGGGTGAGTCCCGGGAGAGCACCAGCCCGGTGCGCACCAGCACCACCCGGCAGCCGGAGCGCTCGGCGCCGCGGGCGGTCTCCTCCCACCGCGTGCAAACCTGGGCCAGGAAGGAGGTCCCGGGGCCGCTCTCCTCGTCCACCGTCTCCTCCCCCCGGTCCCCGTAGTAGTCGATCCCGGAGGCGTTGACCAGGGCGGGGCGGGGCTCTCCCAGCGCCCCCAGGGAGCTGACCAGGGCCCGGGTGGCCCGCACCCGGCTCTCCAGGATCTCGTTGCGCCGCGCCTGCGTCCACGGCCAGGCGCCGATGCTGGCCCCAGCCAGGTTGACCACCGCCCCGGCCCCCTCCAGGGCGGCGGCCAGGCGTCCGTCCGGGGTGGCGGCGTCCCAGCGGACGGCGTGGGCCGAGGTCGGGAGCCCGGACACCGCCTGGGGAGGCCGGCGGGTGAGCACCACCGTCTCGTGCCCGGCCTGGTGCAGCGCCTGCAGCAGCGCCGAGCCGATGTAACCCGTCCCTCCCGCGACCACCACCTTCACGTTGTCTGCCTCCCGGTGAGTTCGCCGCGCAGGTGCGGGGAGGAAGGGCCGTCCCCTTCGTCCCGCGGCCGTGCGGTCATGCTGGGACGCGCTCCTTCATCCTGTCAAGCGGACTCGGCAGGCGGCCCGGGTCGGGATCAGCCCGACCGGCCCCGGGTCGGCTCCCCACCCGGGGTGGAGCGCAGCCGGGTCACCCCGCCCGCCAGGCTGAAGGCGGCGTAGCCGCGGCCGCGGAGTTCGCGGGCCAGGAGATCGGAGCGGTGCCCGCTGGCACAGACGAGCACGTAGGTACGGTCGGCCGACAGCCCGTCCAGCGAGTCGAGCGCGCGGCTGAAGGGCAGGCGGAGGTCGCCGACGGATGGACCCTCCTCCGGCTCGCGCACGTCCACCACCACCGCCCCCGCCGGCACCCGGTCGACCACGTGCTCGGGCAGGGCGGCCGGTCGCCAGTCGGCCAGGGAGGGGACGATCGTGCGCGCGGCCACCGCCGCCCGAACCCACTCGTCTCCGGCCAGGTCGGGGGGCAGCAGCCGCTCGGCCGCCTCCGCCCCGGCCACCGAGGCCCGGGTCACCACCTGCCCCTCGGCGATCGAGCAGTGCTCCTGGACCTGGCTGGAGGCCTCGTAGGTCCCGAGCCGGCGGGCTCGCTCCATGATCTCGTTCTTGTCCAGGCCGATCAGGGGCCGCAGCACCGGTCGGGAGGAGACCTCCTCGCAGGTGGCCAGGTTGCGGAGGGTCTGGGTCGAGACCTGGCCCAGGCACTCGCCGGTGACCAGCGCCTCGGCCCCGATCTCCCCGGCCAGGGCGTCGCCCACCCGGTACATGGCCCGCTTGAGCAGCACCTGGCGCATCCGCCCCGGCACCCGGGCGACGAGGGCGGTCACCAGCGGGGCGAGGTCGACCACGTGCGCCCGCACCTCCTGCCCCGGCGCCCATCTCCGGACCAGCTCCCGAGCCGCGGCCAGGGCGGCGTCCACCTGGCCGCAGCCACCCAGGTCGCAGACCAGGACCTCGACCGCCACCCCTCGCCGCATGACGTGCCAGGCGGCAACCGGGGAGTCGAAGCCGCCCGAGACCAGGGCCAGGGCCCGGCCGCCGCAGCCCAGCGGCAGCCCACCCGGGCCCGGGGTGTGGTCCAGCTCGGCGAAGGCCCGCCCGGGCTCCGCCCGCACCCGCACCTCGACCTCGGGATGGGAGAGATCGACCCTGGCCGCGAAGGGCAACAGGGCCGCCCCCAGGGCGCGGGCGAGGTCCTCGGAGGTGAACGGCGTCTCCGGGGTGCGGCGGGGACGCACGGCGAAGGTCCGGCCCTCGACCTGCGGCCGGAAGAGGGGGAGCAGCCGCGTCACCAGGTCGTCCAGCCCGGCGTGCCTCACCTCTACCACCTCGGCCACCGCGTGCACGCCGAAGACCCGGCTCAGGGCCTCGCGGGCGGCGTCCGGGGCCGCGGTCTCGACCAAGAGCCGGCTCCACTCCGGCCGGACCGTGGCCTCCACCCCGGCCTGGCGCAGGGCCCGGCGGGCGTTCTCGACCAGGAGACGCAGGAACGATCGCCGCGTCCGCGACGACTTGACGCCCATCTCGCCGGCCAGGCGGACGAGCAGCAACCGGCGGTCCTCGAGCGGGCGCACCGGGTCGCGCTCGACGGCGGTGGTCGGGGTCTCGGTGGTCTGGACGATCTGCATGGCCGTGCCCCTGCTGATCCTCGTGGATGCTGCCCATCACGGGCGCGGGCGAAACCCGTTCAGCTTACCGAGGGGGCACGGGACGTGGCGCCGGTCGGAGCACCGTGTTGGGAATCGGCGTCAGCAGATTGACCGAAGTGATATACTCGCCCGCCGGCATGCGTGAGCAGGTGTCGGTCGACCTGAGGGTACAGCTGCTGTGCCGGCGTCGGCTCAGGCTGCGCCTCACCGCCCCGGGGAGCCTCCTCGTCGTGATCGCGGCGCTGGCCATCTGGCACACCGTCCCGGCCCGCACGACACCTCATCCCGTGCGGTCGTCGGCCGCGGTCAGCTCCACGCACCCGCAGGCCACCGGAGCGAAAGAGGTCAACCGCTGCGCACCATGACACCCTGCCCCTGGCGCTCGCCCCCCGCCGGCGAACGAGGATTGAAACGGTCACTCTGCGGTTTAACGGTTCAGATGAGCACTGACCGGCTGGGTCGGCGTCCCAGCGACACGCCGGCCCCACCGGTCGCACATGTGGAGCCGGGTCTGCGTCACGATGCCGATCTGCTCCCCTGTCCCCGCCCCCGGTGACGGAGCGGGACGCCGTCAGTGGCCGCAGATATCGGCTGGATCGGGCGGTCGGTCCTCCGGCGCTGACGCAGACATTGAGACGAAGGTGGCCAAGAATGCCCGGACATGGAGCCCCTCTACGCTCACTCCCGCAACCGGGCCGGCCGGCGTCACCCGCTGGTCGACCACCTGCGCCGCACCGCCGAGCTGGCGGCGGCGTTCGCCGCGCCCTTCGGCGGCGCAGAGCTGGCCCAGGCCGCGGGCCTGCTCCACGACCTGGGCAAGGCCTCGCCCGCCTTCCAGTCCTATCTTCTGGAGGCCGAGCGCGGGCTCGGCCCGTCTCACGGCCCCGACCACAAGGCGGCCGGAGCGGTGCTGGCGGCGCAGCTCGGGTTGGACCCGCTCGCGCTCCTGGTCCAGGGCCACCACGGCGGGCTGCGCGACCGGTCCGACGCCGCCGTCTGGCTGCGCACCCACCTCAGAAGTGAGGAGGTGCGGCGGACGATGGAGAACCTCCCGGCCGAGCTCGACCAGCTGCTCCGCTTCGACCCTCCATCCGTTCCCAACCTCGATCGCAGGGAGGCGGAGCTGTTCCTGCGCATGCTGTTCTCGGCCCTGGTCGACGCCGACTTCCTCGACACCGAGGCCCACTTCGCCCCTGAGACGGCGGCGGAGCGGGCGCGGCCCATGCCCGGCCCGGCGCAGCTGCTGGAACGGCTCGAAGACCATCTCCGGCGGCTGGAGGCAGGAGTCCCACTCACCCCGGTCAACCGGGCCCGGGCCGAGATCCACGCCGCCTGCCTCGCCGCCGCCGAGCTGCCGCCGGGGCTGTTTCGCCTGGCCGTCCCCACCGGCGGGGGCAAGACCCTGGCCGGCATGGCCTTCGCCCTCAAGCACGCGCTGGAGCACGGCATGCGCCGGGTGATCGTGGCCGTGCCCTTCACCAGCGTCACGGAGCAGACCGCCGATGTCCATAGGAAAGTGTGGGGACCCGATCCCGTGCTCGAGCACCACAGCGCCCTGGACCCGGAGGACCTGCCCGATCCCCGGCGGCGCCTGTGGATGCGGCTCGCCGCCGAGAACTGGGAGGCGCCGATCGTGGTCACGACCACCGTCCAGCTCTTCGAGAGCCTGTTCGGCCGTACCACCTCCCGGACCCGGAAGCTGCACAACCTCGCCCGCTCGGTGATCCTGATCGACGAGGCCCAGGCCCTGCCCGTGGGGCTGATGCGCCCGATCGTGGAGATGCTGCGCCTGCTCTGCGCCCGCTACGGCTGCAGCGTGGTCCTGAGCACCGCCACTCAGCCGGTGGCCGACGTGCCCGGGCTGGGCTGGCTCGGGGAGGGACGTGACCTGGTGCCCGAGCCGCGACGCTTCTTCGACCGCTTGCGCCGGGTGGAGTGGGTGACCGTGGACGAGCGCTGGTCCGCCGAGCGCGTGGCCGCCGAGGCCGCCCGCAGCCCTCAGGCGCTGGTGGTGCTCAACACCCGACGCGGCGCCATGCGTCAGCTCGACCGTTGCGGTAGGGAGGCGCTGCACCTCTCCACGCTGCTCTGCGGCGCTCATCGCCGCCGGGTGCTGGAGGAGGTGCGACGTCGTCTGGGGCAGGGCGAGCCCTGTCTCCTGGTCACCACCCAGGTGATCGAGGCCGGGGTGGACGTGGACTTCCCGCTCGTGCTGCGGGCGGTGGCGCCCTTCGACAGCGTGGTGCAGGCGGGCGGCCGTTGCAATCGCGAGGGACGGCTGGAGCGGGGGCGCACGGTGGTGTTCGTGCCCGAGGAGGACCGGCTGCCGCCGGGCGCCTACCGGGCCGGCGCCGAGATCACCGCGGGCATGCTGCGCCGGCCGGGGCTGGACTTCGACGACCCCGGTGCCGCCGGCGCGTACTTCCACCAGCTGTACGGTCTGCTCGACACCGACGAGCGGCGGGTGCTGGAGGCCCAGCGCGACCTGGCCTACGAGCGGGTGGCCGAGCGCTTCCGCATGATCCCCGACGCGGGCGAGCCGGTGGTCGTGCCCTATGGGCCCGAGGCCGACCGGCTCCACGGGCTGCTGGCCTCGGCCTCCAACCCCGGGGAGGCCCGGGACACGCTCCGCCGGCTCCAGCCCTACCTGGTCGAGCTGTGGCCGGAGGAACTGGCGCTGGCGAGGCGGAGGGGCTGGATCGAGGAGGGTCCGCTGCCGCTCTGGACCGGCCCCTACGACCAGGTCAGGGGGGTTGGCGCGTTGTTTTCGGACGAGAGTGAGTCGGGAGGTGGATGACGCCATGCATGACGTGGGGGGAGCGCCGCTGGAGGTGCGGGTCTGGGGGGAGCTGGCCTGCTTCACGCGACCGGAGGCCAAGGTGGAGCGGGTCTCCTATCCCTGCCCCACGCCCTCGGCGGCCAGGGGCATCCTGGAGGCGATCTTCTGGAAGCCACAGTTCCGGTGGTTGGTACGGGAGATCTGGGTCCTGCGCCCGATCCGGTTCTTTTCCATCGTGCGCAACGAGGTCAACTCGCGGGCCTCGCCGCGCAGCGCTCGGAGCTGGGCCCCGGGTGAGGCCTACTACGCCGAGGAGGACCGGGCCCAGCGTCACACCCTGGCCCTGCGCGACGTCGACTACCTGATCCGGGCCGAGGTGGAGGTGAAGCCGGGGGTGGGGGACGACCCGGCCAAGTACCGGGACCAGTTCCGGCGCCGGGTCAGGCGCGGCGCCTGCGCCTACGCCCCCTACCTCGGCACCCGGGAGTGCGTGGCCAGCTTCGGGCCCCGGCGCGGCGACGAGAGCCCGATCCCGGTCGACGTGGACATCGGCCGCATGCTCTTCGACCTCGACTACGCCGCCGACGGCAGCGGGCGGGGCGAGCCGCGCTTCTTCGAGGCCCGGCTGGAGCGCGGCGTGCTGCGCGTGCCGGCCGGGCTCTACGGAGGCCACTGAGGTGCTGCTCCAGGAGCTGCGGCGGCTGGCCGAGTCCTCCGAGGTGGCGGCGGACCTGACCCGGGAGGGCTACGCGCGCAAACGGGTCCGGCACGTGATCCAGCTCGACCGCGACGGTGGCTTCCTGGCCTGCGTCGACCTGGCCGGCCAGGGCAGGGGCGCGGCCCGCGGGCAGGAGATGGAGGTGCCGGACGCGGTCCGCTCCTCGGCCATGCGTCCCCTGCTGCTGGCGGACGGCCCCGACTACGTGTTCGGCCTCGATCCCGACCCGAAGAAGGCGCGGCGGGCGGCCGAGCGCCACCGGGCCTTCATCGAGCTGGTGGAGGATTGCGCCCGCAGCACCGGCCTCCCCGAAGTGGAGGCCGTCTTGCGCTACCTGCGCACGGCCGAGCCCCCCGCCGACCTGGACCCGCGCGCCGACCTGGTGACCTTCGACGTGGAGGGGCGCCGGGTGGTGGACCTGCCCGAGGTCGCCCGCTACTGGGCATCGCGTCTCCGTCCGGCGGACGGCGAGGGGGAGCTGCCCTGCCTGGTCTGCGGGCGGGCGGCGCCGCCGGCCCGGGTCTGGCCGGTGCTGATCAAGGGCATCCCGGGCGGGCAGACCTCGGGCAACCAGCTGGCCTCGGCCAACGCCGAGGCCTTCGAGTCCTACGGGCTGCACGGCTCCCGGACCTCGCCCGCCTGTCTCGACTGCGCGGCGGCGGTGGGCAAAGCCCTCAACTGGCTCCTGGGCCGCGACGCCCACCACCTGCGCCTGGCCGGGAGCGTGTTCGTGTTCTGGACCCGTGACGGCGACCATTTCGACCTGGCCCGGCTGCTCAGCGATCCCCACCCCGAGGACGTGCGCGAGCTGCTGAAGGCGCCCTGGACGGGACAGAGGGGGGCGACCGCGATCGAGCCCGCCCGCTTCTTCGCCGCCGAGCTGTCGGCGAGCGGCGCTCGGGTGGCGGTGCGCTCCTGGGTGGACACGACCGTGCCCGAGGTACGAGGGCACGTGGCCCGGTACCTGAGCCGGCTCGCCGTCGTGCCACCGGGCGGCGGGGAGGCAGCCCCTCTGGGCATCATCCCCCTGCTGCGCTCCACGGCCAGGGACTGGCAGGGAGTGCATCCCGAGGCGGCGCACGACCTGGTGCAGGTCGCGCTCACCGGGGCGCCGGTGCCGGCCCGGCTGATGGAGGTGGCGGTCCGCCGCAACCGGGCGGAGCAGCGGGTGACGCGGCCCCGGGCCGCCCTGCTGCGGCTGGCGCTGCTCGGCGGGAGCGAGCGAAGCGACGACGATCGGGAGGAAACCTGGATGAGTGGGTTGGAGACGGAAGAGTCGAGCTCGGCCTACCTTTGCGGGCGGCTGCTGGCCGAGCTGGAGGCGGCCCAGCGAGCGGCACTGGGAAGGATCAACGCCACCCTGACCGACCGCTACTACGGCGCCGCCTCCTCCTCGCCGGCCACGGTCTTCGGACCGCTGCTGCGCACCTACCAGCACCACATGGCCCGGTTGCGGAAGGACAGAGAGGCCGTCTACCGGGCCATCGATGGGCGCGTCACCGACATCATGGAGCGCCTGCGGGGTGGCTTCCCGGCCGTCCTGACGCTCAAGGACCAGGCCCTGTTCGCGCTCGGCTACTACCACCAGAAGGCCGACGACCGGGCCATGGCACGGACACGGAGGGAGCTGCGCCAGGCGCTCGACGACCAGGACGAGGAGAGCCCGGAGATCGGGGAGAACGAGGAGAACGAGAACGCACCGGAGGGTGAGTGAGATGGGCGAGGTCTGGACCGACAGCGAACGCCGGCACGACTTCAAGTTGCTCTTCGACGTCACCGACGGCAACCCCAACGGCGACCCGGACGCCGGCAACCTGCCCCGGGTGGACCCGGAGACGATGCAGGGGCTGGTGACCGACGTGGCCATCAAGCGCAAGGTACGCAACTGGGTGACGGCCACCCGGAAGGACGAGGCGCCCTGGCGCATCTACGTCCAGAACCGGGGGATCGCCCTCAACACCCTGCACCAGGAGGCCTACACGGCCACGGGGCTGAAGTCGACCGGGAGCCGGCAGAGCCGGAAGGACGTGGAGCAGGCGCGGCGCTGGATGTGCGAGCAGTTCTTCGACGTCCGCACCTTCGGCGCGGTCATGAGTACGGGCGTGAACTGTGGTCAGGTGCGGGGGCCGGTGCAGATCGGCTTCGCCCGCTCCGTGGACCCGATCACGCCCCTGGACCTCTCCATCACCCGGGTGGCGGTGACCGAACAGGCGCAGGCCGAGGTGGTGGTCAACGAGCAGGGCGAGGGGGCGGGCGGCAAGCAGACCGAGATGGGGCGCAAGGCGCTGGTGCCCTACGGCCTCTACGTGGCCGTGGGCCAGGTGTCGCCCCTCTTCGCCCGCGACACCGGCTTCGGCGACGAGGATCTGGCCCTCTTCTGGGAGGCCCTGATCCGCTGCTGGGACATGGACCGGTCGGCGGCGCGCGGGGTCATGTGCTGTCGTGGCCTGCACGTGTTCACCCACACCTCTCCCTACGGTGACGCGCCTGCGCACGAGCTGCTCGACCGCGTGCGGGTGAGCCGGCGGGAGGGGGTCGAGGCGCCGCGCCGTTTCGCCGACTACCGGGTGGAGATCGATCGCGTGGGGCTGCCCGAGGGCGTCACCCTCACCAGCCTGGTCGGATGAGCGTGCGGTGCGCGACCCCATCCCGATCTCCGCCCTCCAGCACTACAGCTACTGCCCGCGCCAGTGCGCGTTGATCCACGTGGAGCAGATCTTCGAGGACAACGTGTTCACCCAGCGCGGGCAACTAGCCCACGCCCGGGTCGACCGGCCCGGGGAGACCGACCGGTGGACCCGCTTCGCGCTTCCCCTCTGGTCGGATCGCCTCGGGCTGATCGGCAAGGCCGATGCCGTCGAGCTGCGGCCGGACGGGCCCTACCCAGTCGAGTACAAGGTCGGCCGGCACCGTGGCTGGCGGCACGACGCCGTCCAGCTCTGCGCCCAGGCACTGTGTCTCGAGGAGATGCTCGCCTGCACAGTTCCCGAGGGCGCGCTCTTCTATCGGGCCTCCCAGGAGCGTGTTCGCGTCCGTTTCACCCCGCAGCTACGGGCGGAGACGGAGCAGGTCGTCGAGGAGGTCCACCGCTTGGTGGAGGAGCGGCGGATGCCTCCGCCGGTCGCGGACCGCCGCTGCCGCCATTGCTCGCTGATCATGGTGTGCCTGCCCTGGGCGGTCAGCCGGCGGCGGACGGGCCAGCTCCTGTCGAGCCTCTACCGGCCATGACCTTCCAGGTGCTCAACTGGCTCTACGTCCAGGAGGAGCGAGCCTCGCTGCTCCTGGACCACGACGCGGTTCGCGTGCGGGCGCCGGACCGGGAGCCGGTCACCCTGCCCCTGCTCGCCATCGAGGGCATCGTCTGTTTCGGGACGCCGCACGTGAGCACGGCCCTCATCCAACGGTGCGCCAGCGAGGGCAGGGAGCTGGTGTTCCTCACCTGGTCCGGCCGCTTCGCCGGGAGGATGGAGGGACCGTGCTCCGGGAACGTGTTGCTGCGGCGGGCGCAGCACGTCGCCGGCCTCTCCGAGGACCGTGCCCTGGCCATCGCCCGCCCGATCGTGGCAGCCAAGGTCCAGTCGAGTCGTCTCGTGCTCCAGCGCGCCGCCCGCGAGATCGCCGATCCGCATGGCTCGGGGCAGCTGTCCACGGCGGCGGCGGCCCTGGCCGAGATGCTACCCCGGGTCCGTGAGGCGCGCTCGCTGGACGAGCTGCGCGGTCACGAGGGTGAGGCCGCCGCGACCTATTTCGGGGTGTTCCCGCACATGATCAGGCAGCGCGCCTTCGCCGAGCGGTTCGACGGGCGCCAGCGGCGCCCGCCCCGCGACCCGGTCAACGCCGTGCTCTCCTTCCTGTACACGCTGCTCCGCATGGAGATCGTGGCGGCGCTGGAGTCGGCCGGGCTCGATCCCCAGGTGGGATACCTCCATACCTTGCGTCCCGGCCGTCCCGCGCTGGCTCTCGACCTCCTGGAGGAGCTGAGGGCGCCCCTCGCCGACCGGCTCACCCTGACGCTGCTCAACCGCCGTCAGCTGACCCTGGACCACTTCCAGGAAGAGCCCGGCGGTGCGGTCTACTTGAACGACCGGGGGCGGGAGGTGGTGCTGGCCGCGCACCGGCGGCGCAAGCAGGAGGAGGTGGAGCACCCCTTGCTCAAGCAGCGCATTCCCTGGGCGCTGGTTCCCCACGCGCAGGCCCGGGTCCTGGCCAGGCACCTGCGCGGCGACGTCGATCGGTACGTTCCGTTCCTGGCCCGGTGAGCGCCGTGAAGGGCATGCGGCGCCTGCTGGTGGCGTACGACGTCAGCACCGAGACGGCGGCCGGCCGGAGACGGCTGCGAAAGGTGGCGCAGGTCTGCTGCGCTTACGGGGTACGGGTCCAGAAGTCCGTGTTCGAGTGCACGCTCACCGAGGGACAGGTCCTGTACCTGATCAGCCGCCTGCTGGCCGTCATCGACCAGGAGGAGGACAGCCTGCGACTCTACCCGATCCCGGCCGGAGGCCGGGGCGTCAAGGTGTTCGGGGTGGAGCGGCACCTCTCGCTGGACGATCTGCTCCTGATCTGAGGCTGCGTGTTGGCTGCGCGGACCAGTAGCTCCACCCCGCTCGAACTGGAGGTTCGCGCACGTCCCCGAATTGGGGCCGGCGCCGGAGCGGCAGCTACGAGGGGTCGCGGGCACCATCTTCGAGGCCGGTTCCGAATTCGGAGCCGGCCGTTGCAGCGGCTCCGACGAGCCGCTGAGGATTGAAACTCAGCGCCCCCCTTTGGGGTGTGGTGGCACCAGGCGTCGTTGCAGCGGCTCCGACGAGCCGCTGAGGATTGAAACTCCCCAACCAGGATCAGGGTAGTCATCCCTATGCCCGTTGCAGCGGCTCCGACGAGCCGCTGAGGATTGAAACGTCGAGCCGGAAGGGACGTTGGACCGGCCCGCTCACGAGTTGCAGCGGCTCCGACGAGCCGCTGAGGATTGAAACCGGCCTCGGGCCAGACAAGGTCTACGACGGCGTCAGGTTGCAGCGGCTCCGACGAGCCGCTGAGGATTGAAACCTGCCCTTTGGGTTCGCGTTCTTCGAGATCGTCTAGTTGCAGCGGCTCCGACGAGCCGCTGAGGATTGAAACGTTTGGGGGCCCGGCACCAGGTGACGCAGCTCTTCGTTGCAGCGGCTCCGACGAGCCGCTGAGGATTGAAACCGGAACGACCGCCCGCCGCCCGACCCCGGCCAGGCCCTGTTGCAGCGGCTCCGACGAGCCGCTGAGGATTGAAACGGCAGGCCGCCCCCGCTGTGCCTTGTGCGGGGGGGTTGCAGCGGCTCCGACGAGCCGCTGAGGATTGAAACTCGTGTCTGACCGTTCGTCGATGACGCACATGCGGTTGCAGCGGCTCCGACGAGCCGCTGAGGATTGAAACTCGACGCGACAGCCCGGAGGTCGGACAGCCACTTCGGTTGCAGCGGCTCCGACGAGCCGCTGAGGATTGAAACGCCCGCTCCGACTGTCGCGCTTGCAGCCGCTGCAGTTGCAGCGGCTCCGACGAGCCGCTGAGGATTGAAACTGCTACAGCGTTCAGACCAACCCCGGGCGGGTCGAGTTGCAGCGGCTCCGACGAGCCGCTGAGGATTGAAACTACGATCCGCGAGATCCTATCGTGGCCGCAGTGTGGTTGCAGCGGCTCCGACGAGCCGCTGAGGATTGAAACCGGCAGAGATCCTGCAACGTTACCATGAAGACAAAGTTGCAGCGGCTCCGACGAGCCGCTGAGGATTGAAACTGGACGTTGCTCTGTACGCCCTGGAGATAGGCGTCGTTGCAGCGGCTCCGACGAGCCGCTGAGGATTGAAACTGTTGATCTCATCTTTTAGTTAGCTCATTGTAAGTTGCAGCGGCTCCGACGAGCCGCTGAGGATTGAAACCACAGCTTCGATCGGCATGGAACGTCAAGCTCAACCCGTTGCAGCGGCTCCGACGAGCCGCTGAGGATTGAAACATCCACGCCCGGTTCGCCGGCGACCCCCACGGCGAGTTGCAGCGGCTCCGACGAGCCGCTGAGGATTGAAACATCTCGCGGATGCCCGAGGTGGGGGGCGGGGCCTCGGTTGCAGCGGCTCCGACGAGCCGCTGAGGATTGAAACCACACCCCGCTCACGGCGCTGCTGCCCGGGACGGGTTGCAGCGGCTCCGACGAGCCGCTGAGGATTGAAACAGTGAATGGCGCGCTACGCCGTGACCCACGCCTGTGGTTGCAGCGGCTCCGACGAGCCGCTGAGGATTGAAACCAGCTCAGAGCGGTCGCAAGTCCGGGAGAGCCGCCGGTTGCAGCGGCTCCGACGAGCCGCTGAGGATTGAAACTACCACATCAGCCGCGGGATGCCCCTGCTCTCGCAGTTGCAGCGGCTCCGACGAGCCGCTGAGGATTGAAACCTTGGGAGGATCGTCGGAGGGACTCGTCGGGGGAGGTTGCAGCGGCTCCGACGAGCCGCTGAGGATTGAAACACCAGTGTCATCACGTCGTCGATCGTGGCCAATTCGAAGTTGCAGCGGCTCCGACGAGCCGCTGAGGATTGAAACAACAGGATTAGTACCACCACATCCTGTAGTATCGAGTTGCAGCGGCTCCGACGAGCCGCTGAGGATTGAAACTAGATATGCCCTACGAAATCACACTTCCTCCGAAGTTGCAGCGGCTCCGACGAGCCGCTGAGGATTGAAACTTCTCCGAATTCTTCGAAGAATTCGGCTCGGTTGTTGCAGCGGCTCCGACGAGCCGCTGAGGATTGAAACAACGTGCGGGCCCCGTCAGCGGTCCCGGTGCCGGTGGTTGCAGCGGCTCCGACGAGCCGCTGAGGATTGAAACCAGCAACACGGTGACCCCAGCGATACGGGCGTCGAGTTGCAGCGGCTCCGACGAGCCGCTGAGGATTGAAACCAGCAACACGGTGACCCCAGCGATACGGGCGTCGAGTTGCAGCGGCTCCGACGAGCCGCTGAGGATTGAAACCTGGCTAGGGGTTGCTACCCTGGCCAGGGTTCCTACGTTGCAGCGGCTCCGACGAGCCGCTGAGGATTGAAACACGTGTTGTCATCACGTACTCGACACGCGAGGAAGATGTTGCAGCGGCTCCGACGAGCCGCTGAGGATTGAAACTCATCTTCCAGATAGCTTAGAGAGAAGATGTACCATCGGTTGCAGCGGCTCCGACGAGCCGCTGAGGATTGAAACCAATTGGATGCCGAAGCAGCGGTCCCGGATTCGCGTTGCAGCGGCTCCGACGAGCCGCTGAGGATTGAAACGCCTCGACGCCGGCCTCGGCGAGACGGGCCTCGGCGTTGCAGCGGCTCCGACGAGCCGCTGAGGATTGAAACCGGGCCCGACGCTCGGGAGCTGATCGGCGTCGCCGGTTGCAGCGGCTCCGACGAGCCGCTGAGGATTGAAACCGGGCCCGACGCTCGGGAGCTGATCGGCGTCGCCGGTTGCAGCGGCTCCGACGAGCCGCTGAGGATTGAAACCGGCGGTCACCGCGTAGACGCACAGAGTTGCACTGTTGCAGCGGCTCCGACGAGCCGCTGAGGATTGAAACGTTTACGTTGCCTGCAAATGCACGAACCGTTGCTATGTTGCAGCGGCTCCGACGAGCCGCTGAGGATTGAAACCGGAATCCCGCGTAGGTGGGAACTCCCTGGAAATGGTTGCAGCGGCTCCGACGAGCCGCTGAGGATTGAAACGTGGACCTGTTCGGGGAGCAGGCCTATCTCCTGCGTTGCAGCGGCTCCGACGAGCCGCTGAGGATTGAAACAAGGGCCGGCCGCTGACGGCCGGCAACCCGCTGGTTGCAGCGGCTCCGACGAGCCGCTGAGGATTGAAACGCGGTCCCGTCCCAGTACGTCGGCCTGATCGAGCAGGTTGCAGCGGCTCCGACGAGCCGCTGAGGATTGAAACCCCAATGCGAGCAACGGCCTAGGCGGCGGAGAGAAGGCGTTGCAGCGGCTCCGACGAGCCGCTGAGGATTGAAACCGGACCGGGGCGAGGGTCCGGGGCCGCGGGGACCGGGTTGCAGCGGCTCCGACGAGCCGCTGAGGATTGAAACTCGGACTGGACACCGTACGAGCCGGCCGCGGCCTTCGTTGCAGCGGCTCCGACGAGCCGCTGAGGATTGAAACGCCGTTCGGTGTGAACTCATCGTCCGCGGGACCGAGTTGCAGCGGCTCCGACGAGCCGCTGAGGATTGAAACGCCGTTCGGTGTGAACTCATCGTCCGCGGGACCGAGTTGCAGCGGCTCCGACGAGCCGCTGAGGATTGAAACAGGATGCGGCCATCCTGGTCTGCCTGGAAGCGTCGGAGTTGCAGCGGCTCCGACGAGCCGCTGAGGATTGAAACCTGCCAGTGAGTGCCTTCCCAGCGCAGCCACCCCAGGTTGCAGCGGCTCCGACGAGCCGCTGAGGATTGAAACTGATTCGCAGCCGGCAGGCTGCAGTAGCCGGTGGTTGCAGCGGCTCCGACGAGCCGCTGAGGATTGAAACGGGTGGTCGACGAGCTGCTGGAGGCGACCCGGTGAGGTTGCAGCGGCTCCGACGAGCCGCTGAGGATTGAAACGGCAGTTGCGGTTGCGGGAGGGACCCGGACATCTTGTTGCAGCGGCTCCGACGAGCCGCTGAGGATTGAAACTGCACGAAGTTGCCCAGGCCGGCGAAGGCGCTGGTGTTGCAGCGGCTCCGACGAGCCGCTGAGGATTGAAACGGCGCACTGGTCGAGCTCGTCGATCTGCTCTGGGCTGTTGCAGCGGCTCCGACGAGCCGCTGAGGATTGAAACGGCGCACTGGTCGAGCTCGTCGATCTGCTCTGGGCTGTTGCAGCGGCTCCGACGAGCCGCTGAGGATTGAAACACGACGTGCAACCAGATCACGCGGTTGGCGATCCGTTGCAGCGGCTCCGACGAGCCGCTGAGGATTGAAACGCAGATCGCCCGCTCGAGCCGGCTGTCGTGAGTGACGTTGCAGCGGCTCCGACGAGCCGCTGAGGATTGAAACGGGCGATAGCCCGTCAGCCGCTCGACGTCCTCGCAGGTTGCAGCGGCTCCGACGAGCCGCTGAGGATTGAAACCAGGCCACCTGCATTGCCTTGGGCGCCACGCGCGTTGCAGCGGCTCCGACGAGCCGCTGAGGATTGAAACCCTCTTTCCGGCCGATTCGCCTGCTCCTCTTGCCGTTGCAGCGGCTCCGACGAGCCGCTGAGGATTGAAACCGGGTCAGACCGACCGGATCGGAGACGACCACGTTGCAGCGGCTCCGACGAGCCGCTGAGGATTGAAACCTCACGTCGCGGTCCTCCACGACAAGGCAGGGCAGGTTGCAGCGGCTCCGACGAGCCGCTGAGGATTGAAACTAGCCGTGAGACAACCTCGGCGAGTTGGTCGGCAGGTTGCAGCGGCTCCGACGAGCCGCTGAGGATTGAAACCGCAGCTCCGCCGGCCGGGCGGTCACCCTCCCGGGTTGCAGCGGCTCCGACGAGCCGCTGAGGATTGAAACATCTATGCAGGCGCCCGAATGGGAGGTGCTGGAGGAGGTTGCAGCGGCTCCGACGAGCCGCTGAGGATTGAAACCTTGCCGGGAGGTGTCACCGGATACGTCCACTCGTCGTTGCAGCGGCTCCGACGAGCCGCTGAGGATTGAAACTGGGAAGGCGGAGCCCAGGAGGTGGCGGAGGCTCTGAAGTTGCAGCGGCTCCGACGAGCCGCTGAGGATTGAAACGGGGGGCAGTGTCTTGAGTGGGTGGAGAAGGTGACCGTTGCAGCGGCTCCGACGAGCCGCTGAGGATTGAAACGTTCTGGGACGCGCTGACGTGTGGGCCGGGGGAGAGTTGCAGCGGCTCCGACGAGCCGCTGAGGATTGAAACACGACCGAGAAGTCGGATGCAGCAGGGGCGAACGTTGCAGCGGCTCCGACGAGCCGCTGAGGATTGAAACTGGGACTCGAGGTCGGGGGCGGCCAAGATCGCGGCCAAGGTTGCAGCGGCTCCGACGAGCCGCTGAGGATTGAAACGACCGCCTCGACCCCGACGCGCCCCTGCTCGCCCGTTGCAGCGGCTCCGACGAGCCGCTGAGGATTGAAACGACCGCCTCGACCCCGACGCGCCCCTGCTCGCCCGTTGCAGCGGCTCCGACGAGCCGCTGAGGATTGAAACCTTCAGCATGTCCGCCCCAGTGCCTTGCACCGGCGGTTGCAGCGGCTCCGACGAGCCGCTGAGGATTGAAACCCCCCTTCCCCTGAAAATTCACTCCGGGGTCAGGCGGTGCTGGGCTTGACCGTGACCTGGTCGTCGAGCCGCTCCAGGCAGCGGACGCTGCACCGGACCATTGCCTCTCGGTCAATGGGATCGAACTGGTGACCGAGGTCCTGGTAGACGGTCCCGTCCTCAAGCAGAGTGCGAGCGGGCCCCCATCGCCGACCTGGCTCCCAACGTTC
>Ga0209810_1001351_pt1 | contig 37862 bp, 32 predicted proteins | sample Coa_R1_7_FD_187159 | JGI IMG/M metagenome (GOLD analysis project Ga0209810, IMG submission 187159) | Surface soil microbial communities from Centralia Pennsylvania, which are recovering from an underground coalmine fire - Coalmine... | ecosystem: Environmental > Terrestrial > Soil > Unclassified... | reverse complement strand
GACGGCTGAGCCTGCGAAGCCACCGCCAGAGCCACCTCACGGGCATTGGACTTGACGAAGTGGTCGGGACGCAGCACCGTCCCTACCTGGTAAAGCAACAGGAGAACAATGCCTGCCAGGACCACCCTTGCCGATCCGCGAAAGGGAGAGCGCATAGAAACAGGCCAGAGGCGCACCAGCCTATCGCTTAACGCCAGTAGCAGGCAGGGAACCACCATCAGGCACGTATAAGGAAAGATCGTGACCGATTTAACGAATAGGAGGATGGCGGCGAAGAGGGCGATGAAGGGAACGCAGAGGCACAGCCACAAGGCCATTTGATACCCTGGAGGCTCTTGCGTATTCCCTCGCCGTAGGCGCCATAGGTACCCGACCCAGGCACACGCGAGCAACGCCAGGCAGAGCAACGCCAGCTTCCTGGGCATGCCAAAGGCGATGCCCAGGCTATAGCCCAGATAGGAAGGCATTTCCGCGAAAGGTTTCGGCCCGAAGCCCGCATGTCTGGCTTGATAGAGCAGGACAGGCATCCAGGGAGCATAGCCCACAAGAAGCACGACCTGACACAACACAAAACGGCCTGATCCTGCCTTGCCTTCCTTGCCTTGCGGCTGCAAAGCAGGCAGCCTCCCGGCCAATCCTACCGCCACCCACTCCCCCAAAAGCACCAGCCAGGACCAGTTGTGCGTGTAAAGCAGACACAGGGTCACCAGCGTATACCAGCCCCATGCTCCTTTGCCTTGTCCCTGAAGGGCCTGCCAGACAAAGAAGACCGACAGCAGGCACAGAAGCGGCAGAAGCGAGTAAGGGCGCACTTGTGCCGAGTACGCGCATAGACCCGGAGAGACGCAGGCAAACACCGTCGCCAGCAGAGCTGCCCGGAGGCCGAACAGGACTCTTCCCACCAGAAAGACGGCAATAGGAAAGAGAGCGCCCAGCAGCAGAGGCAGGGCCAGGGCGGCAGCATCCGAGGGACCGAACACAGCCTGCCAGCCCCGCATCAACAGATAGAAGAGCGGCGGGTGAGACTCGTGATAGTGCAGGAAGTGGAAGATATCCCGGAGCGTCGGGAAGCGAACGATAAAGAGGAACAGTCCCTCGTCGCGCCAGAGGCCGCTTCTTTGCGCAAGCAGCAGGCGTAGTGCGAAGCCTACCAGGACGCTGCAGGCCAGCACATTCATGACGAGCCACCGTCTCACGGCAGGGTTGGAGTAAAGCAGGGCTTTCATTTGTAAGCTACTTCTCGGGAGGCCACGTCAGGGTGGCTGTTTCAGGCTATCGTAGAGTGCCTCTTCCCTAATACGCAAATCTTTAGACCGTGTTAGCGCGCCACGTCCTGCAGCCGCCCACAACCCAGTGCCAGGATGGTGGCCCGGTGGCGGCGCTCCTGCTGTGGAAAAATCTCACACGATCTCGAGGTTGGTGCCTTCCGCGCGGAGGAAGGGGTGCTGGGGATCTGGGGCGCAAGCATAGCCCATAAACCGGCCGCCGTTATGGCGCAGGCCGGCTGCCTGCAGGACGTCCGGCCCGATCCCCCACAGATTGGGAAGGACGACGCCGAGCGGCGATCCCGGCTCGGTCCAGCAGGTGCTGGCGAAGTGGCAGAGGGCATAGAGCGCTTCGGCGCTGGGACAGGGGAGGAAGAGATTGTCGATAGTGGTGATAATGCGGTGGCGCTGCGGAGTCACAATGGTGGACCGGACGATCATCGCGGCGCCGATCCGCTTGCCTTTCTTGTCGTGCAGAGAGACGGCAATGCGCGGCTGCGGGTCCTTCAAATAGTGCGCCAGCATCGGTTGGTCCGGGACGTTGCAGAGCAGGCGTGCCTCCGTGCAGGCCTCGGCGGCTTCCATCAGTAGATTCAGATCGGTCGTCTCCCGGATCTCCACGGAGGCCGGTTTGAAAGGCGGGCACGGCCGGTAGCCATACCCCAGGAACGGCCCCAGGGTCTGGAATCCGAAGCGCGCGGCCGGGTAGGCGCGGGCGGCGATGCGCTCTCCTCCCTGGCCGGGAACAGCAAAGCCGACGATAGGGACGTTGGCCTGCCGAAAAGCCGCCAGCATCTTGGCGTACAGGCTGGCCGGGACCAGAGTGGGACGCCAGGCGGGACGAATGGCGAAAAAGGAGACGATATAGGCTTCCGAGCGGGTCTGTCCGAACTGCAGGTGGCGCGGAAAGGCACCCATGAAGCCGATCATCTCCTCACCATCGTAGGCCGCATAGCCGATGGCGGGCGTGGTGGCGGGAAAGCGGAACTGCCAGCGCAGATAGTCCGGCGTGTAGAACAGACACGGCGGATCCCAGGCCTGCTGCAGCAGTTGGCTGATCGGTTCCGCATGAGCGATGAGATCTATCGACTCCACGCGCACCAACGCATTCCCTCCTACCTTTGCGCCGCCTGCTCGCAAACGCAGCCGCCGGCGGCGATATGCCTGATATGGCGATGGTCTTCAGACGATCTCAAGATTAGTCCCCCTGGCGGCCAGAAAAGGATGGTCTGGCTCGATAGTGGTCACGTTCCCCGCAAACTTGCCCGGTCGCTGCCGCAGCCCGGCTTCCTGCAGGACCTCGGGGTCGATCCCCCACACGTTGGGAAGGATGATCCGCACCGGGCGGCCCGGCTCTGCCCACCGATGGGCGGCAAACTGGCACAATGCCTGCAGGGTTCCGGCATCGGGATCTGGCAGAAACAGGTTGTCGATGGATACGGCCGGTCGAAGACCTTGCGCGGTGACGAACTCGGCCTGCACGACGATGGCGGCTCCGCGCAGGTCGCCTTCCGGCCCATAGAGCAGCGTCAATGCGTGCGGGCGAGGGTCCTTATGATAGTGGGCCAGCATGGTCTCGTCCGGAGCGTTCCAGAGGGTGTCTTCCCGCCGGCACGCCTGGAGAGCCGGAAGCAGGTCCAGCGGGTCCTCCGTCTCGACGACTTGCACCGCATTGGATGGCGCATCGGGGCGCGGCACATACCCATAACCGGGAAACGGTCCCAGCCACTGCAGCGCGTATCCCGCCCCAGAGACCGCGCGTTCGGCGCGCCGCTCGCCTTCCGAGCCGGCCTCGACGAATCCGATGATCGGCCGGCGAGTCTCCTCGGCCATTCCCAGCATCGTCTTATAGAGCAGGCCGGCGGCGCGGCTGCCGCGCCAGGCCGGGTGCACGGCGGAAAGACAGACCAGACAGACCTCCGCAGTGAACTCTCGGCAGCGCAGCCGACGCACGATCGCGCTGTTGAAGCCGATCATCTCATCGTCGTTATAAGCGGCCAGGCCGATAGGTGGCAGAGAGCCGGGAAAGCTAAATTGCCAGCGAAGATAGTCTGGCGTGTAGTGCAGACAGGGCGGCTGCCAGGCCGCCTTGATCACGCAGCTTGCCTCTTGGACATGCTGCAGCGGGTCGATCCGCTCGATCCTGATCATAGTTTCTCCTGGCGAGATAGAAAGGCTGCCAGTAAAGCCCGATCGGGCGGCAAGTTGGTCTGGATGCCTGGACGTCAGCAGCGCGTTTACTGCTCACGCAGACGGGTTACCAGGCTTTCCAGAGCGCGCGGCGTCTGTGCCGTGATGAAATCTTCATCCGGAATCGTGATATCGAAGGCTGATTCCAGCTCCACCAGAAGCTGCAGGGCGTTCATGGAGGAGAAGCCGGCATCCATCATGACCTCATCCGGGCCGATCGCGGGCAGTTTGCCGATCTCGCAGATAAGTTGAGTGATACAGTCCAGGTCGTTCATTCTCTATTCCCGTATAGAAGCGCCAGACGTTTTTCTTCACGCCCAGCGTCCGTATTTTATCCACTGGCGACCGGCTCGGCAGGCGTGGTTGGCTCTGGAGGCGCCAGAGAGGCCACTTTGCGAGCCGGATTACCGGCCACGACCGTATAGGGCGGCACATCGGACATGACCGCAGCCCCTGCCGAGACGATGCTGTTATGGCCCACCGTCACTCCCGGATAGATGATAGCGCGTCGACCGATCCAGACGTGGTCCTCGATCGTGATGGGTCGGACGTCCTCCTCGGTGGGCGCGGCTCCCGCCCGGCGCGCTTCCGGACTGGTAGGATGGCCGCTGGAGTCGAACATAAACACGTCCGTGGCGATCATGCAGTATCTGCCGATGGTGATCCGCTTGCCGACCGTAAAGATGCAGTTGTGCCCGATACCTGTGCCATCGCCTATCTCCAGGGTCGGGTGAGCGACGAACCGGGCGGCGAAGCTGATCGTACACTTGCCGTCCAGCAGCACGTTATCGCCCAGCACGATGTCGCCTTTGCCCATGATCCAGTGGATGTAGATACCGGTCCGCACTCCCCGTCCATACGATTTGCAGGAGGCTTTGAACAGCGGCTCGGCGATGAACACCCGCCGAATAAAGTGGGTGAGCGTGCGTAGGCCCACATAGCCCCAGAGAATCGGCCGGACCAGCACAACGGGCGCCGGCAGCGTAAAACGCTGGACCCCCCGCCGCAGACGCCGTAGGCGCTGCGCCGCCGGATGATCCGAGACGGCAAGTTTTTGATACGGAATGAGCATAAGGTTTCCATGTTGCGGGCAGTTAAAACTGCGGCAACAAGATCTCGAAGTCCCCGCAGGGGACTGGCTCTGCTAAAAGCTCCGTCCGGAGGACGGTTGGCCTAAGGCCCCCAAGACAGGTACGTCAGTGCCCGGCGAAGCTTCCATCGCGGCATCCGGCGCCAGCATCTGCATAAATCGCTGCGCCCAGAGCTGGCTGTCGCGGGTTCGGGCGAAGGCACGCGCGTTTGCGACCAACTCCTCCTGCAGAGGCCGATCCTGCAGCAGCCGCTGCAGAGCCGAAGCCAGCGCCTGCACGTCCGGCTGGTCCACCACCAGCGCAAATCCTTCCCGCCGCGCCAAATCCGCCAGATAGCTCTCTTTCGGCGCGTGGACCAGGATGGGCCGGCCCGAAACCAGATACTCCATCGCCTTGGTCGGCATGTTATGCTCGATCATGAGCGGCGCATCCGACTCGAAGGCCAGCGGCAGATAGAGGATGTCCGCCTGGCGCTGCGCCTGGATCAGCGCGTCCCGCGAGAGAAAGCGCGGCTGGATAAAGCTTTTCGGCAGCCCAAGCTCCTGTTCCTGCGGCGGCTGAAGCGCGCTGCACAGATCGAGCACGGGCTGCGGCTGCATGCTCTCCAGCGCGGCGATCAGGCGCACCACCGAATCCTGGTTCATGCGCGGATAGATCGCCCCCGCAAAATGGACGATGGGCTTCTCGTTCACAGGGGTTGGCGGCGTCTCCCCCGGCAGCTTCGTGATGTCCAGCGTGTGCGGGATAAGCGTGAACGGGACGCCATGCTTTTTCGAGAGAAAATCGACGGCATGCTCCGTAATGGCGATCCGCATGTCCGCGTACTGCACGATCTTATGCTCGTACAGGCGTCCTAACCGGGCCTGGGTACACTCCTCCCAGAGAATATCGAAATAGACCGTCAGCGGCAGGCGCAGCTTGACTGCCGCCTGCCAGGCCGCGATCATAAAGTGCGCGCTCGGATAGTGCGCGTAGATCCGCTCGACTTTGTACTGGCGCGCCAGCCGCATGATCTCCCGGCGCAGCAACCGGACATAGAGACCCGGCCAGTAGTCCATGCTTAAAAACGTGTTGCGGATGCTATTGTTGACCAGCACGCGATAGCGCGGAAAGTGCAGGTGCTGCCACTCTTTCTCCGGAGGATCGCCCAGGCCATACACGACGACGAGCATCTCCCGCGGAAAATGGCGCACGAGCTCATACAAAATGACGGACGTGCCTCCTATCGCGGGCGGAAAGGTCTGGGTCGCCAGTAAAACGCGCGCATGCTCTCTATCCATGATAAGGCTCGGGTGGCCGATCCTCCTTTTCGGCAAAAACCGTCCCGGTTAACCGGTGGCGATGGCAGCCCGCCAGGAAGGCGGCATGTTCTTCTGCACCTCGACGCCCTCGAAGACCGGCGTCTTCCGCGCGCCCTTGCGCTTCGCCCAGTCGGCCATGCGGCGCACCCCCTCTTCCAGGGTGACCGGCTCCTGCTCATGCCCGAACACCTGCTCCAGCTTCGCGTGCGAGGAGAACGCGTGGACGACCTCCTTACGGGCCTCCAGATGCTTGATTTCCGGCGCGACGCCGAAGGCGCGGGCGACTTCGTGCGCCAGCTCCAGGACCGTATAGGGCTTTTCGGCGCCGATATTGAAGACCTCGTTGCGCGCCGCCGGAACGTCCACGCAGCGCGCGATGATCGGCGCGACGTCGTCGATGTAAGTGAAGGCGCGGGTCTGCAGGCCGTCCCCAAAAACGGTCATCGGCTGGCCGGACATGATCTGGTTCATAAAGATGCCGATCACGTTGCGGTACCGGTCCCCGATATTCTGGTTCTCGCCATAGACATTGTGCGGACGGAAGATCGTATAGTCCAGCCCGAACATCTCGTGCGCGGCCTTCAGGTCCAGCTCGACGGCATACTTGGCGATCCCGTAGGGGTCTTCCGGCGTTGGGGTCAGCGCCTCCGTCATCGGAGTCTGCCCCGGTCCATAGACGGCGATGGAGCTGGTGAAGACAAAGCGGCGGACCGTGCCCGCGTTGACGGAGGCATTGATGAGGGCCATGGAGCCGATCAGATTGTTTTCATAGTTGAACCGCCGGATAAAATGGGAAAGCCCTTCGGCGGCATACGCGGCCAGATGATAGACGGTGTCGAACTTATGCTTTTCAAACAGGCAGTCTACCAGGGCATGGTCCGTGACCGAGCCTTCGACAAAGTGGACGCCTTCCGGCAGATTGTCCTCGAACCCGCCGCTCAGATCGTCCAGCACGACGACGTCATGTCCCATTGCAAGGCAGTGGCGGGCGACGTGCGAGCCGATGAAGCCCGCGCCGCCCGTAACCAGACTTTTCATACTATGCTCCTAAAACAGATCACAGCACGGCGGTACGATACCCGAACCGCGCTGCGAAAGGATACGCCTGCATCAACTCCGCCACGGTCGTGTCCGGCAGTTGCTGCCAGCGGCTGCGGCGCTTGCTGTCTATCTGGGAGACGGCCCGCTCCAGCTTTGCTTTGGAGATGCTCATCCCGGCAAAGCGGGCCAGGTCGGCCAGTCCTTCCGCTGGATTCTCCTGCAGGTCCTCGAACCGGATTTCCCGGTAGCGGTCCCCAAGCTTCGCCATCTCCAGCCCGCATTGGACGTACTGTCCTACCAGGGCCACGCAGGTGTCCAGATCTTCCAGCCCCGGCTTGGGCGGGTCGCCGGCTTCGAGGGCTTTGAGCTCCCGCCGCTGCAGGCTTATGGCGACATCCAGTGGATGCCGAACGACGTGGAGGAAGCGCGCTTCCGGAAAGATTTCTGCCCAGATGGAGGCGAACAGCGTGGTGCGCGGCTCTTTCCAGCCCCAGGCGAGAGGCCAGCCCAGGGCCATCAGCGCGCCGTGTGGAAAGCCGCCGAAATTGCGCCACAGCCCGTAATAGCCTCCGCGTCCCTGCACGCGCAGGCGCAGAAACGCGGCGCAGTGCTTTTTGCCGTGCTCGGTCGCCAGATAGTCCAGCAGCCGCTGCGGGGCATACCACGTGGCCCCGACCTCATACAGGTATTCGTCGTGCAGGTCTGCCAGCCAGAACGGCTCGGCGTGCTCCTTCTGGAGCCTGGCTCCCAGGAAGAGACCCATCGTGCCGAGCGCCTGGGCGGTGGCGCTGGTGCCGGAGCGGTGGGAGCCGATGATAATGAGCGGCGGTCGCATCTAATCCAGGTCTACCTCGCTGTCATCTCCGATTAGCAGGCGCAGCGCCGCGGGCGGGCCGCCCTGCCGGTGAACGCGCGCTCCCCGTCCGATCAGGCTGTCTTCAATACGCTTGCCGGGGGCCAGGATCTGGCTGTCTTCCAGCAGGATGCTGTGCTCGATCTCGGCCTTTACTATTTTTGCCCGGTCTCCGATGCTTGTGTAGGGTCCGATGAAGGTATCTTCCAGGCAGCAGTTCTCCCCGATGATGACCGGCCCGCGCACGGTGGAGCGGACAAGCTGCGACCCCCGTCCGATCGCTACGCGCCCAATGACGCGAGAGCCAGGATCAAGCTCCCCTTCCACCCGTTTCTCTAGTTCGTCCAGAATCACCCGGTTCGCTTCCAGGATGTCGTCCTTCTTGCCCGTATCCAGCCACCAGCCGGTATGGACGTGGGCGTGGACCAGATGGCCCATGTTAATCAGCTCCTGGATCGCGTCGGTGATCTCTAGCTCGCCGCGCGCAGAGGGACGGATGCGGCTGATGGCCTCGTGGATCGTTGGACGGAAGAGATAGATGCCCACCAGCGCCAGGTTCGAGCGCGGCTCTTTGGGTTTCTCCTCCAGGCGAATGATCTGCCCGCCTTCGCCTAATTCGGCGACGCCGAACGACTGCGGATTTGCCACCGCCTTCAGCAAGATCAGCGCGTCCATCGTGCCGATCTCGAAGGTCCGCACGAAATCGGTCACGCCGTGCTGGATGAGGTTATCTCCCAGGAACATGATGAAGAGCGAATCCCCCAGGAACTCACGCGCCGTCCAGACGGCATGCGCCAGCCCCAGCGGCTGCTCCTGATAGATAAACGTGGTCTGCGCGTCCCAGCGCGATCCATCGCCGACGGCGGCCATCACTTCTTCGCGGGTATCGCCGACGATAATGCCGATCTCGCGGATGCCGGCGGCGCGGATGGCCTCGATGGCATACGAGAGGATCGGCCGGTTGGCGACAGGAAGCAACTGCTTGGCCTGCGTGTGCGTCATCGGGCGCAAACGCGTCCCTTTGCCTCCTGCCAGGATCAGACCCTTCACTTTTTTATATCCTCAGGCAACGACCAGCGACGGTTTCGGCGTCTCGGCGCGCAGCGCTTCTTCCAGCACGCGGCCCCGCATCACGTCTGGAATTGGCTGGCCGAGCAGGCGCATCAGCGTGGGCGCGATGTCCAGGTTGTCGCACCGGTCGATGACCACGCCGGACTTGATGTCCGGTCCCTGCATCAGCAGTATCCCTTTGGGATGATGGTAGCCAGACTTGGCGACCTCGGCGTGTTTGTCCAGCAGGTCGGAGGCTTTGAACTTGCGCACACCTTGTGGCGTGGACACTTCCAGCGTGTCGCTCATCTCCTGGTTGCGGTAGGGGCCGATACAGATGGAGCCGCCCTCCTCGTGGGCCGCCACAGCCGGAGTATTGCGCGTCACATTGCGGATATTGGAGAGATCGGCGAGCGCTTTCTGGAACAGCGCGGGGTCGTCGATGTCGATCTTCCACTGCGGGGCCATCAGGTTGCTGTAGCGCGCCTTATCGGCGATCCCCACGGCTTCCAGCAGCTTCTGGACACGGATCTGCAAGCCGACGTGGCCGTTTCTCTGGTCCTCGCTATAGCGGCCTCCGGTGGCGGGCTGCTGGCCGCAACTGGAGAGCACGATGATATTGGTGTCCGGCCCGGCCAGATGGCGCAGCCGTCCCAGCATCCGGTCCGCGACCTTATAGCCATATTCGATGCAGCCGCCGAAGGTGGCCTTCTCCTCTTCGGAGGGCGCGACCTCGAACTTCTCCGGCTGCATGGCCCGCCAGAACCGGTGCTGATAGTAGGCGACGTGGTTGGAGTGCAGCGTGGTAAAGTGCGGACGGTACTGGCGGTAGAGGTGCGCGAACAGGTCCACGTTGATGATGGGCTGGAACGCGACCATCTTCCAGCGCGTCTTCGGCTTGAATTTGATGGCCGCCATCTCGCGCACGATCGAGAGCGTCGTGGCCGGCGTCAGACCGAGGCGATAGAGTTTCGGCAGGAGCTGTTTCATGCTCGGCTTGGGCACATCCACGGCCGTGTGTCCGCGCGTCAGCCCGACGTTCAGGGCCTGGATGGGTTCCAGCTCATTCGGATAGGTCGCGAAGTCGCGGGAGAACGGGCCGGGGATCCAGTAGCCATCCACGGGCTGCGGCGGCCAGGAGTTGGCCGAGCCGAACAGGCCGATCCGCAGGCCGGCCTCGCGCAGATACTCCCAGACCCGCTTGGCGCCGATCGTCTCCCGGTCCTGCTCCAGCATGGTCAGCCCGTGCGTCTCCTGCGGCACGCCGGTATAGACGGTGGTCCAGGTGACCCAGGGATCCAGGTGCTCCGGCTTCTCGGAGGCCCAGGCATTGCCCCGGACTCCCTGTTGAGCCAGGGCGCGGAAGTTGGGCAACAGCCCACGGGCCATCAGTGGGTCCATCAGGTCCCACGTGATCTCATTCAATTCCAGAACGATGACTTTTCCAGGTCCGTTATCCATGCTTTGGACTCCTCGCTGTCTGCGCTCGCGGCTTCAGGCGGGCGTGCCTCCCCGCGCAAACGCCTCTCTCCCCTTCGCTCCGCCGGTCTGCCCAGGCAGGGTGACGGAGAGGGAGCAAGCAATATTGGCGCGTGCGCTCCCGCTTTGCAGGTGCCTCCGACGCCTGGCACGTGCAAGCGCCACCCCTCCTCCCCTGCCGGATCGACATCTGTCACATGCCGCCGTAGCGATAGACGATCAAGCGGACGAACACGATCGAGCCGACACAGATGGCGGCGATCCATCCGAAGTCCTGCAGTCGCTCCCTGGCGGTCAGGCGATACGGCTCCGTCTGGCCGCTGAGCGCAATCTGGGCGGCGACCGGCAGGGTGATATAGAGAAAGGTGATCGGGATATAAGTCCTCGTCAGGAAGAAGCTGCCGGTAAGGTAGCCGATCAAGGCGAGGCGGGAAGCCAGCAGGTCCCGTGCCGACCGCTCGTCCGGGGGCGTCCAGGGAGCGCTTTTGGGCCGCCGTCGGAAAGCGTAGTAGATGAGACCGATAAAGCAGAAATAGCCCGGCAGGCCCAGCTCCGCAAAGCAGAGCACGAAGGAGTTATGCGCCGCCCGGTGGCCGTTGTAGTCCGGGAATTTCGTATAGCCGCAGCCGGTGAGCGGATGCTGGCGCAGTTGGTCCAGGCCGTTCGACCAGAACATCAGGCGCTCATTGGCGGACTGTTCCTGGGTGTTAAAGTTGGTCATACGGGAGGAGGATACCGCCAGCAGCGTACCGACGACCACGACGATCAGGCCAATGGCGGCGGCCTTGCGGCGGCTCAAGCAGATAAAACCGGTTACCAGCACGACCAGGAAGGAGACCATTCCACTGCGGGAGTTGGTCTGCAGAACAGCCCAGCTGCCCAGGCCCAGGACGAGCAGATGCGGAATCCGAGCCAGCCCGCGCACCTGGGTTACCATCGCCAGCGCCAGCGCCATGCCGGCGATGATGGTAACGGCCAGATCGTTGGGATCGCCAAAGATACCGGTGGCCTTCGAGCGCGCGATGAGTCCTCCCACGCTCCCCGTATCGGCCTGTTCGATCACTCCCACGCCGGACAGGTAAAGAATGATAGAGTAGACCGCGACGTAGCCCGTGAAGAGGATCAGCGTGTTGACATACGCACGGTAACGCTCGGGCGTCCGTACCAGGTTCAGCACCAGCAGCACGAGCAGCGTCAACCGGACCATATCCTGCGTCGTCTGGGTGATGAGCCCGCCGGTCAGGAAGGCGTTGATCACCACGATGGCCGCGAACCCGAACATCATGGTGATCTGTGGAGAGCGGGTGACCCGCTCGCGGTCCAGGAAGAACTGGAACCAGGTGCTGACCAGGGTGACCAAGGATACCAGCAGGGTCAGGTGCATTCCGGCCAGGTCCGGGCTCATCTCCTCCGGCCGGACAAAGATGAGGCCGATGAACAGCAGCATGCCCCAGAACGGCCGCGCAAAGGCGATCAACAGCAGTGCGACCTCCACCACCCACAGGGTGACTTTGATAGGGTTTTCGGTCGCCAGCGAGTAGGCCAGCAGGCCTGGAATCAGCAGGCATGCCAGCAGCATCAGGAGCGTGGCAGGGGAAAATGACTGGCCCCGCTCTACGGACGGAGGGGGTAGATTGCCTGTCTCGGAAATACTGGCGGGCATACGTCAGCTCCTACTTCTCTTTTGCCCGCCAAAATAAGCAGGCAGCACACATTCGCTCCCGGCGCCGCGTCAGTTGCGCGGCTGCAGGCGCATGAGGAGCGGGACTTCACGGGTCTTGGCATGGCTGATGCCATGCTCCCACAGCCCGTCTTCTCCCCAGCAGTCTCCATGATCGCCACAGATGAGCACGTTCTCAAATTGAGCGAGCAGCGGTCCGATCTGGGAATCGATAAACTCCAGGCACTTCTGCTGGCGCATCCGGCACTCGTCGGCACGGTTGTCGGTGCCGAAGGGAACGCAGGGGTTATCCTGCGATGACCAGGGAGCGCCTTCATAGTAATAAGGCACATGCGTCTCCCCGACGTTCATGAAGGCAAACACCGGGCGGCGGGCGCGATCAAGCTGGGACTGCATCCAGTCGAGCTGCTTGGCGACGAACCAGTTGCCTGGAAAATAGAACTTGTCGAAGGGGCTGGTCAGGTTGTAGCCGGCAGGCGTGTTCGGATTGAACCAGGAGACCGCGCCGGTGCCAATGGTCGTATAGCCCCGTTTATGGAACCCCTGGATGATGTTGCGGCCTTCCAGAAGGATATGTTCTTTGCTGAAGCCGGCATGACCTCCGCCGCGCAGCTTGAAGATCTTTCCGAACTTGGGATTAACGTAAGGCTGGCACTCGGTCGCCACGCCGGGCGTGAAGCCGGCGAACATCGCCGAGTGAGAGCCATACGTAAAATAGCTCGGCGCTTCGGCCTTCCAGAGCTGGCCGACGGCCTTCATGTTGGGGACATCGGTCTCCTCGAAGGTATCGTAGCGGCAAGAATCCAGTGTTATGAATAGATAGGAATCGGGATGTACCATCTTTTCCTCCTTTTGTTCATTTGGTTAGCCGGTCAGTTGCGCGGCTGCAGGCGCATGAGGAGCGGGACTTCACGGGTCTTGGCATGGCTGATGCCATGCGCCCACAGCCCGTCTTCTCCCCAGCAGTCTCCATGATCGCCACAGAGGACCACATTCTCGAACTGCTCCAGAAGCGGCCCGATCTTCTCGTCTACAAACTCCAGACACTTTCTCTGACGCATGCGGCACTCGTCGGCACGGTTATTAGCGCCGAAAGGAACGCAGGGATTGTCTTCTTTGGACCAGGGAGCGCCCTCATAGTAGTAGGGAACGTGCGTCTCCCCGATGTTCATGAAGGCAAACACCGGCTTGCTGGTCCGGCGAATCTGCTCCTGCATCCACTTCACCTGCTGGCTTAGAAAGAAGTACTCGCCCGGAAAATAGTACTTGTGAAAGTCGCGCGTGAGCGGCAGTGTGGCCTCCTCTCTGGGATTGAACCAGGAGACCGCGCCGGTGCCCAGGGTCAGATAGCCGAGCTTCCGGAAGCCATGAATGATGTTGCGGCCCTTCAGCTTGATATGGTGCTGGCCCTTGGGATTGGCTTCGACGCACAGCTTAAATATTCGGCCAAACTTGGGATTAACGTAAGGCTGGCACTCGGTCGCCACGCCGGGCGTGAAGCCCACGAACATGGCCATGTGCGAGGCAAACGTAAAGTGGCCGGGCGCATCGGCCTTCCAGAGCTTGCCGACGGCCTTCATGTTGGGAATGTCGGCCGCCTCGAAGGTATCGTAGCGGCAAGAATCCAGTGTTATGAATAGATAGGAATCGGGATGTACCATGCGTATGTCCTCCATTCTTCCATTCCACCCAAATTCCCCCTCTGCTTACGAAGGAGAGGCAGGGGCGGAAGCCCCGTGGTGGGTTTAGGGGGCGAGGTCATCTTAACTTATCCAGCCTCCGCCGTACGCCCTCGGTCAGCGCCGAGGGATCGAGCACCCGAAGCAGGATCAGGCCTCCAATATAGATCGCCACCGCCGCGCATCCGACAACGCCGACCCCCAGCAGATGCAGTTTCCAGAGGGTGCTGACGTACCATAGCAGCGCACCCATCAGGAGCGTGCAGGCGAGGATTCGGGCGATCGGGACGCGCGGCAGGCTGGCAGGAAAGCTGCCGATGAAGAGCGGCAGCAGGAACAGCACCGAAATGCCTGGGCGAATGATCCAGGCCAGTGAAGCACCCATCAAGCGGTACTGACTGATCATAAAGATCGTGATCAGCACGCTGACCACCGTCGCCGCCACGCCCAAGTGCGAGGTCTGCTTATGCTTGCCGGTCGCCTGCAGCGCGCAGCCCATCGACAACTGCAGGCCGCGCAGAGGCAGCATCCACGCGGTGATCTGCATGATCCGCGTGCAGATTTCCGGGTGATCTTGCCGCTTAAATAGGATATGGGAGATCGGCCCGGCCAGATAGGTGATGATGACGGCGATGGGGATGCAGACTACCAGCGAGGAGATCATCAGCTCGACCACGGTTGGCGTGGCGTCCTCGCGCCTGTTTTTGCCGGCCTGGGCGATGGTGGGAAAGAACGCGGTCGTAAAGCCATCGGGAATGATGTTGAGCCGTCCCATCGGCATGGTCGCCGCGGAAAAAGAGCCGAAATCGGCGATACCGGCTATTTTGGGCAGCAGGACGTTTTCCACCCGGTCCCGGATTCCGGTCGCGATCTGCGCCACGCCGATGCTGCGCGCGTCGCGCAAGAGTTCGCGATAAACCGATAGATCGAAGTGCAGGCGTAGGTGGACAGATTGCCGGCGAAGCGCGTACCAGGAGAGCACGAGCACGGTCGCCGGCTGGGCCAGGAAAGTGGCCGACAGCCCGATCGCGCCCTGTCCCAACCACGCGGCCAGCACCTGAAAGGCGGTGATGACGATGCCGGCAATCAGGTTGATCATGGCGTACGCGCGCAGGCGCTGCAGACCCTGCAGCGTATCCAGAAAGGTGCTGCTGATGGTGCTCAGGATGCAGCAGGCCGCCGAGATGATCACGCAGATCTGGATCGTCGTGTTGTAGCGTATCGCGGCGCCGATCAAAATAGAGACGATGGCAACGCCCGTATTCAGAAGGACACGCAGCGTCATCTGATAGCCTAGAGACTGCTCCACGTCCTCAGGATGCTGCGCGACCCTCTTGACGAACAGAGGCCGTAACCCCAGTCCACCCCACAAACTCACGATGGCTACCAGAGCCGTGGCAGCCGACATCTGGCCGAAGGCTACCCGTCCCAGCCGGTGTACCACATAGGCGAAGGCAGGCAAGCCGATAAGATTGACGAGGAGGGGCTGGCCGATGACGTAGAAGGAGTTTCGGACGCTTTTTTTCATACACTACTAACGATTGACGCGATTATTCTCAGGGGACCGCAGGCACTGGCGGCACCGGGCATCCGAAGGCAGGCGGAGAACAAGCGGGCAGCCGGTTCGCTTCATGACCGACGGAATCAGTGGTCCGGGAAACAGCAGACGCGAATGGTCCGCAGCATGATCGACAGATCCAGCCAGAGGGATTGGTGCGACACGTAGATCAGGTCGAAGCGCAGCTTGTCTCGCCAGTCCGTGTGATAGCCGCCGCAAATCTGCGCCAGTCCGGTAATCCCCGGACGCACCTGATGGCGCCTGGCGTAGATGGGCGCCTCCCGCACGAACTGCTCCACGAAGATCGGGCGCTCGGGCCGCGGGCCGACCAGACTCATCTCCCCGCGCAGGACATTCCACAATTGCGGAATCTCGTCGATCCGGAAGGAGCGCAGCCGGCTTCCCAAAGGCGTCAGGCGCGCATCCTGTTTGCCGTTGGAGAGAACGGGACCGGTCTGGGCCTCGGCATCCGGCACCATGGTCCGAAACTTGTAGACCGTGAAGGTCTTGCCATAGCGCCCCACACGCTCCTGGGCGAAGATGGCCGGACCGGGCGAGGTCAGCTTGATCAGGATGGCGACCACCAGCATCAGCGGCGCCAGCAGAATTAGACTCAGGAGAGCCACCAGGAGATCGACGGTGCGCTTGATCGTGGTCGTGATCCCGTCCGCCTCGGTAATCAGGCGCACGACGGCGATGTCGCCCAGGCTCTCCACGGTGGTCATGCGCATCATCGCTTCGTATGCGGACGGGACGATCCGCACGCGCACCTGCGGGCAACTGGCCGCCAGCTCCTCCGCCAGACAATGCTGCCAGGTCGGCGCGTGGGCCAGCAGGACCTCGTCGATGCCATGCTCCCGAACGAGCGCCAGCGTTTCCTCCCGTTTACCGAGCACCGGCCAGCCTTCGTGCTCCTCTCCTGGCTCCAGATGGTCGTCTACAAAGCCGACGACCTGATATTTGCCTTTCGCCTCCAGGCTCTCGGCCAGCGTGCGGCCGATGGAGCCGGCCCCGATGATCAGCGTACGAATCGCCGGGGCCGCCGCCCGGGCGGCGTCGTTCTCTTTCTTGCCGGCCTCCCGTGGCAGCGGCTCCGACGAATCGCGGTCCAGAACGACCGCAAGCATCAGGACCATACCCAGCAGGCAGGCCAGTGCCAGGATCAGGGGCAGACGGTAGGGGCCTGGAATCCAGGCCACAGCCCCGATGGTGACGGCAACACAAGCATATTTTATCGTTGGCATAGTCATCGCCAAGACCTCGCCTACGCGCGAGACATCTGCGCGGATATGCTCCAGGCAAAAAGGAGTGCTGCCGGAAGCATTCCAGCGTCACCTTCTAGGGAATAAGGTTCCCGTTGTTTCCGTTGCCGTCGTGTCCGTGTCCGTTTTTCGGGTCTTCGATGCGCGTGGCGACTGCAGTAGCGATGGAGACCCCGCCCTCCACATCGTTGGCTACCAGGGGGACGGTATTGACGGTGGGTGCATAGTAGTGCTGGTAGTTGTTGTAGCCTTCCAGTACCGATGCCGGGACATCGGTGAGCACGCTGCCGAGCACGGGCACGTTGGCCTGTTCCAGCAGTTCCACCAGGCGTCGTTCCGCGCCGGTGGGCGGCTCCAGAGCGCGCACGCAGAGGAAGGCCGCGTCTACGACCGGAGCCAGGTTCATCGCGTCGGTAAACAGCAGCGCGGAAGGCGTGTCGTAGAGCACGTAATCGGCCATGTCGCGCAGCCGGTGAGCGACGTCGACCAGGTTTTGCGAACGGAAGGACTGCCAGGGATTCTCCGGCGCGGTGCCGCTGGTGATCACCTGCAGGTTCGCAACGTTGGTCGCATGCAGCGCCTGCTCGAAAGCGGCGGCATCCGGCTTCTGAAGCAGGTCCATGAAGCCGAAATCGTTTGCCAGGCCGAAGACCTGATGGATCTCCGGCGTCCGCACATTGGCGTCCACGATGATGACCCGTTGGCCGGCCTGGGCCAGCGTGATGCCCAGATTGGTGACCGTGCTGGTGCTGCCCTGCTCGGCTTTGGCCGACAGCACCATGTAAGAGCGCATGCGCCGATGCGCATTGAGGAGATGCTGGCCGAGGAAGCGGTAGGCCTCGGAATGCAGCGACAGCGGATACAGCTCGGTCGCCCGCGCCAGGGAGGCATAGGAGACATCGCCCATCGGCTGCGGGATGGCCGCCAGCACGCGGGTCGGCAGAATGATCTCGGCCTCCTTGACGGAGCGCAGCCTGCGGTCGATGCTTTCGAAGGCGATGACCAGCGCGGAGCAGCCGATCAGGGCGCAGAGGGCACCCAGGATGATCAGCTTGACCGTGCGTCCCATCGTGGTGTTGACCGGCGGATTAAAGTTGTTGACCTGAGACAGGATCTTGAGTGGCCCCTGCGAACTGGTGCTCATCTGGGCGGCGTTCAGCGCGTTTTCGAGCTTTGCGCGGGTCGCATTCAGCGCGTTCACGTTTCCTTGCAGTTGAGTCAAAGGTGTATCTACGCCCGCATAAGAGTCCACCAGGTTCCTGGCATTCTGAACTTGATTCTGTAGGGTGCCCAGAATCGCCTGATTGGAGGCGACCTCTTCCTGCAACTGCTGGACCTGCTGCATCTTGCTCGCATACTGCGGGTTCTGCTGCGAAGTGAGCTCCGGATTGGTCTGCTGGTGTTGTTTGATACTGTCTTTCGTCTGGGCGATCTCGTTGAGAAGCTCTTTCACGCGCGGGTCGGAGTCGGTATACTTTGCCTTGGCCAGGGCCAATCTGTTCTCCAGGTCCGAAAGCTGCCCTTGCAGCCCCTTCAGAATCGGATCGGAGCTTGTCGGCGCCGACACGGATACCGTAGGCGCAAGCTGAGCCATCTCGCTTTTCGCCTGAGTCAGGCGCGCCTGGGCCGATTTCAGTTTCTCTTCGGCCGCATCCCGGTTGCGCTCTGTGAGGGTCAATTGGTTCAGCGCCAGGCCCTCACTGTTTTTGAGATCGATATTGATCTTGTGCTTGACACGGTAGGCATTCAGTTGATTCTGGGCTGTCATCAACTGTTGATTAATATCATGAAGCTGTTTTTTGAGCGTGGCGATGTTGTTATCTTTGCCTGTGATCTGCTTGGCAGCGATCTCCTTGACGAACTGTGTGGACAGGGCATTGGCGAGCCGCGCGGCACGATCGGGGTTGCGGTCCGACACTTCTAACTGGTAGAGGTTCAGTCCGGTCGCTTCGATCTGAATATTGTTGAGCATATCCCCGTTCGGCTGGATGTGCAGTTGCTGAAATACAGGCTGAAGGACGTCCCCGCTCCTCAGGTAAGACGTATAGAGGGCGGCCTGTATGGTGGCGGCCTGCTTGCCGGGGTCACGTGTTGCCGCGCCGCCCGGCATGAGCGGTCCCGGCAGCGACGACGCCAACTGGACCGTCGCCTGCCATTGCGTGCCCACCAGGCGGGTCGCCGCATAGGTGAAGACGACCGTGACCACCACGCTGAACAGAATCAGCCATTTGCGCTTGCCAAGAACCGCGGCGGCGCGCCAGAAATCCATGATGACCTCCTACTACTATTGCCTGCACAAGCTTCCGTGCCGCATTTACTGAGTTGCCTTAGCTTTGGCCGGTGTGCAATGTTTCTGCGGTTTCCCACGCATAAAACCCGGATCGTCGAGATACGGTGCCAGTCGATGGCACGGTAGTGCCGGTAGAGAGAGAACCCTTCTCTATATTCGGCAAGAAGCGTTCATATTTTAGCGGAATACGCAAAATTGTCCGCAAATGTGCCAGGACGGTTATCGGCAGTATTATACCCGAGGGGTAGGGCGCCTTTTTCTTTAATTCCTATTTGAAGACTTGTGGCGCCCTCGGGCAGCAAGCCCCCCTGTTGCCCTATCGAAAATGGTTCCTGTGCATTTTGTCAGGTACGCTTGCACGTGCTACGACCTATCGGCAGTTGTATAGCGTGATGGGCGCTGACGGCCCCATCCGGGAAAAGCATTCGCTGAGGGACGCATGCTGACTCTGATTCTGCTCTTCTGGATAGCCTGGGCGCTAATACTCTACACCTACGCCCTCTTTCCTCTGCTGCTGGCCTTCTTCGCTCGCCTGTGCGGACGACAGAAGGCTCAGGGGGAGGATGAGGATTCGGCAGCAGGGACGCTGCCGCGCGTAGCGATGGTGGTTGCGGCTTACAACGAGGCCGGCGTGCTGCCGGCCAAGCTAGCCAATACCTGGCAGATCGACTATCCGCAGGATCGCTTTACGCTGCTCATCGGCTCGGACGGCTCCGCAGATGACACGGCCCCGATTCTGCAGGCGTGCCAGGATAAGCGCCTGCGACCCTATCTGTTTTCCGAGCGGCGCGGCAAGATTTCGGTGCTCAACGACCTGATGCGGGCCGTGGATGCCGATATCGTGGTGATGTCGGATGCCAACACTATGTTCGCCCCGGACGCCGTCCAGATGCTGGTGCGGCATTTTAAGAACCCTCGGGTCGGATGTGTCAGCGGCGAGCTGTCGCTGGAGCAGGACGGCGGCGTCTCCGGCGAGGGGCTGTACTGGCGCTACGAATGCTGGATCAAGCGCAACGAGGGCCGTCTGGGATTCCTGATCGGCTGCAACGGCGGGATCTTCGCCCTGCGCCGCGAGCTCTATGAGCCGCTGCCGCCTTCGACCATAGTCGAAGATTTCGTGCTGACTATGCGCGTGCTCGAGCGCGGTTATCTGGTGCGCTTCGAGCCGGAGGCGCGGGCGATGGAGCCGCCCTGTCCCTCCGCGCGTGCGGAGATGGTGCGTAAGATACGGATCGGCGCGGGCGGCTGGCAGGCGCTGGGACTGACGCGGGCGCTGCTGCATCCACGCTATGGACTGCGCGCCTTCGCCTTCTGGGGCCATAAGGTACTGCGGTGGCTGGTGCCTCTGCTTCTGCTGGTCGCCCTGGCCGCCAATATGGGCTTGGTCGGCCTGAGCTTCTACCGGCTGCTGCTGGCCCTGCAGGCCGGCGGCGCGCTGATCGCGGTCTGGGCCTATCCGGGCCGCAGGCTGCCCAGATGGACGCGGCCGATCAGCTATTTCTATCTCATGAACTACGCGCTCTTCTGTGGGTTCTTGCGCTTTCTCTTCGGCACCCAGCGGGTGACCTGGGACCGCGCCTCGTCGCCGGCCCATGCTTGATCCCAAACGATGGCCCGCCTCCTACAGGCGGGCGCAGGCGAGACCGGCGCTGCTTTCGCCTCCGGCAAAGAGGACAACCGACGTTTCTTGCAGATCTCTTCCCGGACCGCAACCGTGCGGTGGCCGGCGGAGCATGGAGTGTAGCAATGAGCTGCCAGCAAACAGGTATTGACATGGAAGTCATGAGGCGGCTTGAGAATCTCTACCTCAAGCGGCTTGATGAGGAACCGGCGGATATGGACGCGCGCGTCGGTCTGGCCTGGTGCCTCTTCGCGCAGGCGCTGTACCGGGCCGGACAGGAGAGTGTTCTGACGGGGGTCGCCGCCGTGGGTGACGGCCCGGCGCCGTACCGCGACAGCCTGCCCTGCATTCTGCCGGAGAAAAACGCCCGGCTCCTCTTAAAGGACTGCCTTCGGCACGCGCTCACCGTCCAGCAGCTTAGCCCCAATCCGCAAGACCAGACGGATGTGGAGAAAATACAGGCTCTGGTGAAGCTGGCCGGAGCGAGCTACCTGGTTCTGGAAGCCGAAGATGAGAGCGACCGGATTTTAGCGGAGATTACGCGGGAAATCCTCTACGGAACCGATGCCGTCGAGAAAAGCTGAGGGAATGATCGGCCCTGGCGGGCCGGGTGATCCGCCTTCCTGCGCGAGGCAGGGCGCAAGCGCCGGCTCGCTCGTGTCGGCGGGGGAGAGGGTGAAAAACAAAAGCCCCTCTCCTTCGAAAGGAGAGGGGGCGGGGGTGAGGTCTCACCCACTCAGTATTCGAGGCGGGCCTGAGCGATCCAGCGGCGCAGATTGTTGAGGCCGTGGCGCAAAAGCGAGCGTGCCGTGGCCAATTGCACATCCAGGCGCTCCGCGATCTCCTCGAAGGAGCGCTCCTCGTAATAGCGCCAGATGACCACCTGTCGCTGCCGGCGCGGCAGCTTGTTGATGGCTTCCGGCAACGCCTTGAGGACCTGCTGCACCGTCAGATCGTGCGTCCATTGATCGGTCGGATCGACGACCGCGCTGGGCTCTCCAGCAGCGGCATCCAGCTCCAGACTGACCTCGCGGCGCTGACGACGCCAGTGATGGCGGGCGAAGGTATAGATCGAGGCGGTCAACTGGCGTACCAGATAGGGGCGCAGAGGCACGCCGCGACCGGGATCATAGGCATCTAAGAGGGCGCAGAAGCGGCAGTAGATCTCTCCCTCCAGCTCCTGGCGGATTTCGGGATCGTCGCCGTACTGGCGAATGAGGCGACGCACCAGCGGGGTGAATTCGGCAAACAGCGCTTCTCGCTGCAGGGGGCGGATACCCTGCGGCTCCGAAGTGGTCTCAGATCGCGTATCATGGGCAGCAGCCGGTGTACTCGGCGGGCACGCTGCCGTCTGGAGCAGGGGCAGGCAGGACTCGTCGCAGTTGACCCGATCTTCCCGGCCAGAATCCGCGGACGGAACGCCTCCCGGTGTGCCACTTACCATCGACTGTCTCCTTCGTATTTCTCTGGAATATCCGGTTGCGCGGCAGCCTGCCCGGAAGCAAGGCGAGCCGGCAACGGGACGATCCGCCTATTCGATAGAGCCACCCTGCCGCGAGAATCCAGGAAGGGATGAAGGCACGTGCGGCCGGCAGCGAGAGGAGGCTCTAATCCGGCACTGATAGATGTTGCAAGATGTGTGCCAAATGCGGTGGAATTCGCTGTCCGAACGAAAAAAACCATAAAAATTTCTGTTATGGCCGGCCTGGCGGCACAAATTCCGTCGGTTTCCGCGTAATAACGGCAGATCGAGGGCATCAGGAAACGTCTCCGCGGCGCCGCCTGTCCCCAGGTAATAAACGGGGGAAAGATCGCGGGCACCGGCTTGTGTTATCGGTTCAAGACCGCTTCGACTAGAGGGAAAAGCGCGGAAAATTTCGCGCAAGCGGATCAAGGAGGACTTTCAACATGCGTCTGCGGCTCTCAGGCATGTTTTTACTGGGCATCAGCCTCGTTTCGATAGGCAGCATAGCGGCCCTGGGACGCGGGCAGGCTGGAGAAGGAAAGCCGGACCTGGGCGCCGGCGCCAGGCTGCACCGCAAGCCCGTCTTTCCGGCGGACAACCCCTGGAACCAGGACATCTCAAAGCGGCCCGCCGATCCGCGTTCGGAGACGCTCCTCGCAAGCATTGGGCTGGACAAAAGCCTGCACCCGGACTTCGGCGGCGTCTACCGCGGCGCACCGAGCGGCATCCCGTACGTGGTCGTTTCGGGCGATCAGCCAAAAGTCCCGGTGCGGTTCAAATGGCCCGGCGAGAGCGATCCCGGCCCGTATCCGATCCCGCCGGACGCGCCTATCGAGGGCGGATCGGACGCCACCGGCGACCGGCACGTGCTGGTCCTCGACCGGGACAACTGGAAGCTCTACGAGCTGTTTCGCGCCTTTCCGGAGGGCGACGGCTGGCGGGCCGGCTCCGGAGCGGTCTTCGATCTGAGCTCTAACCAGTTGCGTCCGGGGGGCTGGACCTCAGCGGATGCGGCGGGGCTGCCGGTCTTTCCGGGCCTGGTGCGTTATGAGGAGGCGGTCGAGCTGCGCAACATTCCCCATGCGCTGCGCTTCACGTGCCGGACGACACGGCGGGCCTACGTCTACCCGGCCCGCCACTGGGCCAGCCGTTTTACCGATCCCAGCCTGCCGCCGATGGGGGTGCGGGTGCGCTTGAAAGCCTCTTTCGACATCTCCGGCTTTCCTCCTACGGCCCAGGTGATCCTCAAGGCGCTGAAAAAATATGGGATGATCCTGGCCGACAACGGGGGCGACTGGTTTTTGAGCGGCGCGCCGGATATGCGCTGGAACGAGGAGGAACTGGAGACCTTGAAGCGAGTCAAGGGCGCCGATTTCGAGGTGGTACAGATGGAGAAGATGGTCGAGGGAAAACCGGTGGAGTAAATCGTATGGGCGCCTACTCGCGCAGGCGCCCATGATTGATCAAGAGCCGCTTGATGTAAGCCATCTCCTGCGCTCTGGTCATTTTGCGCCGCTGGCGCGCCCAGCGCCATGCCGGCCGGACCGGCCCGTGCTCCGCTTCATACGCCAGCAACTGCGCCAGAAAGGTAGCGCAGGCTTCTTCGGTATGGGATTCCAGATAGGCTTTGTAGTCTCGCTGCATACGCCCTTCCACAGATAGTTTGATGACAGGCGTTCGATCCTCTTAAGCCGCCCGGCGCTCTGGTCGGATTTTTGAATGTTACTTTTTGATACGGTCTGTGTCTTCGGGTTGTCTTTAGCATACCCGGTTGGCTCTCGACTGTCAAGATTTTTCACGCCCGTTTCCGGGCCGGGAGGATCGCCAGGGCCCTCGCATTAGACTTCTATGCCTGTTTCCCCGTCCCTGGTTTTGGCCGGGCCGTGAACGACCCGTCTGGCAGGCGGCAAAGCCGCCAACCGCCCTCACGGGCGGAAAATTCCACATGCGATGGCCCTGGGAGGAGCACCGGAGAGGCTTGACAAGCCCGCTCGCCGATGTTATCATAATTTTTGGTCGATCTCGGCTCGGCCCTGAGTCTCCTGGCGCAACGAGTGGCTGTCGTCCTTGAGAGCGTGTACCCCAGCCGAGGAGGTCTCCGTACACGTTCAGCGATCCCGGGAAGGAGCAGGTATTGATGACACTTTGCGCACACTCTCTCTTCCGCGAGGCGAGCGCCCGCTCTTCTCGCCGCGTCGTTCAGTTCCTGCTCTGCTGGGTCCTGCTGGGCTGCGCCGGGGCTGCGAGCGCCCAGACGATCCAACCGCCGTATGCCTCCAACTATACGTATCACAATATCGGCTCGGTCCCCGGCCTTCCGGGCGGCTATGGCGGGCTGACGTTTTTGGCTAACGACCCCAACACGCTCTTGATCGGCGGGGCAGCGGATAGTCCGTCGGGCGCCATTTACGCGATCAAGGTCGTCCGCAACTCCAGCAACCACATCACCGGCTTCAGCGGCACGGCGTCGCCGGTAGCGAGCGCCTCCGATATAGACGGCGGCCTGGCCTACGGTCCGAACAACCTTCTTTTCTTCACCCAGAACCCGGATAACGCCGTCGGGGAGATTCCTCCCGGAAGCGCGTCGCCGGATTACTACGTGGATCTCTATGCCCAGGCCGTGTCGCCTTCAGTCGGCGCGCTGATGTTCGTGCCTAACGGTTTCGGCGGCGCGGGCCACATCAAGCTCGCCTCTTACAACGCCAACGCCTGGTACGACGCTACGCTGGTCGATAACGGGGACGGCACCTACGATATGAACACGTCCGGCATCATCATCAATGTCGTGGCCGGGCCGGAGGGCATCGCCTTTGTGCCCGCCGGCAGCCCCAACTTCTCGGCCAACAGCGTGCTCGTCGTTGGCGGCTACGCGGGCCGCATCGTCGCCTATCAGACCGATTCCGATGGCGATCCCGTTACCACTACGGCGCAGGATTTTATGACGAACCTGAACGCGCCTTTGGGCGCCGCTTTCGATCCGGTGACCGGCGACCTGCTCTTTTCCCTCGTGAACACCAATCAGGTCCTGGTCGTTAGCGGCTTCACCACCACCGGCAGCGGGGGCGGCACGCCGCCTTCTCTGAGCAGCATCAGCCCCACCTCAAAGGATGCGGGCGGCCCGGCCTTCACCCTGATCGCCAAGGGAAGTAATTTCACGAAGGGATCGGTCGTATTCTGGACCGCCGGATCGACCGGCACGGCTTTAACAACCACCTATGTTTCTGCGGGCGAGCTAAAAGCGGCGGTGCCCGCTTCGTTGATCGCCAATGCCGGCACGGCTCAAGTCAACGTGACCAGTACGGGTGGCGTCTCCGCCAGCAAGAAGTTCACTATCCTGCTGACCACCCTCAAGCTCGTGTCGGCCAATTCGACCAAGAACAGCAACGGCACTTATTCGGTGACCGTCGGCCTCAAGAACATCGGCTACAAGACCGCTCCCAGCGTAGCGATCACCAAGTCCACGCTCAACGGAACAGCTACTACGACCACTCTGCCGGTCAATGTGGGCAGCATTGCTGCCGGAGCCACCGGCAGCGCGACCTTGACGTATCCTGGCTCGGCAGGCAGTTCCGGCAGCACGGTCACGCTAAAAGTATCGGCCACGTTTACCGGAGGCACTTTCAGCGGCTCTCTTAAGGTCACGCTGCCTTAAGACCTAACCTAACCTCACCCCTAACCCCTCTCCTTCGTAAGGAGAGGGGAACTCTGTTGCTCTCTCGTGCCTCTGCCTAGAAGCAAGAGGAGCATTCGTAAGGAGAGGGGGAATTTGGTTTTTACAGTTCCCAGGGCCCTCCTGAAAAAACGAAGCCCTCCGCGCATGCGCGGAGGGCTTTGCTATTGGAAAAATCGTTCTTGCGGGGCCGCTCAGGCCGCACCCAGCAGGCCAGAGACAAGCCGCTGCATGATGCCCATGCAGATGCCGGCCGCGAAGAGAACGCATAATAAGACCACCACGCTCATGAGCCGGTAAAAAAGCGTCATTCCTTCACCTCGACGGGACCAGGGTATCAAAATGACGTTGCCAGGAAGGGCAGAGTTCCGCCAAATGGACAGGCCCGGCCCGAATTTTTCTCTGCCTAACCGATCTGTGGCCCGAAAAGAAAGCGTGACGGCGGATCAGAACGCCTGGTGTTCCCCGTAGAGCGTATGTCCCTCGAAAGGCCGGCGCGTATCTTCGAAGCGCCGCCACCTGGCATGGCCGTCGGCATAGACGTAGTTGCTGCCTCCGCTGTGCCGCAGGCTGGCGATGGCGAGCGGATCGGCGGTATCGGACGGGCCGGTGGGCAACTGCGCCTCATTGAGCCAGGGATGGTAGTGGACGTCGCAGAACGTGTCCTTCCTTTCGGCGATGTAGATCGATTGGGAAGGCGTAACGATCTGCGCCAGCGTGGCCCCGAACAGATAATAGGCGTTGAGAAGGTAACTGCTTAACGGGCCTGGCGGCGGCGCGGGCGGGTTCGAGCCGATACAGGCGCCGCTGCTGTCGAGCAGGCGCATGCCGTGGGGATCGGGGTCCGACGGGCAGATATAGAGCTGGGTCTTGCTGCTGTCCTTGCTGGCGACATAGGGCAGAATCTTGTCGAACGGCGAGCCGTAGTCTATGGTTTCCAGTTGCCCGTTGCTGTCGTCGGCCACCGGATCGCCGGTGGAGGGATGCTCCTGCGGATATTTCTCATCGTAGTCTTGCAGATAGAGCATGAGCGCCAGGCCGGTCTGCCGTCCGTTGGACAGGCAGGAGATGGCGCGGGCCTTCTCGCGGGCCTGGGCGAAGACCGGGAACAGGATGGCCGCCAGGATCGCGATAATGGCGATGACCACGAGCAGCTCGATCAAGGTGAACGCGCGCCGAAAGCTTCGCGCGCGGAATGTTGCAGACATGGTTATGCCTCCTTAAGGGTTTCGTGTGGATGCTGCGAAAGGCCGTTCGGAAACGGCGCAATCAGCAGTCCTGCGGAGGCTTATCGAGGGGAGAGCCGGAAAGGGAGCACAGTCCAGCGCGGAGGGAAGGGAAACACGACGGAGAAGCGTCCTGGAAGGGGAGCATGATGGACGCGGGAAGCAGAAAGACGAGCGCGGCGCGTTGTGGCGGCGGAGGCGTGGGAGCGCTGCAGGCGCTCTGCGCGCAGGCCGCAAAGCGCAGGCTGGACGCGGATTTCGGATTGCCGGGACAGGCTGCCATACGGCACGTCCCCGTCCGGCAGCAGCAGGGGAGCGCCTGCGCCGGAAGGGAAGAAATATTGCCGGCCGGCGCCAGGGGCGCAAACGGGAGGCCGTTTGCCAGCAGACAGCCACAGATCAGGATCGCCAGCCACACATGCCGCATCGTTCCGGAGGCTCCTTCCTCTTCTAAGTTTACCCTAAATTTCGTTTGCTCCTCTAATATGGAAAAACAGAGTGGCAGGCATTGTATGCTAGAATAGCATCGCCACAAGGTTCGGCACGGCTCTCCCACACAGGCGGGATACCGGCAGGACTTCCTGGCTGCATGACGGACGTTAGATGAAGGAAATAGAAAAGCTATCGGGTAGGGATCCGGGCTACCGGAGCACGCGCGTGCTCGTTCCGATGCTGCTTGTAGCCATCATCGGACTGTCGTTGATGTACGCCTGGGTATCGTTCGGAACGACCCGGGAGATGCGCATTCAGAGCGCGCTGGAAGGAAATCTGACCATGTCCCAACTGAGCGCCCGGCTCCTGGACGAGCAGTGCGAGGATGTGGTCACGGTCCTCAACGAGCTGGCGCAGTCCGCGGCGCTGCACTCCACGCTGGCTTCCGGCAACCGGGCCGCACTGCGAAATAGCCTCCACTTCGACGTCGATCTGGTGCCGGAACTGCTCTTTCTGGCCCTGTACGGCCCCGATGGGAAACTGATCGAGCAGTATCCGGCGGCTCCTGCGGCCCCAACAACGACAGCGCATACGGAATGGGCGGACTATTTCCGGGCCGGCAGAACCCTGTACATAGGCAAGGTGATGACCCTGCCGCATGACCCCAAAACGGAGGTGATGGTCGCTGCGCGCCCGTGGGGTGACCCGGCCCGTCCTGGAGGATATATTCTGGCCTACTACCGGCTCGGACGCGTCAACGAGTGGATGCAGCAGCTTCACATCGGAGATGGCACGCTCTATATCCTGGATGTCACGGGACGTGTGGTATCTATGACCGGCAATACGCACAATCATCTGACCGGGCTGAATCCCGATCTACCGTCCTACCTTGCCGGGCAGCGCGGTCGCGGGACGCTGATAGCCCGCAGCACGCAGGGAGACAGGGTGCTGGTGGGCTTTGCGTTTGCCGCGAAACCCCACTGGCATGTGTTGGTGCTTCGGAATGAAGAGACCGCCCTGAATCTGACAAACTATCTCTTTCACCGGCTATCGCTGCTTTTGATACCGTTGCTCGCCCTGTTGCTGGCGGCCGGCTGGATGCTCATCGGCCTCTTTCAGCGGCGCGAACAGATGGCGCGCCAGCTTGCCGTTCAGAACGAGCGGCTGCTTGCCGCCGACCGCGCCAAGTCCGACTTTCTCGCCAATATGTCACATGAGCTGCGCACCCCGCTAGCCAACATGCAAATCTCGCTCTCCGGGCTGCTGGACCCGGACCTGATCTGGGAGAAGGCGCAGGCGCAGGAGTGCCTGCAACTGGCGAGCGAAGAGTTGGACCTGTTGATCGCCCGTATCCGGAACCTGCTCGATATGTCTCGCATCGAGGCGCATGCCAATGCGATCCATAAAGAGCCGAACGATCTCACCGACATCGTCGGATCGGCGCTGGAGCGGCTGCGCTCCCTGCTGCGCGGCAGGCCGCTCCGCGCCGATTTCCCCACGGAGCCGCTGCTGGCCGAGTGCGATTACGCGCAGATCGAGACAGTGGTCGTCAATCTGGTGGAGAATGCCCTCAAGTATTCTCCGGCAGGGACACCCCTCGATCTCAAGGGGCAGAGAGAGGACGCCACCGTGCGCCTCATCGTGCGCAATGCAGGGGGAGGCATCCCTCCTGGAGAGCAAGCGCATATCTTTGAGAAGTTTTATCGGGCTTCGGCTTCGCCCGCGATCGGAGGAACGGGATTAGGGCTTGCGATCTGCAAAGCGATCGTCGAAGCGCACGACGGGACGATCGGAGTGCAAAACGTGCGGGGCGGTATTGAATTCTGGCTCACATTACCGGCAGCCCCCGTCTTGAGTGAGGTACACCAATGAACGCCAACAAGATTCTGGTCGTCGAAGACGACCCGCGGATGCAGAAGCTGCTGCGCTCCCAACTGGAGATGCGCGGCTATCCGGTCGAGGTGGTGGACGATGGGCCGGCGGCTCTGACCGCGGTGGCGGATTCAGAGCCCAGTCTGGTGCTGCTGGACATCGGCCTGGCGACCCTTGATGGCCTGGAGGTCTGCCGGGAGCTGCGCGAGTGGTCTGCCGTTCCGATCATCCTGGTCACGGCCACCGACGCGCCCGAAGCCAAGATCAAAGGTCTGGAATACGGCGCGGACGACTACCTGACCAAGCCTTTCCACATGGGCGAGCTGGTCGCCCGCATCCGCGCGGTGCTGCGCCGCGTGTATGCCGAGCGGGTTTCCGCTCCCCCGGTCATGGAAGTGGACGGCCTGCGGATCGATGCCCAGCGCCGGGAAGTAAGGCGCCAGGACGAGCTGCTGCATCTGACGAAGACGGAGTTCGACCTGCTCTGGGAGCTGGTAAGCCATGCCGGCAAGGTACTTACCTACGACTATCTTCTCAACGTGATATGGGGAGGCGGCGCGACCGATACCCGTCCGATCCACGTGCATATCTGTAATCTGCGCCGGAAGCTGGAACAGGGACCGACTTCGCCCCGGCACATCCTCGCCGTTCCCGGCATAGGCTATCGTTTCCGTCTGAGCGACCTCACCCCCTGACCCCCTCTCCTTTTCTTGCGGCGGAAATCCCCGCAAAAATGCTGGGGAAGCCGGTTTTGTACCGGAAAAAATACCGGTTTTTGCCGTTCTTAAGCAAAACTTAAGAATCCCCTCGACGATCTAAGCAAATCTTAAGCCCTCCTGGTTTATCATTTAACCGTTCTCTTCCGTTATGACCGCGCCGGCACACTGCCGGGCGGGGATAAGCTGTAGTCTCCAGGCACTTGTACGACCGCCCTATAGGCGTCTGGCAGAGTTTCATCCCCGCTACTTTCCTGACAAAGTAGAAAAGTAGAGAGGATATGCGATGGTAGGCAATACACTGAAAAACTTAATACGAACGGGCGCCGTCTGCGGCCTTGCGCTTTTTGCGATGGGCACGAGCCGGGCCGACATCATTCCGGAATTGCAAACGGTCGCCAACAACGGCTCCGGGCACTATACCTGGACCTACCAGGTGGATCTGACCAACGATGAGATCATAAAGAGGGGCAGCTTCTTTACGATCTACGACTTCGCGGGCTTTGTCTCCGGCAGCAACTTCCAGCCGGCCAACTGGGTCTTCTCCAGCGCTATGACAGGCAAGACCCCGTCTAAGGTGACACCTACCGACAATCCCGGCGTTCCCAACCTGACCTGGACCTATACGGGACCAAGAACGGGGCCGGGGCCGCTGGATCTGGGACTGTTCGGAGCGGACAGCAAGTATGGCAAGGTGCAGATAGGCAACTTTGCCGCCGAGGCTACCAAGTACGCGCCGGGCAAGCCAGGAAACGGCAAGCCGGTGGATAACGTGGGGTCGATAGGTGTTCCGCAGGCTTCCATTCCGGAGCCAGGCTCCCTCGCTCTCCTGTTGCCGGGACTGGCGCCTCTGGGGCTGGTTCTTCGCAAACGCTCCCGAAAAGCCTGATCGGCACATTCGCTCCGTGCCACTGACAAAACAAGGCTCTGTACCGGAATACAGGGCCTTGTTTTGCGCCTGGCTTCCTGTTCGCATTTTGAAATAGGGATGGTGACGGAAACGGTCTCTATCTCTTTTCGAGAAGCACAGGTTTTGCGGGCGCTTCCGATTCATAGTAGGCTAAGCGTCCAGGCACACAACAAAGAATACTGCTTCCTAGACGTTTAGCTTGTCTGATCGCTTCGCTCAGAGGCAGTGTTTGACCATCCATATCCGAATATTCTGAGATAACGTAGCAGGTATCGCCAGCCCCCTTCTGCTGAAGCAGCGTTTCTACATCTTCTTTAGCGTCAAGCTTTCTAGCATAAGCAGGGTTATAATCGAGGGAGTGACTGAGACGGCCTAATATATCTTTCCGTCGTTTCGGGTGAGCCAATAAAAACAAATACCGCTCTTGTTTTGACGACTGAATGAACGTCCGGACAAACATTTCTTCTTCGACTTTGTTCATTCTGTGTTCTTCCGGCAGCGAGGCAGACGTGTTTATGCGAAGTCCTTTCGTTTTAGGTGGCGAAGGTTCGGAACATCTCCAGGTGGAAGAGGGCGCCGACGATGCTCCACACGGAGCCGGTCACGAAGTCGCCCAGGATCAACCCCAGGAAGAAGGGCAGGCCCTGCCGGTAGGCTTTCATGCCGCCGTAGCGCAGCAGGAGCGACTTTATCAGCCAGGCGACGATCATGTCGAACCAGAAGAAGTCGTTGGCAAAGCTCATATTCATGGCATAGGCTGCCGGGTGCAGCGGAAAGCCGGCGAAGCGCGAGCGCAGCGCCGAAAGCAGCAGAGTCATGCCCGCGCCGAAGGCCATGCCGCCCATCATGTGGGCATCGGGCGGCTTGGGGTTTTGCATCCAGTCCTGCAGGTTCCGCCAGGGCTCCGAGCCTTTGTAGATGCGCCAGTCGTTGATATGGCCCGTAGCTGCGCCGTTGACATAGTAGAGCTGCAGGTCCCAGAGCGCCGCCGACACCATCGCGACGGCCGCGGCCAGCAGGATCGCTCCGACCATCGGGCTGAGCCGGCCGCGCGCCCGGCGCATCCCCACCAGCCCTTCCAGCTCATGCGGCATTCCGCAGGCGCGGTAGTCGGTATTGAACCAGGAAAGCGCGGCGACATGTGTCAGATCCGTGGCGGACAGGCTGTTCGTGCCGGCGATGGCGGGCAGGATGGTCTGCGGATTGATCCAGACCAGCTCGCTCGACACCACAGCCATCTCCGCTCGAATGCGCGACAGCGTCACCATGATGAGAAGGTAGATGGCGAGAAAGGCCGCCGGGACCCACCAGGAGCCGCCCCAGGACCAGGCGAAGCCGCACAGGGCTAGAAAGCCCAGCACGAATCCGCAGATCGCCGTCCGGGCGCTCATCGCCTCGTTTGTATCTATTCCTTCTCGATCGCCTTTGAGGGCGCGCAGGAAATAGGCTCGGAAGTAGACGCGCCCGGTCCAGAGCGCTGCCAGCGCCAGGGCCAGCCAGGCGCCACAGCCCTGCCCCACAAAGTAAGGAAACTGCGGGTTGGCGTCCGCTCCCCAGCCCTGGGCGTTGTCCCGCATGCCCCAGGAAACGGCCATCACCAGAACCGCTTTGCGCAGCAGGTAGAAGAACCAGAGCGAAAAGGAGACGTCGGTGTTGACCAGATAGCCGAATCCCACCCCTGCCGGATGGACCGAGTAGGGCATGCTGGCGACGCCGTTCCAGGGCGGCTGCAGGTTCAGGTCGCCGACCAGGTCGCGCAGGCTGTTGATCGGCCAGAAGGGCAGCGTGGGGTAGATGCTGTGCAGGGAGTTAAGCGAGTGGAAGAAGCACGGAATGGCGAAGCCCAGCCACAGCAGCCGGTTGCGGTAGAGCGGCGCACCTTCACGCGTCATCTCCAGAGGCAGGGCGATCACCGGGAAGGGCAGATGCTCCTCGTCCGCCCAGCGGCGGCGCAGGATGGCGGTCAGGCAGAGGGTGGTCCAGAGGAGCACGAGAAAGAAGGCGATCCACCAGAGCACCGGGTACGCCCAGGCGCGCATGAGGGAGGGTTGAAAGAAGGTCGCGTTGCCCGAATAGAACGCCTTGAGGACGGCGGGATCGCGCGGGCCGATGGAGGCCGGCAGATAGGGCCAGAAGGCTTTCCATTCGGGGTGGGAGGAAGCGCCGTAGTAGAAGGCGTTGGACAGGAACGGCATGAAAAAGCCGAAGTGGCCGACGCCCGCCACGATGCTGGAGAGCGAGAGCATGGTGTAGAGGGCCATCAGCTCCGCCTGGTTGAACGCCCTTTGTGGCCCGGCAAAACGCCGGACCAGCAGGTTCAGGAGCGTCAGCCCGAAGAGGGCGAAGGTGACGCCCATGAACAGGGAGGAGATCGTCACCTCCGTCACGCCGGTCTTCATCTCGGAGTTGGCGATCCAGCCGCAGTTCAGGACGATCAGGGGCAGCGTCACGGCGATCACCCGGCCCCAGCGCACGCGCCGTAGAGGAGAGGCGGCAGCAGCGGCCGTCCGCTCCTCCTTTCCCTCCAGTCCGGACCCCATCAGACCTATCAGATCGTCCTGCTCAGGCAACCCATTGCTCCTGCCAGACGGCGAGCACCGTCAGAAAATCTCTGTTCCTCCGGATGGTTTTCGATACCGGGCCAGGATGTTGTGGTAGCGCACGCGTATTCTGGCGTCTTCTCCCGCCTCGGCTAATTGCCGCCGTGCCTCCTCGGCAGCCGTTTCCGGAAGGACCATCGGGCCTGTCAGCTCGCTCGGATCGACGGCGGTCTCGTACAGATCGAATGTCTGTTGGCGCTCCCGCAGAAAGGTTCCTGCACGGACGGCCTCGACGAGGGCGACTTCGCAGGCGGCATCGTCTCGAATATGCGCGGCACGCTCCACCCGACCAATTTGCCGGACCCGATCGCCCCTGATGATCTCCAGCGGCCAGCGCGTGCCCAGCGGCCGGAATTCCATGAGCGTTCCGTCCGGTGTCAGCACCCGCGCGATCTCTTTGAGGGCATGCCCCATGCCCTCCTGCGGAATTCATCATAAGGTCCAGCCGAGGATCGCCACGTCGAAGGTCTCCGACGGGAATGGCAGGGCCTCCGCGCGGGCGTGGATCAGGGCCACGTGGAACCTCGGTTCGGTCGGGCGTTTTTGCAGAGCGGCGGCTAACTCCTCGGCGTTGGGGTCGATACCGACGACCCACCGCGCCGCCGCCGCATAACTGCCTGTCCGGCGCCCCTTGCCGCAGCCCACTTCGAGCACGCGGGCATCGGTCAGATCCACCAGGCCGCGCAACGCCTGGATAGCCGTCTGTTCCGAGTCTAATTGAGAGGGCATTCGGATCCTCCTCGTCGTTTTCCTTCTTGTAGCATCTACCGTGGGCCTGCCATTGTCTTTGTTCGGGCGACTGCAACTGCCAGGCTTTTCCTCTTCCATTAAGTTCGTAGAGGCTAGACGGAAGAGACAAAAACCTTACAGCAGGAGTCTGCGCAGACGGACTTTGTGCCGTTGTTGCTGCGACTTTAGTCGCCCGAAGAGGCTGAAGGATATGTCGATCATATCGAACTGGCGGAGGAGCATAATAGAGAGGGATCGTTATTGTTCTTTTCTTCGGTTACCCAAGACGTTATTGCATTTTTCGCCATAAAATGCAATAAGCGTCAGGAGGCGCTCGGCTCGAAGAAATGCTGGCGCTCGACGGCTTCGGACAGGGCATCGAAGCCCGAAGTGCGGCCCGGCAGCCAGGCTTTCAGGGCCTCCATCTCCATCATCTGGCGATGCGCCGGATCGTCGTAGCGCATGGAAAAGAGCGTCTGCAGCCAGGCGGCTTCCGTCTCCTGCGGAAAGTCCTCCCGGACGGTGAAGACGCAGTGATCGTAGAGATCGGTCGTCGCCAGCACGCGATAGCGGTCCGGATCGATCGTTCCATCGGCCGACCAGCGCTGCCAGTTCAGATCCAACATGGCGCACCCATCCACCTGGCCGGTCTGCAGCGCCTCCAGCGCCTGCCGCTCGCCGCCGATGTGGTCGCCGTGCTTGCCCACCAGCACATCGAAACGCTGCACGCGCACGTCTCGCCCCGGTTCGAGCCCATGCCGCTGGAGCAGGCCGAGCGGAAGGAGGGTCGCCTGGGGGGAATCTTTGGCGCCCGTAGCGATGGTTTTGCCGGCCAGATCGGTCACCTCCTCGAAACCGCTATCCGCGCGTACCACGATATGGGAGACGCGGTCCCGGTCGGTATCCCGCATGGCGATAGCCCGGCAGGTCCCGCCGGAGTGGCGCTGGGCGTCGAGCCAGGCCAGGGGCGAGTTCCATGCGATGTCGATATGGCCGCTCAGGAGGGCCTTGACTTGCCGCTCGTAGTTGGTATAGAAGACGGTGTCCATCGGGCAGCCGCTGGTCTCGAAGAATGTCTTGATGATGTCCCAGATGACCACGACGCTGGGATCGTAGGCGACCGCTCCCACCAGGATCGGCTCTTGCATTTGATTCTCCTTTTAGAAAAGCAGTTGTCAGTTGTCAGTTGCCAGTTAAAAACCAGCCCATTCTGATAACTGGCAACTGACAACTAGCAACTGGATTAAAACAACTCCATGCCGCAGAGGGCGCGACCGATGAATTCGCGCAAGACGTCCGAAGTCGGCGCCATCACGTCCATGGCGCGGGCGTCGCGGAAGTTGCGCTCCAGGCTCAGGTGCTTGCTGAAGGCGGCGCCACCGCACGCCTTCATGCCCAGATCGGTGACGAGGAGCGCGCTTTCCGCCGCCGCGGCTTTTGATTCGAGCACGAACAGCGTCGCCTGCGGATCCACCTCTTCGACCTTATCGAGCGCGCTGGCCAGATGGGCACGGGCCTTATCGGTCTCGATACGCATCTGCGCCAGCCGCGCGCGCAGATTGGGCAGATCGGCGAGCTTGCTCGAAAGGTGCGCGAAGCTCTTGCTCGTCAGGTGCGCGGTGGTCGTCTGGACGGCAGCTTCACAGATCCCGACCGAGATGGCCGCGTTGCCAAGCTGGAAGATAGGCAGCACGGTGCCGAGCATGAATTCAAAGCCCTTGCCCGACTCGCAGAGCGCCCGATCCGCGGGGACCGTGCAGTCCTGCAGGCGCATCGGCGCGCTGGCGTTGCCGCGCATGCCGAGCGCGTCCCAGGGGCCGCTGACGCTCAATCCCGAATCGTTTTTGAGAACGAGATAGAGTACGGTATCGGTCGGCGCGGCGGCCTGCGGGGAGCGAGTCGAGACCACGTAGCCATCCGCATGACCCGCCGAGGTCACCCAGGACTTCTCCGCGTTGAGCGATACCGTTCCGTTTTGTGCGGCGGCCTGGCTGACGGGCGACCAGAAATGGCTGCGCGAGCCTTTCTCGCTCCAGGCCAGCGTAGAGAGGTGGCGTCCGGCCGCCGCATCCCGCAGCGACCCTTCCGCCACCTGCGGCGCCGCCGCGTAACAGGCGATTCCGCAGAGGTGCATCAGGTAGACCATAGCCGTCGCCGCATCGCGCTGGGCGATCTCATCCAGGACGGCCACGGTGGCGCGCAATCCCTGTTCCATGCCGCCATACTCCCCGGACACGGTCAGGCCCATCAGGCCGCTCGCGCCGAGCGCGTCGACAGCTTCTTGGGGAAACCGGGCCTGCGCGTCCACGTCAGCGGCATGCCGGGCGATCACCTCGTCCGCGACCTGGCGGGCTTTTTCCACGATCGCGGACTGTTGTTCGTTCAATCGATACATCCTGATTCCTTCCTATGGCTGGTGAATAGGGTGAGCGTGCTTTCGATCGGCTGGATCTCCGGATGCCTCTCCATACGGATCACGCCAATATGAAAGGGAGGATGGCCTGGCCGGCAGGCAGCGGAGAACACAAGGGCCGTCAGAATGCGCGGATGCTTGCGTGCGCGAAGGCGGAGCGTGGGGGACAGACCGCCCGCACAGGCATTGCAGAGGGGTTTCGGGACGGATAATGGGTGGGTGGCGAAAAGGAAGCGCGGAGAAATGTCTATCGAGAAGGCGTGATGGCGGGCAGGGACCATTGCGGCCCGTCGTGCGGCGTCGGCGCGAACTCGCGTCGTCCGGAAGAACGGGTTCAATGGGCCGTCCTGCATACGGCCTTCCATAGGATGCGATTGCGCATAGGCTGTCTGTTCCCGTTCGGCTCTATGGGATGCCTGGCCGAACGAGCGAAATCGAGTATACCTCAAAACTTTCCGGCCAGGCATGAGAGCCAGCGGTTTTCAACCCCCGCTCCTTAAAAGGAGCCGGCTTTGCAAGCCAGGAATATTTCAAGAAGAGAGCGAAACACAAAACGAATGCCTTGCCGTCTGGGAGGAAAGAACGTGGCGACGATATTGGTGGCGATGCCGGAAAGAACGTATCGGCAGATCATGACGCCGGAACTGGAGGCGGCGCTATATGCTCTCGGTGAGATTCGGCCCTGTCTCCAAGCCTCCGAGTTAAGCGAGGCCGAATATGGGGAGTTGTGGGAGCAGGCCGACGCGGCGCTGACCGGCTGGGGCGTGCGCCCGCCGACGCCCGCGATGCTGGACCGGGCTACGCACTTGCAGATCATCAGCCACACGGCAGGTTCGGTGCGGATGCTGCCGCGCTATGCGCTGGAAAAGGGGATCGTCATCACGAGCGCGCGGGCCGCTATCGCGCGGACGGTAGCCGAGTACTGCCTGTTCAGCGCGCTGCTGCTCCTGCGCCGCGCGCTCTACTATCTGGACGCCGACCCGGCGCGCAAGGCCTTTCTCGCTTCAGACGGCTCTCGCCCGCGCTCCGAGACGCTGTTCGGCAAGACGGTCGGCCTGATCGGCTTCGGCTGCGTCGGGACGCAGTTTCGGCAGTTATTGGCGCCGTTCGGCTGCCGCGTGCTGGTCTACGATCCCTATCTTTCCGAAGAAGCGGCCGAGTATCATCAGGTGGAGCGCGCGGACCTGCCGGCGCTGCTGCAGGCAGCGCGCATCGTCTCCCTGCATGCGCCCGACATTCCCGAAACACGCGGCCTGATCGGCGCGAGGGAGCTGACCTCGATGCCGGACGGAGCGATCGTTATCAATTCCGCGCGGGGCCGGATCGTCGCTACCGAGGCGCTGACGGCCGAATTGCAGAAAGGCCGGCTCGGCATTTATATACTTCACTAAGCACGGCGATTGCTCGCTTGCCTAGTGAAGTCCTGACAGGGAGGGCCGTCAAGGAGTTCCATTAGTGCGCGCAAAAC